>Ga0181599_1002362_pt1 | contig 17032 bp, 16 predicted proteins | sample 041ome_3_FD_148658 | JGI IMG/M metagenome (GOLD analysis project Ga0181599, IMG submission 148658) | Coastal salt marsh microbial communities from the Groves Creek Marsh, Skidaway Island, Georgia - 041405US metaG (spades assembly) | ecosystem: Environmental > Aquatic > Marine > Intertidal zone >...
TGGATGAATTGAATATCAGTTCAGCATCTCTATCTACCTTCCCCATCTCAGTTAACACTTGTTGAGTTAAAGGGAGTACTCTGGGTTCTCCGTTCTTAGTCTGATGGACATAAGCAAGACCTCTATCAAAATTTATATCTGACCATTTAAGTCTTTCCAGTTCTCCTTTTCTTGCCCCTGTGGTGATTGCCATAAGGACTATCAAATACAACTTATTCCAGCTACTATTCTGACACTCATTCAATAGTCTGTCTTTCTCACTATTGGACAAGTATCTAACCCTTTCATTATTTTCTCTCAGTGATTGAATAAAACTGACTGGATTGACTGATAAATCATAGGTTCTAACTGCATAACTAAAGACTGAAGATATGGCTGATTTGTATCTATTCTTAGTAGCATTAGATAAGTTTGATGGAAGCTGATTAAACGCCTCCATAACGTCAAATTTGGAGACCTCAGATACCCTCTTATGCCCTATTTTATCTATCCAATACTGTAGTCTACTACTCTCAGTCTTAGGTCTCGTTCCTATATAGATATTGCTGAGGTATTCAGTGATTAAATCGCTAAGAGCTAAGTCATTATTTGAGTATGAAATTCTAAGTTCTCTATTTGATTCAACCTGATTAATAAATTGAACTGCTAACTCTCGTTTTTTGAACGTTTTAATAACGTCTTTCAGACCTTTGTTCCGAATCAATACCTTGTATGAATAACCGTGCTTATTTTTAACTCTAAAAATTGCTGCCATTTTTAACACTCCTTAGAAAAATTGTTCTAAATTTGTTCTAAATCAGTGTTTTCACAAGACGAAAAAAAAGAGCTCCCAAGTAGGAAGCCCTTTAAGAATTAGTGGTGGGTCGTGAGCGATTCGAACGCTCGACCAGCGGATTAAAAGTCCGATGCTCTACCAGCTGAGCTAACGACCCAAAAAAAAGGGATTATACATTATTGAATTAACAGATGTTAATTGCTATTAACCAAATTATTCAACAATTTACTTGTTTTAAAAAATGGTACAGATTTTCCAGGAACTTGTGTTCTTTCCGAAGTTTTTGGATTAATACCAGTTCTTGGTTTTCTATTCTTTTTAGTGAAGGTGCCAAATCCTCTGATTTCTGATCCATTGCCTTCGATGATGCTATCAACCAAAGTTAATAGCACATCATCAATATATTTAGCAGTTTCAGAATTAGGCAATTCTTGTTCAAGAGCTATTTTTTCAATAATATCTCTTTTATTCATTACTAAATTACTCTTTACCTTCGTTAAAAATATCTCCTAGAGTAGAGCCTGCAGCATCACTTGATTGTTTGTTGTAACTCTCTACTGCTGCTTTTTCTTCAGCGTAATCCTTAGCCTTGATACTTAGATTGACTTTTCTACCACGTTTATCAATATTTGTAATTACAGCACTTATACTGTCTCCAACCTTAAGAGCAGAATTGATATCATCTACACGCTCATTTGAAACTTCAGAAATCTTAATAAATCCTGAAATCCCATCAGCCAATTCAACTTCTGCACCATTGCTAGTTAGATTAGAGATAACTCCTTCAACAATATTTCCTGTCTTATTTCCAGAGGTGAATGCGCCGAAATCATCTTCATTAAGTTGTTTAATACCTAGAGAGATTCTTTCCTTTTCTGCATCAATATTTAATACAACCACATCAATTTCTTGACCTTTAGAGTAAGAAGCAACCACTTGATCAGGAGAAAGTTTTTCCCATGAAATATCAGCTAAATGAATTAGGCCATCAATTCCACCCGGTAATCCGACAAATAAACCAAAGTCAGTAATAGATTTAACAGCAACAGTTAATTGATCACCCTTATTATGAGATGCCTCAAATGCTTGCCACGGATTCTCTTGTGCTTGTTTCATAGAAAGAGATATTCTATGTTTAGATTCTTGAACATCTAAAATGACCACATCAACTTCTTGACCTAATTTAACCAACTTGGATGGTCTGGCATTTGGATTTGTCCAATCCATCTCAGACACATGGACAAGACCTTCAACACCATCCTCAATCTTAACGAAAGCTCCGTAATCTGTAAGATTAGAGACTGTTCCTGATACTTTCTTACCAATTGGCAATCTCAATGAGATATCACTCCATGGGCTAGATGAAAGTTGTTTTAAGCCAAGTGATACACGCATCTTTTCTTTATCAAAACTAAGAACTTTTACTTCTATCTTATCGCCTATTTTTAATTTTTCTGAAGGATGATTAACTCTCTGCCATGAAATATCTGTAATATGTAAAAGCCCATCAATACCGCCAAGATCAATAAAGGCTCCATAATCTGCAAGATTCTTAACAACACCTTCGACTGTTTTACCTTCCTCAAGTGATGCTAAAATCTCATCTCTATCAGCAGAATTAATCTCTTGTTGAGCTGCTTTTCTAGAAATAACAATGTTATTTCTAACTTCGTCCATCTTAATAACAATAGCCTCAATCTCTTGACCAACAAGATAAGAAAAATCTTTATTGGGTCTTACATCAATTAATGAACCTGGAAGGAAGGCTTTTATCACACCAATATCAACTGTCAAACCACCTTTAACAGAGCCACTAACAACACCAGAAACAACAGTTTTGTTATTCATGGCAACTTCAAGTTCACTCCATTGCTTAATTCTTTTAGCCTTTTCTCTCGATAAAAGAGTATTACCAAGACCGTCATCAATTGAATCTAAGGCAACTTCAACAATGTCCCCTTCCTTAATTTCTAACTCACCGTTAGCATTTTTAAATTCATCAATTGAAATAAAACCTTCAGATTTAAGGCCTACGTTAATTACCGCTTTTTCACGGTTGATATCGACAACAGTTCCAAATAGAACGCTACCAATTTTTACTTTAGTTTCTTCGCTATTTTCATATAGCTCAGCAAATGATTCTGACATATTAATATTAGATTTTGACCGGTATTCAACTAAGCAATACGGATAAGCTTAGATCATATCGGGTTAATTTAACTTTGAGAACTTTCCGTTTAATTCTCTACTAACTTTTCCACCTGAAATAAAACCTCTTCAATAGACATAAATGAGGTGTCAATTACTACAGCATCTTCAGCAGGTCTTAGAGGAGAAACCTTTCTAGATCTATCTCTATGGTCTCTTTCTTCTATGTCTGCAAGAATGCGCGATATTATAGCGTCTTCACCTTTTGACTGCAACTGTTTAACCCTTCTATTTGCTCTCTCTTCAGCTGAGGCATCTAGGAAGACTTTAAATTTTGCACTAGGAAATACTACAGTCCCCATATCTCTTCCATCGGCAACTAGTCCTGGTTCTTTAGCAAAACTCATTTGGATTTCCATAAGAACATCTCTAATATATCCGATAGCGGCAATAACTGAAGCTGTTTTTCCTGCTTCTTCATTTCTGATTAGCTGAGAGATATCAACATCACTGCTAATAACCTGTACTAGCTCTTCATTGGCACTTGCTATGAAGTCGATTTGAAAATCTTTTGCAAATGCTCTGAGAGTTTGTTCATGATTGAAGTCGATTCTTTTCTGGTTGATTTCGTATGCAAAAGCACGGTAAATGGCGCCTGAATCTAAAAGATTCCAGTTATATTTTGTTGCAATATATTTGGATACTGTCCCCTTTCCTACGCCACTGGGTCCATCAATAGTTAAAATCGGTATTTGATCTATCAAGATTAAGCTTCAGGCCTCATGTGAGGAAATAAAAGAACATCTCTAATCGAAGGAGCATCGGTAAAGAGCATGACTAATCTATCAATTCCTATGCCCTCCCCTGCGGTTGGCGGCATGCCATACTCAAGTGCACGAATATAGTCTGCATCATAATGCATAGCTTCATCGTCACCAGAATCTTTATCTTCTACTTGTTTTCTAAATCTATCAGATTGGTCCTCTGCATCATTTAGCTCTGAAAAACCATTAGCAATTTCACGACCACCAATAAATAGCTCGAAACGATCTGTAATTTCTGGATCATCATCATTTTTTCTTGCTAATGGAGAGACCTCAGTCGGATATCTCGTTATAAAGGTAGGCTGAATTAATTTTTCCTCAGTGGTAGCTTCAAAAATTTCAATCAATGATTTCCCATAACCCCATGAGTCTTTTGCGGTAATTTTTAATTTCTTGAGAGTGTTAGTAATATTTGACTGATTGATATCTTCTGAAGAGATATCTGAGTTGTATTTTAAGATTGCTTCTTCAACAGTTAATCGATCAAATTTTTTCGAAAAATCAAAATTAACACCCTGATAACTTATTTCTTCCCTACCTATTACCTCTTTAGCTATCCCTACGAGTAATTTTTCAGTTAGATTCATTAGATCATCATAGTTGGCATAAGCCTGATAAAACTCAATCATGGTAAATTCAGGATTATGTCTTGTTGATAACCCTTCATTTCTGAAGTTTCTATTTATTTCAAAGACCCTATCAATTCCACCAACAATCAATCTCTTTAGATACAACTCAGGAGCAATCCTAAGGTATAAATCCATATCGAGCGCATTATGATGAGTGATGAAGGGTCTTGCAGTAGCACCTCCAGGAATAGCATGCATCATCGGTGTTTCTACTTCTAAAAAACAATTGCCAGTGAAAAAATTTCTAATGTAACTGATAATCTTAGATCTGAGAACAAACGTCTCTCTGGATTTCTCATTGACAATTAAATCCACATATCTTTGGCGGTATCTGATTTCTTGATCTGCAAGTCCATGAAACTTTTCGGGAAGTGGTCTTAGCGATTTAGTAATAAGCTCAATAGAGCTAACTTTAATTGAAAGCTCACCAACTTTTGTTTTAAAAAGTGATCCAGTAAGTCCGACAATATCACCGATATCCCATTTTTTGAACTGCTCATTGTAGATGCCTTCAGGAAGATCATCCCTAGCAACATAAATTTGAATCTTTCCGGTAGTGTCCTGGATATGTGCAAAACTTGCTTTTCCCATGACTCGCTTGAGCATAATTCTTCCAGCAATTGTGACTTCAATTTTTTTCTCTTCAAAAGAGTCCTTATCCTGTCCATCATATTGCTCAGTAATTTCTTGAGCAAAATCTTTTGGTCTAAAGTGATTTTTAAAGGGATTGCCTTGCTTACGAAGTTCTTTTAGCTTTTCGCGTCTTTCAGCAATGAGTTTATTGTCCGAATTTTCCATCATATTTTGTTTCAATATCCTTCTTGGCAAGACGCTTAGAGTGTTCTATATCTCTTTTAGAAAGCAGATCTTTTCCTAATCTTTTATAAAGCGTGCCTCTATTAAAATATGCTTGATAAAAAGTTGGATCTAACTCAATAACCTGCGTCAAATCTTTGAGCGATTTATCAAACACAGCCATCTTTAAATAGACATTAGCCCTATTGTAGATGGCTGAGATGAAGTTATTATCCAGTTTTATCGCCTGATTGTAGTAAAAAATTGCCTTTTTTGAGTTATGCAATCTATCAAAACAATTACCAATATTATTTAGTAGTCCAGTGTCATTAGGATTTATTTCAAGTGCTTTTTTTAAGTAATTAATGGCCTTCTTAAAATCTTCTTTTTCCTGAGCAAAATAACCAAGACAATAGAGGGCTTCTGAACTATTTGGATTGATCTCAAGAGCCTTCTGGATTGATTCAATTGCTAGGTCGGTGCTTCCCTCTTTAAAGTGAAGATTTCCGATATTTAAAAGCGCATTCGACTTAATGTCTTTTGGACAATCTGAGACAGTAATTAATTTTTGCCAGGACGCAATAGCAGAGGAGGTGTCTCTAACTTTTTGATAGTTATATGCCTCAACCATAATGTCTGAAATCTCTTGTTCGCTCATATAGTGAAGTATTAGTCTTTCAGAAATTTTTTAGCTTTTGAGGTGTCGATTTTCTTTGAATTTTTATTGACTTTATAAAAGGATCGAATAAAAACCAAAACTCCAATCATGAGAAAAACCACAGGGGCAAAATATAGGATATAGTTTTTCAAATCAAGACGTGGCTTAAAATCAACAAATTCGCCATATCTTTCCACCATAAATCCCTTAATTTCTTGATCACTTTGACTATTTAGAATCATTTTTTTAACTTGATCTCTAAGTGTTTTAGATAAATCAGCATTTGAGCCCCCAATACTTTGACCTTGGCAGACTGGACATCTGATTTCATCAATTAACTGCCTGTATCTTTTTTCTTGCTCATCACTAACAAAATCATTAGCAATTGAGACAATTGGAAGAATTAAAGTTAAGGCAATCACTAACCTTATAAAATACTTCATAAATTTCAAAAATTAATCTTTCGCATATTTTAACTGATGGCAGAAATCACTCTTGATGATATTTCATTAAGTTTCTCTGAGAAACCCTTATTAGATGGTGTTAATGCTAGTATTTTCAATGGAGACAAAATTGCCCTAATTGGAAGAAATGGTGAGGGAAAATCAACTTTAATAAAAGTTCTTGCTGGAATTATCAAGCCTGACGATGGAGAAATCCGCCAAAAAACTGGACTAACTATTGGCTATCTTGAGCAAACACTTCCTGCTGATAATAACAAGACAGTTTATGAGATTGTCTCTTCTGGGTTAGGAGATGTTGGCAAACTGATTTTAAATTATCAAAATGCCCTAAATACTGAAAACCATCACAAGGCAGGCATTATTCAAAATCAGATTGATGAGTTAAACGCCTGGTCAACTTTTCACGAAATTCATACTCTTCTGGATAAGTTTGAATTAGATTCTAAACAAAAAGTATCAGAACTTTCTGGTGGCTGGAAAAGAAGATTGATGCTCTCAAAAGCTTTAGTCAGCAATCCAGATGTGTTATTGCTGGATGAGCCAACGAACCACATGGACATCAATTCCATTATTTACCTTGAGAATTATTTAAAAAATTTCACAGGGATCTTAATACTAATTAGCCATGATAGATCCTTTGTAGATGCAATTGTTAACCGTGTTTTTGATCTTGACCGTGGACTTTTGACCACATTTGATTGCGGATTCAAAGACTATCTAGTGAGAAAAGATAACCTGCTTAACTCTGAGAATTTTGCTAATCAAAAGTTTGAAAAAAAATTAGCACAGGAAGAAATCTGGATAAGGCAAGGTATTAAGGCTAGACGTACTCGAAATGAAGGGAGAGTTAGAGCATTAAAGGAAATGCGTAAACAGTTTATCAATAAGAGAACTAAGCAAGGTACGGTTAAAATTCAAGACATCAATGAAGACGTTAAAAGAAACTCTAAATTAGTCTTTGAGCTGAAGAATATCTCCTATAGCTTTAATGATAATCAACTAATACAAGACTTTTCTCAAATCATCCTAAAAGGCGAAAAGATTGGTATTGTTGGAGGAAATGGTGTCGGAAAAACGACTCTTATTAAATTATTATTAGATCAATTAGTTCCAACTAAAGGCTCTATTAGACGTTCTAAAAATATCGAATTAGCTTATTTCGATCAAATTAATGAATCTTTCAATCCTGATATGAAAGCAATGGATTTTGTGTCAGGAGGTAAGGATTATATTGATATTGGAGGAAAAAATAAACATATTATTGGATATCTAAGACAGTTTCTTTTTACTGGAAAACAGGCTATGTCTCCGATAAGAATGTTTTCAGGTGGCGAAAAAAATCGATTACTCCTTGCAAAAATCTTATCAAAACCAGCAAATCTTATCATTCTTGATGAGCCAACAAATGATTTAGATGTGGAGACATTGGAGTTACTCGAGGAAATGTTAGTTGAATATAAAGGAACTCTAATTGTCATTTCTCATGATAGAACTTTTCTAAATAATGTCGTTAGTTCTACAATTGTGATGAATGGCGATGCTGACATCAAACATTATGCTGGAGGTTATGATGATTATCTTCAATCAACTAATAAAGCAAAAAAACAATCCCAGGTAATAATAAAATCATCGCCTGTAAAGAAAAAAGTTGGTGATATTTTGTCTCGTGATGAGCGAAAAGAACTTGGCAGACTTCCAAAATTGATTGAGAAAAAAGAAATCGAAATTGGGCAATTACAATTGAAATTATCTGATGCTAATGCATACAAGGATAAGATGTACAAAAAAAACATTGAAGAACTTTCCGGATTGGAAGATGAATTAAATTTTTTATATGATAGGTGGTCTGAACTTGAAAAAAGAAACTAGTCATATTTTGGTTGTCGATCTTGATCATACTTTGATAGATACTGATCTATTATTCGAATCTTCTAAGGGTGTCTTAATTCATAATCCTTTATTAATTTTTATTTATCCTCTTTGGTTCATCAAAGGTAAAGGATTTCTCAAAGATCAACTGAAGAAAAGATTTGAAATTGACCCTAATTCCCTCCCATATAGGCAAGTAATTCTCGATTATATCCATCAAAGAAAATCTCTAGGTCATAGAGTTATTCTAGCGACTGCATCTCATCAATATTATGCGAATATAGTAGCTACTCACCTGGGTATCTTTGACGAGGTTTTAGCAAGTGATAGATCTTTTAACTTGTCCTCTCACAATAAAGCTTCAGTACTCATTAAAAAATATGGGAGAGGGAATTTCGATTACATTGGTGATCATATGAGAGACATGCCAGTCTGGAAAGTCTCTCATTTGTCAATTATTACCAACGCTTCCAGAAGAGTGATAAAAAAAACTGGTCAATTAAATAGGTTAATTCTAGATTAGGTCGGCTCAACCAAGAAGGACAAAGTTCCAAGGAAAATATAACTTAAACTTGTTATTACAAGAGTAATTGCAATAATCTTCGCAAGTGTGTAATTCCTCCCTAGGATTTTGTTATTTATAAACCAAATAGCAAAACCTAGCAAAACTGCAATAATTAAAATTCTTAAAAACATTACTTTAAACTCTCTTTGATTCTAAGGGCTAGATTTTCATTGATACCCTTAACATTTGTTAATTGCTCCAATGATGCATTTTTTATTTCCTGAATACCTCCAAAATAATTAAGTAAATTAGCTCTTTTTGACTTACCAATTCCCTCAATGTTTTCTAAATCTGATTTCTCAATTTTTTTTGCTCTCCTTTTTCTATGTGCTGTGATTGCAAAACGATGGGACTCATCTCTAATACGATTTATCAACATTAAAACTGGATCTGTTTTTGGGAGTTTTACTTTTTGCACTGTGTCATTTTCATAATTAATCAAAGTTTCTAATCCGGCTTTTCTCATATCACCTTTAGCTATTCCAATCAATCTAGTTGATTCGATATTTAATTCATTGAAAACTTTTTTTGCGATATTTAACTGCCCCAGACCCCCATCAATAAATATTAAACTTGGTAGCTTAATGCCTTCACAAATAAGTCTTTTATATCTTCTGCTAATTGCCTGCTCCATGGCTCCATAATCATCACCTGGAGTTACTCCTTCAATATTAAATTTTCTATATTCGGATTTTTTTGCCACACCATTCTTGAAAACAACACAAGAAGCAACTGTAAACTCCCCTTTGATATGTGAAATGTCAAAGCATTCAATATGTTCTGGAATTTCATCCAAATTAAAAATATTCTTCAGAGTCATTAGATTCTTAAAGCTATGCTTTTTATTACTAAGCTTTTGACTAAGATTTTCTTGGGCAGTTAATAAAGCAATATTCATTAATCTCTTTTTATCTTTGCTTAATGAGCTAACTATTGTCGTTTTGAGGGCTTTAGATATGATACTTTTTTCGCTAATTGATTGATTAATAACAATAGTTTTAGGGACGACTTTTCCTATATAAAATTGTGGTAAAAAAGCACTTAATACAGATTCTTCATTGTAATTTTTTGAATTTTTTGGATAAAAACATCTTTGACCTATCTGTTTGCCGTTTCGAATAAATAGAATTTCAATAGCAAAAGCATTCTCTTTTGAAGCTATAGCAACAATATCCATGTCATTTTGGGTTTGAGCGGTATGCTGCTCTTGAACTGTTCTTAAACCGATTAATTGGTCTCTATATTTTGCTGCCGCTTCATAATTTTGACTATTAGATGCGGATTGCATTTTGGATGAAATATTTTCAAGAACAGATATCCCTTTACCGGATAAGAATCTTTCCATTTGTTCAACATCATTTAGATAGTCATCATCTTCAATTTTGCCAACGCATGGTGCCGAACAAAGACCAATCTGATACTCTAGACAAGGCCTTGATCTATTTTTATAAAATGTGTTGGTGCATTGTCTAACTTTGAAAATTTTTTTCATCAGCGATAAAGACTCTCTGACAACATATGGTGAGATGTAAGGTCCAAAAAACTTTAAATCAGCATTTTTCTTCCCTCTATAAAAACCAACCCTTGGGTGTTTATCTTTACTGATAAAAATGTATGGATAAGATTTTGAGTCTTTTAACAAGACGTTATATCTTGGTTTATATTCTTTAATAAGATCATTTTCTAAAATTAATGCTTGTGTTTCAGAAGTAGTGACAATTGTCTCAAAGCTCCTAATATTAGCAACTAAGGCTTTCGTTTTTCCCTCATGCGAAGTTTTTTGAAAATATTGAGATATTCTATTTTTAAGGTTTTTAGCTTTGCCAACATAGATAACTTTCTTTGCGGAGTCTTTCATTAGATAAACACCAGGCTGGGTTGTTATTTTTTTAGCGGTTTCTCTTAAGTTTTGCATTAATGAAAGGTAAAATATTGCATTATTTATTTGCCTCTATATCTATGATATTGAAATATATCTCAAATTTTTTAATTTTTACCACTTTCATCTCTGGATTTGCTTTTTCAAGTAACCATCAAGTTAACTCTAAAAAAGTTTCTGATATTATTGACCCACCAGAGTCTGCCGCATTAAATATCATTGTAAGTTCTTTATCTTCTCTCAAGGAATTAAGAAAACAAAACCAAGCTTCATTAGAAAACATTGAAAAACTTATTCGCATTAAGTTACTACCTAACATCGATATCAACTATTCATCGAGAATTTCAATGGGTAAATTTTGGGAAGAATTAACTGATTCAGAAAAAAAGCTTGTTGAAACCTACATTATTGAATCATTAATACAGGATTATGTCGGAATTCTCGGTACATACAAAGAGCTAGATTCGATTAATATTACTACTGGAAAAAATATTGTTCGAGAAGACAATCTTGCTAGAATCCCAATGATTATATCATATGGCAAAGAGAAGCAGTCAGTTAATCTCGAAATGGGGCTTATTAAAACAAATTCATGGAAAATCTATGATGTCACTTATTCAGGTGTGAGTCTCATAAAAAATTACCAAGCTCAGTTTGCATCTCTCGCAAGTAGGAAAGGGTTAGAGTTTTTAATTAATAACATTACCAAAAGAGTCCTAACAATCAAAAAGTAATGTACAAACTTAAGATCTTTGGAGGAAATAAGCTAAATGGAGAAGTAAAGATATCAGGCTCTAAGAATTCTTCGCTGCCAATTTTATTCTCTTCTATCTTATCTTCAGGTCAAGTCAATATCACCAACACCCCTCATTTGAGTGATGTCTCTACAACTTTGAGACTTCTAATGGAAATGGGAGCAGAATTTATGCTTAATTCTGATAATTCCATTTCAATAAACTCGTCTTCATTAAAAAGTCTTGAGGCGAAATATGACCTTGTAAAAACTATGAGAGCTTCAATCCTTGCTTTAGGGCCCATGCTAGCGAAGTATGGAAAAGCCAAAGTATCTTTGCCTGGTGGTTGCGCTATAGGTAGTAGACCTGTTAATCTTCATCTTAAGGCTTTAGAAGAACTTGGTGCAAAAATTGAAGTTAGATCAGGTTATATTTATGCTGAAGCTAAAGAACTTATTGGTACTAAAATATATTTCGATCAAAGATCCGTAACAGCTACAGAGAATATTCTCATGGCGGCAACTCTAGCTAGAGGTAATACTACTATTTATAATGCCGCTCAAGAGCCTGAAGTATCAGATCTAATTAACTGCTTAAAATCAATGGGTGCAAAAATTTCTGGTTTAGGAACTTCAACTCTTGAAATAGAGGGAGTAAAGGAACTAAATGGTGTAAGTTATTCAGTTTGTCCGGATAGAATTGAAGCCGGAACCTATCTTCTTGCTGGTGCTATTACCCGTGGTAAAGTTACAGTGACTAATATCAAACCAGACTCAATGAGAAGCACAATTGGAAAATTAATAGAAACTGGCGCTGATATAACTTCTTCTTCTAATTCAATAACACTTGATATGAATGGTGAAAGACCTAGGGCTGTTGATATTAAAACTGGTGCATTTCCGAATTTTCCTACTGATATGCAAGCACAATTTACTGCTCTAAATGCAATCGCAGAGGGAAATTCAATAATTGCTGAAACTATTTTTGAAAATAGATTTATGCACATACCTGAATTAATAAGGATGGGTGCTGATCTCAATCTAGACGGTCACACTGTGTTTTGTAAAGGGGTAAAATCGTTACATGGTGCGAACTTGATGGCAACTGATCTAAGAGCTTCAGCTTCATTGGTTCTTGCGGGTCTTTCTGCTAAAGGTAAAACTATTATCGATAGGGTTTATCATTTAGATCGTGGCTATGAAACCATAGAAGAAAAATTAAAGATACTTGGTGCAGATATAGAAAGAGTCCAATAAATCATGTTAACTATAGCTTTATCAAAAGGAAGAATTCTTAAAGAAACACTTCCATTATTAGCCAATATTGGCATTGAAATATCTAATAATGAATTGAATTCTAGAAAATTAATTCTCGATTCAAATGTTGAAAATGTAAAAATTATCGTACTTAGAGCAACTGATGTTCCTGTTTTTGTTCAACATGGTGTTGCTGATATTGGAGTTTCCGGAAAAGATGTGATTGAGGAAAAAGGTTATATGGGCATATATGAACTTCTTGATTTGCAGATATCTAAATGCAGAATGATGGTTGCAGCTAAATCTGCTTCTGACATCAACAAAAATCTGCTTAAGGTTGCAACTAAATACCCAAATACAGCCAAAAATTACTTTAATAAAATAAATAGACAAGTAGAGATAATTAAACTATATGGTGCTATGGAGTTAGCTCCAGTTGTTGGTCTATCTGATTGTATTGTAGATCTCGTTGATACTGGTAATACATTAAAAGCTAATGGACTCAAGGCTTTTGATGAAATAAGTTTAATATCATCAAGACTAATTGTTAATATTTCGTCATATAAGTCAAAAGATATTGAAATTAAAGAGCTAGTCAATTCTTTAGAAAAAAATCTATGATTTCACAACTCAATACTCTAGATAACAACTTTCCAAAAGATCTTGAAAAGCTATTAGCATGGGAAAGTGTTGCTAATTCAGATGTGAATCAAACTGTTTATGAAATTATTGAGAATATTAAACAAAATGGGGATAGCTCACTTCTACATTACACTAATAAATTTGATTCTCTTAATATAATTAATTCAGAAGATCTCAGGCTAGATAAGAATGATTTAAAAAAAGCTTATGGGGGTCTTATACCAGAACAAAGAAATGCTCTTGATTCTGCAGCAAAGCGAGTTAAAGATTATCACCTAAAGCAAGTCCAGGAAACATGGACTTATCAGGATGAATTTGATAATACTTTAGGCCAGAAGATCACACCACTTGATAGTGTAGGATTGTATGTTCCCGGAGGTAAAGCAGCTTACCCTTCATCTGTCTTAATGAATGCTATTCCTGCAAAAGTTGCTGGTGTAAAAAATCTTATTATGGTGGTACCAACACCACATGGTGTTGTTAATAATCTCGTATTAGCTGCTGCATACATTTCAGATATTGATCAAGTCTTTACTATTGGTGGTGCTCAAGCAGTTGCTGCTCTTGCATATGGAACTGAAACAGTGCCTAATGTTGATAAAATTGTAGGCCCCGGAAATATTTATGTTGCTGCTGCAAAAAGAGCAGTCTTTGGGAAAGTGGGCATAGATATGATCGCGGGCCCAAGTGAGATACTCATTATTTGTGATGGAAAGACTAATCCTGATTGGATTGCTATGGATTTGTTTTCTCAGGCAGAACATGATGAGGACGCTCAATCCATACTTTTGTGCCAAGATGAAACTTTTATAAATAAGGTGATTGAAAGTATTATCAAACTTCTACCAACAATGAAACGAAAGGACATCATTGCAAAAGCTTTAAAAGATCGTGGGGCAATTATTAAAACTAAAACTTTAGATGAGGCGGTTGATTTAATTAATCAGATTGCACCTGAGCACCTTGAAGTTTCAACAGAAAATCCTATGTCTTTGCTCCCTAAAATTAAACATGCTGGTGCTATTTTCTTGGGCAAAAATACTTGTGAGTCTTTGGGTGATTATTGTGCTGGCCCAAATCATGTTTTACCCACCTCGGGCACAGCAAGGTATTCGTCACCATTGGGAGTGTATGATTTTCAAAAGAAATCTTCAATTATTATGGCATCTGAACGAGGCTCAACGGAACTAGGAAAAATTGCCTCTATTTTAGCTGATGAGGAGGGACTGCAAGCTCACGCCGAATCAGCAAGATATAGAATAGACTAGATTAAAAAGGGAATTTTTTTCCACCAAAACCTGGAAGCTGAAGTTTAGAAATATCAGGCATCCCTTCTGAAGGATTCCCGCCTGCTTGCATCTCTTGCATTTGTGCCATCATTTTTTTCATCTTACTTCCGCCCATCTTCTTCATTTGTTTTTGCATTTTTTCAAATTGTTTTAATAACTTATTAACATCTTGAAGATTGGTGCCTGATCCATCTGCTATTCTTTGTTTTCTTGAACCTTTAATCAGCTTTATATAGATCCTTTCTTTAGGAGTCATGGAATTAATGATTGCAATCATTTGAGAAGACTGTGAGTCATTCATCACCTGATTCTTTACGCTTTCAGGAATTTGCCCTAGACCAGGTAATTTATCTAGCATTGCACCTATTCCTCCCATATTTTGCATTTGAAGCAATTGCTCTCGCATATCTTCAAGATCAAAGTTTCCTTTGATCATTTTTTTCGCAGATTTCTCAGCCTTTTTTTTATCTACTTTCTTTTCTATCTCTTCAACAAGCGATAGGACATCTCCCATACCCAATATTCTTGATACAAGTCGATCAGGGTGGAAAGGTTCGAATGCATCAATTTTTTCACCGGTACCCAGGAATTTAATAGGCTTTCCGGTAATATGCTTGACAGACAGAGCTGCACCCCCTCTTGCATCACCATCAGTTTTAGTTAAGATAACACCAGTTAAAGGAAGAGCATCCGAGAATGCTTTAGCAGTATGGGCAGCATCCTGACCAGTCATTGAATCAACTACAAATAAAGTTTCAATAGGGTTAACTTTTTTTTGTAAGAGACTAATTTCATTCATCATATCTTCATCGACATGAAGTCGACCAGCTGTATCAACAATTAGGACATCGAAAAAATTCTCTTGAGCAAATTTTTTGGCCTTTTTAACAATATCCTCTGGTGATTGATCAATGAATGAAGGGAAAAAGTCCGCATCAGCTTGATTAGCAACCACCTCAAGTTGATCAATGGCAGCAGGACGATATACATCTGCGGAAACTACTAACACTTTTTTCTTTTGATCTTCTTTGATGAATTTAGCTAATTTGGCAACTGATGTTGTTTTACCAGCTCCCTGAAGTCCGGCAACTAAGATAATAGCAGGAGGCTGAGTTTTGAAACTTATCTCTGCATTTGATCCACCAATTACATCTGTGAGCTCAGACTCAACTAACTTAATGAATGATTGTGTGGGATTTAAACCCTCTTGAACGGCTAATCCAACAGCTTTTTCATGAACTCTATCCAGAAAAACCTTAATTACTTCAATGGCAACATCCGCCTCAAGTAATGCTCTTCTGACTTCACGAATGGCATCCTTAATATTTGATTCAGAAAGTTTGCCTTTTCCAGTAAGAGACTTAAAACTATTAGAGAGTTTTGCAGTTAAATTATCGAACATTTATTACAAAATTTATTTTAATTTATCGTATTATATAAGCATTTACTAAGCTTTTTTCTGAATGCCAATAATTACCCTTTCGATTATATTTTATCTCTTTTCTGCATTTTTAATTGGAAGGTATTACACCTCTAAAGAATCTAATCAGCAATTCTCTAACTTAATATCGATACTTCTTTTAGGTGCCATAATTTTTCATGCATTACAATTCAGCGACTATTGGACATCAAATGGGGTTATTTTTGGACTTGCGCATAGCGCATCTTTTGTTGCATGGATTATTGCAACCCTGTTGTTTTTGGCATCTTTTTCAAAGCCCATACATGCACTAGGAATCATTGTCTATCCAGTCGTATCTATTGTGCTTTTATTAACAGTTTTTTTTCCAGATTCTGTTGATAAAGTTGTTTCATTAAGTATTGCCTCTCATGTTTTCTTATCTATATCTGCTTATGCTCTCTTAACTCTAGCAGTGTGTCAATCCATTATTTTAAAAATCCAAGAAAATCAACTTCATCAAAAAAAGATCAATAACTTCATCAATAAACTTGCCCCTCTTCAAACAATGGAAAGTTTTCTATTCCAAACTATTAGACTTGGCTTTTATCTGTTAACCTTTTCACTTATAACTGGTTTTGTTTTTATTGAGGATATCTTCTCACAACATTTAGTCCATAAAACGGTCTTATCGATTCTTGCGTGGATGATTTTTGCATCGCTTATCATTGGCCATAAGATTTTTGGTTGGAGAGGAAAACAAGCAATTATCTCCACTCAAATTGGTTTCGGAATCCTTTTATTAGCTTACTTTGGCTCTAAATTTGTACTGGAAAGATTAATCGCTTAATTATCAATGTGTAAGACTGCCAAAAAGGCCTCTTGAGGAATATCAACCCTCCCTACTGATCTCATTCTTTTTTTGCCTTTCTTCTGCTTTTCTAGAAGCTTTCTCTTTCTAGAAACATCACCACCATAGCACTTTGCTGTGACATTTTTTCTAAGCGCTTTGACATTCGTTCTAGCGATAATTTTTGAGCCTATACTTGCTTGTATGGAGACATCAAACATCTGTCTCGGGATCAACTCTTTCATTTTTTCAGCCA
>Ga0181599_1002383_pt1 | contig 16932 bp, 9 predicted proteins | sample 041ome_3_FD_148658 | JGI IMG/M metagenome (GOLD analysis project Ga0181599, IMG submission 148658) | Coastal salt marsh microbial communities from the Groves Creek Marsh, Skidaway Island, Georgia - 041405US metaG (spades assembly) | ecosystem: Environmental > Aquatic > Marine > Intertidal zone >...
AACGCGCGGCCGCGACGGCGCGTACCAGGACCCGATGTTTTACTACCTCGCCTGGCGCTCGCTCGAGGCGATCGCGCGGTGCTGGCGGGCGACGCGCGACGCGTTCGGGTTCGAGCCGGTCGGCGCCGCGGCGACGCTGGGCGTCGTTTTCGGCGAGCGCGTCGCGCGACGCGCGCCGGGCGCGATCGGGGACGCCGCGCGCGTCGTTTCGAGCGCCGCGATGTGCGCGCGCGGGCGCGGGCGCGGCGGCGCCGCGGCGAGGCTTCGGGACGCGGCGCTCGCGACGTGCTCGCACGAGAGCGACTTCGCGGTGGCGTACCACGCGGGATCGATGTTCGCGAAGATGGCGGAGACGGAGCGGCGAGTGCGGGAAGCGGTCGGGACGCGCGCGAGCGCGCCGGCGACGGTGGCGTTCGCGCTGGCGCTGGGAATGGCGACGAACGCGGCGGCGGCGGCGAGCGCGCGCGCGCTCGGATACGGCGACGCGTGCTGGCGCGGCGCGGGGGGGCTCGTGTTCGCGCTGAAGACGTATCGGGCGAGGATCGATTACGCGAGAGGATATCGCGGACGGGTGAGCTTTTTTGGATTCATCGACGTGCCGGCGGAGACGGCGAGCGTGGCGGAGATTGTCATTTTGGCGTTGATGGATTCGTCGCCGACGGCGTTGAATCTGTACGGCGCGGGCGCCGCCGTGGGATTCATGGTGGCCTCGTTTGAGCGAGAAACGATGCGCGGCTTAGCGTGCGCGACGAGAGGCGTGAAAAAATTGCTCGGCGTAGCGCTGGGACCGAGCGTTCGCGTCGGCTCGCGCGTCGTGTTGGCGCGCATGCGCAACGCGTCGCTCAACGGCAATTGGGGAACCGTCGTCGAGACGCGCGGGGATCAGGTGACGGTGTCTCTGGACGTCGACGGGCGAAACATCACGGCTTTACGAGATAACCTAATCGTCGTCTAAATTCTACGTCTACGCGCTGCTGTAAAACTAAACTGTACCGATTGCCGAACGCTTCACCTTCGCACGACGGCGAAACGATACACCGGTCGCCATTTGCCTTCGCACACGATATCGCGCTCGGTGAACGCCTCGTACGGATTTGCCCGTAGCCATCGTCGATTTCGAACCGGCTTTACGTCCGGAAGCGGTTCCCATTCAAATTTGTGCGCGGCGTCGTGCTCCGGGACGTCGTCCAAAGAAGCGGGCACCTCGGATTCGTCCATATCCCCCACTCGCGCGTACGTCGCTTCGTCGATGATAAAGTCATCGTTCGCGGCAACGACATCGTACATTTCAGACGCCAACGCTTTCACGTCCGAGCAACAGAAGAGCTCGCCACCGCTCGGAAGGACATTCGCGAGCGCTCGCGCGAATTCGGGCGTCATCACGCGCCGCTCGAAGTGTCGTCCTCGACTCCAAGGATCGGGGAACTGCACGCACACCGCGCGCACGTTCGGTAAATTCATACTCTCCAACGATACGTTCACGTTGGCTGAAACGAAGTGCACGGGCAGACGTAATCGCGCCTCATTCGCCCGCACCCACGCGTTCGCCTGCCGCACCAGCGGCGGGTAAATTTCAACCCCTAATAAATTAAACTCCACGCCCTGCTTCGCTCGCGTGAACGCTTCCGCGCGTTCGGTTGATAAAGCCTTAATGAAACCGCCCTTAGCGGTGCCGACGTCTACTAACAGCGGCCGTCCGCGCGCGTCTCCGAACGCGCTCGACCAATACGCTTCGTCGAGCGTCAACGGCGCCTGAAACGGCGCCGACATCGGATTGGTCATCTTCTTCATTCGTCGATTCAGATTCTTCTTCTTTCCATCGTGCGTCGTCGCCGCCTCCGTCGTCGTCGTCGTCGCGACGTTCAACATTTCGTTCGCGTCTCGACACAACGTCTCGTCCGCATCACCCTCTTCGAACGCGCGGTGCCGCGAGCACATCGTCCCGCCGTCCCTCGCCTTTGCCGCGCAAAACCGTCGTTTTCGCGGCACGTACCGCGCGCAGCGCCCCTCACCGGGTTCACCGGCGAGCGCGCGTTCGAGGCGCTTCAATTCTTCGTATTCGGCGAGCCACGCGGGGTCGGCGACGATGGCGTCGAGCGACGCGCGCGCGCCGGGTCGGTCGACCTCGTAGTCGTCGTCCCGGCGGCGGAGCGTCTCGCGCAGGACGCGCGCGCGCGCGACGACGGCGGACGACGACGGGTCGTCATCGCCGACGTCGCCGACGCGGGAGGACATCGCGCGCGCGGTCGCGCGGTCGCGCGTCGCGGCGATGTGTCGTAAAGCGATGTCGTAAAGCGTAAAGCGACGCGGCGCGGCGGCGCGTCTTACAAAAGTGAAAAATGCGTCATCGCGTCGCGCGCGTCGCGCGACGGTCGAGTCGGTCGACGTCGATCGATAAAGGTTTGATTCCGTCGGTTCACGCCGATTTGGCGGCGTACCACGCGGCGACTTCCGGAATGGCGTGAAACTTTTCGTAGTACGCGACGACGTCGGCGAAGGCGTCGAGACACTCTTTGGGCACGTGATCGATCCCGCCGCTGCGAAATCTGCGCAACAGCGGCACCAACGCGCAATCCGCGATCGTCACCCGGTCGCCGCAAAGAAACTTGCCGCCCGCGACGCGCTTGGAGATGAAGCCGCAGTATCGCGGAAGCTCTTCGCGGATCCAGCGCTCTCGCATCGCCTTCGTCGTCGCCGCGTGCGCGTCCGACCCTTTCTCGAGATTAAACTTCTCGGGCACCATGCCGACCGCCAAGTTCGGGTACCACGACTCGCGCATGTCCTCCACCAGCGACACCGCCTCGTCGATTTCCCTCGCGCGTTGTTCGTCGTACAATCCGGCTAACCGTCCGCAGTATCTCAAAATCGCATCCGATTGCGCCATCGCTTCGTCGTCGACGTACATCACGGGCAGTTGTCCGTACGGCGTCGTCGGTTTCACGCTCGGCCAGTCCTCGAACGCGACGCGGTCGTCTCGGAAGGGAATCTTCGCGATCGACAGCGTCAATCGAATCTTCTCCGCGGGGCCTTCGATGTTAAAGTATTGCAAGCGCAGCGCGGGCGCGGCGGCGGCGGCGGACATGTCGAAGCCGTCGTTTATTCGGTCGCTTCGTTCGCTCGGTTCGCGCGGATCGCGCGAAAGTGACGCGCGCGGGTGGACGCTGACGATGATGATTGATGATGACGAATCGCGTCGCGTCAACGCCGACACGCTTCGACACGCTTCCATGGTGAAACTAGTCGCGAAGGCGCGTTACAACAAAATAGAGCGTCGCGAAGGAGCGAGACTAGGACGCGTGGATCGATCACACGAACGCGTTGCTGGCGCTGAGGTGCTGGATCAAACCGAGGGCCAAATCGCGGTCGACGCCGCTTCGCTCGGCGACGGCGCGCTGCTCGGTGAAGGTGAGCGTCTCGAATTTGGAGAGTAAACCGCCGTCGAGGACGTCGAGGGGGGCGAGTAATTGCACATGCTTGCCTTCGAAGACTTTGGGGGTGCGAAACGTGCGCGGATTGCAACCGATCGGTGAGCGCACCGTGGTGTTCAACTCGCGTTGAAGGGCGTGGAGCTTGGCGTACGTCGGCTCGTCGGTGGGCATGAAGATGCCCAAAGCGCCGTCGAGCGTGCCGAAGAAGACGGCGTGTCGATTGGTGCCTTTGGGGCGTTCTCCCGGCGCGGCTTTCGCGGTCGTACCTTCCACGTTAAAACGCACCATGCGAGAGATGGGCGAACCGACGTGGTACGCCGAACGCACGAGGAGTTTCTGTCCTTTCCACGACTCGAGCGATTTTGGATCGTAGCCAAAGATGCGCGCGTTGCCGCTCATGTCGGACCCGAGCAAACTCAGAGTGGCGCCGTCGATCAAGAACTCTGTGCTCACGACGTCCATGCGATCGAAATCCTTGCTGAGCTGAATGATCGACTTCTCGAAGCCGTTCGCCTTCCAGCGGAAAAAGTGCAAGCCCTTCTCTAAATCGCCCACCAGGATGAAATTCTTCACGACGTTGATGCTCACGGTGTGAATTGGGGTGTCGAAGAAAGCGACACTATTCAATTCGACGCCATCCCACGTGTGCACGGTGAGCTTGGTACCGACCGCGACAATCAGGTGACCGTCGAGCGCCGATAACGCGGTGCACGCCATCTTCGCTTCGCGCACGCAGCACACTTGTCCTTTCCATCTGTACCCATCCATGGATTCGGCGTCGCGCTCCCACACCATTTGAAATAAAATGACGCGACCGCGACACGGCGTGTCTTCTCCTCCAGGCATCGCCGTACCGACGGCAAGAAGTGAAAGGAGTGCCCCAGTGTTAATGTCTCTCAATTGGACATTTCGAACGCACTGCACGTGCTCGCCCGGTTCGAGCGCGTGTTGCCACGCGCTATCGAGCGATCCAGGAACGAGGAGTCGCACCGAGTATTGTAACTCCATGTCATCGTTCGCTTTCGCGCGCTCGCGTCGCACTTTTGCCAAGGCGATACCGTGGACATTATCTTGCTCTATTTCCCGTTCGACCCAAGGCACAGGAGCTGATGTAACCAGTGCGTAGAGCTTGAAATCTGGCAGGTACGTAATCGTGTGCGGCGTACACTTGAGCGCCACCTTGCGCACCGGCCACGCAGCTTCGTAGTGCATTTTACTAGGCATCTGACAAATGCGCACGCCACCCAACGCGGTGCCTAGAATGAAACCGTGCGGACAGTTGACGTTGTGGAATACCGTGAATGCGACGACCTCGCCTTCACCACGCGTCGGGAGAGCTAATACGCGAGACCTGCGAACGATGAGCCACAACGGGTTTGGGCCTGCGACAAAGATGCCTTGCACGCCTTGTCCTTCGCCGACGTTACCGATGCGCGTCAATCGCGCGCCCGCTAGGGAGTCTCTAAGCTGACCTGCGGCGCCTATGCCAGCGACATTCAAACCAGAACCTTCAACGTCGACGTTGACGCGAGAAAATCGCAACTCATTCTTTTCGAGCGGTTCGTCTTGTCCTTCGTACGTCGTCCCGGCGGGAACGATGAAACCCTTATACAAGAGCAACGTGCCATCGCCACGCACTGCGGTGAGCAAAGGGCGCTCGTGCGCATCTTGGAATGAATCGATGCGAATATCGACAATCTCAGGGACACTGGACTCAGCGTTGACGGGTGTTTGCGGACTCAATACGCGCATGCCCTCGGACAGCCCATCGGCGCACCAGATGCGCGTGCAGCTGGGCAACGAAAACAATTCCAGACTTCCACCCTCGCGCGTCAGCGCGACGATGGCCTCGCTGTTGTTGCACGCGCCGCTCTTCTTGTTCCCTTCCAAACCCGTAATGGTGCCATTCGTCGCAGCTCGATGAATCCATCCGCTCTTGCGTTCGCCCCCGCCCGCCGCGTCTGCGGCTTCAACAGAATCATCCACCAGAGCGAACGCCGTTACTGAAGATGTTGGGATCGCCCCCGTTTCCATCAACGAAACACTCATCTGTTTTTCGTCTCCGGACAACAATCTTATCGAACCATCCGATAGCCGAACGATGATGTAAGGATCTAAAATCTGTGCGGACGCGATCGCGGCTCCCTTCGGTGCGTCCATGTCCTGCAAACCGACGTCTTGTACCTTCACGCCTCCCTTTAACACGCGGATGCCCGTTCCCGTGACTTGGACCGAGCAGTAATGTCCGAAAATATTCGACGCCGCCAACGTGGCTTGATTCGTGATGAACTCGAGCGAGGCGCTCACTTCTTGAAGCTCCTCGCCGGTTTCCATGATCATCGTCGACGACTTCATGCTCAGCAACAAATGATGATGGAAAGGTTCGCGTTCTTCTTTCGAACCTTCTTTGCGATAGTGCAACGTCCACAAACCTTGTAAATTGGGCAGCGTACCGGATTCGACTTCGGTGACGAGTTCAGGCTGGACGCCACGAGTCAAAATTGCCAGCGCACCGTTCTTCCCTTGACCGCACGCGGTGATGAGCTCGGTGCGCTCGTTCTTGTTCGAACCCATGGGCGCGCTCGCGCCGACGGCGATATCCACCACAGGCGCGACGCCGAGCAAAGAGTCCTTGACCTTCAAATCGTAACCAGCAACCTTCAAGCCTGGGATGATGCCGGCCAAGCCTTCGCGCTTCTTCTCCGTTTGCACGGCGTCGGTCTGCACAGTCTCCGTTTTCGTCGTGCCGTAGAGCAACGCCTCGAGCTCGTCATCGTCATCTTCGGGACTCGGCGTCGACGGCGCTGGTGGCGGCGCCTCGGCGGTTTTGGCGCGTTTGCGATTCGCCGCGCCGCCCGATTTAGAGCGCTTACCCTTCGACTTCTCCGTCGCCTCATCCTCGCTCTCGTCTTCGGCGTCGGGAAGCATGAGAGGTGCCGTCGGTTCTTCTTTAGGCGTGAACTTCACCAAAAGCGAGTCACCAATGCGACTTCCTAGGAACAACAAATCTCTCGACAGCAGACACATGCCCGAAGAGAGCACAGCGCCGCCGGCGCGCTGAAGCATCATGCGACGTAAACTACGGCCATCGGTGTGAAGAGCTAAGAGCAACAACGCGCCGGTTTTTGTTGTCACCAAGACGCGATCTTCCGACACAACAGACGCCTGAGCGCCATCTAACGTGATCTCTAATCCGCAATCGACGGCGCGCGCCGCGCACGCCGGCGGCGGGTTCGCCATGGCGTTCTCCCCCATTCCCGCCGCGCGCGCGGCGACTTCGGCGTCGTTCCCTTCTTGCGGCCCACCGTGACCGAAAGTATTCAACCCGAGCACGGACGAGCTCTCTTGGGATTCGTGCAGCAAAAAGTCTTGCGAAAACACCAACGCGCCGCCGAGCGGCGGCAAGAGCGCCGTCAACTTGTACGAGCTCGACGGCAAGTTCTGCCGACGCCAAATCACCGTCCCCTTTTGCTTGTCAACGTCCACGCTCAGCGCCACGATCTCACACGTATCTTTGCTCAGGTTATACCGCCCAGCCCACGTCGGCGTCTTTTCGTACAAAACCGCCAGCGCCGGCTCGCCGTATCCGTGCAAAAAACACGCGTCGCGAATCAATCGCACCCCCGGCAGGTGCAGCGGGAACGACTCGCGCACGCTCGCCGCGGGTCCTCGCACGCGTCCCTCGTCGTCGTTCGCCACCAGCCCCAACCCCCCGTCCACGCTCGGCAGCACTCGCACCTTGCCCGCGACGCCGTCCTCCCGCAGCACCACCGCCGCGCACCGACCCTCGGGATCGCTCACCACCAGCGGCGCCTCTCTCGACATCCGCAGCGTCGTTCCCAGTGGATTACACCCCAGCGCACTCTCGAACGAGTGCATCGACGAGCAGCACACGTCCCCGGTCGCCGCGTCGTACTCCACCACGCTCAGCTTTCGCTCGCGAATCGCGATCAACAGCGCGTCTCGCTGATTCCTCGGCGCCCCGAACCGCCGTCTCAGGACGCTCATCGACCCTATCGCGCCCTGCGCGTCGAACTCGGCGCACACGTCGAGCGATTCTTCGTCACCGCGCCGATTGACGGCGTACACGGTGATGCGATTCGCGCTCGCGACGATCAGATTCGGGTCCCCGCCGTCGCCCACGGGGCGCGTGAAGTACGCCGTCACCGCGTGGTCGACGCCCGTGGGCGGGTGCACCTCGCGGTGCACCGCGTGCGACATCGCGGCGCCGCGCGCGTCGAGGGCGGCGCGAAATGCAGGTCGAATGCGATCGAAGGCGCGCGTCGCTCGACATCGCGACGCCGCCGACGCGCGCGGCGCGTCGATGCGGACGGCGACGCGGACGACGACGACGACGACGGCGACGGCGACGCGCGCGCGACGCGGGACGCGCGCGACGACGACGACGCGCGCGGACGCGCGCGGTCGACGGACGACGCGCGCGCGCGGGACGTTCGAGGACGACGACGCGGGCGCGCGGACGACGCGCGCGCGCGGCGACGGGCGCGCGGGAGAAACGCGGGCGCGGGACGACGCCATGGGCGGCGCGCGGCGAGGCGCGGGCGCGGAGGACGGGACGACGGCGGCGGCGGCGACGGCGAGCGCGGCGCGAGACGACGCGGGTCGGAGGAAGACGAAGGAACGGCGCGTGCTGTTCGGGGTGCCGATGTCGCCGGAGGTGTACGCGATCGCGTTGGTGTATTTCGTGCAGGGCGTGATCGGGCTGTCGCGGTTGGCGAAGGATTTTTATCTCAAGGATGAGCTGCGCTTGGGGCCGAGCGAGACGGCGATGATTTTGTCGATTTCGCAAGCGCCGTGGTTGATCAAGCCGCTGTGGGGGTTTCTGAGCGATTCAGTGCCGCTTTTTGGCTATCGGAGAAAGTCGTACTTGATGGCGTGCGGCGCGGTGGGGTGTTTGGGTTGGGCATCCATGGCGACGTGGGTGGACGCGCCGGAGACGGCGCTCGTGGCGTTCACGCTCGGGTCGCTGAGCATCGCGTTTAGCGATGTTTTGATCGATAGTATCGTCGTCGCAAAGGCGAGAGGTGAAGAACAAGGGGTGTCGGGATCGTTGCAATCGCTTTGCTGGGGGTTCGTCGCCATCGGGAGCATCGTGAGTTCGTATTTTAGCGGGAGTTTGATTGAATCGTACGGCACGAGATTCGTCTTCGGCGCCACCGCGGTGTTTCCGCTCATGATCGCCGGAGCGTCGACGTTGGTGCAAGAGAAGCCGATCGTCGAGACCGCGCAGGTGTCGAGCGAGGGCGTGTTGAGTGATTTCAAGGCGATGTCGGGGAAATTGTTCCAAGTCGCCAAGCGGCGAGACATTTGGGCGCCGGCGTTCTTCGTGTTCTTGTGGCAAGCGACGCCGAGCGCTGGGACGGCGATGTTTTATTTCAACACGAATGAGCTCGGATTTTCGCCAGAGTTCTTAGGCCGCGTGGCCCTCGTGCGCGCGTTTTGCGCGCTCGGCGGCGTGGCGTTGTACAACGGTTACCTCAAGCGCGTACCGCTCAAAAAGATGTTTTTGTGGACCTCCATCTTGGGCACCGCGCTCGGCTCCACTCAACTTTTACTCGTGAGTCGCATGAATTTAGAGTTAGGGATTAGCGATAAAGTGTTCGCGCTCACCGACACCGCGGTGTTGACGGTTTTGGGCGAAGTGAGCTTCCTGCCGGTGCTCGTCTTGGCGGCGAAAATTTGCCCGGAGGGCGTAGAGGCGACGTTCTTCGCGGCGCTCATGTCTCTCTTCAACGCCGGCGGCGTGACGAGCGAGTTTCTGGGCGCTGGGTTGACCAAATCGCTCGGTGTTACCGCGGACAACTTCGACAACCTCTTTTTGCTGTTGTCCATTTGTCTCGTCACCGGTTTACTCCCGCTCGCAGCCATCAACCTCATAGACGAAGTCAAGGACGACGACGCGGACGACGTCGAGTCGGCGCAAAAGAACGCGTGAGTTAGTTTAAGAGCGCGACGTAGACGTAGAAATTGTTACATTATTTACTACAGACTCGTGTAACCGCCATTCGCGCGCAACCTCGCCTCGAACTTGGTCGCACCGCGGAGTCGAACCGCGAGACGAGCGCCCTTCGGCGCCGCCGACCCTCTTGCGACGGGACCCTCCGGCTCGCCTTCTGAGGCGGCCTTCACAGGGAAAATATATACGGGTGATCTAAGGAAGTAGAAAACTAACCAATAATTGCCGCCGTGCAGTGCGGTTCGTTCGTTCGTTTTGTTTGCCTATGTTCTGAAAAACGTTGGAGGACAAATTTTGATCTACCGCAGGATACCGTGTTTTGTTTTGCGTGAGGCTGAAAGATGGTCGAAACATGCATGTTGTGATCTGGAGGATCGAGCGCGTAAACGAGTAAACAAAAGAGGTTCACGTAAACCTGATCAAGAGCGCCCATAATAAATGCTATCGAAGCAAGCATATCAACATGATGGATGACTGCGGAGAATAAATCCAAGCGAAGCGCGCGAAGCGCGTGAATGATAAAGAACAAACAGACAAACTTTTTCTCGCACTATCGGCGAAGGAGGATCCAAAATAACGCATCGGCGATCTACGAATGAAACGACGCGACGCTTGAAAACACTCAAAAAGCAAACCTCGTCCAAAGCGCGACGAAACGTGCGAAAAACGCGCGCGCGTCCGCGTTCGCGGTGATATTCTTTCTGCGCGTCGCGATCAAACGTACCGCCCGAGGGCGAACAACGGTAAACATAGAGTGCGCGTACGCTATCTTCGTCGCAGAAATCGCGCGCCGCGCGCCTGCGTTCACGTGCGTGCACGAGTGTCTTTTTTTTTCGCCCTAACGAATGAATGAATGAGTGCGCGATCGATTCACGCGAGATCTCCCGCCGTCCCGCTCGCGCGCGCCTTTCCCTCCCCCCCGCGCGAGCGCTCGAGCGCCGCCTCGCCCTCGCGCGCGCTCGGAGCGTCGACGCGCGCGCGACGCATCGCGCGCGCGTCGAGCTGCCGCGCCGATCCCTTCGCCCGCGGGGTGCCCTCGGTCGACGCGCATATTCGGACATTCGGACGATTTATTACGACGCACGCCGCGCGCCCGCGATGGCGTCGAAGACGTCCGCAGTATGGCGCGCACCGCCGCGCGCGTCCTCGCGTCGCCGACGCCGTCGCCGCGCCGCGCGCGCGCGCCGCGCGGTGCGACGCGCGCCGCGATGTCGTCCCCGACGTCGTACGTCCCGCGGGGCCCGATCGAGCGCGCGCGCGTCGCCGTCACGGGCGCCAATCGCGGGATCGGGCTCGAGCTCTGTAAAGCGCTGCTCGCGCGCGAAAACGTCGTCGAGGCGGGGTGTCGACGCGCGAGCGACGCACTGCGCGCGCTCGAGCGCTCGAGCGATGGACGGTTGATCGTCAGCGAGGGCGTGGACGTCGGCGACGACGCGGCGATCGACGCGTGGGCGAGGGCGATGACGACGCGGGGACGACGACTGGACGTCGTCGTCAACAACGCGGGCGTCGTCGGAACGAACGGGTACGACGCGTGGGATTTAGAGACGACGACGGCGGAGGAGATGATGTACGTGTTTAAAATTAATTGCGTCGGGCCCACGCTCGTGGTTCGAGCGCTGCTGAGACACGGATTGATCGGCGCGGACGCGAACGCGCCGTCGCTCGTGGGCAACGTGACGTCCAAAGTCGGAAGCGTCGAGGACAACGAATCGGGTCGAGGATACAGCTATCGCGCGTCGAAATCGGCGTTGAACATCGTCACGAAATCTATGTCCATTGATTTAGCGAGCCGAGGCGTGCATTTCGCGCTTTTACACCCCGGCTGGGTGAAAACGGACATGACGGAGAGCAGAGGCCTCATCGACGCCGAAGAGTCGGCGCGCGGTCTCATCCGCGTTTTGCAGGGCGAATTCGGCGATTGCGAGCGGTTTTGGTTCGATTACAAGGGCGACAAGATTCCTTGGTAGCGCATTTCGTGTCATCGACGCACGCGTAGACTCCGAACGCGCCCCTTTCGCCCGCCCGAAACGCCCAAAGCGCCCCGCTCGACATCCACGTGGAAAGCGTCTTATCCGCGTCACCGCCGCGAAATTCGGTGGTCGATCGCATTCGTCACACGCGCGCGCGTCGAGCACGCGCGATTCGCGCCGCGAGCGGCGCGCTCGGCGAAAGAAATTTTTGCGCGTCGAATCGTCGTCCGTCATGGACCGCGTGCCGAGCGCGGACGACCTCATGGCGACGTTTCTGTGGAACGCGCAGCGCGCGAGCGCGGGGACGCCGTCGAACGGGACGTCCGGCGCCGCGGCGCACGGCGCGCGCGGCGTGAACCGCACGCCGTCGCAGCACGAGATGGAGAGTTATTACAACGCCATGATGGCGAGCGCGGCGCACGGCGCGCACGCGGGATTCGGGGCGTACGGGGCGCTGGATGGATCGATCGCGCACGCGCGAGACGCCGCGGGGGGCGCGGGGAGCGCGCCGGGAAGTCGAGAGGGCACGCCGGGAATCCCGCGGGTGGCGTCGATCGACGTACTGCGGAAGATGATCATGAGCGGGGGGCTGGGGGGGGGCGGAGGACCGGGAGGAGCGTCACCGGGGTCGGCGACGCCGACGACGGCGGCGGCGTTTTCGGCGTTCGCGAGCGGGGCGAATTTGGACGCGCTCGGCGCGGCGGTGGCGATGGAACAGAGCAAGGCCGACGATGAGGGGAAGAAAACGACGACGACGAGGTCCGGGGCGAAGCGCTCGGGGAGGAAACCCGCGGCGAAGGCGCCGGCGGCGAAGAAGGCGAAGGCGCCGCCGGCGAAGAAGGCGGCGGCGGCGACGACGACGCGCGGAGGAAAAGCGGCGAAGGACGCCGTGGCGTCGCCAGCAAAGGCGGCGGCGAAGGCGCCCGCGGCGAAGGCACCCGCGGCGAAGGCGAAGGCGGTGGCGGCGAAGAGCGAGCCGTTGTCTTCGGACTTGGATCACGATAGCGACGGCGACTCTCGCGATGGCGACGGCAACAGCGACATGCGACGCCGACGCCGAATGTTGAGCAACAGAGAGAGCGCCAGGCGCAGTCGGCGACGCAAGATTGAACACGTGGCCACGCTCGAAGGGCAAATCGCTCAGTTGACGGCTGAGTTGACGGCGGCGTTGCAACACACGCAAGGCGTGGAGCAGCGCTACCAGGCGCTCGTGCGAGAAAACCACACCATTCGCGCCGAGAAGGATAGACTTTTACAACTTCTCCGCGAGGCCGGTCCTCCGGGAGGTGGGGTGACGACGCCCAAGACGGGTTCCGCCATGGAGCGCAAATCTAGTTTACAGCGAATCTCGAGCAACGGAGACATCAAGGGCGAGCTCGGCAAGGGGTCGCCGACCATCGGTTCGGGCACGGGCTTCGTGCCGTTCCGATCGTTACAGAGTTACGAAAACCTGCTCTTGCTCCAACAGAAGTCCGAGAAGCAGTGAATCCGGCGTCGAATCCATTGTATTGCGCACCATTCATTCATCCTAGCCACGACGGTGACTCACGCGCGCGCGCAGTCGCCACTCTTCGACGCGTCCACCATGTCGCCGGCGCTCGCGCCGTTCGCCGGCGCGCCGTTCGCGCGCGCGCGCCGTCCCGCGCCGACGCGTCGCGCGTCGCGCGCGCGCGCCAGAGAGAGCGACGACGCCCGCGCGTCGCTGTCGTCGCTCGACGCGATTTTATCCACCGACGCCGACCGCGCGTCCTCGAGCGACGGCGCGTCGGCGCGCGACGACGCGCCGAGCGACGCCGCGACGCCGACTCGAGCGGTCTCGCGCGCGGTCGACGTCGCGCTCGACGACGACGTCGTCGCGCGGGTCGAGCTCGAGGTGCGCTCGGCGACGTCGCGGTTGACGCGCGCGACGATGAAATCGCCGCTCGGCATCGTCTTCGAAGACGTCGACGGCGACATCGCGGTGGTCGAGTTTTACGACGAGAGCGATCTGGGACCGCGCGGGCGCGGGATCAGGGAGGGAGACGTGTTGCGCGCGACGTCGGCGATGATTCCGGAGATGCGGTATCCAAAGTTGAACGTGATAGGCGGCGGCGTCGGGCGACCGGGATGGCGTCGGGTGATGTACACGTGCGCGTCGTCGCAGGACGGTAACTTGGACGACGTGACGTTCGATCAGGCGATGAAAGCGATCGGGTCGAACGCCAAGGCGGGAAATTACGACGTCGAGCTCGTGTTCGAACGCCGCGCGTGAACGCTCGCCGCGCGATGACGCGCGCGCGTCCTCGCGCGCGTCCTCGCGCGCGCCCCGTAGAGCCACTTTAGCGTTGTCACGAACTTTCCTTTGCGTTTCGCGCGATCGCGCGCCGTCGCGAGCGCGCCGTCGCGCGCGGCTTCCGCGCGCGCGCGCGGAACCAGGCACCCCCCTCGTCCCCGAGATCTCGGCCCTCGCGTGCCGCACTCGTCGTCGCGCGCGACGACGCGCCCGAGCGCGCGCGCGCTTGGAGCGAAAGAAACAACGTCCCGCGCGTCGTCATCGCCATGGACTTCGACGACTGGCCTGCGAACGACGACGAATTGCGTCGGATGTCCGTCGAGGCGGATGCCGCGCGCACGGCGCGGGATGACGCCGAACGCGCGCGCGGCGCGCGCGCGAGCGCGAGCGCGGAGACCGCGGTGGCGATCGATGACGTCGCGCACACCCCGGGGGGCGAATTCGAGGCGATGGAACGAGAACTCGAACAAATCGTCGACGAGGAGCGCGGATCCGGATTCGAAAGCGACGACGACGACGACGGCGGATTCGACGATTTGATCGACTACGAGGACGAGGAGGAGGAGGACGACGATGATTACGACGATGCGTTCGTCACGGACGAGGATTCGTTTTCGAGCGACTCGCACGACTCGATCGATGAGACGCAGGAGGGTGAAGTGCAGCGAACGCAAGAGGCGTTCGAGACGGTCGTCCCGGAGACGCAAGTATTGATTTCGCAGCAGGCGAACGATGATGTCGTCATCATTCCGGACGAAGACGCGGACGAGATTCCACCGGGCGTGAACGACGCGATCGAAGTGCGCGATGCGAGCGCGCTGCCGACTGAGGATTTAATCCGGTTGCTCGAGGAACGTATGAGGTCTGGCGATGCGAGGGAGCTCGAGGCGAGGTTGGAGAGTGTTGGCTTCGTTCGGGCGGATCGCGATGTACCCCGTGCTACGCCAGCGCAAACGGAGCCGATACGTCGGCGCGGACGTGGCCCCGACCGTAGACCACGAAAGAGGAGACGCCGCGTCGTCGAGCCTGGGCAACGGACGCTTCACGAAGTTGGCTTCGGGACGGGCGCTGAAAACGGCGCCGAAAGGGCTGTCGACGATGACGACGGTGACATCGTCGTAGAAGGTGTGTCGCGTCACATCCCACGACTCGATCGACCTCCCGTGCCATCGACTGTTGATGAGCTTTACGATGTTTGGGAGCGCACGGCGAAGGATCTCGTTCCGCGAGACGCATCTATTTACAGTAATTTTCGGTATGCGTTCGGAGATGAAAGCGAACGCGGCGAGCGTTATCGCGAGAAAGAAATGAAGGATATCGGAAATCTGCTGTTCAAATATAAAGCGGATAAAAAGCCCGGACAGCACGCAATGCTCAAAGGCCGCGAACGCGAGGGTAAGACGGGCGCGTTGTTTTCCATAACTCTCGCAGCCTTACTCTTGAACATCCGCGTCGTCATTCTTTGCGCGCCTCTGAAGGTTGCGCCGATCTGCGACATGGTACGAAAGCTCAGACGTGCTGGTTTCGGGCGTATGTACGACACGCAGCACACGCTCGGACCGGCGCAAGCCAAAAGAAATCAGATCCCCAGCGCTCAAATGGGACAAATATACGTCGCCTCTCTTTGTACGTTGGGAGATTTGAAAAAAGTGAAGAACTGGATCAACTGTCAGAAACGAGACGGTCATTTGACGTTGACGCTCATGGATGAATGCGACGAGCTCACTCAAGGAAAGGGGCACAGTACAGCGGAGATTGAGCACAGAGCAGACCCAGACACGTTTGCGCAGTACATCCCTCAAGAAAAACGCGGTGAAGATTATGAAGACGTGCCCGATGTACCGAGCGATCGAAAGGCGAGAGGGAAGAATTTCAAAGCGCAAATCGCAAAGGCATCCCAATATTTTCAACAGCACGTGCATCCCGAGACGCAAGTGATCGCGTGCTCTGCGACTCTGAGCGGCTACGTCTTGAATCCTATCGGCGTCTTCCGTAACGATTTGCCGACGAGTATTTTCAAAGTGTTTCCAAAGGATGGATACTGTGGCATCGAAAGATTCAAAATCCCCGAAGGCTGCGAGCTCGAATACGACGGCAATTTATCATTGGAGGCTTTCAGTGAGTCGAACGCTGTGGGAAAGTTACTACAACGCTTTTATACGCGAAGAAACGAATGCGATGGGCAACGTCTCCAACCTTTGCCAGGGAGCTCAGCGACCGAAATCGCACTTCGTGGTATGCTATTTTTATCGTGCACCCCGAAGGTGAACGTGCACGGCGGCGTGCATGATCTCGCAAAAACGGTGGCACAAATGGTTGATTCTTGGGGCACCGGCATCAGTTCACAGACGACTCTATTTATTTGCTACGTTGGATCGCCGCGGGTACTTTTCGCGGGTAGTTGGCAGTCGATGACTAGTGGATATTCGTTTGAAGATATTTACAACGAAACGGTGTCTCGCGTGCGAAAAGGCAAATTTTCGAACGTTTCCCTTCGAAAAGACGAGCCATTCAGCAAAGTTTGCACGCACGTCATTCTCATCGGCTATAATCTCACGCGTCGCGCGATGACAGCGGCATTCACTCCGAAAGACGAGCCTGGTGTTCTGTGTAAAATTCAATATGGCATCATCACTGCGCCGAAGACAACGGCAGTCGATACCACGAGCCAACGAGTGAATCGTCCATCTCACGAGTTCGCGCAACACGTGGTGCCTGAAAACTATAGCGTCGACGTCGCGATGTGGCCTGAAACTTTGGAGGTGTGCCAACGTTATCGAGAGATGGAGGACAAAATGGTGGAAGAACAACGTGAGTCGCCGAAAATCCACGCCGAGTTCCGCCAAGCAATCGACGTCTATCAACAAGGTTTGGATTGTCACAAAGTTTCCAAACGGGGCATTCCTCTCGCTGATATAAGCAACACTGGCCGCAAAGAGCGATATCGCCAGCAATCGGCCGTAAATCCGGACGAAAACGAATATCTGAAGGCCTTCAAAGTGTGGCTAGAGAATCACGAATACGAGCCAGGCAAAAAGTACGCACGAGCCTCAGTGGAGAGCTACTACACAATCATCAGACGGTATTTCGTGAACGACGCTGACATCGAAGAAATCGTTGAATTGGTGCGAAAATGGGTAGAACGTCCTCCAGAAGGCTCGCGCTCTGAGGAGAACGAGCGCAACCCGAACACGCATCCTAACGAGCTCGCATCAAGGAAGCATTTCCTAAGTTTTTGGGAAGATAGATCTCGTGTGTAGAACTTGTGTATGTATTGACGAA
>Ga0181599_1002396_pt1 | contig 16872 bp, 18 predicted proteins | sample 041ome_3_FD_148658 | JGI IMG/M metagenome (GOLD analysis project Ga0181599, IMG submission 148658) | Coastal salt marsh microbial communities from the Groves Creek Marsh, Skidaway Island, Georgia - 041405US metaG (spades assembly) | ecosystem: Environmental > Aquatic > Marine > Intertidal zone >...
ATCTTGGAATTTCCATGATTTATACCATTCTCTTGGCGTCTTCTAGCCGCGCCAGGCTAAGGGTTGTTTGCTATGCTTGCGCGAAAGTTTACTTCACCTGAACTATGCAAACAGCCCTCGCCGATTTTATTAAGAACAGCCCAGATGGCCCGATCGCCGATAAGATTCTGCGTGCCTGTGTGCATTGTGGCTTTTGTACGGCGACCTGCCCGACCTATCAGCTGCTCGGTGATGAGCTCGATGGCCCACGTGGACGCATCTACCAAATCAAACAACTGTTCGAAGGTGCAGCACCGACTCACAGCATGCAGGTGCATCTCGATCGCTGTTTGACCTGCCGCTCATGTGAGACCACCTGCCCATCAGGTGTGACGTATCACACGCTGCTAGATCTGGGTCGTGAGCATCTCGAGAAACTTCAACCGCGCCCACTGAGCCAACGGATCTTTCGCGCAACCTTGCGTACGGTATTTGCAACGCCGAAACGCTTTGGCCCTTTGTTAGCGATGGCACGTCTCGCACGTCCCATGTTGCCACGTAAGCTGCGTAACAAAGTATTACCGACGCCACGGCGCGTTGCTGAGCCGACACAAAAAACCGAGCGCACCATGCTGGTATTAGATGGTTGTGTGCAGCCGGCGTTAGCGCCTCAGATCAATCAATCGATGCGTCGCATTTTGGCGCACTTGAAGATCAACCTGGTTACGGTGAATCCGGGTAGTTGCTGTGGCGCTTTACCACATCATTTGAGCGATAGCGAGAAAGCCCGCGAGATGGCCAAGGCCAATATCGATGCATGGATGCCTTGGGTAGAAAAAGGTGCAGAGGCGATTGTTGTTACTGCCTCAGGTTGTGGAGCCCAAGTGAAAGATTACCCCTCACTTCTAGCTCACGATACGGCATATCTCGAGAAGGCGAAAAAGATTACTGCCTTAGCGAAAGACCCGGTCGAGATTTTAGCGGCTGAAGATTTATCGCATCTACCACTGACACCCTCGAGTGAGCTGACGGCTGTGCATACGCCCTGCACTTTGCAGCATGCATTAAAGCTAAACGGACACATCGAAACCGTGATGCAACAACTGGGCTATAACCTCACTACCGTCGCTGAAGGCCATTTATGTTGTGGTTCTGCGGGCACCTATGCACTGACGCAACCTGAGTTATCGCAGCAACTGCGCACAAAAAAACTGGCTGCACTCAGCGTCAATAAACCGGCACGCATTGTGACTGCCAACATTGGTTGTTTATCGCATCTACAAGATGGCGAAGCGCCACCGGTGATCCATTGGGTTGATCTTTTAGAGCAAGACTTAGCCTAAGGACTCGTTGATATAGGCAAGCCATTGTTGCCAATGCGATGCTGAGGTCGCCCCCATACCGATATGCGGTTTGAGGTTCCAACCACTTTGCGGCGTGCCCGCATAATCTTTCATCACACCGCCAAAGCCACCGGCCTCGCGAAACACTAAGCTGCCTGCAGCAAAGTCCCATAGGCGCTGGCCACCATGCAGGTAGACCTGCACACGACTGGCGGCAAGCCAACACCAATCGAGTGCAACCGATCCATAGTTACGTTGTGAACGAAAAGGTGCACCTTTGGAGATATGTTCGATAAAGGCTTTTGGCAGGCGCTTCATGTCAACCATTGCCATGGTCTTACTTAATTCATCGACCACTGGCTTAACATGTAGGTGCTTACCATTCAGCCACGCGCCCTCACCTGCGAGCGCACTGAAGCATTCATCACGCGTTGGATCGTAAACAATACCCGCTTGGAGCTTACCGTCTTGCACCAAGCCCGCTGACACCGCGAAGTACGGAATACTCGAGGCAAAATTGGCGGTGCCATCAAGTGGATCGAGCAGCCAAAGACCATCACCAGGGTTGGCGAGCTTATCGAGCTGCTGCGCTTCGGTCATTTCCTCGCCAAGCACCTCAAAGGTAGGCCATTGCTGAGTGAGCTCAGCAATCAAACGCTGCTGCGTTGCCAGATCTGCTTCGGTGAGCACGCTTCCATCCGCTTTTTCGGCAATCTCAACCCGTTCAAAGCGTGGTATCAACTCTTCTTGCGCCACTTTTCGAATCAGCTGCTCTAGGGTGGTTAGTTGTTCTCGATCAAACATGTTTTTATCTCTGTGTTAGCGGTCGGGCTCGAGGAATTTTCCGCATTGCATATTCTTTATAGAGTGCTTAGTGTGCCTTACCGATGAGACATCTTGCCCTTTTTCTTCTGCTGATTTTACTGAGCTTAAGCAGTCATGCCAAAGCCACGTCTCCGACCCTCGAAGAACAGCGCCAACTCTTCCTTGATGCTGAACAAGCTCTAGATGCTGGGCGAATTAGCACTTATCGAAGTTTCAAAAAACGTTTGGGCGATTACCCACTTGTGCCTTACTTGGAACAGCAGGAACTGAAACGTCGCTTTCGTCGCTTACCAAAAAAAGATATCGCAGCGTTTCTGGAAAAATATAAAGGCACGCCGGTTGCCGATGAGCTACGTCAAGATTGGTTAGAGCAGCTCGCTCGAAAAGGTCACTGGAAAAGCTATCTTGAGTTTTATACCCCGCAAAGTGATACCGGTCGGCAATGTAAATACATCCGCGCTTTGATTCGTACCGGTAAAGCAGAGCAAGGTTACGCACACGTTAAACGCCTGTGGCTTGATGGTGATTCTCAGCCAAGCACCTGTGATGGCATCTTTTCCGCTTGGGAGAAAAAAGGCTTTCTCACTCGCGACTTGATCTGGGCGCGCATTGAATTGGCGATGGAGAAAAACAATTGGCGCTTAGCGCGTTTTTTATCGCGCAAGCTGACACCAAATGATCGTCGTTGGGTAACACGTTGGACTAAGCTGCATCGCTCACCAAACTTAGCTAAGCGACTGTATAAATACACCAAGCCGCATCCGTATCGCGATCAAATCATGGCGCATACGATCAAACGCTTATCGTTAAAAAAACCACTGGAAGCCCTAGAGCATTGGCAAAAGCTAAAAGCCAAGTTTGGTTTTGCCGAGGCATTAATCACCCCCACCGAACGTTATTTGGGTTTGATGCTGGAACGCGAGAAAGATCCCCGTGCTTTCACCTTTTTGCAAACTCTGCCCTTAGCCGCTGATGACGAACGCTTGCTTACCGCCAAGCTTCGATCTGCGTTGGTACATTCCAATTGGTCGCAAGTCGTTATGCTGCTCGAGAAAGTGCCAAGCAAAGAGGTATGGCAATACTGGCTTGCGCGGGCGTATCAAGAAACCGGCCAAACTAGCAAAGCGAAATTAGCTTTTGAGTTGCTCGCTAATGAACGCTCTTACTATGGCTTCCTTGCTGCAGATATTGTTAACAAGCCGTATCACTTAGCGCATATCGATACACCAGTGAGCCAAATCTCACTGGATAAGCAAAAGAACAATCTAGGCATTCAACGTGCGATTGAACTGCATGCGCATGAGCGTTTTATCGATGCGCGTCGCGAATGGAACTACGCAACTAAGGGGTTAGTGAACAGTGATCTGCAAGCCGCTTCATTGGTCGCAGAAGAAGCAGGATGGCATGACCAAGCGATCTTTACGCTTGCCCAAACTGCCTATTGGGATGATTTAGAACTGCGCTTTCCTTTGCATCACGACGATCTGATCAACGAAGCAGCCAAAGACTTCACGTTAGACCCCTCATGGATCTATGCGGTGATTCGACAAGAGAGCGCTTTTCGTCAAGATGCACGTTCACATGTTGGCGCAGTCGGATTAATGCAATTGATGCCATCGACTGCGCGACGTGTTGCTAAGGGCATGCTGAACCAACGCGCACCTAAGACAAAACAATTACTCGAAGCTGAAACCAACATCTCGTTGGGCAGTGCTTATCTCAATCAGCTCAGTCAGCAATATGACGGCAATATCGTTTTGGCTACCGCTGGCTATAACGCGGGACCTTTGAATGTGGATAGATGGCTTGGCGAGACCGAACTGCCAGCAGATGTATGGATAGAACTTATCCCCTTCCACGAAACACATCGTTATGTACGCAGCGTGTTGAGCTATATGGTGATTTACGACAAGCGCCGCGGCACAAAGGTCACGCGATTAAGTGATCGCATCCAAGCGATACCTAAAACTGAAGATTAATTATCTTTTCCCAGCATTGAGCTACGTGCTTGCTCAATCTCATCTGGTGTCATCTGTGCTAATAAATGCTTAATGTAATCTTCAGCACGCTTACTGCCGTTGCTATCAGCCAACATCAACCATTGCAGCGCCACGATGGGGTCTCGCTCAACTTGTTTGCCATCCATCAACATACGACCTAAAGCAAACTGCGCTGCGCCAAAGTTTTTATTAGCCGCTTCGGTGTAATAGTGAATAGCTTTAGCGATGTCTTTTTCAGCGCCGTATTGCGCAAAGCGATACATGGTACCGACAACATACATGGCTTTGACCGATCCATGATCGGCAGCAAGTTGATACAACTCACGCGCTTTGGCTTCATCGGTATCCACACCAGAACCATTCGCATACATCCATGCCATGGTGATCAGAGCATCTTCGTGCCCCTGACGAGCGGATTGTTTGAACCATGCCATCGCTTGCTCACGATCGAGCTCAACCCCTTCACCATTGCCATATAAAACACCTAAGCGGAATTGCGCTTCAGCGTCGCCGCTTTCGGCCACGGTGCGAAGTTTTGCCAGCATCTCTGGCGTTACGGTATTGGGAGTTTCTTCTGCCATGTGTTTACTTAACCACCTCTAGGGCGCGGCAGTATAGACAAAGCGGCAGCGGGTTTCTTCGTTAAACCCGCTCAAACACCACGAATTGCGTGGAGGATTTGATCTTCGAGCTCGAAACGTGCTGCGAGCACTTCGCCCAACGCATTCAGATCGGTATGCAATTTTTCACGATCGATATCACCGGTCATATCCGCAAAATCATCAATGAACACCAGCAGGATATGTGTCAGTTCGGTGATCTGAGCATACAGGCGCTTGCCCTCATCTTTAACCGCTTGGCGACGCTCACGGCCATCTATGATGCGCTCGTAGATTTCGAAGTGCACAAAGGCGGTGTAGTCGGTAAGGATTTCACAAAAGCGTTGAATATCAGCGTCTGCTTGCTTGTCACCCACGGTGACGCCAGCGAGGCCACAGTAAGTCGCCAGTAGCTCACCTCGCTCGGCAAGCATGTTGTCTATGACCTCGTTCGATCCTGATCGTCTTTCTTCCATGTTTGCAGTCATTTCCAGAGACCTTTGCTTTTGTTATGTTGTCGGAAGATTTTACCGAAAAATACGAATTAAAGTTGTATTTTTGAGCCCTACTTTATGTTGCAGCGCACCATTATCATTAGCCTTTTCATTAGCTTAACGAGCTCTGTCTCGGCTGTTGGCTCGGGTAATCTTTTTGGTGATCTCATGCAGGGGATGACCAAGGGTCTTGCGCAACTCAATCAGCAGCAGAACACCAACCAGCCCCAGTGGAATTTTCCTCCGGGCTTGGAGCCTCTTTCAGAGACCCGTAATAACACTAACTTTCCTTATCCTGGGTTCAACCAACCTTATTACGCGCCCCCTTTTATCCCGATTGAGCGTCAGCTTCTACAGTACCTTCAGGGTAATTGGCGGACCAATCGCGGCGGCCTCATGCTGGTTCGAGGAAACCTAGCACGACTGTATGTTGACGCGAAAACACATCAAGATTTATACATTCGCATAGATCCTGAGGCGATTTGGCTGCAACCGGCTAACAACCCTAAAGCGATTGCGAGTCGTTATGACTTCCAGATCGATGGCAATCAAATCGCTTTGCGTGACATGCATATGCAAAGTCTCGTGTTGATTCGTCATATACCTGAGACAGTCACTGAGTAGCCTGAATAAGGTATCCTTGGAAAAAATAACAACGACTATCCCTATGAAATTTACAAAAGTTGCATTGATCGGCGGCACCGGCTTTGTTGGTCGCCGTCTTACTCACGTCCTAGCGAACCTTGGCCATCAGTGCCGTGTGATTACGCGTCACTCGCATCGCCACCCAGAGCTCAAATTAAGTGCTGAGTTAGTACAAGCAAACCCCTACAACTTGGATGAGCTTAAACAAGCGGTTAAAGGCTGTGATGCCGTGATCAACTTGGTGGGCATTCTTAACCCCGCCAATAAACGCGAGGGCTTCCGCGAAGTTCACGTGGGTATCACCGAAAATGCCATTGAGGCATGTCACGCTGCCGGAATTAAGCGCTACATTCAGATGAGTGCGCTACAAGCGGATCAAGATGCAGGCAGCAGCACTTATCTAAAAACCAAAGGTGAGGCTGAAAATCGTGTGCGGGCGATGTGCCAACCAGGCATTAACTTCACCATCTTCCGACCTTCAGTCATTTTTGGACCCGGTGATGGCTTCTTAAATCGCTTTGCTGGCTTGATGAAGATACCCGGACCTTTGCCTTTAGCCTGTGCAAAATCACGCTTCGCACCCGTTTATATTGAAGATGTTGTAAAGGCCTTTGCGCAAAGTGTTAACGATAGAAGCACCTTTGGTCAGGCTTATGAGCTGTGTGGCCCAGAGGAATACACCTTACGTGAGGTTGTTGAGCTACTCGGCACATTGACCGGTCGTAAGAAGTTAATCATTGAATTGCCAGACTTTGCTGCACGTATTCAAGCCCGCATTTTGCAGAACCTACCAGGTAAGTTATTCACTATGGATAACTACAACTCGCTGCAAACGGCGAGCGTATGTAGCGACAACGGCTTAGCGCGTTTAGGGATCGATGCGGCTAGCATGAGTGCAATAGCAACCAATCTATTTTTGCATCAGGATAAAGCTGGCAAGCTCGATCGTTTACGAGCACGCGCGCGTCACGAAGACTAAATCGGGAAGAACACCGCTGAGGCGAAGCCTTGGATGACGTTTTTGATCGTGCGATTGGTGGTGTCCGCGACCACCTCGGCAAACAGATCATTCATGCCAATCAATTTCCCAAAAAGCCGCGAGAAGGTCAGGTTCACACCCACCTTGGCATCACCGTGACTGATTAAAAACAATCGTCCTGTCTCATCGCGTTTATTACGCAGTTGCCAATCTGCAATCTCGGTATTACGCGCTAAGTAATACAGTTTTTGTGGATCAAATTCATGATGCATGAAGAACTCACCATCATTTCCGTAGGTGGTTTTATACATGCCATATAAACCACCCACAAAAGCAGCAACCCGATCGCCGGTAAATAATGGATCAAAAGCTAACGCCACTTTATCGGAAGACTTAGTGGTTTTAATTTGTGGCAGATCACCATCGGCTTTAATCAATCTCGCGGCGGCCTGTTGTGCGGTTAAGGTAGGTTGATCTGATCGACGTAACTGATTGGGATTACGCAGATACAATTTTTCGGCGATCTCACGCAGATAGCTGCGCCATTGTTTAACCGCCACCTCCGCTGCCATATCGACATCACTTTTAGCGACATCACTCAGCCTAAATTCGCGTGGCTGAACCGGATCACTTGGCTTTGGCTGCGTCATACAGGCACCGAGCATCAACGCCACACTGATCAAAAGACCGAGCTTAAAGATAGGCACGCTGATCTCCTACCGAGAAACCACGCATCGCAAGGTCTAATCCTTTACTAAACGCAATCACCTTAAATCGCTCACCCATTTCTGTCGGCAAGGTCAGCTGCTTCATCGCTTGGGCTTGATGTATATAACGATCGCTCATCGGATCCTCATCCAATAACTCGGCAATGCCATTATTCATCAAGAAAAAAGACTGTGTTGTGAAACCTGCCAAATCAAAACCATGATTCAATCCAGCTTCTGCGACTGCACTGAAATCAACATTTGCGGTGATATCTTGCGAACCAACACGTTGTAAAGGATCGTTGTAGGCTTTGTGTTGATAGTGACAAATCAAGGTGCCAGCTGATCGCTCCGGATGATAGAAAGCCGCCTCTGGATAACCATAATCCACCAATATCACAGCACCTTGTTCGATCATCTGAGATAACGCTGAGAGCCAGCCCTCGACATGACGATTCACCTCTGACTCATAACCATCGTCAAATTGACCTAAGCGTGCCTCTAACGCATCCAGCTGTTTGAGCAATAGATCATCGGTCGCAGCTAACCATGTTGCTTGATACGCATCATCCGTATAACTCACCCACTGCATCTGCCATTGATCTGCCGATTTTCTAAATCGCTGCACTGGCATCGCATCAAGCACTTCATTGGCAACCACCACGCCCTGCCAACCTGATGATGGCATATGTGATAACCATTCCACGCGCTCTATCAAATGCGGTAGTGCTTGTTGAATCGTTTCGTGCTGACGTTGTTGCAGCTCCGCACTGAGTTCTAGGATTTGATAACGCACCGGCAAACAATCGAGCTGCTCGAGTTGCTCGAGCACACTCACCGCTAATGCACCTGAACCGGCACCAAACTCCAACACATTCGGTTGCTCCAAAGCACCAAAGACCTCAGCGATTTGATTTGCCAGTGATTGTCCAAACAGTGGTGATAACTCAGGAGAAGTAATGAAGTCACCCCCGACACCAAACTTTTGCGCGCCATTCACGTAGTAGCCTAACCCCGGGGCATATAACGCAAGTGACATAAAGCGCTCAAAATCGACAAGACCACCCTCTTTGACGATTTGCTCGCCAATGGCTTTGTGGATAGCTTGTTCAACAGACTCTGTCACGCGGTTATACAGTCGCAAAGATTGCTATAGTTGTTTGCATTATAAAGAACCTCACGTTGAAGGGAGTCATTCAATGTCACAGACCGAAAAAGTTGCTTTAGTCACCGGTGCTGCCGCACGCATTGGCGCTGCAACCTGCGATGCCTTACATAAAGCTGGCTATTTTGTGATTGTGCATTACCGCTCTTCACGTGAACCGGCAGCGGCATTAGTGAAGCGCCTAAATGAAAATCGCACGAATTCCTCTGTGCTGATTCAAGCGGATTTGTGTGACATGCAAGCGGTTGAAAAGCTCGCTAAAGAGACTCTAGAGGTTAAAAGTCGTTTAGATGTACTCATCAATAACGCCAGTAGCTTTTACCCAACTCCAATGGGCACAGCGACTCAAGAACACTGGGATGATTTATTTGGTAGTAATGCGCGAGCGCCTTTCTTTTTGAGTCAAGCTTTAGCGCCAGAACTTGCCAAACAAAAAGGCTGCATTGTGAATCTCGTTGATATTTACGCCGAACGACCTAAACCAAAGCACCCTGTATATGTGATGGCAAAAGCAGCAAACGCGATGATGGTAAAAACACTCGCACTCGAACTGGCACCGGATATCCGTGTGAATGGTGTAGCCCCTGGAGCAGCCCTATGGCCAGCCGGCGCAGAGCACACCACCGATAAACAAGAAATTTTAAAGCGCATCCCCATGGGCCGACCTGCTGGCGCAGAACAAATCGTTAACGCGATTATGTTCATGGTGGATGGGAATGATTATGTCACCGGACAGATCTTAGCAGTCGATGGTGGTCGTAGCGTTCAGCAGTAAATCACAGACGCACTTCAATAAGCGCGTCTTTATCACCTGAGTAGTTTTCCCATAAGGCGGCATAGCTCACACCGCACTCGGGATGAATCTCATCGGGTGCAACATCAACAAGTGGCTTTAACACAAAGGCATATTTTTCGATCTCATCTCGCGGTAGATGCTTACCACCCTCATCTGTCACTTGGTCGTCATAGGTTAAGGCATCAATATCCATTGTCCGCGCATTAAACTTCTCACTCGTCCGCACGCGACCAAACTCATGCTCAATGTCTCGCAGCTTAATGTGCAACTCAGCAGGCGTTAACTCAGTATTAAAACCAGCAACAAGGTTATAAAAAGCATCACCCTCAAAACCCTCGGCGGGTGTTTCATAGGTAGGCGAGATGACAAGCTCGCCAAATTCAGTTTCAAGCGCTTGCAGTGATCCGCGAATATTATTTTCGCGATCAATGTTGCTACCAATACTGACCCATACCCAAGCCATTAACTACGCTCTCCGCGCTCAATAATGACGCCCACATCGGTAGCACCACGAACCGCACCTTTTTTATTCAGCGTTAACTTCACCCAGGCTACATTAAACTCTTCACGGATAATCCGAGCGCACTCTTCTGCCAAGGTTTCGATGAGCTCGAATTTGCTTTCACTGACATACTGCTGTAAACGCTTGGCAATTGATTTGTAGTTCAGCGCATCTTCTATCTTGTCGGTCTTGGCTGCTTTAGCCACATCAGCACTCATCTCAAGATCAAAGATCAAGGTTTGGCGTACGCGACGCTCCCAACCGTATATACCGATAACCGTATCAATCTTAAGGTCGCGTAAAAAAACTGTATCCATCATTTGTTCCATTCAGGCTTTAATCAATCTTAACTGATGACACGCCGCTTGACCGCAGCTAGCTGCAGCTCAGAGAATGCCAACATGGATTTATCAATGACTGAACTCGGCCTTATCGTTGCGGCTTATCTGATTGGCTCTATCTCAAGTGCCATTATTGTTTGCCGCCTGATGGGATTACCTGACCCACGTAGCGAAGGCTCTAACAACCCCGGCGCCACCAACGTGTTGCGCATTGGTGGCAAAAAAGCCGCTGCGATCACCTTGCTAGGCGACATGCTCAAAGGTGTCTTACCCGTTGCTGCAGGTCATCTCTTTGATGTTTCTACACTCACCTTTGCCCTAGCTGCCATGGCAGCATTCTTAGGACATCTGTATCCCGTTTTCTTTGGCTTTAAAGGCGGTAAAGGTGTTGCGACCGCACTTGGTACTCAGTTCGGTTTGCATTGGGGTATTGGTTTAGCTGTTGCCGGTATCTGGTTATTCATGGCGAAGGTCGTCAAGATCTCGTCGCTATCCGCACTCGTGTCTATGGCCTTAGCACCGGTGATCATTTATTGGATTTGGCCTGCTGATGAGCTGATCGTGATGCAAATCATTATGAGCATCATTTTGTTCTGGCGTCATAAGAGCAACATCCAACGCTTGATCAGCGGCGAAGAAAGCTTGATTGGCAAAAAGAAATCTTAAGCTGGCTCGAGCTCAGTCATTGGCCAACGCGGCTTAATACCAAACGACAAATCACCGGATTCACCCGCTAGCAATCGCTGGCAACCTGCAAAGGCAATCATCGCGCCGTTGTCAGTGCATAGCTCAGGACGCGGATAATAGGCTCGACCACCTAAGTTGGCTGTTAACGAATCAACTGCTGCACGCAGCCGCTTATTGGCGCTCACGCCACCTGCCATTACCAATTGATTCGATCCTGTTTGCTCCAAAGCGCGTTTGCACTTGATCGCTAAGGTATCAACGACCGCATCCTCAAAAGCGCGTGATATATCCGCTTTCAGCGTTTCCAACTCAGCCCCCGAACACACCTTTGATTCATTTTGTAGCGTGGTTAACGCAAAGGTCTTCAAACCCGAGAAAGAAAAATCTAAGCCCGGACGATCGGTCATGGGTCGAGGAAAACGAAAACGTGTTGGATCACCCTGCTCGGCTAGCTTTGCAAGCAAAGGACCACCCGGGTAGCCCAGTTCCAATAATTTAGCGGTTTTATCAAACGCTTCACCGGCGGCATCGTCGACTGACTCACCAAGCAATTTGTACTTGCCGATACCCTCGACCAACACAAGCTGGGTATGTCCACCTGAGACAAGCAAAGCGACAAAAGGAAAGTCGGGACGATCACCTTCAAGTAATGGCGCTAACAAATGCCCTTCCATGTGATGTACACCCACTGCAGGCACTCCCCAACTCCACGCCAAAGTTCTTCCCATGGCCGCACCAACCAATAAGGCACCTGCCAAACCGGGGCCCGAGGTATAGGCCACGCCATCGATCTGATCGCCTTTCAAGTCAGCTTCTGCGAGCAATTGCTGCACCATCGGTGCAAGCTTGCGCACATGGTCCCGCGAGGCCAGTTCTGGCACCACACCGCCGTACTCCGCATGCAGCTCGACCTGGCTATAAACTTCGTGTGCAATCAAACCCTTAGCACTGTCATAAAGCGCCACACCAGTCTCATCGCACGAACTTTCAATCCCCAGCACTAACACGCAATCTTTCCTTTGCAAAACTTCATTTAACCCAGTAGAATCCTGCGCCTTTCCGCCCGGAACGAATTTTCCGTGGCTTGAAACAGATAGTCTAACGGGTTTAAAGCCCAGAGGAAGTAATGCCAAACGTACGTGTTAAAGAAAACGAGCCGTTCGAAGTTGCGATGCGTCGCTTCAAGCGTTCATGCGAAAAAGCTGGCACTCTTGCAGATGTTCGTAAGAAAGAGTTCTACGAGAAGCCAACTTGGGAGCGTAAGCGCAAAGCTGCAGCTGCTGTAAAGCGCTGGCAGAAGAAGCTGAGCCGCGACAATCGTCGTTTCGAGCGTCAGTACTAATTCATCTCGTTTAGGGTTGATTCAGTGCTAAAGGCACAGATCATCGACGATATGAAAGCCGCTATGAAAAGCGGCGAGAAGGCGCGCTTGGGCGTTATCCGCTTGATCACCGCTGCCATTAAGCAGCGTGAAGTGGATGAGCGTATCGAGCTAGACGATGAGCAAGTGCTCATTGTGCTCGACAAAATGGTCAAGCAACGCCGCGATTCGATTAAGCAATATACCGATGCCGGTCGCGAAGATCTGGCAGCCATCGAAGAAGCTGAAGTCGAAATTATCCAAGCCTACCTACCTGCAGCCCTCAGCGAAGATGAGATCGCTGCAATCGTTGAAGCCGCTATCGCACAAACTGGTGCAAGCAGTATGGCTGATATGGGTAAGGTAATGGGTATCGTGAAGCCACAGGTACAAGGCCGTGGTGACATGGGTGCTGTTTCAGGCATCGTTAAGCAAAAATTAAGCTGAACTCTGTCGCCCTTTTCCCTGCCCTGATACGCTTCAGCTATGGCAGGTAACATTCCACAGCAATTCATTGATGACCTTCTGAGTCGTGTCGATATCGTCGATGTGATCAATCGTCGCGTCACCTTGCAAAAGAAAGGCAAGGAATACCAAGCTTGTTGCCCTTTCCATGGTGAAAAGACACCGTCCTTTACGGTCAGTCCGAGCAAACAGTTTTACCACTGCTTTGGTTGTGGCGCGCATGGCACCGCGGTTGGCTTCTTGATGGAATACGATCGCCTGAGCTTTCCCGAAGCGATTGAAGAATTAGCGACCGATCAAGGCATCGAAGTCCCTCGCGAATTGACCTTCAATAACAAAGGGCCAGATCACAAACCGATCTATGATTTGCTACAAAAAGTCTCGGAGTTTTACGAACTACAGCTACGCGAACACCCCACCAAACAACACGCAATCGATTACTTAAAACAACGCGGCCTGAGTGGTGAGATCGCCAAAGACTTTGCCCTCGGTTACGCACCCCCCGGCTGGGATAATGTGCTCAAACGTTTTGGTGGTGATGAAAAAAAGTTACACGTCCTGCGTGATGCGGGCCTGATCAGCGAGAAAGAAAACGACAAACGCTATGACCGCATGCGCGAAAGGATCATCTTTCCTATTCGAGATGGACGGGGTCGCGTTATAGGTTTCGGTGGACGCGTACTGGGTGATGATAAACCCAAGTATCTCAACTCACCTGAAACGCCTGTATTTCATAAGGGCCAAGAGCTCTATGGACTTTATGAAACGCGCCAGACGCATAAACAACCCGATCAAATCCTTGTGGTTGAAGGTTATATGGATGTGGTCGCTTTAGCGCAATTTGATATCCGCAATGCGGTTGCGACATTGGGCACAGCAACCACGCCTGATCATCTGAAAAAATTATATCGAGCTGCTAACGAGGTTGTGTTCTGCTTTGATGGCGACCGCGCTGGACGCGATGCCGCATGGAAAGCACTTAAGACAGCCTTGCCATTAATGTCAGATGGACGCCAAGCACGCTTCTTGTTCCTACCCAATGGTGAAGATCCCGATTCACTGGTACGCAAGATCGGCACCGATGCTTTCCGTGAAGAACTGCAGCACGCTCAGCCGCTCTCAGAGTTTTTGTTTGCCAAGCTTGAATCGCAGGTCGACACCAACAGCATTGATGGATTGGCACGCATGGGTGAGCTCGCCAAACCACTACTCGCCGAACTGCCCCAAGGCACATTCCGCGTGATGATGGAAAAAGCACTTGAGCAACGACTTGGTGTCAGCGTGGATATTGGTAAAGCCAAGCCACCAGAGAATACCCCCATTAAACGACAAGCCAAACCCGTAGCAGCGAGCTCAGCGCCCGGCATGTCTCCGGTGAGCAAAGCGGTAGCGATTGTGCTGCAACACCCAAATGCGGCTTTAGCTGAACTACCACCCAATTGGCGCGATCTCCCAGAAAAAGGCATCGAAGTTCTGGCAAATTTAATCGATCGGGTTAAATCCAACCCTGACACACACAGTGCAGCCTTGGTCGAAGCGGCAGACGAATCAATTCGCTCGTATCTTGCAAAGTTAGCGATCGCCAACATCGCCGTGATGGATGACGCGCCGGAACAACTTTCAGGAATACTTTTCAGTCTTTTGCGTAGCCATCAAAAAAATACGCTACAACAATCACTTACTGACAAACCGGTCAGTCAAATGAGTGATGAAGAGAAGCAAAAGCTTCGCGATGCCTTTAAGCGTTAATTTTCAACTAATTTCTTACCCGTCATAGCCGAAAAGCGTTTCCAGCGCTATAATGGTGGGCTTGATGCGTTATTTTTGCGCAAAACCCCAATTCGACGTTTGAATTCTTCCTGAGAGGCTTCATGAACCAGGCAACCCAGCAACAAAACAGCATCCGCGACCTGATTGCTAAAGGTAAAGAGCAAGGCTTTTTGACTTACGCCGAGGTGAACGACCACCTCCCAGACTCTGTTGTTGATCCGGAGCAGATCGAAGATATCGTCCGCATGATCAACGACATGGGTATCTCGGTGCATGAACAAGCGCCTGAAGATGACAACACCCTGTCAGACAATGCTGTTTCGACCGATGACGATGCTGCAGAAGCTGCTGCAGCTGCATTAGCCACCGTGGATAGCGACTTTGGTCGCACCACCGACCCTGTGCGTATGTATATGCGAGAGATGGGCACCGTTGAGCTATTAACGCGTGAAGGCGAGCTGCGCATCGCTAAGCGTATTGAAGCAGGTCTCAATCAGGTGGGTTACGCGGTTGCGCTATTCCCACCTTGTGTTCAGTTGCTTCTCGACAAATTTGATGAAGTTGATGCTGAAGAGACACGCCTTAACGATGTCATCGCTGGCTTTAAACTCCCAGACATTGGTGACGAAACCCCAATGCCTGCGAACAGCAACAACAATAGCTCTGACGACAATGACTCAAATGGCGACAGCGATGATGACGATGACGACAGCAGCTCAGAGCCAGAAGATACCGGCATCGACTTAGAAGAAGTTGCTGCTAAGCGCAAAGACCTTAAGCGAACCTTCAACGCATGGACCAAACTCCTGCAAAAAGAAGGCAACTCTGACAAAGCGCAAAAAGCTGGCCAGAAATGTGCAGACGCCTTTATGGAATTCCGTTTGTCACCTCAGCTATTTACTGACGTCGCTAACATCTTGCGTAACCACATCAGCATGATTCGCGAATATGAGCGTACCGTGCTCGATCTTGCCGTGACTGAAGCCGGTATGCCACGTAAAGAATTCATCACCACGTTCCCTAAGAACGAGACCGATGCTAAGTGGCTACAAACACAACTCAAAGTGAAAGCTGACTGGGCAACCAAGTTAGCTGAGTTCGCACCTGAAATTGAGCGCTGCCAAACCAAGCTGGCCGATATGGAAGAAACCAGCATGATGACTATTGCGGACGTAAAAGAAACCAACCGCTTGATGTCAATTGGTGAAGCAAAGGCACGTCGTGCGAAGAAAGAGATGGTTGAAGCTAACCTGCGTTTGGTTATCTCGATTGCTAAGAAATACACGAACCGTGGTCTGCAATTCTTGGATCTAATTCAAGAAGGCAATATTGGCTTGATGAAAGCCGTTGATAAGTTTGAGTACCGTCGTGGCTATAAATTCTCAACTTATGCGACCTGGTGGATTCGTCAGGCAATCACCCGTTCGATTGCTGACCAAGCACGTACCATCCGTATCCCAGTTCACATGATCGAAACGATCAACAAACTGAACCGTATCTCACGCCAGATGATTCAAGAGATGGGTCGCGAACCCACTCCTGAGGAATTAGCAGTGCGCATGGATATGCCTGAGGACAAGATCCGCAAGGTACTCAAAATTGCGAAAGAACCCATCTCAATGGAAACCCCAATTGGTGATGATGAAGATTCACATCTGGGTGATTTCATCGAAGACCAAGGTGCTGCATCTCCTATCGATATGGCAACCTCAGAAGGTCTTCGCGAGTCGACGCAAAACATGTTGGCAGGTCTTACCGCACGTGAAGCAAAAGTTTTGCGCATGCGTTTCGGCATCGATATGAACACTGACCACACCCTCGAGGAAGTAGGCAAACAGTTCGACGTTACACGTGAGCGTATTCGTCAGATCGAAGCAAAAGCATTACGCAAATTACGTCACCCGACCCGTTCGGAAAAGCTTCGTTCGTTCCTCGATAGCGACTCATAAAAAATGGCGCATCCAGTGCGCCATTTTCATCTCCCTATTCGGGCCTATAGCTCAGTTGGTTAGAGCAGGGGACTCATAATCCCTTGGTCCCAGGTTCAAGTCCTGGTGGGCCCACCACTCTCCCCCTATCTAAACACATATAAACCCATTATTTTCTTGATGGTGGTTTTGTGTGTTTTCATCTATCTTTCGCTTAGGAGGAGAAAAATTATGTCTACATATTCTTGTAATGTTTGCGGCATGGCAGTCAACGCGACCTGTGCCAA
>Ga0181599_1002404_pt1 | contig 16846 bp, 27 predicted proteins | sample 041ome_3_FD_148658 | JGI IMG/M metagenome (GOLD analysis project Ga0181599, IMG submission 148658) | Coastal salt marsh microbial communities from the Groves Creek Marsh, Skidaway Island, Georgia - 041405US metaG (spades assembly) | ecosystem: Environmental > Aquatic > Marine > Intertidal zone >...
TAAGCCAATCCAGGAAGCTGGTGAGAAGTTGGGCTTTCTACCAGGTGATAAAGACGAGAAGGTAGATCCTTACATGAAATCTTACAAGTCTAACATCGAGAAGATTATTGGACATGAAGAGACTAAGATCTTATTCGACAAGAATATTATTAAGTTTGAACCTTTAGCATATATGCGAGGTGACACGTTTGACGACTCACTAATGATTCTTGACGAAGCTCAGAACGCAACCTTTAAGCAGCTAATGTTATTTGTAACTCGAATGGGAAAGGACTCGAAGGTTATTGTAACCGGCGACGTAAGCCAACACGACATTGCAGCATCTAGAGTTTCATTACCTAATTTCATCGAGTTAATCGGAAACGTAAAAGGCGTTGGCACTCATATCTTCAACGATAGAGATATAGTGAGAGCCAAGATTTTACAAGACATTGTGAAAAGGTATGACCAATGGAGACACGAGAACGAGAAATAAAAATCGAAGACGCGGGCTATAATGATCTAGACAGGATCTGCCAGATCTATAGCTCGGCATTCGGCTTTACAGAACCAGCACCAGTTCAATGGTGGAAAATCATAGGTGACAATAGCATTACATATCGCGCCGTTAAAGTTGACGGCGAAATTGCTGGAGTTGCTTCGTTAATTACAGTCAATAAAATCATCAGATCAGGTAATAGAATTGCCCTGATCGAAGATGTTGCTGTAGCTGAAGAATACAGAGGCTTAGGCTTAGGTAAAATGCTGATTGAAGATCTACTTAAACTTTCAGTAGAGAAGAATTGTTACAAGACAATCTTGAACTGTTCAGACGAGAACGTAGAGTTCTATGAAAAATGCGGTATGTACAGAGCTGAAAACCAGATGCGATGGGATCGTCCTAAGAGAGACTTCTAAACAAATCTAAAGCTTCACATATAACCTTAAAGAAGTTTATAAATGAAGCAGATCCTACTAAAAGCAAGCCATACGAATGACCTCAATATAACCGAGGTTGGCATCGACGAGGCTGGAAGAGGCGCACTTGCCGGACCAGTTACAGTTGCTGCATGTATTATGCCACATGGTTTTCAACATGAGTTGATTAAAGACTCAAAGCTACTTTCTGAAGGACAGAAGGTAGAAGCTCGTAGGCTAGTTCTGGACAACGCACTTGCATATTCAATAGTTCATATTCCAGTAGAGGAAATCGAGTCCACAAACATACTGAAAGCGACACTGAACGGTATGAAGCAATGTCTTGACAAAATAGCCGAAGAAAACGAGTTCCAGTTCATTCTGGTTGATGGAGATCAGTTCCACGGATACAACGGGATACCTTTCGAAACTGTCGTTGGTGGAGACAACACTTACGTTAGTATTGCAGCTGCTTCGATTCTAGCAAAGACCGAGCGAGATAACTACATGCGAGAGCTGAGCCAGAAAGAAGAATACTTGGCTTATGGCTGGGGCAGCAATAAAGGCTACGGTACTAAGCAGCACCGAGATGCTATTGTAAGCGAAGGTGCAACTACGGAACACAGACATTCATTCATTAGTCACATGTTGACTAAAACAACCACCCTGTTTTGAGAGCGCTCTTAATCGGTAGCGGCCTCTTCATGCTTGGACAATCACTAATCTGGATTCAAACTAACGGGCAGTTCGTCTGGCCCTGGTTTAAGAAGAATCCAATTCCAGTCTCAATTGTCTTTGGTTCAGTGATTAGTTATATCCTGATCTACGCAACCAGATTTGTAGTTGAATACTTTGACGGCATGTTATGGCCAAGTAGGTTTATTGGATTTGCTACTGGCATCGTCTCATTTGCGGCCTTGACATATATCTTTCTTGGTGAAGGTATTACGCTTAAGACTGGCGTCTCGCTTGCACTAGCAATAGCACTTATCTTGATACAATTATTCTGGAAATGAAATTAAAGGACCTTGATAAAATAGAATTTAAGAAGCCACCAACAGTGGCAGTTTACCGTAAGACTAAAACAGGCAAAAAACACTACATGTTAGTCACTCTTAAAAGTGTTGACATTGTGAATAACGCTCGAGCTCAGAAGCCCCTGATCGATCACAAATATGAGATTATAGATTTAGGTGTTGGTGAAGGTTTCATTGGGCGCTGGATGGACAAACATAAGATTAAGACATTTGACTTTGTTGAGTAAATCTGCAAAATAATTGCAAAAAAGTTTTCTAGTGTCAATCTTTTTTATTATATTAGTACTGTAATTAAACATACACAAATGAACAAACTATCAGAAACAATCGGACTCTTCTTTATCGGGTTAACTGCTATCTCTTTAATAGCGTTGTTAATGGCATTTCCAACAATGTGGTTGTGGAATACATGTCTAGAACCTGCAGTCGATGGAGTCAACTCAATCAGCTTCTGGCAAGCACTTGGATTGAACTTCTTATTCTCAATCCTATTTAAGTCAAACGTAAAAAGCAACAGCAAGAATGGATAAGAAAGTAGTTTACATAGACATGGATGGCGTTCTCGTCGATCTAGTCAGTGCAGTCTACGAAAAATATATCCATGCACTCGGTGAAGACAGTTTTGACGTTGGCGCGATTATCGACCAAGATGTAGAGCCATTCTACAAAGCAGCGCCAATGCCAGGTGCGGTAGAAGCATTCAAGCAACTCAGTAACGACCCAAGATTTGACGTTTACATCTTATCAACAGCACCTTGGGCTAATCCAGAGTCTCTAACTGCAAAACGAGTTTGGGCAGAGCAGCACCTTGGTAATGAGGTTAACCGAAGACTTATTTTCACACACAACAAGAACTTAATGATCGGTGACTATCTGATCGACGACCGAGATAATAATGGTGCAGCACAGTTTAAAGGTGAGCACATTAAGTTTGGCAATGATAAATTCAACACATGGAAGAACGTAATAGCATATCTTACGAAGAATTCTTAAAGCAATTTAAGTACGTAAACCGAGTAGTCTGTAGCTGTACAAATCCGCTACAGCGCGAAGCAGCTAAGAAATGGGCTCAAAATTGGGCGGAGAGAATGCGAAGATCTGCACCAGGCTTTGTAGATAGCATAACAAATCTCTACCTAGCAGTGATAGAGGTATAATTTAATCAAATAATCATAATCAAATAATCATGAAACAATTAGTAGGTGGTTTTATAGGGCTCGTTACATTTTTAACGGCCTGTGTTTTGTTTTCTTCTTGTGAGAAAACTTGTATGGAATGGAGTTGTAATACTCATAAAGTAGATAAGAACGGTGAGCAAATTTGGGTTCAAACCTCTGCTCCTAATGGTCACATCTATGGAGAAAAGAATTGCATTTGTATTGATGAAGTAAATCGATATACCGGTAAATAAAGATGAAAAAGTTATTAGTAATAGCGGCAATGTTTGTTGGAGCAACTGCATTCGCACAAGAAGTCCATATTCCAAACGCATTCACCCCTGATGGTGATATGTTGAATGATTATTGGAAACCTATATTTGATGATACATTGACGGTTTCAGATTATCTATTAGAAGTCTATACTCGAAGTGGCCAACTTATATTTGAAACAAGAGACACCAATCAATATTGGGATGGTACCTGGTGGGGTTCTAATGTTAGTGAATCAACGTTCGTATATCGATTGGTAATGCGTGTTGAATCCAACGATATTAATAAGGTTGGATTTGTAGAAGTTTTGAGATAAGTACTCAAAAATAATTGCAAAAAAGATGGCCTGAGATTTTTTAGTCTCGGGCTTTTTTATTATATTTGTACTGTAAAACAAAACAAGATGAAACAACAAACAGTAATATTCGATTTGGACGGCACTTTGGCCTTGATCGATAAGAGACGTGCTTTGGCAGCTAAGCCAAATGGTAAAATTAACTGGAAGACTTTCTTTGCTCCAGAGAATATCTCTTTGGATGAGCCAAACTTGCCAGTGATTGCAAGCTTTAAAGCAATGAAGGCTGCTGGCTTTCGGGTTGGTATCTTTAGTGGTCGAGACTCTATTAGTCGTCAACAGACTGAAGATTGGTTAGCACAGCACGGCATTCAACCAGACTTCTTGTTCATGAGAATGCAGGGTTCTTTCACGCCAGATGACGTGTTGAAGAAAGATTGGTTAGATCAAGAGATGGCAGCTGGTCATGAGATCATGTGCGTCTTCGATGACAGAGACAAAGTAGTAAAAATGTGGAGAGAGAACGGTATCAGCTGTTTTCAAGTAGCTCCAGGTAATTTTTAAAGTTATGAAAAAGTTATTCTTATTAAGAGGCCTTCCAGGCAGTGGTAAATCATCATTAGCAAAATCGTTAATGAATGCACAGACAGGTCATGTTGAAGCTGATATGTTCTTTATGAAAAATGGAGAATACAACTTCGATGCTTCTAAATTAAAGGAAGCACATGAATGGTGTCAGAAACAAGCTGATGCTTATATGCAACCTTATGGTTTTGACACAGTCATTGTCTCAAATACATTCACACAAGAATGGGAAATGAAACCTTACTATGAATTGGCTGAAAAGTATGGATATGTAGTATTCTCATTAGTAGTTGAGAACCGTCATGGTGGAGTCAACGAACATGGAGTTCCAGAAGAGGCACTTCAAAGAATGGAAAACAGATTTGAACTTAAATTAAGATAAGATGAAAGAAATTAACTTCAACCTTAACTGGAATGTAAAAGTAAAAGTAACTGAATTAGGTTACAAACAATGGTTAGACCACGAAAATCGATTCTGTGAATTCTCAGCACAAATTGAAGAAAAGGAACTAAAACATCTTAAAGAAAAAGAAGATAAGAATGGATATGTTACCTTTCAATTATGGGAATTGATGGAAATCTTTGGACATCATATGGGAATGGGTTTCTCAACTCCAATTGATACCAACATTATTCTTTTACCAGAAAATTAGATAAATAAAGATATGCAACTTAAGACATTTACAGAATTCCAAATGATTACTGAGGCACAGAGCTCACTTAAGCTCAACATACCTTCAGATATTATTGACCTACATAAACTGTTCCAAAAGAACGGTAAGGAGCTGTATATTGTCGGCGGTGCTGTTCGAGATGCTATTTTAGGTAAAAAGCCGAAAGACTTTGATCTAGCGACAGATGCTTTTCCAGAAGAGGTGGTTAAGATGGTTCAAGGCGCTGGTTACTCAACAATCGGTGAAGTTGGCCAGCAGTTTGGCGTTGTGATCGTACAGATACCTTCAGACAGGAATGGTGTTGAGATTGCTACCTTTCGTGAAGATATTGGCAGTGGCCGTAGACCAGAAGGTGTAAACTACTCAACAATCGACAAGGATGTTCTCAGACGTGACTTAACAATCAACGCACTCTTCTACGATATTGGTAAAGGTGAAGTTGTTGACCTAGTCGGCGGCTTAAAGGACATCCAAGATCAGAAGATCAGAACTGTTGGTAAAGCAGCAGACCGATTTGCTGAAGACCCACTTAGAAAGTTGAGAGCACTCAGATTCGCTGGCCGTACTGGTTCTAAACTAGAGGCTGAGACTGCAGACGCAATCTTGACCGACAATAGTCTAGAAGGCGTGAGCCCGGAGAGAATTCGAGATGAGTTTAAGAAGTCGATTGAGTCTGCGAAAAAGGTAAAGGACTACCTAAAGATGGTGAGCGAGTTTAATCTATGGTCGGTAATGTTTCCAACACTACAGGTCAACGAGGCTTTCGTAGAGTCTAATCTCTGGTTAGTGCAGCTGGCAATGCTCTTTGGCGACAACGAACGCGAGCAGATTAAGAAGGAGATGAACAAGATGACCTTTACTTCAGATGAGACGGACTCGGTGCTCTTCTTAAAGAGTCTGATGAGCTTTAAAGCCGAAGATGTGTTTGACCTTTACAAAGAACGTGAGCGTGCTGGCATAGACAAGAACAATATTACCGTATTTGCGAAGATAAATAGATTAGATCTTAAGCTGGTTCGAGCGTTTTTAAAGTACAAACCAACAACCAACGGCAACGAGGTCATGAAAAAATACGGTGTAAAAGGTCCACAGATCGGAGAGAAGATCAAGGAGCTAGAAGCCGAGATATTTAAAAAGAAGATATGAAATACGTAAAATCTTTTGAGCTATTTGAAAAAGCAACCAAGGCAGAATACAACTCTAAAATTAAGGACCTTAAGGATAAGATAGGAGACCTTGCCAGCAAGTATGATGATCTTAGTGTTAAAAATAGAGATGAAGAAGATGCATACAAGCAAGAGATTAACGCCTTAACTTTACAAAAGATTCAGTTTCAAGAAGAAATAGCTAAAATCGATATAAATATCAACAAAATAAAAAGGGCAATACTGTGAAGAAAGTAGGACTATACGAGCAATTCGTTAACGAGAAGTTTATCTTTGATAAAATTAACAACGAGCCACTCTTCGATTCAGAAGAGACGATGTCGGCAAGTGACTTCTTAAAGAGAATTAAGAACTCACCAGAGGCAAAAGAGGCCCTTAAATCTAACCTTAATTATGGTGAAGGTATTCAGGCTGTTAAGTTCTTAAAGAAAGCACTACCAGTTAGACTTGAAGTTAGAGTCTACAGATCAGAGTGGAATTATGGTGGTAACTTAGTTGTAAACATTGGCGTTGCCGGTATGGGAACCTCAACTTACAGAGATGCTCCTCTTTCATACTCTTCGGGTAATAGTACGACAACACCATCATATTCAGTAGGACACTACTTCGCAGGTATGCCTCATCCTGACAGTGATAAAGGTAAACCAATAGAATCTTACGTAACATACGGTAGTTATAAATCAATTAGCAACCACCAAGGTATGCTTGAAGATATTGTTGCAATTTTTAAGGCATATGAAGCTAAGCACGGTGCTCCTTTTAATCCAAGAGAGGCTAAGAAGATTGCTAAGAAAAGAGCTGCAATTGAAAGTCAATTTAAGACACTAAGCGATAAAGTTAGCAAGGACTACTATGCAATGAAGGATGTTGCTAGAAAGTTGGGCATTGATACAAGACAGCCTCAGCTAGTTATGAAACACAACGAGCTGCGCATGAAGATCGACGAGCCTAGACAGTACAGACATCCGGATGAATATAGCAGCGATGCTACGATGAGCAAAGATTACAGTAAGTTCGAGAGACTGCAGTCAAAGATCATTGATAAACTACAGAAGTTTGCAGACAAACACGGTATTGAACTAAGTGTAGCTGCAGATTGGAGCTACTAATTGTTAATAACTTTTTGCAAAATAATTGGCCTGACATTTTTTTATGTCAGGCTTTTTTATTATATTTACACTGTAATCAAACTTAAAGCACAATGTATTTAGTAAGGTATTGGAACGGACAAGAAATCATCAACGATCTTAGAACTAATAGCAATTCGGTAGCAATCGAAAGAGAAATGGAGTTAAGAAAGAAATGGGGTCAAGATAACGCATGGGTAGCTGACCTCATCCAAGAGATAATGGTAGGATGATGAAGATAACTAAAGACATATTAGACAGATACGTAGCGGAAGGCTGGTTGATCTCACAAGTTCACCCAACTTTGCCGTTGACTATCTACAATTACTCTCAGGCAACTCAGTATGAGGCTAAATGGGACGAGGTTACCCTGTCTGCGCGTGGTCTTATCTTTGATGATACGGGTAACTTAGTTGCTCGACCTTTCAAAAAATTCTTCAACATCGAAGAGGCCAAGCATACTCCAACTGAAGAGTTTGAGATCTTTGAGAAGATGGATGGTTCTTTGGGTATCATGTTCTATTATGATGGTGAATGGATCTTTGCGTCACGTGGCTCTTTTACTTCTGAACAAGCTGTCAGATTTAAAGAGATCTTTGAACGCAACTACAAGACTTCTCACTTGACTGTGAAGAATACCTACCTTTTTGAAATCATCTATCCAGAGAACAGAATCGTCGTTAACTACGGCGAGATGGAAGATGTCGTTATGCTCGGTGAGATTCATACCGAGTCTGGTGAAGATTTAGACTTGGACTACTGGCAAGATAGCATCTTTAATATAGTCAAGCGATATGACTTTAAGGACTACAAGGAGATTCAGAAGTTAAACTGGGATAACCAAGAGGGCTTCATCGTGCGCTTCTCAAATGGAGATCGCTGCAAGATCAAGTTTGCAGACTACGTGAAGTTGCACCGAGTTTTGACCAATTGCTCTTCTTACGATATTTGGGAGAACTTGAAAGAGTTTGATAAGTTACCGGAAGAGATGTTGCAAGATGTACCTGATGAGTTCTACGATTGGGTTCACGGAGTTGAGTGGAAACTTAGAAAGAACTTCAACCACGTCGAAAATTTGCATATGGCGCACCTTTCGTCTATACTTAGATACGGACTTGATCGTAAAGAATTTGCGCTGAGAGTTCAAGAGTTAGAAGGCGTCAACCATGGACTTATTTTTGCTATGTATAACAGCAAGCAAGACAAAGTGAAACAATTGATCTGGAAGATGATAAAACCTGAATACGAGAAACCCTTTAGCAATGCAGACATTACTTAACATTCTGACTGCGGCACTTACGCTTTTTGCAGTTATCGACATGATTGGTAATGTGCCGTTAATTATTAAACTAAGAAAGACTCACGGTGAGATCGAGTCACTTAAAGGCACTATCATTGCTGCCTGTATTATGATCTCGACGCTATTCGTCGGCACAACGGTCTTTAATCTACTGGGCATCGAGACCTTTCACTTTGGTCTAGCAGGCTCATTCTTAATCCTCTACTTTGGTGTTAAGATGGTACTTGGCATAGATGACAATGGCCAGCAGAAGAAAGAGGCCATGAAGGCAACGATCTTTCCAGTTGCCTTTCCACTGATCTCCGGGCCAGGTACTCTGTCAACGATTATGTCGCTGACTGGTGAGTTCTCGAGGTTTGAGATTGTAGTCGCAATTGTCTTAAACTCACTTGTGATCTATCTGGTCTTAAAGGGAGCAGACTGGATTAAGAAGAAGATGGGCACAACTGGGATTACAATCATGGAACGCGTCTTCGGGATTATCTTGATAGCAATCGGTATGAAGATCTTACTACAGAACTTACTGCTGAGTATTCAATATGCTAACAGTGTAATAAACGGAATATGAGAGAATTTACATGGTGGCGCAGGTTCCATGGTGTCATGAAGCTGCCCAAGAAATATATCTACAAAGGCGCTTCAGAGCTCTTACAGCGCATTGAGTTTGGAGAGTATGAGTTTAACCATCTGGGTCTAGAAGTCCACTTAGAAGACAAGATATTTGAGCACAAGAAGGCTCAGATCATAGCAGAGTCTCCGTGGCTGAAAGGCGCAACCTTAGAAGAGAGACTGGAATATGATCGTAAACAGCGCCACAAGAGAAAGCACGCAATCATGAAGGCACACCTTGAGACTGAAGAGAAACTACTGGTTCAACTTGCAAAAGACTTGAGCGCTGAGTTTAGTCTTGAATATGATGTTGTGAAAGAGCTAATGGAAAGCTTCGACGGTACTACTCGAGAACTCTACTTTAAGTGCATGAGCCTTGCGACTGGTAAAGAGATTGACCCAGAGAAGATGCAGCGTTTCTTCAGAGCACAGCCCAGACATATCTTAAAACCAAAAGAGCAGAAATACATGCCACTCTGGGTTGAACTGTTCAAAGAACGAAATTGGCAGGTTAGAGAAGATATATAAAACATCTAAAACAAATAAATTAAGAATGGCTAAAATATTTTACGTAACAGAAACTACACCGGATTATGCTCAGGTGAATTTCTTTAAGACAGAAAAAGAGGCTTTGGAATATGGCGCTTCAGAGTTAGAAGGATTTACGATGTTCGACGAACCAATGAATGATGAAGAGTCTATGTATGACAGTGAATCATGGTACCAAGGAGACTCTTTAACATTTAAAAAAGGAATCTTATTTTCATGGGAAGGTGGCGAGGTCTACGTTCAAGCAATGGAAGAAGACGCAGCTAGAGAATATGTTGAAGAGCTTGGTGAAGAAGGTGGAGCTATTTTCTTTGATGGTTTTAGTAGAGGAATGTATGGTTATCTAGGCACAGCAGCTGACGGTAAAGGTTTCAAATGGGACTGGGATGGCTACGATCTTAATGAGTCAACTTCAAATGGCGGACTTAAATATGTTAAGTTATTTGAACAATTTATAAACGAGGCAGTCGGAAACTTATCACCAGACTTGCAAGAACTATTAATCGCATATTACTATGCAGCAGAAGGTACACCTGAAGGTGATAAATTCACTGAAAAAATCATAGAGCTTGGATTATTAGACGAAAGCGACATAAGAAGCGCCTTTATGAAAATTTGTCCAAACTTTGAAGTAAGATCAATTGATGGTAAATTTACTAAGTTCAGAGGAGATAGAAGAAAAGCCCTAGCGCACCTTGCTGAATTTACTAACGTAGGAAAGGTTAAAGTTCCATCTGGAGATTATCCAACTGCTACAAGATTCATTATGGATATGATTATTCAAAATACTGGCAAAAATTTAAGACTTGAGTATAAAGGTGGTAGAGGTTCTGCTGCTGATTTAGTTGAGTATAACCCTGAGGTTGTAGACCAACCGAGTTTAAATGTTATCCACCCGCATCCAAGTGATGTAGTACTAATAAAAGACTTCACACAATCCCCTATTAGAGAGGTTCTAGATATTTGTATTAAAGAAGGATGGTTTAAAAAACCAGTATATAATTGGTAATACTGATATATAGACTATAAAAAATAAGCAATGAAAACAATGAAACACGTAAAAATGTTCGAACAATTTGTTAACGAGAAGAAATACAGCTCGTCTGACGTTAAAAAACTAAAAGAATTTGCAGAAGAAGTTGCAGATGAAATATCATGGGACTATGAAGATGAATTCCAAAGCGGAGATCTTGATGAAGAAGAATATAGTGCAGAAGGGATGTTTGATTACATCGAAGACTGGGGTCTAACCAACGACATGTCAGTCAAAGAAGTTATTGCAGAATTCGACTGGAAGTCTTTAAGACAAGAACTAGGTTTAGCATAAGCTATCAATAAGTTATAAATTGGAGGCCAAACAAATGTTTGGCCTTTTTTTGTGCTCTAGTTGAAACTTTTTGGTAGTATCATAATATATACTACTGAACTTTAAACTTATTGATATGAAACTAGTAGACGCACTTCGTCAAGAGGACCGTTTGACTGAAAACGGCATGGCAACCAACAGTAGCTCTTTAAGCGCAGTTGTAGACCTATTCTTTAATATAGGTGCAATGCGCGGTCAAGACAAAGAGCGCTTAATCGCAACTTTCTCAAAAGCATTTTACCAAGATCCGACTAGAGCAATGAAGATTCTCTTCTGGGCTCGTGATGTTCGCGGTGGAGCTGGAGAACGTCAAATCTTCCGTGATATTATGGGCTACTTAGTGGAGTCTCATCCAGAAGCCTTGAAGATAAACCTCAACTTAATTCCAGAGTTCGGACGTTGGGATGACCTTCTAGTCCTTGAGGACACTAAGTTACAGGCGGATGCTTTTAACTTAATCCAGAAGGCTCTTCTTGAAGACCAAGATGGATTGTGTGCTAAGTGGATGCCACGTAAAGGAGTTACTGCAGCTAAGTTACGTAATCATATGGGCTTAACGCCAAAGCTTTACCGTAAGGTATTGGTTGGTTTAACCAATGTTGTTGAGCAACTAATGTGTGCTAAGAAGTGGGAAGACATCGACTTCTCGAAATTGCCTTCAGTTGCAGGTGCTCGTTATCAAAAAGCATTCTGGAAGAATGCAAAAGAGCAATATGAGGCTTACATCGGTAAGTTACAAAAAGGCGAGGCTAAGATCAATGCGGGTGCAGTTTATCCTTATGATATTACTAAGTCTCTACGTAGTGGAAACGCTGACGTTGCGACCGAGCAGTGGAAAGCGCTACCAAACTGGATGGAAGGAGCTAATGAAATGATCTTGCCAATGGTAGACGTTTCAGGCTCGATGAACACTCCAGCTGGCGGTAATCCAAACGTAACTTGTATGGACGTTGCAGTCTCACTAGGTCTCTACATTTCTGAAAAGAATGAAGGTCCTTTTAAAGATGCCTTCTTAACTTTCAGTGGTAAGCCAGAGCTACAGGTTTTAACCGGAAGCTTGAAAGACAGATTCCAACAGTTAAGCCGATCAGAGTGGGCAATGAACACTAACATTGAAGCAGCCTTCAAGCAGGTCTTAGACCAAGCTGTGAAGCATAAGGTCTCACAAGACCAAATGCCTGATAAGATCTTGATCCTATCAGATATGGAGTTTGACGAGGCAACTTCAACTAGAAGTTACTGGGGCAGAAACGACAATACTGCTGAATGGAACCCAACTGCTCAGCAAATGATTGAGAAGATGTACAACGATGCTGGCTACAAAATGCCAAAGATCGTATACTGGAACATTCAGTCTAGAAATGGTCAGTCTCCAGTTAGATTTGACAAGCAAGATACTGCACTGATCAGTGGATTCTCACCAGCAATTATGACTTCGGTTATAGCAGCTAAAGAGTTTACGCCAGCTAGTATCATGGATGAAACAATTTTAAGTGAAAGATATAAAAACATTAAAGCGTAAACATGGTAACAATAGACGTAGAAGTAGACATCGACGACATCCTATGGGAGATGGGTGACTCAGAGAAAGAGGACCTTTGTCGAGAGTTAATCCAAGATGGTTATGGTCCAGGACCTGAAGATTTTAATGGCATGGAATTGGATGAGGTTTTACAAGCTGAGACCTATTCTGAAACTGAACTTATTAGCCTCTTTAAGGAAATGTGGACTAGTCGACGTTTCATCGACCATAAACTAGTTGATGAACTACGAGGACAACTCAGAGAACGAAACGTTATTTAATATATAAACAAAATAAGGTTTCTTACAGCAAACTACAATACTTACAAGCAAATATCAAGTTAAAGTTCAAGAAACCTGTTAAAGGATCGGTACAGCAAACAGTACCTTACATACTATGAAAGAGTTAGCGAAGCAATTTCGGTTGTATTGAGCTACCAAGACCCGGAAAGCAGTGCCCTGGTTGAAAACTACAAGCACGCCATCAACTTCTCACTGTTGACGAAGAAGCACCAGACCAGCTGAAGTAGAGTAGGCCGTCGAAGCAGAAGTCTAAGATGTAAAAAGAGATATAGCTGCCGAGCTGAATAATACGAACACGATCCTGTTATAACTTTAAAGCCAGACTTCGGTCTGGCTTTTTTAGGATATATATGTTATGGCAGAAGATAGTCTTAAATTTAGATCAGAGAATAGCGTGTTGAGTAAGATCAACGGCACGCCTGATCCTACAGTATCTCAAGATCTCACAAGTACAACATCTGATGCTCATAACAATGGTAACTCTAAGATTACCGACAATCAGAGCAAACTCTCTGCAAAAGAGGGCCAAGGTTTAAATAAGGTCAATAACTCTGAAGATCCAGCTAAAGGCTCAGATGGTTTAAGTGTAAATGACCTGAAAAATAAGTCTAACGCTAAACCAAGTCAACCAGAGCTGGGATCGATTAGAGAACAGAAGATAGAGACAACAAATGACGAGAACGGTAACGTTACTTCAAAGTCAGTTCAAGGCCCGGAAGTAGAAGAGAAAGGCTGGCTAGAGACTAAGCTAATGGAGGCCATGGGTGAGATGATGAGCGACATCGGCGAAGGAAACAAGAATGTTGATAACCCAAAAAGTGCTGAAAAGGAAGCTGTTGATTCAAAAACAAAGAACACTCCAAAATCACAGATGGGCAGAGTACCGGCTTTAGACGTTCAGCGTCCTTCTCCTGAAATAGCGAACACGACTGGAGAAAAAGCAATACCGAGCCCTAATATGCCGCCCAGAACTCCAGCGAATGCAATGCCAAGGATGAACATGCCGAAGGTATCTGTTCCTAAGATGAGATTTAGATAAATTAGACTGAACAAGATAGATCTTGGGCCCCTATGGGGCCCTTTTTTTTGCAAAAAAGTTGCCAAAAAGTTTTTCTATGTCAATCTTTTTGTTTATATTTACACTGTAATTAAAACTTAAAGAACATGGAATATACATTTAAAGCAAACGAAGTCCAATGTAATGGCGTTGGTGGTAGCGGTTATAGATCTGCTGCAAAATCTAAAGATCTAATTGAAAAGCTGGTTGTTGAAGTTCGCGAAGAACTTGGCCTTAATGAAATCTGGAGTAGAATTATAGCAGCAGATCCTAATGGTGATTATCATCAAGGCAGTCGCTTTAATTATGTTGATAAGGTAACATCTCGACTAGTAACTGGATTGGGCAATTGGGCTTGGAATAAGTTTGAGAACCAAGAACTTGTTGAGATGAACGTTAGACACATTCTTGAAACTATTACTAAAGAAGATGCTATAACAATTGTGATAGACGCACATCGTGATTGCGCTGGAGCAGACCATTGGTATACATTCGAAAAAGACTGGAGTTAAGATGCAATACTTTATCTACTACTCACTCGGCGGAGTCCTGTTCAACTTTATCTATGACTTGCTTATAGATAAGTTGGACAACCAGTCTCTGCGCTTTACAATTGGAGAACGGATTGCAGTCGGTCTAGTCTGGCCAATCTACGTTATCGCATTCCTGCGAAACTTTTTTATACACTTCTTTAAAAATAACCAAGATGACTAATTTAGGCTACTGTTGCATTAATATTGAACTACGTAAATACAAGATCACTACCAACCGCGGTATGATTAAACGCACCTTTCAAGAAAAGGGCATTACCTACGCATCAGAACTAGCCTTAAACAACATCCGCGATCTAATTGAGATCATCAAGTGGAACCATAAGAACGGCATTACGCTTTACCGTATGTCCAGCGACATCTTTCCATGGATGAGTGAATACGAACTCAAAGACTTACCAGACTATAAGAAGATCTCAATCCTACTCAACGGTGCGGGTCATCTGGCCCGTAAATACGGTCAACGTCTGACCTTCCACCCTGGCCATTTCAACGTGCTTGCTAGCACAAATCAGTCAGTTGTTGACAAGACTATTAGAGAACTTGACCAACATGCTGAGATTATGGATCTTATGGGTTTACCAGAGACTCATTACGCTGCAATCAACATTCACGTTAATACAACTCAAGGTGGCAAGCAAGAATGTCTGGCTAGATTCAGACGGAACTTTAAGTTGCTTAATCCATCTACTCAAGCACGTCTTGTTGTAGAGAATGATGATAAACAATCCCAGTACACAGTAGAAGACCTCTATGACGGTCTTTACGCTCACCTTAATATACCAATCACTTTTGACTACCATCACCACTGGTGCCACCCAGGCCATTTAGATCAAGAAGCTGCACTTCGACTTGCTAGTAAGACTTGGCACAGATCAATCAAACAACTTTGCCATTACTCTTCAGCTAAATGCGTTTACGAAGATGAAAGTGTAATGAACCGCGCGCATGCCGATTACATCTATGATCCGATTGAAGACTACGGCCTAGACCTTGACATTGAGATCGAAGCCAAGGCTAAAGAGAAGGCAGTGCAACGTTATCTGAAACAATACACATTAGAACTCGTATAAGCACTAAAATATTTATGAAAAACATTTTATCTAAATTGGCTAGTGGTTTTAGAGCATTCCTTAGAATCTGCTCTAAATACCAAATGTCTATTCAGTCAACTATCTTTTGGATTGTTGCTATCATGAACATTGGTTCTGATAGATTTTGGTTATTTGCTATTCCAGCTATTATTTTTAGCGGACTAGGAGAGATTATTGAAGAACTACGTAAATCAAGTACAGAGCAAAATGGCAAATCTTAAATTACAAGCACTTAAAGCGCGCTATCAAGCTAGAAAGCTTGAGGCATTAGCTGAACTAGAAAACTATATGTCAAATTCGGCTGGGATCGGGGAGCACCCGCATATTGTTGACGAAATGGACAAATTGGTATCTGCAATCGCAGATGCAGATGGTTGTATGCAGGTTCTAGATGAGGTATTCACATCATCACCTGAAGGCAACACCCAGACAAATGCCGTGAATAGTTGATTAGGCCTTAGTTTAGCTTTAGCAGAGGAGTCACAATGTGGCTCCTCTTTTTTATGATATATAGACCATGAGGCATATAGAGACTTATAGTGATTTTATCAACGAGGGCAGAAGCAAGTATGATGGCTTGGCCAACAAACTCGTGAGCCAGAACTTTAAGAAGTGGATTAAAGACTGGAAGAGTGGCAAGAAGAAATCAACCTTTATGTTAAGCGTTGAAGAACGTGGTCTAATCTTTGATCTTACTTCAACGATCTACTTTGGTGACGTTGAAGGTCAGCAGATAAAAGGCTTTGAAGTCTTAGATTCAACTGGTGCTGATGGTAGAGATGAGTATTACGATGATGAAGGCGATCTAGTGGATCAGGATCCTTATATCTTAATTGACTTTGCAATCAACGACGAGTGGCTGCCTGGTGAATGGCAAACAGTCTATATGCACCTTGCCGACGTAATGCGTCACGAGATGGAACATATTACCCAAGACGGTAAAAGTGTCGGCAACTACAGAATGGGCAAACCAGATGAAGATGATTCTGAAATGAGAGCCCTGATTAAAATGGGATTCTTGCCAAAGCATACTTATCTGATGTTACCAAAAGAAGTGGATGCAAATCTACAAGGTTTAAGATACGAAGCTAAGAAACGTAAAGAGCCGATTGCAGATGCTATTAACAGATACTTAGACGTTCAACAAGAACAAGGTGTGATAGATAATGAAACAAGAGCTGAAGTTTTAGACCTTTGGCGCAGAAGAGCACAAAAAATAGGCGGCATTGGTAAATTCTAATGAAGATCAATACAACATATAATGAGTTCTTAAACGAGAAGAAGA
>Ga0181599_1002407_pt1 | contig 16831 bp, 9 predicted proteins | sample 041ome_3_FD_148658 | JGI IMG/M metagenome (GOLD analysis project Ga0181599, IMG submission 148658) | Coastal salt marsh microbial communities from the Groves Creek Marsh, Skidaway Island, Georgia - 041405US metaG (spades assembly) | ecosystem: Environmental > Aquatic > Marine > Intertidal zone >...
GTTGTCGCACAAACTTTTTTTTTCTTTTTTTTTTCGGGGGCTCGCCTTTCCCTCACTTTTCTGAATTGCGCAGACATTTCACACGCGAGAGTTAATTAAATTGCATTCTTTGCGCGATTTTAGTAGTACAAACTCTTTCTCTCTCTCTCTCTCTCTCTCTTTCTTTCTTTCCTCAGCGATTGCACCGCCTTCTTAAACGCGCGCGGTTAAGGAGAAGAAGAGCGACGAGAGTACTAAAGCAGTAAAAAGAGAGCACGCACTTCTTTTAAGTTGTTCTCTCTGTTGGGAAAAACGGGCCTCGAAGTCGTACAAAAATCCGATCGAACATCGAATTCATCTCCGTCGATCGAGAGAGTTTAGACGGCTACAAAGAAGAAGAGTTCTCCTCTAAAACCTGCGACGAGTGAAATGGAAGAAGAAGGAGGAGGAGGAGCAGGAGGAGAAGAACAAGATCCGTTTAATCCGAACAACGAGCAGTACAACGCCGCCACGATTCAGACGACGATTCAGACGGGAGGAGGGCAACGCGAGAATTATTCGGACGAGGACGATCGCGCGCCAAGACGTGGTGGAGGAGGATCAGGAGGTGGGAATAATCAGCCTCGGGAACAACAACAACAACAACAACAACAACGCTCGATGATGGACCAACAAGTACCGCAACCGGATCAGCAACATCCACCGAGATCAAATAATAATAATAATAATAACAATAACAATAACAGGTATAATCAGCCGCCCAACAGAGGAGGAGGAGATTATCAAAGGCCGCAGCACGTGGCGCAGCAGTTCGCGAATAATACCGGCTACGGCGGCCGAGGCGGCGGACGGGGCGGCGGATACCAAGACAGAGGGAGAGGAGGAAGAGGTGATACGAGATACGACTCGAGGTACGACGATAGATATCCGCCCGCGCAACAACACGGGCGAGGAGGGTACGGCGGCGGAGAGAGATACGATCAAAATTCGGCGCCGTATAGAGGAGGATACGACAGAGGAGGAGGAGGAGGAAGAGGGTACGACCGACAGCAACAACAGACCCCGTACGACGCGAGGTACGATGAAAGGTACGATTCCAGGTACCCGCCGTTAGATGCAGGCAGAGGAGGAGGAAGAGGTGCTGGATATGATCGAGGAAGAGGCGGAGGCGGATACCGCGACCGAGAACCAGCTCCATTGAACGCCGCCGCGGCGCCGTATCGCTACGACGAGCGCTACGCGGACCCTGCTTTAGAGCCCGTGCAACCGCCGTTACCAGCCGGCGGTAATCCACCGGCTCAAAGAGGGTACGAAGATAGACGGGCGCCACCGCCAGTGAAACCGCGAGACGATGATTACGACGTCTACGTTATGAACACCGAAGGCAACAACGGTTTAGTCGTCGGCCCAAGAGGCGCCAACGTGAAGAAGTTGGAGCAAATGTCCGGTTGTAAAATTAACTGCAATCAAGATAAGACGACGGTGGAAATTTCTGGCCCGCCCCGTGGAATTCAAATGGCCATCGAAGCTATTAATGATTTAATCGATTCAAGGCTTATGGACGCCACCGCGCAAGTTGGAGGAGGAGGAGGAAGAGGACCGCCGCCACACCAACGCGATAGCAGAGATTTGAGACACACGATTGGCGGCGGCGGCGGCGGCGGAAGCGGTATGAAACGAGGTCGATACGAGGACGATTATCCACCATTGGACGATCATGGAGTTGGTGGACCAAACTCCGCCGGAAAACGTCAACGAGGGAACGACGGCGGTATCGTACATCTCACTTTAATAGACAAACTCAGAGAGGAGGCGGCGAGAAGAAATATTCAACCGTACGAGCCAATCCAAACTGATTTCATCTTGCAACTTCCTCAAGATGAGCGAGGCAAAGTCAGTTACGAGGAAGTCGTCGGCGAGAACTTGGGATTGATCATCGGCAAAAAATTCAACACGCACAAAGAGTTGCAACGAATCATGGACTGTTCGTTCAAGGTTTGGGACGAGAAGAAAGCGGTGTCTTACCACGGGTTCCCGGAGAAGGTTATCGAGGCTGTTTTGTTGGTGCAGGAGTTGTGTTATTTAGGCCAAGCGACAAAAAGAGCGCGAGAAGAGGAAGGCGATCCGCTACCGGTAAAACAACACAATCAACATCAACATCATCAGCAGCAACAGCAGCAACAACAACCACAACAACAATCGCGACAACAGAACAATAAAGAGGAAACCTACGAACCGAAGGAGGGCGAAATCATCGAAACGATAGAAGCGCCGGGGAAAATCGGTTTAGTCTTGGGCCGTAAAGGTGTCAACATCACGCGCATTCGAAGAGTGTCCAATTGCAACGTCCATGCGGACAACGAGACGCAATCCATTCGTATCGTTGGCATCCCAGAAAACGTACAAAAATGCGTGGCGTTGATCAACGAAACCATCGAGAGAGGCAATAAGAACAGAGCGGAGAAACAACAACAACAACAACAACAACAACAGCAACAAGGAGAAGCGCCAGCCGCCGCCGCGACTGAAGACGAGCCCATAGCCGACGCGGATGCCGACGCCCAGCAACAAGAGGAAGGCGGAGCGATGGTCCCAGCAGCCGAAGAGCAACACCAACCGGCTGAATTAGCCGACGCGGATGCTGAAAACGCCGCCCCAGCTCCGGCGCCGACGACGACGGAGACCGAACAACAACAACAACAAGAAACTGACGCCGACTTCTCCAAAATGACCGTCGCGCAACTCAAAGTTGAACTCGAGAAGAGGAACCTCCCGCAAGATGGTCTCAAAGCGGCGCTCATTCAGAGGCTCGAAGAAGCTGCTTGATTTATTATACCATCATCGTCATAAACACATCATTTTTAATTGAAAACAAACTCTCGTTTATATTATGAATAAAGAACATCTCGCACACCTTCCAAAAGCAGCGCACGCTTCAGAAAAAAAAGCGCGCAGTACGCTCTCACGCTTCTCACTCCTTCTTCACCACGATGCGCGCTCCTGTGCCTGTTTTAGCCGCGCTCTCGTCGTAAACACGAAGAGAGGTACTGCGAGGAATACCATGCCTCCCATTTATTACTGTTGCGTGTGGTACTTCATCTTCTGCGGCGGACTCGCGGTCCTTATTCCGTACCTCCCGGTGATATTCCGTCACTGGAACTTATCGCCGTCGCAAATCGGCATCATCGCGGCGTGTAAACCTTTAATAGGATTCGGCATTCAACCAATGTGGGGGCAGATTGCGGATTACACGAAACTGCACAGCAAAATACACGCGTTTTGCTTATTCGCGTCCGCGTGTGGGTACGGAAGTCTTTATTTTCAAAAGAGAGAGTTTGGGAGAATATTAGCGCACGTTTTGGTGACGGAAACGTTCGGCTCGGGTGGCTTTTTCTTGGCGGATAACGCGACGAATTTTATGGTATCGAAACATCTCGAGCGGAATCCGAGAAGTTCGATATCGTACGGGAAGGTGAGGTTGTGGGGTGCCGTAGGATGGGGGTACGTTTTCGCGCCGCTGATGGGATTGGTGTTGACGGAGGAGAAGAACGCGCAGTTCGCGCCATTTTTGGCGTACGTTATTCTGTTTTCGATGGCGAGCGCGATTGCGTTGAGGATGGAGCATCACGAGAAGGAAGTAGCGGACGAAGGAGACGATGCAGAGATTGTGGTGATGAATGACGACGAAGGCGAAAACGAAAGGATGGTGGGTGTCGCGAGTAGCAGTAGTCGTAATCGCGGCGGTGGTGGCCGCGGCGGTAGGGTTGGTGCGGACGGCACTCCTTCGAAAATGAAACGAACTGCCTCGTTCGCCGATTTCAACGACGTCTCCAAGCGCACGTTTCGAATCGTCACCGAACCGAGCGCGTTTTTAGTTTTCCTTTTGTTTTTACTCATGGCGTTGAGTATGGCATTAACGGACACGTATTTATTCTTGCACTTGGAGACGTTAGGAGCGCCTCCAATATTGATGGGTCTCGCGCTTTTCTTCACGTGCGTCGCGGAAGTGCCGGTGTTCTTTCACGAGAAGAAAATTAAAGAGTTTTTAGGTTTAGACCGTTCGATGTTACTTATTCTCGTCGCGTACATCTTTCGACAGTTGGGATACGCGTCTTTGAAATCGTTTGGGAGTCCGTGGTTCGTGTTGCCGTTACAATTACTTCACGGCATCACCTTTGGATTGTATTGGTCCGTAGGCGTTGAATTCTCGCGGTTACTCGCGCCGGAAGATTTACGCGCTGCGGTGATGGGGTTCTTCTCCGGGATGAACTCGCTGGGAGCTTTTTTAGGCGCTATTTGTGGTGGACGCGTGTACGATAGAGTTGGTGGGGGAGGCTTGTTCTTCATCGCGGCTGCCGGGAATACGATTTTATCACTCGTCTTTGCGTTGAAGATGGCGTTTGGAAAACGAGTCGTGCCGACAACAAACACGGTCGTCGATAACATCATAGAAATAGATATGAGCGGCTTTGTGAGATTAGAAAGTAGCATGCCGCCCTCGTCTTCTTTGAGCGATGCAGGTGAAAGAGATGACCTTGACATTGATAGGAGTATTGATAGTAGAATCTAGATGTTTAGGTATGTGTAGTACTAGTAGTAGGTTAGGTGAAATTAATTGTTGTTTTGTATATTCTTTTGCTTGCGCTACCATTATGTGTTTTAAAGTACATTTAAGAAAAGGGTCTCCCCGCGCCTGTGTAACCACACGTCGTATCACCCGTTCGTGGTGAAATCGTATTCAATCGTCGGCATCGCGGATTGCATAAACTTCAAAAACACGATTAAATATCTCTCCACGCTCGGTTTTTCTTCCTCCTCCTCCTCCTCCTCTTCTTCTTCTCCATCTCCCCCTCCTCCTCCAGTGGACGTTGTCATCATTTTCACCAACTTTTTCATCACGCTCGCGTGTTTGCACGGATGCACCGAAGCCGAGGAGACGTTCGTGTGCGGATGCGGGTCTATCGTGACTGTCTTTTTCGCGTGATCCGCGCTTATGTCTTCGTATACCAATTTCGGTGGGAGACTGTTTCTTTGCTCGTCGTATCCATTCAACCAAACTCGCGGCGTTTGGTAGTACTTATCCCAGGTGATGGAAACGTCGTATGTTCGCGTGCGCAATAAATCTTCGTTGTTTTTTTCCTTCTTCGGCGCGGCGATGAGAATAGCGTCGTCTTCGTCCACGTCTTCCATGTCTGGAATAGACTCGTCGTCGTCGTCGTCGCCGTCGTTATCATCATCTCTATCATTATCTTCTACGTTCACTCGGCTAATATCCGGAATCTCGTCGACGACGCCGTCCTCCCCCTCCCCGTTCCCGCCTTCTCCGTCGTCGTCGTCGTCGTCTAAATCGTCGTCGTCGCCATCCGCGCGTCGCGACGACGGGGCCTCCTTGTTCCCGGCTTCCACCCACCCCTCGTCTTCTCCGCTCAGTGCGACTTCTTTCCCGCAATACTCCTCCATCGCTTTCGCGCGTTTTCTGCACGGCACGTTCCTCGTCGCTAAGTATTGTTTCTCTTCCGGTAAATATTTCTTCCTCGTTTCTCGAGCGCTGCTTTTTTTCCACTGCCACGTCGGGCACGTTTCGACGAGATAGTCCCCCGCTTTGACGAAATCCTCCGGGGTGAGCGTTCCGTTTTCTAAAAATTGCGACGATCCCGTCGGAACAGACGTGATGGATTCCACCGCGGATTTCACCACGGTGTGCACGGAGTGTCGGATCGAAGGTGGGATGAAGTTTGCCATTTCTACGTTTCGTGCAAAACAAACACCTCGTGTGCGTTTTTTACTCTTCTTTTGTGTAACTGTATGCGGGAAGAAAAAACTTTGGATGATGATTTTGAACTCTCTCTCTCTTTCTCTCTCTCTCTCGCCTTTGAAGCGCGCACGTTCAACCACGCGACACTTTTGGTCGAACGAATACTGCGCTCGTTTTTTCTCGTCTCTCAGAGTACACAACAAAAAGGTCGACTGATGACTTTCGCGTGCGTTCGTGTGTTCTGCTCGTTTTTTTGAAAAGACTATTGTTTAGGGTTTTTGATGGAAAAAAATTCAAAAATTTTCAAAAACCGTCTCGTCGTTTGACATCATCCTCAGAAGAGGTGTTTGGTCGCGCGCGCATACATCATCCTCATTCGAGAAGGAGATGACTTCGACCAAAACGACGACGACGAGTTCGCCTCTTTTTGGAAAGAGCGGTGTTTCTTTTGTTGTTGGAGCGACGAGAGTGAAGAATTATACTAAGAATATCAACAGAAGAGGAAGAAGACAGACTTTGACGAGATGTGCATCCGCCTCCCCCGAAAAGGAAGCATCATCATCTTTAGAGACGAGGAGAAGTACTCGCGTGCTTCGACTCTTCCGAACGCCGTTTCTCTCCGAAGAGGCGTGCGAGACGCTCGTCGCGAAAGTCAATCGTAAACTACTTTCCGAATCATCCTCAGGAAATGAAAGTCTGATCATCGGGTCGATCAAAACCGAGCAGTGTTTCAACGTCGAGTTGACGACTTCGTTGTCGGCGGAGAAGATGGCGACGTTGGAGTGGCTCTTACGGGAGACGTACGAACCGGAATTGTTCGGCGAAAAAACGAGTTTATCCGGCGATATCGCACCATCCGTGGTTGAAGTCGGCCCAAGACTGGCGTTTCAATCCGCGTGGAGCACGAACGCGGTGTCGATATGTAATTCCTGCGGCGTTCCCGAGGTGAAACGTTTGGAGAGGAGCCGAAGGTTCGAGTTGTTTCGCGCGGACGGGACGAAGATGGAAAATCAGGAGGTAAAGGTACTGTTCGCGAAAGAAGTGCACGATCGGATGACGGAGTGCGTGTTCGACGAACCGTTGATGAGTTTTTCGTTGGACGCGACGATTCCGGAGGTGTACGAGGTGCCGATTTTAACCGAAGGGAGGAAAGCGTTGGAGAAGGTGGATAAAGAACTCGGCTTGGCGTTTGACGATCAAGATTTTGATTTTTACATGCAACTGTTCGGGGAGGACATCAAGAGGAATCCAACGAACGTGGAATTGTTCGATATGGCGCAATCAAACTCGGAACACTCGAGGCATTGGTTTTTCAGCGGGAAGTTAACCGTGGACGGGGTGCCGATTGAGAAGTCGTTGTTTAAGATGGTGAAAGAGACGATTGAAGGCGCGCCGATGCATAACTCGTCGATTTCGTTTAAAGATAATTCGAGTGCGATTCGAGGGTACGAGTGCACGCCGTTGAGACCAGTGAACGCCGGAGAGAGCACGAGCATGCAACCGAGGAAAGTGGATTACGATTTGTTGTTAACCGCGGAGACGCACAACTTTCCCAGCGGGGTCGCGCCGTATCCAGGCGCGGAAACTGGCACTGGCGGAAGAATTCGCGACACGCACGCGACTGGCGTTGGGTCGACTTTAGTCGCCGGAACCGCCGGGTATGTCGTCGGTAACTTACAAATGCCCGGGAATGAGTTGCCGCACGAAGACAAATCGTTCCAGTACCCGAGCAACTTGGCGTCGCCGTTGCAAATTTTAATCGACGCCTCGAACGGCGCGAGCGATTACGGGAACAAGTTTGGCGAACCGGTTATTGCTGGTTATTGTCGAACGTTCGGAAGCCGTTTACCGAACGGCGAACGACGCGAATATATTAAGCCAATCATGTTTTCCGCCGGTTTCGGTCAAATCGATCACACCAACTTGGAAAAACAAGAAGGCGATTTGGGCATGTTGGTCGTTAAAATCGGTGGTCCGGCGTATAGAATCGGCATGGGCGGCGGTGCTGCGTCCTCTAAAGCCGGCGGCGAAGACGAAGCGAACGCGAGCTTGGATTTCAACGCCGTCCAAAGAGGCGACGCGGAAATGAGTAACAAGTTGAACCGCGTGGTGAAAGCGTGCGTGGAGTTGATGGACAAGAACCCAATTTTGAGCATTCACGATCAAGGTGCCGGCGGGAACTGTAACGTCGTCAAGGAGTTGATCTACCCGAAAGGTGGAGAGATTAACATTCGCGCGGTGAAACTTGGCGACGAGACCATGTCCGTCCTCGAAATTTGGGGCGCCGAGTACCAAGAAAACTCCGCCATGCTCATCAAACCAGAATCGTTACCGATCATCGAAAAGGTTTGCGCGAGAGAGCGATGCCCATTTAGCGTGCTCGGATCTATAAACGGCAGTGGTCGCGTGACGTTGAAAGATCCGTTGGCTAAGCCTGGTACGGTTGGCGAGTTCCCGGAAGATTTGGATTTAGAAAAGGTCTTGGGCGACGTGCCGAAGAAAAAGTACGATTTGAAGAGAGCGCCGCCGTCGGTGAAACCGTTGACGATCACGGATTCGCCAAAAGACGTTCTCGGTCGCGTGTTGAAGTTACCGTCCGTGTGCTCGAAACGCTTTTTAACCACAAAAGTCGATCGTTCAGTTACTGGCTTAATCGTCCAACAACAGTGCGCCGGAGAATTGCAAATCCCGGTGAACGACTGCGCGGTGATTTCGCAAACGCACTTTGGCAAGACTGGTGGTGCGACGAGTATTGGCGAAGCGCCGATCAAGGGTTTAATCGATCCGAGAGCGATGGCGAGAGTCACGTTAGGGGAATCCTTGACTAACTTGGCGTTCGCCAACACCACCGGTTTGAAAGATATCAAGTATTCCGGAAACTGGATGTACGCTGCGAAATTGGACGGGGAAGGCGCGCACATGTACGACGCGTGCGATGCGTTGAAAGATACGATGATTCAACTCGGCGTTGCCATTGATGGTGGCAAGGATTCCTTATCCATGGCGGCTAGAGCGGGTGGTGAAGTTGTCAAAACGCCCGGAACTTTGGTCATGTCTTCGTACGTCACCGTCCCAGACGTGACCAAATGCGTCACCGCCGACGCTAAGTTGCCAGGTTCCGGTAAATTGGTTTTAGTCGAATACGGGTCTAAAGATGGCTCGAAGAGACGATTGGGTGCTTCAGCCATGGCGCAAGCGTACGACCAAGTCGGCGACGACGTTCCGGACATGGACGATATCGAGACGTTTAGAAACGCGTGGGAGACGACGCAACAGCTCGTCGAGGACGGTAAAATTTCCGCCGGTCACGACGTTTCTGATGGTGGACCAGTTGTTTCCGTGTTGGAAATGGCCTTTCCATCCACCACGGCTGGCGTGGACGTCGAGCTCCCCGGCCCAGACGCCAACGCGGCGTTGTTCGCGGAAGAGTTGTCCGTCGTCTTGGAAGTCTCCCCGGAGAACGAACAACACGTCTTGCAAGCGTACGCCGGGAAAAACGTCACGGCGAGAACTATCGGCTCGGTCACCAACGATGGGAAAGTTTCCATCAAGCACAACGGCGCGATTGTCATCGACGACACCACGGCCAACTTACGAGACGCGTGGGAACACACCTCGTTTGAACTCGAAAAATTACAATCCTCGAACAAAACAGTCGCGATGGAGAAAGCCGGCTTGCGCAACCGCAAAGCGCCGACGTGGAAGCTCACGTACGATTTAAAACCAACCGATCCGGCGAAACTTTCGCGAACGAATAAAGCGAAAGTTGCGATCGTCCGTGAAGAGGGTTCCAACGGCGACCGCGAAATGGCTGCCGCGGTTTACTCCGCCGGCATGGACCCGTGGGACGTGACCATGTCCGATTTGCTCACCGGTAAAACCAACTTGAGCGATTTCCGAGGTCTCGTTTTCGTCGGTGGCTTCTCCTACGCGGACGTGTTAGATTCCGCCAAGGGTTGGGCCGGTGGTATTCGATTTAACGAAAACTTAAAGAATCAGTTCAAAGAATTTTACGAACGAAAAGACACGTTTTCCTTGGGCGTATGCAACGGATGCCAGTTGATGGCTTTGTTAGGATTCATCCCGTCTCAAACCGGCAAGGTTGCGGAAACTCCTGACGCAAAACAACCGAGATTTATTCACAACGACTCGGGTAGATTTGAAAGCCGATTTGTGACGGTTGGTATCGATTCAAACACCCCGTCCATTATGCTTAAAGATATGGGTGGGTCGCGAATGGGAGTCTGGTGCGCGCACGGCGAAGGTAAAGCGCACTTCCCAGACTCGAGCGTCATTTCCGAACTCTCCAAATCCGGTCAGTGCGCGGTGCGATACGTCGATAGCGCCGGAAAACCAACCACGGAATATCCGTTGAATCCGAACGGGTCTCCAGAAGGTATCGCAGGTTTGTGCTCAAAAGATGGCCGACACTTGGCGATGATGCCGCACCCGGAGCGCGCGTTTTTGGGATGGCAGTTGCCCTGGTCGCCGAAAGACGCAAACGTTCAAGACGTCGGGCCGTGGTTGAAGATGTTCCAGAACGCTGCCGATTGGTGCGATGCGAACTAATAATAATAAAGAAGAACAACAAAACGGTTTAAAATAAGTGAGAGTAATAATTGAGAAGAAAAAGAGAAAGAGAGAGAGAGAAAGAGGGAGAAAGAAAAGTGTGAACACGCGTAGCCAAAGCGTACGTATAGAGTAATTTATTTCATACGAATATATAAATAATGTGTGACTATCATCATGATCGTCTCTTCTATCGTTTCCCCACTTTGCTGCATTACGGAGGTAACGCGTTCAAGAACGACATCTTATTCTCTCCCCTCTTCTTCGTCGTCGTAGTTCCGAAACCTGACGGCGAATCGACTTCGTCCTCGTCGTCATCTCCGAAAAATACTCGATCGAGTGCGTTTTGCATGGACCCTTCCCCGTCCAACTCCTTGTCTTCGTCCGAAGAAGACAAGGCGTCTGGATGATCGGAGACGACCAAAACGGGCGTTCGAAAAACTTGACCTTGATCGCTTTCGTCGTCCACGCACAGAGCTGCCGCTGGCGTTTGACCGCCGCTCTTGGAAGTCGTCCCAGATGAGACTTCCGAAGTGCTGCTTTTATTCGTATTCTTACCTCCTGAATTCGGGACTGCGTTTAAACCGGAGTGCGAATATAAAGCCGCGGTGGCCGCAAACATCGCAGCCGCTTTGGCCGTCTCCGTGACTTCATCCTTGTTTTGAGCTGCATTTTTTCTCGCGATCGACGCCGCGAGACTATTGTTGTGAGTGCTATCATCGTTATCATTAGCTACCGCTGTTGCTGCTGAGGAAGAAATATTCGCCGTCCGCAACTTTTCCAAAGCCGCGTTGTACTGATCGTCCAAATCTAATATGTCGTGTAAGGACTGCGTTTCGTTACGACCCCGACCTCGACCGTCGTCGTCATCGTCTTCTTCGTCTTCTTCGTCTTCGTCCTGCGCGTTGAATAAAGTTTGCACGCCGGACCCGTACGTCGCGCCGCCACTACTCGCTAACGACTTCACCGTGACCGCGTCGTCGTCTTCATCCCCTTCCTCGTCTTCCTCCTCTTCCAGCTTATCTAACCTCGTAAACTCCTCCCTGGCCATCCGCGCCGCTCGCACCAATAACGCGCAATCTTCTTTCGCTTCTTTCAGTGCCATCTTTAACTTTGCGTTCTCTCGTTCCGCCGCGTCTGCGCGCGCTTGAAGTAACGCGTCTCTCAGTTGTTCTCCTCCTCCGGAACTTTCTTCCTCCCGTTTCGCTTTCGACGCCGCCGCCCTGAGCGTCAAATACTCCTTCGCGAGTGCTTTCACTCGAGCTTTCATACTTCTCGCCCGTTCGGCGACACCACGCATCGTCTCCCTTCCGTTCTCGTCCTCGGAATCGTACTCAAAGTTCTTTTTTATCGTCGAAATCGAAATTTGCGTGGAAATCATCGCGTCGATCACATCGCTCGCGTCCGCGATGATTTCTCCGAATCGATCGAACAGAAGTCCTTCCTCGTCCGTCATCTTCGGATGTTAAATGCGTTTTAGTCGTCTCTTCCTCTCTCTCTCGAGTACTCTTCCTCGCCAGACTTCAAACGCGCTCTCGAAAAGACAGACAGACGCGCGATCAAAGAGAGAGAGAGAGAGAGAGATCGACGACGAGCGGGAGTTTTAACAACAACACCAACACCTTGATGCCCGTTGGGAAAAAGCGTCAAAATATCTTCACACGAAGCGGATTGGATTTGGACGACGTCTTCTTCACTCTCGGGCGCTCCTGCACACACACACACGAGAGAGAGAGAGAGAGAGACAGACAGAGAGAAGAAGGATCTCGCGAGTCGTACGGGGAGAGGAGTAAATAATGAGTGTATTGCAGTGCATTGAGAGTCTCTTTATTCTTAATTGGGTAAACCTTAAATACTACCAGAGAGAAGAGTTTTAAAGCGGTAGTAGAGGTTTAATATCATAATATACTATACCTTTCTTTCTTTCTTTCTGTGCGTGTGTGTGTTTATATTCTCACTTCTCGTCGTAGTGTGTAATAAGCATATAAAGTTCTCTCTCTCTCTCTCTTTCATCAAACTCGTTATTACGCTCAACGTTTTTATACAATGGTGTTGTTGTTGTTGTTATTACGCATGCGAAAACATTTAATTTACGGCAAACCGGCGTTTCTCCACGCCCCGTAGCCACCTTTTAAGACGAAGACTTTGTTGAACCCTTTGTTTTTCAACGCTTTGGCGAACCCTTTGCTGTTGCCGCCGACGATGATGTACTTCTTTCCCTTACCGACGCCGTTCATGGCGCTTACTTTCAACGCGGTGACTTCGACCGATTCGCCTTTGGCGTCCACCTCTAAAACTCTCCCTTTCGGCGGGTTTGGCCCGGATTTCGCTTTGTCATTTTCCGATCGCAAGTCGATGATGTTGGTGTTACCAGACAGGACCATTTCGTACGCTTCCAACGCGCCAACGTCGCCGGCGTAGCCTCTCGCCGCGCCGGCGAAGACGCCCAAGACGCCCGGCAAGATCAAGTACGCGACGTACGCGCCGATCGCCAACAAACCGAGCTCGCCGGCCGAAGCCGTGGACACGTACTCCAACGCTTGCTTCCCAATCGGCAACGCCGCATCCACCGCGCTCTTACCGGTCGTCTCGACCACGGAAACAACCGGCGCGACGTCCACGCCTTGCTGCTTCAACGCGCCCGACGCTTGCGTCACCACCCCGCTCGCGCCCGTGGAGGCTTTGCTAATCACATCCGCCGCGACCGGAGCCACGTACTTGTTCGCTAACCCACCAGCCGCTTCCCCTAACGGTTTCGCCGCTTCAAACGCGCGCTCCGCGTACGGCGTCACCACCGGGACTGCTTCGTCGTACGCCTCTTTCACTTGCTTCGCCACTTCCACGGTTTGCGAGACGCCACCGGCGACGGTTTCCGAGGCTGCATCCACGGCGTCTAAGAACCCGGCGAGCTTTTCCGTCAACTCGGACGCACTCGCTGGTAAAGGAGTCGCGGCTAACAACAAAGAAGTGGAGGCGATTCCCAAGAACTGTTGTTGTTGTTGTTGTTGCTTTTGCTCCTTCTTCTTCGAAGAAGAAGAAGAAGAAGAAGCGGATGCCTTCGTTGTTTTGCGGGAAATGGCCGATGATCGAACCGTCGTCGTCGTCGAAGATTTCTTCGTAAAAACAGAAGAAGTGCGAGAAAATATCGCGCTCGTCGTCGCGGAAGAAGAAGCCATCGTGGTATTCACGCTCACTTAGTATGTAACGTAAACGCGCGAGAAGAAGAACAGATCGTCGTCTGTGTATGTGTGTGCGTGAGATATTTATGTGTGAACAGATGAGAGAAACCGCGAAGGTTTTTAAAAAAGATTACATGGCCAATAGAAAGCGTTCAGAGTCACTCGTTTTCATTTGATTGGAAGACACATCAGCGCGGATTATTTGAGATCTCAAATTCTTTGCCACACGCTTTCCGCTTTCCTCCTTTTTTCCCTCTCTCTTTCCTCTTTTTCTTTTTTGCTCTCTTTTTGGTGTTTTTTTTTTTTTCATTTTTTTCAAAAAAGACACAAACGCCAATTTTTTTTCCTTTGTGTGTTCACATCTCATTCAACATCTTAGTAGTAGTTCATCTGGCGATGAAGATTGACGCCTTTACCGTCTACGACGCGTTGTTTTCCTCCTCCTCCGACGATGACTGGATGGATGATTGGATGGATGATTGGATGGATGATTGGATGTTGTTTTCCTCCTCCTCCGACGACGACGATTGGAGTAGTGAAGCGAGCGATGAAAACGATGAGAGGAGTGAGAGCGATGTTGAAAACGAAAAGCTGCAACAAGCGAAAAAACAGAAGAGAGTTCCGCAAAACGAGCAGCCGAGTATAACTCCGCCGAAAGGACCGCAACCGAAGAAAACGCCCAAGTGCGCGATATGTCTGGATGAGATAGAAAAGCCGACGGCGAATAAGTGTGGACACGTGTATTGCGATCAGTGCATACGGGAGTGGATTCGAGCGCAGAAGACAAAGTCCAGATGTCCTCAGTGCAGGAAGAACGTGGGTTTGAGCGGGTTGACGAAATTGATATTAGACGATTAATAGTAGAAAGAAGCAAAAAGAGAAGCGAAAGAAATACACAATACATACAATATATATTACACGCGTGAACAACAACAACATTATACAAAGAATTTAAAGAATATTACGAAGAAGAAGGGGAGAAGAACAGATCGCGAGAGTTTCGATAACACGCCTCCGCGACGTCTTCGTAGGACGTTTCTTTACATCCGGCGACGATTTCGCACACCGTCGCGATTTGACACGGTTCGCTGCGGTCTTTAATCATCGAGCCTTTTTGCCATTTTTTCGGTTTCACCGGTGTGCCGAACAGAGTCTGGATTCGATTACTGTTTTCTCCTCCTTCCAAAAATGTGTTCCCAAAGTGCGTTTTTTTGACGGCGCACCACGGCGCGTCCGTTTCCAAGAGCATGCGATCGAGCGGGATGGATTGGACCACGTTAACGTTCTCTTCCGTTTTCAGCGAACACCCGTTGACGCCGATATATATCTTATCGTCCAGCGCTAACAATTCTTCGAATTCTTCTCGAGTTCCCGTGAACGAGTGCACGACGGCTCCTTTTCTCAAGTGCTTTACGTTCCTCTTCAAAATCTCGTAAAAATCCTCCCTCGAGTTTCTCGAGTGCAAAAACAAAGGCAAATCAAACTCCTTCGCCAACTCGAATTGAAATTGAAAATACTTCTTCTGCGTCTCTTTCTCGCAGAAATGCAACCGATCGTAATCTAATCCGCACTCGCCAATCGCTTTAACGACGTCCGCGTTCTCTCGAACGACCGTTTTCAGCGCTTCTAAATACCGTTCGGGCGAGCCGTCGTACTTTTCCTCAAACTCGTCGCACCTGGTCGGATGCACGCCGACCGTGCTGTACATCTTCGGAAACACCCCTTCGCTACCATCCTCATCATCATCAGCCCCTTCTCGGTCATCATTTGATATACTATTACTACTCTTCCTAAAACTCTTTTCGTTCCACATCCGACACTTGCTCGCCGCCGCTTTCGCCTCCTCCAAAGTTCCCGCGGTGACTAAAATCTCCCTCACGCCCACTCGTTTCGCTCGCTCCAAAACGTCCTCCGAATCCTCCGGATGCGACTGCACTTGCGAGCCGAAGTAAAAACCGTCGAACGTCGAGGGTGAGGCGGAGACTAAATTCGCCCCGATGTCGCAAAACTTCACATCGGGCATTTTGATGTTTTTGTTGTTCACGTTGTTCACAGAAGAACGAGCAGCGGACGACGACAGAAACGACAGAAACGACGACCTCGCGCGGGAGCAACACCTCTTCTTCAGAGGGGAAGCGCGACAAAAACGAGCAGCGGCAGTGACAACGCACGGAGGAAGTCCTGCTCGCATGTGAGATAAAAAATGAAGAGAAAAAGTCTTATACGTATAGGGGAGCTTTATAGTTAAAAGGGGAAATGCAATTTAAGCAACGTGTCTCTCTCTCTTTCTCTCTCTTTAATCTAAGAACGAGTTATCTTCTCATTGCCTCTTGACTTGTTCGTATTGAACGTATTGAACGTATTGTTCGTCCGTTGGTTCTGGACACCCTTTTTCGAGCAAGTAGTTTTCGCACTCGGGGTGCTTGAAGTAACGAGCCTCGGCGATGTATTCCCAGTCGTTACGAGGCGCTTTCGCCTCTTCGACTAAGTATTTGAGGCAATCGAGGCGGCCGTTCCTTGCAGCGGTTGCCACGCAATAATTGAGGTTCAAATTATGACTGAGGTTCAAATCATTCAATATCTCTCTTTCTTCAACAAGATATTTCAAGATGTCCACGTGACCACTGCATGCTGCTTGCATTGCCACTTTTGCTTCCATATCTCTCGAAGGTTTCACTTTGTCGACAAGAAATCGAAGACAGTCGAGGTGTCCTTCTACAGCAACTTGTTCAAACGACTTTTTCTTATCACACGGGCAACCATTCGAGAAGCAGTACTTCAGCATCTCGAGATTACCTATAAGTGCTGCCACAGTAATCGTCTTTTCATCCCATTCGCACTGTTTCACTTCTCTCGCCCACTTGAGCAACTCGAGTTTGTTCGTTTCAGCAACTCCCGAGCAAAACGAGGCTTGGTCTATCACATATCCTTCGTTATCTTTCGCTCCCCAGCGTATGTCATTCCACAACCATTCCAAAGTCGAAACGGATGTAAATTCGTAAACAAATACATGTAATCTCGATACGTTTACCCCGGCATACTTAAGCACATCCTGACTCTCACCATTCACCTTTGCAAAGAAAAACCGATCCGTCTCGGTCAATTTCGAAATCACATGCGATACAAAAATATCCTTATGATGCACCACCAAACCGTTCCAAAGAGGCGACGACGAAGAGAGCGAGAGATTCCCCAGTTTCTCCGGTAATGCATTTCCCGCCTCCTTTTCACCCTCGTCCTCGTCTTCGGAAGAAGAAGAAGACGAGTACTTCAGTTGATCCCACTTGGAATAATCAATCACCATTTGCACATGCGCGAGACTTTTTTTTTTTAGCAAAAATTTGAAACA
>Ga0181599_1002426_pt1 | contig 16760 bp, 14 predicted proteins | sample 041ome_3_FD_148658 | JGI IMG/M metagenome (GOLD analysis project Ga0181599, IMG submission 148658) | Coastal salt marsh microbial communities from the Groves Creek Marsh, Skidaway Island, Georgia - 041405US metaG (spades assembly) | ecosystem: Environmental > Aquatic > Marine > Intertidal zone >...
GGCGAACGGCGTAGTTCGACTGATTGGAGGTTAGGATTTAAAAGTCTTAATAAATCAGTAACGATTATACTTTTGATTTTTTTATTTTCTTGCGGGTTATTCGGGTTAATTGCTCTAGGAAAAGATGTCGGAGAGACGAGCAGGTAAGTAATTTATCACCCCGATATGCAGGTGTCCAGAAAAAATATACTGATTTTTTATAGGAAAAATAGTGGATGTAACTGAACGACAATTAAAAATGGCTCTAAGGACATCATTTTTTGTAAATCAAAGTCATACTTCAGAGCCATTATTACCATTCAGCCATACTAAATGTGATAGCAGTGAGTTGCTATCAGATACTGCTATCGAGAAATGCTGCTAATTGGGATTTTGATAATGCGCCAACTTTTTTGGCGTCTGCATTACCATTTTTAAACAGGATTAATGTAGGAATACCCTTAACATTATACTTGGGCGCTGTTTCAGGATTTGCTTCCACATCAAGTTTGCAGATTTTTACTTTACCGGCATATTCTTCAGCAATCTCTTCAAGTACTGGCGCTATCATTTTGCAGGGTCCGCACCATTCGGCCCAGAAATCAACGAGCACAGGGCCGGTTGCATTGAGGACATCTTCTTCAAAACTGTCATCTGTTACGTGGGAGAGGTTTTCGCTCATTGTGGTTTCCTTGAAATGGTGATTATTGAATTACGGAATCATTCAGTAGGTTAATAATAAGGGCAAATTGTGACTATTCAAGTGAATAAGCGCAATATTACTGAAACTGTAATTGGCCAGTACGATTACCCTGGCTGGTTCCAGCTTCTGCTCTTCTTTTTTATCGGGTTATTGAATTTTTTCAGCCGCAGTTTTGGCAAAATAGGTCAGAATACCATCTGCGCCTGCTCTTTTTATGCCTGTCAGTGCTTCAAGAATAATCTTGTCTTCATCCAGCCAGCCTTTTTCAAAAGCAGCACATAACATCGCATACTCACCGCTGACCTGGTAGGCAAAGGTAGGAACCCCGAACTCGCTCTTCACACGCTGAATGATATCCAGGTAAGGCATGGCTGGTTTTACCATGATCATGTCTGCCCCTTCTGCCAGATCAAGGCTCACTTCGTGGAGCGCTTCATCAGAATTGGCTGGATCCATCTGGTAATTTTCCTTACTTGATGCGCCAAGGTTTCCTGCCGAACCCACCGCGTCGCGGAATGGTCCATAAAAAGCCGAGGCATATTTGGCTGAATATGCCAGAATTCTGGTATTCACGTGGCCGGATTCTTCCAGCACCGTTCTAATGGCGCCGATTCTGCCATCCATCATGTCGGAAGGAGCCACGACATCGGCACCGGCCTGGGCATGGGAAAGCGCCTGCTTCACCAGAGTGTCTACGGTGACATCATTAAGCACATAACCATCGGCGTCAATAATGCCGTCCTGCCCATGAGTGGTAAAGGGGTCCAGGGCGACATCGGTAATCACGCCAAGTTCAGGACAACAGTCCTTGATTGTCTTTATGGCTCGTTGCGCCAGGCCATCGGCATTAAAGGCTTCTATGCCGGACTCTGTTTTGCTGGCCGGATCGGGAACCGGGAAAATAGCCATGGCCGGAATACCCAGGCTGGAAATATGTATGGCTTCTTTCGCCAGTTGATCGAGGCTTAGCCTCTCGACACCGGGCATGGAGGCGACAGGCTCACGCGAGTTACTGCCCTCAATGACGAACACCGGGTAGATTAGATCCGCAGGGGATAATAGCGTTTCCCGCATCAGGCGCCTGCTAAAATCATCCCGGCGCATACGCCGCAGTCGGGTGGCCGGGAATTGTCGTGCTAACCGGTTTGAAGACACGCCTTTACTCCTGAATTCAGCTAAACTGGGGCTCAGCTATTTCTGCTGTCCCCACTGTTTACCAGTAATATTGCCAGTCAATATGTCTGTAAATGAGGGCGACACTATATAACATTACGCCGCACGGAGTAAGCTTTGAGGGTTTTTCCGGTCTGTTCTGCTACTGACCAAATTGCCCGCAAATCAAGATAATAAGAAAATCTATGAGTATTCAAAAAGTAGTCCTGCTGGTCATTTTTCTTTCCCTGATCGCTCTGTTTTTTGCCCTTGATTTGCAGCAGATTTTCAACCTTGAGTATTTTCAGGCACAGCGTGATGTCATTCTTGCCTACAAGACGGAAAATTTCTGGCTTTCCAGCCTGATATATTTTCTGCTGTATATCATCATTGCGGCCCTTTCCCTGCCTGCCGCTGCCATTTTGACTATTGCTGGCGGCGCTGTTTTTGGCCTGGCCTGGGGACTGCTGATGGTTTCTTTCGCCAGCACGATCGGTGCCACGCTGGCCTTTCTGCTTTCCAGAACCCTGCTCAGGGACTGGGTGCAGACAAGGTTCGGCAGGTATCTCAAGCCAATCAATGAAGGTATCGAACGTGATGGTGCGTTTTACCTGTTTACCTTGCGTCTGATCCCTGTATTTCCGTTTTTTCTGGTTAATGCGCTGATGGCCCTTACTCCTATCAGCACCCTGTCTTTTTATATGGTGAGTCAGTTGGGCATGCTGTTTGGTACTGCGCTGTATGTGAATGTAGGCGCAGAGTTGGGAATGGCCACCAGTTTGCCGGATATTTTCAATATCGGCGTTATCAGGGCCGTGGTGGTGCTGGCCATCTTCCCCTGGCTGGCAAAACTGTTGCTCAGAATACTCAGGAATCGCAAAGTACTGGCACCCTGGAAAAAGGATAAACCGCGACATTTTGATAGCAACATGGTGGTCATCGGGGCCGGCTCAGCAGGCCTGGTTAGCGCCTATATTGCCGCGCTGGTCAAAGCCCGCGTAACTCTCATAGAAAAACATCAAATGGGTGGGGACTGCCTGAATACCGGCTGCGTTCCCAGCAAGGCCCTGATTCGCAGTGCCGGGGTTAATCATCTCATCAAGCGAGCCTCTGAATTTGGTCTGGAAGATGCCTCGGCCAGAGTGAATTTCAGCGCCGTGATGAAACGTATCAGGGAAGTTATCAAGACAATTGAGCCCCATGACTCTGTAGCGCGTTACAGCGAGCTCGGGGTAGATTGTGTTCAGGGGGAAGCTACTATTACCTCGCCCTGGATCGTGCAGGTCGGGGATCAGAAAATTTCAACTCGCAACATAGTAATTGCCACTGGTGCCAGGCCCTGGGTACCGCCGATTCCCGGCCTGGAAAAAATGGATTATCTGACTTCAGATTCAATCTGGTCACTTGAAACCTTGCCGGATCGACTGCTGGTGATGGGTGGCGGTCCCATTGGTTGTGAGCTGGCGCAGGCTTTCTCGCGACTTGGCTCCAAAGTCACTATTGTGAACCGCTCTGATCGAATTTTACCCCGTGAGGATGTGGATGTTTCCGAGTTCATCAGTGAGCGTTTCAAAGCAGAAGGAATAGAGCTCATTACTTCCCGGGAAGTAGAAGGCTTTACGCAAGCCGATGGCAACAGGTTCGCTATTACCAGCGGCGCTGACGGTGAATTACCTATTCCCTTTGATCAGGTGCTGGTGGCCGTAGGCAGAAAAGCCAATACAGAACACCTTGGCCTGGAAACCCTCGACGTCGTGTTAAACGCCAATGGCACAGTCAAGGTTAACGAGTACCTGCAAACCAATTACCCGAATATTTTTGCCTGCGGTGATGTGGCCGGGCCTTACCAGTTTACCCACATGGCGTCTTTCCAGGCCTGGTTTGCGGCGGTAAACAGCCTGTTTGGTGTCTTTAAAAAATTCCGCATCCATTACAATGTGGTGCCCTGGGCGACGTTTATTGATCCGGAAGTTGCCAGGGTTGGTCTCAATGAACTTGAAGCGGAAGAAAAAGGCATCAAGGTTGAAGTCACCCGTTATGGTATTGATAATCTGGACCGTGCCATTGCCGATAGTGAAGCCGTGGGCTATGTCAAAGTGTTGACGGAGCCGGGCAAGGATAAAATTCTGGGCGTCACGATTGTTGGTTACCACGCCGCGGAATTAATTAATGAATTTATTCTGGCCATGACCCATGGCCTGGGATTGAAAAAAATTATGGCAAGCATCCATATTTATCCAACACTTTCCGAAAGCGGCAAATTTGCCGCTGGTGAGTGGCGCAAGAAAAATGCGCCGCAGTGGATCATGCCTTATCTTGAGAAGTTTCATCGTTGGAGGAGGGGGTAAATTTAAGAGGCAAGAGGCAAGCGGGATAAAAGATAAAGGATAAAGGATAAAGGTGACCGGGGCGGGTGGAATGGTGGGCTGGATGAGACCGTTTGCTTCGATCTGACAAAATAGTATTCCTTGAATACCCGCAGGGAAATATCTACCTGTAGGTCAAGATAGAAGATGATAGATACTTTACAGGATAAACAGGTCGGATAAGGCCGCAGGCCGTCATCCGACATGGGCCTGAAGGGTAGTCGAAAAAATTGGTCAGGAGTTTATAGTGAACTCAGACCTCAAAGCTTCAATATCATCTATAGTTTCAGGCAAATGGCTGTTTATGCTGATTGTCTTTGCTTTTGTAAATTCTGACCCAGAATAAAAGCTCAAAGGCTGCACCAAGCAGAAAAAACAGTTTAAAGCCCGGGGTGTGACCGATCGCGTAGCATGCAAAGGTTGCCGTCAGGAAACTGAAAGTCACCAGTAGTCGCGACCATGATTGAGGCTTGAACCACATATCTAGCGCGTTAGTTCCAGCAGTTGGTCTTCAAGGGCAAAGCGAAGTGTTAGTGCATTATCCAGTCTGGCCAGGTCAACGGGCAGCGATGCATCTTCGGAAGAATGCGTCAGCTCATCCTTGTATTTTTCATTAAAACTCAGGGCGAGATCCGTGGTGTTTTCGATACTCTGGTAAATATTATCCAGCAGCTCCCTGTGCACTTCCAGTTGCTCTGTGCTGTCATGCAGCAGTTTTTCATACACTTCAAAATGACCGGCGGAGATATAATCCATCAGCGATTCGCAAAAACTTTCTATGGGGAAATCCTGTTCTTCCAACTGAAGCGCATGATCTGAATAAAGTGACTCATCAAGGTTTTCGTGGATTGACTCACGCTGATTTTTCCAGCGCGTGATAATGGCTTCGATTTCCTCGCGTCTGGCAGCAGAAATATTCCGGTTCATTGTCATTCCTTTTTCATTTTCTTTTTATTTCTCTTGATTTTTTAATTAGCTTTTTCATTTGCCTTCACTTTCATCAAGCTCTTGCTTTGTGCATTGCCATTTTTGTTGGTGCAGCCAGAAATGAAAACCTGTACCAGCATCCTAGGTCAGGTTTTTCACAATAGCCAGAAATATGGCGATTAACTGTAAGCGGAGAGTGCCTACTTGCGGAAGGCTTGCCAGATGCAGACCCCGGCCAGGGCAGTAAAGCCCACCAGACTCCATTGGGGAATGCTCATCCCGATGACGGGATCCTGCCAGGCGATTTCTGCACAATTGCCATCACCGGTAAACATGGTGGCCAGTGCTTCGGTAAGAGGAAACTCCTGGAACATATAGGCGACACTCGGTCCGCAGGCAGGAACCTGATCTTTGGGTAAGTGCTGCAGCCAGATTTGACGAATGGCAAAACCGCCGCCGGCAGCGGCAAACAGCGCGGCCAATAAACCATAGACCACTTTACCGGTCCCACTGGGGTTATGGATAAAGGCAATTAACGAGGTAAACCCTGCCATAACAAAGAAAAACCGCTGGGTCATACATAATGGACAGGGCTCCAGCATCATTACTTTTTCCATGTACATGGCGATAGCCAGCAGCGTGACACAAAACAGGAAGATGTAGAGATAGAGCAGGCGTGTCTGTAACAGTTTTTGTAGCATAGGATTATTCATAATTGGATTAATACAAGGTTTTTATGAAGCATTCATTTGCTTCAGGTAAGTTTCAAAATCAATGGTATCCGAAGATTCTATCGCTTCCCTCTCAAGATTGGATTTTTCAGACATTTCTTTCAATGAGTTCAGCTTTTTTTCATCCAGCGTTTGAGCACGGAAGTAATCGCTGTTAGCAAGAGACTGATTCATGGCAAAAGTAAAATAAGGTGTTTTTAATTCATCCATGCGCTGTAGAATTTTTGCCGAGGGAGTCAGTGCGCTGTCCTGAACTTTTGCAAGTTGTGCCTGGGTGGCTTTACGGTGTACGTCATTGCCGTGAATGTCGTCCATTAATCCGGAGATCTCAAGCGTTTCAGCTAGGATTTCTTCTGCCCAATCCTGCAGGGGAATTAATTTTCCGGTACTGCTAAGTTCCAGCCCGGGTTCCCTGCCACGATTAACCACGGTCCTCAGATTCTGTTCAATTTCAGTATATTCATCGGAATCGGAAGGTCGACTTTTGCGCAGTAAGCAGAATAAAAGAAAGCTGTTAAGGAAATATATTTCCTCGTTATCAATACCAACCGGCAGGAAGGGGTTAAGGTCCAGACAGCGAACCTCAATATACTCAACTCCCTGTTGGCGTAAAACCTGAACTGGTCGCAAGCCCGAAGAAGTTACCCGTTTGGGTCGTATGGTGCTGTAAAACTCGTTTTCAATTTGCAGGATATTGTCATTGAGTTGCTTGAACTGACCGTTTTCCGGTGCAAACTTTTTATAGGGTGCATAGGGCGTTTTAATCGCACTGGTCAGATCATTGGCATAGTTTTCCAGATTGTTGTAACTGACATAAAGACCTGACTGGGCATCACTGGTGTAACCAAGGTCACCCATTCTAAGACAGGTGCCATGAGGCATATAAAGTGTGCCATGGTCATACTCTTCAAGACCATGGTGTTTGTTGTTTCGCACAAAACTCTTGCACACCGCCGGTGATGCACCAAACAAATAAAGTAGCAGCCAGGAATAACGGCGGAAATTTCGGATCAGATTAAAATATTGTTCGGTTTTGAAATCCTGCAGCGGTAGCTCTGATCGATTCAGGTCTTTATATAATTCCCAAAAACTATCCGGCAATGAAAAATTGAAATGAATGCCGGCAATGGTTTGCATCGCTCGCCCATAGCGGTAACTTAGTCCCATGCGGTACAGCGTTTTCAGTTTCGCTACATTGGATGAGCCGTATTGTGCCAGGGGAATTTTGCTGTCGTCATCCAGCACGCAGGGCATGCTCGAGGTCCACAGCAATTCTTCCCGATCCATCTGGGTAAACAAAAAGGTATGCAGGTCTGCCATATAGTCCAGACATTTATCGGGAGAATGAAAAACTGGCGTAATAAATTCCAGCAGTGCTTCGGAAAAATCCGTGGTTACGCTGGGATGGGTGAGTGGAGAGCCGAGGCCAGCCGGGTGCAGGCTTTGGGCAATATGACCTTGCGGATTAACGCGCAGGCTTTCCTTTTCTATGCCGATACCAATATCAGAGAGGCAACCTATTTTGGAGGACTCGGTGAGCTGGCTCAGGCGCTGCTTCAATTGATCCGGCAAAGCAAAATTCCTGAATAGTAATTAATGAATATTCGGTTGCTCTTGTACATCACAGCCTTGGCTTAAATAGTAACAATAATGATCGTGTTGTTGGCTATTTAATTGCAGTAACTTATTAATATTGTTGGGGATTTACTGCAGGATTTAGCGTCCGGGAGACTGTGGCTGGGGATTATGCCATAGATACCAGCGTCTGGATAATTCAATTTTTCCATATTTTTTGGTGCCAGGGCGCCAGTTAGCCTTTAAATCGTGCATATTCCCTGAAATTGGAAAAACAGCTACTCAGGTTTCGTTGGTTTCTCTTTTAAAGCGATGAATCTTGCGACGATCCTGTTTGGTGGGTCGCCCACTGGCAAGCGGATTCGTGTCACGCTGAAGTTTTCGCTGTTCTGCATGGAGTCTGCGTTTTTCTATACTTTCCGCACTTTCTTCATAGAGCAGAGCAGCCTGGGCAGCACCGCCACGTTTGTCCGACAGTCCTGTAACGGTAACCGTTTTTTCATCCCAGCCCTGTCGAATTTCAAGCACACTGCCCAACTCAATGTCGCGGCTACTTTTAGTACGTGCGCCGTTGCAGTGGACCTTGCCGCCTTCAATAGCCTGTTTTGCCATGGATCGGGTTTTATAAAATCTGGCAGCCCAGAGCCATTTGTCGAGGCGGACCTTGGTAGTGGAATTTGATTTATCGTGTTGGCTCATAATTCTTGCGCCGGGATCTGGATTAAAGTCCTGCAGTCATTAATTCATCAAGATGGACAATACCATTGAAATGGGAAGCCTCCCGGGGATCTATTCCAGAGTCCGGATGCAATACCTGAACCAGCTGGCCAACTCCGCCGCGTTTTGCGCACTCCAGCACCGGCATGCTGTCATCAATAAACAGCGCGCGGGAAAGCTCAAATTTTTCGCGCTCTTCAAGTTTTTCCCAGAAACCATCATTTTCCTTGGCAAGATTAAACTCATGGGAACTGATCATAACCTCAAGATGCTGATCCAGTCCTGACGCCGCCACCTTGATCGCCAGCGCTTTGGGATGAGCATTGGTGAGCAGTACGATGTTTTTATCCATGCTTTTGAGAAAGGCGAGAAATTCTGGGCAGTGGGGTCGCATGCGGATTAAATGACGCACTTCCTTTTTTAAGGCCTCGACATCCAGATCCAACTGGTCAGACCAGTGATCCAGGCAATACCAGAGCAGACTGCCATGGGTAGCTTCTGACATTTGCTGCAGGGTTTGCCGTGCTTCTGCCAGGGGGATGTCACGGTGCTGGGCGACTCTGGCGGGAAGGAATTCCAGCCAGAAATAATTATCAAAACTTAAATCCAGCAAGGTGCCATCCATATCAAGTAGCACGGTATCAACTTCTGTCCAGTTCACCATAATGGAATTTCAAACAAGTCGTGAAAACATCTATTATAATCGACTGCGAGTTTAATGCTCTTTATAGCGACAGTTTTCTTTTAGTAATTATGCGGGGAAATAGCAAATGATACTGGATGATCTAAAAATTATTGCCCGGGATGCTGGTAAAGCCATTATCGAGGTTTATGATCGTGATGAAGAAATTACGATTACCACCAAGGATAATGATTCCCCGCTTACTGAAGCTGATCTTGCTGCCCATCGGATTATTGTCGATGCACTGCGTGAACTGACACCGGCGTTACCAATTCTCTCTGAAGAATCAAAAGCGGTTTCCTGGGAAGAAAGACAGTGCTGGGAAACCTATTGGCTGGTAGATCCGCTTGATGGCACCAAGGAATTTATCAATCGCAACGGGGAGTTTACGGTGAATATAGCTCTGATTGATAACGGACGCCCGGTCATGGGGGTGGTCTATGTACCGGTACTGGATATTATGTATTACGGCAGTGGCGAGGGTGCGTTCAAGGAAGAAAATGGAAAAACAGAAGCCATTGAAACTGCCAAGATAGACGCTAACCAGCACACTGTAGCAATAGTCGCCAGTCGCAGTCACAAGGGTGACGAACTGGAAGCCTGGCTGGAACGGGTTGCTGTGCGTTTTCCGCAACTGGAACTCGTCAGCATGGGGAGTTCGCTGAAAATCTGTTTGGTGGCGGAAGGACGAGCTGATATCTATCCGCGCCTGGCATTGACGTCAGAGTGGGATACTGCGGCGGCCCAGGCGATCCTGGAAGCAGCGGGGGGGATACTGACGGATACTGACTTTACCATTTATCGCTACAATCAAAAGGAAGAGATTCTAAATCCCTATTTCTTTGCCATTGGTGATCGGCAATTTGACTGGCCTGGAATCTGAGTCTGGGCAGAGGCTATACAGGTTACTGAAGGTTATTCCAGTCGTGCCAGGGCTTGCTGAGCCCGTGCGTTTCCTCTGGCGGCTGAATCGCGGTACCAGCGCAGGGCTTCATTTAAATTTTTTTCAACGCCACGACCGCTTTCATACATACGACCCAGTTGCCATTGCGGAATAGCATCACCGCCAACGGCCGCCTGCAACCACCAATACACAGCTTGCGCATCATCCTGTCTGACGCCGGTACCGGATTCATAGATATTGCCCATGTTGTGTTGGGCCAGAGTATTTCCAAGTAAGGCCGCACGCTGATACCAGCTGGCAGCGATTGCGGCGTCTTTTTCTTTACCCAGGCCTTCGGCATACGCCGTGCCCATCAGGAACATGGCTTCGGGATGATTCTGGTGTGCCAGACTTTGTGATTCCTGCCTGGGGGTCCGGACCGCGTTCCAGGTATCCTTTACCTCCCGGTCCTCCGTTATAATCGGCTGACCATTAACTAATAACCATTTCATAAACAACATTGATAATGAGTAGTTCATGTTAAAACGTACACCTTTGTTTGATAAACATATTGAAGCCGGCGGCAAAATGATTGATTTTGCCGGCTGGGAAATGCCCATCAATTACGGCTCACAAATCAGTGAACATAAACAGGTTCGCGAACATGCGGGTTTGTTTGATGTGTCTCATATGACTGTCGTGGATATTCATGGCGAAGGCACTGTCGATTTTCTACGTACCCTGCTGACCAACGATATTGCCAAACTGGATAAGCCGGGCATGGCCCTTTATACCGCCATGCTAAATGAAGAAGGCGGCGTTATTGATGATTTGATTGTCTACAGCATGAGCGGATTCTTTCGCCTGGTGGTGAATTGTGCGACCCGTGAAAAAGATCTTGCCTGGTTGAACCAGCAAGGGGCCAGCTATGATGTTGAAATTACAGAGCGACCCGAATTGGCGATACTGGCAGTGCATGGGCCTGAGGCTATTGAAAAGGTATGTTCTTTATTATCCTCGGACGATGCCGAAGTCGTTATGCAACTGGCTAACTTTAAAGCCGCTGAACTGGGCGAGCGTTTTATTGCCCGTACCGGATATACCGGTGAGAAAGGCCTTGAGCTGATTATTCCGGAACAGCAGGCAGCCACACTCTGGGATGGCTTGCTGGCAGCAGATGTAAAGCCAATCGGTCTTGGTGCTCGAGACTCACTGCGTCTCGAAGCAGGCATGAATCTTTATGGCCATGATATGGATGAAGAGACTTCGCCATTGGCAGCCAATATGGAACAGGTCATTACCTGGACCTCCGAAGGTAGAAACTTTGTCGGCCGTGATGCGGTCATGAAAGACAAATCAAAACAACTCGAAGGGTTATTACCCTATCTTTCCGGACTGGTTCTGGAAGGCAGGGGCGTACTGCGTGAAGGACAGAAAGTTGTTACCGATACTGGTGAGGGCGTGATTACCAGCGGTGGATTTTCACCTACTCTGGGCCATTCTATTGCCCTGGTAAGAATCCCGGCCGGCAGCAAGACCTGCAAAGTTGAAATGCGCGGCGAGCTGGTAGAGGCAAGATTGGTTAAACCTAATTTTGTTCGCTTCGGCAAAAAAGTATTTGAATAAACTCAAACATGTTTGATAAGCCTGATTGGCTATTTAAGCATAATATATAAGAGGAAATAATTTTGAGCACTTTAAAATATACTTCATCCCATGAATGGATAAAGCTTGAAGATGATGGCACCGCGAGCGTTGGTATCAGTGAAAATGCGCAGGACCTGCTGGGTGATATTGTCTTTGTCGAATTGCCGGATGTAGGTACTCAAATCAGTGCCAAGCAGGAAGTGGCGGTGGTGGAATCAGTCAAGGCTGCCTCCGATATCTATAGCCCGGTAACAGGTGAAGTGATAGCGGTAAATGAAGTGCTGCTTGACGCTCCTGAAACCATAAACTCTTCCCCTGAGGAAGATGGCTGGATATATAAATTAAAAGTCAGTGATGAGTCAGAGCTGGATGAACTGATGGACGCTGAATCTTACGCAGAGCATATTGAATGAACACGCAGTCAAAAATTGAAAAGGGTGCTGAATTGGAAAACCTTAAATCCCTCGAGAACGCAGAAGAATTTCTCGGACGTCATATTGGTCCTGACGACGCTGAAGTCGGTGAGATGCTGGGTGAACTGGGACTAGATTCTCTTGATGCCCTGGTTAGCTCAACAGTGCCGGCAAATATTCTGCTTAAGGAAGACCTCAAACTCGGTTCCGCCATGACAGAAAATATGGCACTGAGTGAACTCAAAACCATGATGGCGGATGATGCCCTGGGTCGATCCTATATCGGTCTTGGTTACTATGACACCTATACGCCAACAGTAATTTTGCGCAACGTACTGGAGAACCCGGGTTGGTATACCTCCTATACCCCCTATCAGCCGGAAATATCACAGGGCAGACTCGAGTGTCTGCTGAACTTCCAGCAGATGGTGATGGATTTAACCGGTATGGAAATTGCCAATGCCTCATTGCTTGATGAAGCTACTGCTGCAGCTGAAGGCATGGCGTTGGCCAAAAGAGTATGCAAGAAAAAACAGTGCAAGCTGTTTTTTGTGGACAAGAATTGCTTCCCGCAAACCATTGACCTGATCAAGACACGAGCCAGCGGTTCTGGATATGAAATCGTTATTGATGACGCGGCTAATATTGAAAACCATGATGTATTTGGCGCCATGTTCCAGTACCCGAATATCGAAGGTAGCCCTGAAGATCTGGGTATCACTATAGACAAGCTGCATAAGCAGCAGGGAATTGCAGTGGTCGCTGCTGACATCATGAGCCTGGTACTGCTTAAAGCGCCGGGTGAAATGGGTGCAGATGTTGTGGTCGGCACGACGCAACGCTTTGGTGTTCCCATGGGATATGGCGGTCCCCATGCCGCATACTTTGCCACCCGGGATGAGTATAAAAGAAGTATTCCCGGCCGCATGATCGGTGTCTCCATTGATGCCCGTGGCAAGCCAGCCTATCGAATGGCATTGCAAACCCGTGAGCAACATATTCGTCGCGAGAAGGCCAATAGTAATATTTGTACTGCCCAGGCTTTGCTGGCTAATATTTCTGCCCTTTATGCCATGTATCACGGACCTGTTGGTCTGAAACGAATTGCTTCCAGAATTCATCGTTTGACTGCCATTCTGGCCACTGCCCTTAACAAGCATGGTATCAAGACTGTTAATGACAGTTTTTTCGATACCCTGACAATCTCCTTGTCTGATAAAGCGCTTGGTGATGTAAAAAACAGGGCAGACACTGCCGGCATTAACCTGTTCATGGGTAATGCTGCCAAGGGTAGTGTGGGAATCAGTCTTGATGAATGCTGCAGCCTTAAGGATGTCAGTACACTGATCCGGGTAATACTGGGTGAGGATGCCTCCAAGCTTGATCTTGATGCACTGGATGGTGAGATTACTGCACTGGGTGGTTCTGCATTTATTCCGGAAAATCTGAAACGCAACAGTGCATTTCTGGAACATCCCATATTCAATATTTTACAAAGTGAAACGGAAATGTTGCGCTACCTGAAGCGTATGGAAAACAAGGATCTATCCTTGACTCATTCCATGATCCCGCTAGGCTCATGCACCATGAAACTCAACGCCACATCGGAAATGATCCCCATATCCTGGCCAGAGTTCAACAGTGTGCATCCTTTCGTGCCTGTCGAGAAAGTGCCGGGCTACCAGAAGATGATCGCCGGACTTGAGTCAATGCTTGAAGAAATACTGGGTTTTGATGGTATAAGCAGTCAGCCAAATTCCGGTGCCCAGGGTGAGTATGCAGGTCTGTTCGCAATTCGTGGTTACCTGGACAGCAAGGGTCAGCAGGCACGAAATGTGTGTCTGATTCCAAGCTCTGCCCATGGTACCAATCCGGCAAGTGCTCAGATGGTTGGTATGAAAGTAGTCATTGTTGCCTGTGATGAACTGGGCAATATTGACCTGGAAGACCTAAAAGCCAAAGCGGCCGAAAACGCCGATGAGCTTGCTGCCTTGATGATTACCTATCCTTCTACTCATGGCGTGTTTGAAGAGGCAGTGAAAGAAATTTGCCAGACCATTCATGACTTCGGTGGGCAGGTTTATATGGATGGCGCCAACCTTAATGCCCAGGTCGGTGTTACCCGGCCTGGAGATATCGGTGCCGATGTATCCCATGTCAACCTGCACAAGACTTTCTGCATACCCCACGGTGGTGGTGGTCCCGGTATGGGCCCTATTGGTGTGAAAGCTCACCTGATTCCCTTTTTGGCGAATCACAGTGTGATAAAGCTTGAAGCGCCCATGGCAGACAATTCAGCGGTGTCAGCGGCTCCCTGGGGCAGTGCAAGTATTCTCCCTATCTCCTGGATGTATATGAAAATGATGGGCTGGCAAGGTCTCAAGAAAGCCACGGAAGTGGCGATGCTCAATGCCAATTACATTGCGCGTAAGCTTGAGCCGCATTATCCCATTCTTTACACAGGTAAAAATGGTCTGGTGGCACATGAGTGCATTATCGATCTGCGTCCATTGAAAGCAGCCAGTGGTATCAGCGAGGAAGATGTCGCCAAGCGTCTGATGGATTTTGGTTTTCATGCGCCCACCATGTCTTTCCCGGTAGCCGGAACCTTGATGATTGAGCCTACTGAAAGTGAATCCAAAATGGAGCTGGATAGGTTTATCGATGCCATGATCCTGATTCGTCAGGAGATTGCCGCGGTAGAATCCGGTGAAATAGACCCGGCAAACAATCCTTTGAAACATGCACCGCATACATTGCGTGATATTGTTTTTGAGGAATGGGATCGTCCTTATAGCAAGGAACAGGGCGCATTTCCGGCCCCCTGGTTGATCGAGGCCAAGTATTGGCCTACGGTTAATCGTGTGGACAATGTATACGGCGACCGTAACCTGATCTGTTCCTGTCCTCCGCTTGAAGACTATATGTAGAAACCGGATGCAGGATGCAGGATTAAAGTAGAATGACAATAACCAATCTGACACTCAGTTCAGTACAATAAGTTTTTTATAAAAGCTCGTACTGTTATAAAAACATAGAGTGATTTACAGAGACTATTTATAACCCCGGAGAAAGCTGTAAAGTGAGTAACCGGGTTTATCAATTTAGCTTGGGAGAAGTGTGTGGACAGTTTTAATAATTTTTTACTTGGCCTGGATAGTCTTCTGGGCTCGTCTCCCTGGTTTCCCTTTGTCCTGCTTGGCGTAGGATTGTTCTTTACTGTCTATTTGGGTTTTCCCCAGATTCGATTTTTCAAACATGCCTGGATTGTGCTGCGTGGGAAAAATGAAAGGGATGATGCGCCGGGTGATACCTCGCACTTTCAGGCCTTAAGTCTGGCGCTGTCCGGCACCATCGGCACCGGAAATATTGGCGGTGTTGGCTTGGCTATTTATATAGGTGGTCCGGCGGCCCTGTTCTGGATGTGGATGACCGCCTTTCTGGGTATGGCCACCAAACTGACCGAAGTTACCCTGTCCCATAAATACCGTGTCGTTGCTGAGAATGGCACCATGGCTGGTGGGCCCATGTTCTATATGGAACGTGGCCTGAAAATGCACTGGCTGGCTATATTCTTTGCCATCGCCACTATTTTCAGCTCCTTTGGTACCGGTAATATGCCGCAAATAAATAATATTGCCCTGAGTGTGCAGTCTACCTTTTCCATTGAGCCAATTATTACCGGCGCTATTCTTGCGGTGATACTGGGGCTGGTAATCGTTGGTGGTATTCAGCGTATTAAAATTGTAGCCGCAACGCTGGTGCCTTCCATGGCTGCGTTATACTTGGTGGGTGCGGTATCGGTGATATTGGTCAATTACGAGAACATTATCCCTTCATTCGGAGCTGTGTTTGGTGGTGTCTTTAATGGCACTTCCGCCGTCGGCGGTTTTCTTGGCGCCAGTTTTGCCTTTGCTTTCAGCCGTGGTGTCAATCGCGGGCTGTTTTCCAACGAAGCTGGTCAGGGCTCAGCGCCTATCGCCCATGCTTCAGCCCGTGCCGACGAACCCGTGTCTGAAGGTATGGTGTCTCTGCTGGAGCCCTTTATAGATACCATCGTGATCTGTACCCTGACCGGACTGGTGATACTTTCATCAGGTGCCTGGATAAACAAGTATGAGAATGAATTTCAATCCGCAGATATGGCAATTATTGAAGGTGTTTACTCTGATCAGGATGAGACTGACCAGGCTGCTTTATACAGCTACCTGATGCAGGACAGCAACACATCAGTATACGCCTTTAGTGGCGACATGCTGGTATTAAATGGTACTGTCACCAACGCTGACGATTTCACCATGCTGCATGCCAGATCAGTCGCTGAAGATATTGTTGTTACTGAAAACGGCGAGCCCTACAGCGGTTCAGTTTTAATTGTAGATGGCGCTATTAGCCAGGAAGGCATAACCGTTACCGGAAAGTCTCTGGTGCATTCTTCCGCATTAACGACCATTGCTTTCAGCTATGGACTGTTTGGCGATCTTGGCCCGTATATTGTGACTTTCTCCCTGGTGCTGTTTGCATTTTCCACGGCTATCGCCTGGTCCTACTATGGAGACCGCGCAGTGATTTATCTTGTTGGTTTTAAATGGGTGCTGCCTTACCGGTTGGTTTATTGTCTTGGTTTTTTTATCGCTTCCTTTGCTGATACCACTATTGTCTGGAATTTTGCCGCAGTGTCTGTAGTTTTGATGGCGCTGCCAAACCTGTTTGGAATCTTTCTATTGCGCAAGGAAATGAAAACCCTGATACATGATTACCAGGAATCTCATATGAAATAGTACCTATTTCAGCGTCTCAGGAAATATAAATATAGTAGAACAACAAACATTGCCAGGTATTCTTTTGGTAATGTTTGTCTATCGTTTTAGCCCGTAAGCAAATAGCGGCTACTTCACTTAATTGTGTATCTATTACAGATATTCATTCTCTCATCGTTTTCGCAGTGCAGCATAAAAAACAAGGCCTAGAAAATATAAATAACT
>Ga0181599_1002440_pt1 | contig 16682 bp, 18 predicted proteins | sample 041ome_3_FD_148658 | JGI IMG/M metagenome (GOLD analysis project Ga0181599, IMG submission 148658) | Coastal salt marsh microbial communities from the Groves Creek Marsh, Skidaway Island, Georgia - 041405US metaG (spades assembly) | ecosystem: Environmental > Aquatic > Marine > Intertidal zone >...
AGCTCTAAAAGTTATGTCACCTAGATTGCCAATTGGAGTTGCTACTAAATAAAGCCCATTTTTAATCTCTTTTGTAGATGAATTTGAATTTATAATCATAATTCTGCTTAAAATTATTATAGTATCACCAAAATGAATAAATTTATTCAAATTATTAAAATACTATTAACATTTTTTTTTCTGTTCTTTTCAAATAACCTAAAAGCAGAAGAAAAAATTAAAATTGGTCTTTTAGTTCCATTGTCGGGTGAAAACAAAGAAATTGGTCAGCAAATCATAAAAGCAGTAAGACTAGCGGTTAAAGATATCGATAGTGATTTTATAGAAATAATCCCAAGAGACACAGCCTCCACTGCTAACAAGACATTGCGTTCAGCTATTGAACTTAAAAATTTAGGTGTGCAAGTAGTTATCGGTCCAGTTTTTTTCAATAGTTTAACTTATCTAGATGAAGTTAAAGAACTAACCTTTTTATCACTGACTAATAAAACTTTAGATTTACCAAAAAATATAATTAGTGCTGGTGTAAATTCTACATCACAATTAAATACTATAAAAAAATTTATTGAATTAAATCAAATTGAGAGAGCAATATTTTTAACTCCAATGCTAGACTATGAGGCTGAGATTCAAAAGGGAATAAAAGATTCTAAAATAAAAGTATTTAGAGATTATATCTATGATATCGAACCAACAAAATTAACTGAACAAATTGAAAAAATTACAAACTATGAAATAAGAAAACAAAATTTGTATGATGAAATTTATCGAGTTGAAAACTCTAATGACCCTAATAAAGAAAAAAAAATAGAACAATTAAAAAAAAGATATACTTTAGGTGGGCTTAATTTTGATGCAGTGGTTATTTCAGATTTTGATGAAAGTTTAAAAAGTGTTACTACATCACTTTTATACACAGATGTTTCCCCAAAAAATAAATACTTCATAACTCTAAATCAATGGTTTGATGAAAGTTTAATAGATGAAACTAATTTGCAACCTATCTATTATCCATCAATTAATAAAATAAATTTCGATAATTATAAGCAAAAATTCTTTGAAGAATTTGAAGAATATCCAGACCATCTTTCTTTATTAAGCTACGATTTAGTAGGATTAGTCTATTATTTGTCTCTTAAAAATAATCTTTCAGAATTAGATAAGTTATTTAAAAAAAAGAATTCATTCAAAGGTAAAATTGGAATTTTTGATATCCAGGACAACAAAATTAATCACAGATTAAATTTTTACAAAGTTGATGATGGCAAACTTATAGAAATTTTTTAAGTTTTTTAAATGCTTTAAATCGATGGTCAATTTTATATTTTTGTGATGGCTTCATTTCTCCAAAAGTTTTTTTTTTTCCTCTAGGAATGAAGATCGGATCATAACCAAAGCCATTATTGCCTTTAGGAATATCTGAAAGATGTCCATCCACCTCACCCCTTACACAAATTAAGTTCTTATCCAAATAAGAGATTGATAAAGCACAAATAAATCTAGCTTTTATTCTTTTTAATTTCCAATCTTTATCTTTTTTTGTTAATTCTCTATAAACTCTTCTAATAGCTTTATTGAAATCTCCAGATTTTCCTCCCCATCTTGCAGAGTAAATTCCAGGTTTTTTATCCAGCAAATCAATTTCCAATCCAGAGTCATCAGCTAAACATATCAACTTTGTTTTATTTGAAAAATACTTTGATTTTAAAATAGAATTTGCCTCGAATGTAAGCCCTGTCTCTTTCGGGCTTTTAATTTTATATTGACTTAATGAAAAAGTTTTAATTTTTAGGGGCAATAAATCCCTGATTTCTTTAAGTTTTCCTTTATTATTGGTTCCAATCAATAAATTATTAATTTTTTTCATTAATACCTAGCAATTTAAGAATTTCTTACCATATAAGGTGTCATGGAAAAAGAAGAAAACCTTAAACAAGAAACATCACAAAATGAAACTTCAAACGAAAATGAAGAAGTAAAAGAGGAAGTTGCTGAAAATTCAGAAGAGCAAGATAACACTGCCCAAGAAGTTTCTCCTGAGGAAAAAATAAAAGAACTAGAAGATAAAGTTATCAGAACTTTTGCTGAGATGGAAAATCAAAGAAGAAGGTTTGAAAAAGAAAAAGAAGATGCTTTTGAATATGGTGGTTATGCTTTTGCAAAAGAAGCTTTAAATTTAATTGATAATCTAGAAAGATCAAAACTAGTTTTACAATCAGATGAAGTATTAAAAGATACGGAAGCTCTTAAAAAAACTTTAGAACATTTAGATATTATTAACAAAGATCTTATCTCAATATTTACAAAAAATAATATAAAACCAATTGACAGTATTAATAAAAAATTAGATCCAAACTTTCATCAGGCAATGATGGAAATTGAAGATGATTCAAAAGAACCTGGAACAATTGTTCAAGAAATTCAAAAAGGGTTTATGATCAAAGATAGATTACTAAGACCCTCTTTAGTTGCTGTTTCTAAAAAGACAGAGAAAAAAGATGAAAAAAGTGAGGAAAATAAAGAAAATTCAAGTGAGAATAAGTAATAGCCTTAACTTGTAGAAATAGAATTAACCCCTATATGAAGAAAGAGAGAAATTAAAAATATGAGCAAAATAATTGGAATAGATTTAGGAACAACAAATTCATGTGTTGCTATTATGGAAGGTAGCCAGCCTAAGGTGCTTGAAAATGCTGAAGGTGCAAGAACTACTCCTTCTGTTGTTGCTTTTACTGATGACAATGAAAAACTAATTGGTCAACCTGCAAAAAGACAAGCAGTAACTAATCCTGAAAATACTATCTTTGCAGTTAAAAGATTAATTGGAAGAAATTTTGATGATCCAACTGTTAAAAAAGATGTTGAAGCTGCACCGTTTAAAATAATTAATTCTGATAAAGGTGATGCTTGGATTGAAGCTAGAGGGGAAAAATATTCACCTTCACAAATTTCAGCATTCATTTTACAAAAAATGAAAGAGACAGCAGAAAAATATTTAGGTCAAGCTGTTACTAAAGCTGTAATTACAGTTCCTGCTTATTTTAATGACGCACAAAGACAAGCAACTAAAGATGCTGGTAAAATTGCTGGATTAGAAGTTTTGAGAATTATTAACGAACCTACAGCTGCTTCTTTAGCTTATGGTTTAGATAAAAAACAAAATAAAAAGATTGCTGTTTATGATTTGGGTGGAGGAACATTTGATGTTTCTATCCTTGAATTAGGAGATGGTGTATTCGAAGTAAAATCTACTAATGGTGATACTTTTTTGGGTGGTGAAGATTTTGACAATGCAATTGTTGATTATCTAATTTCTGAATTTAAAAAAGATAATGGTATAGATTTAAAAACTGACAAACTTGCACTACAAAGGTTAAAAGAAGCTGCAGAAAAAGCTAAAATTGAACTTTCATCGGCTGAGCAAACAGATATTAATTTACCGTTTATAACTGCTGACAAAACAGGTCCAAAACATATTAATTTAAAAATGACTAGAGCAAAATTAGAAGCTTTGGTTGAAGATTTAATCGCTAGAACAATGCCACCTTGCAAAACAGCTTTAAAAGATGCTGGAATTACAGCTAGTGAAATTGATGAAGTGGTAATGGTTGGTGGTATGACTAGAATGCCGAAGGTTATTGCTGAAGTAAAAAGCTTTTTTGGAAAGGAACCAAATAAAAGTGTTAATCCTGATGAAGTGGTTGCAATGGGTGCCGCAATTCAAGCTGGTGTACTGCAAGGAGATGTAAAAGATGTCCTTCTGTTAGATGTAACTCCTTTATCGCTTGGAATTGAAACTTTAGGTGGTGTTTCTACAAAATTAATTGAAAAAAATACAACAATTCCTACAAAAAAAAGCCAGGTATTTTCAACGGCTGAAGATAGTCAGCCTGCTGTATCAATTCGAGTGTTACAAGGTGAAAGAGAGATGGCTGCTGATAATAAATTGCTAGGAAATTTTGAACTAGTTGGTATTGCTCCAGCTCCTAGAGGTGTGCCTCAAATTGAAGTAACTTTTGATATTGATGCCAATGGAATTGTTAATGTTTCTGCAAAAGATAAAGGAACTGGTAAAGAACAAAAAATTCAAATTCAAGCCTCAGGTGGTTTAAGTGATGAAGAAATTGAAAAAATGGTTAAAGAAGCTGAGGCTAATAAAGAAGCAGATAAAAAGAAAAGAGAATCAGTAGATGCCAGAAATCAAGCAGATACTCTAATTCATTCGACAGAAAAAAATTTAAAAGAACATGGTGCAAAAATTTCTGATGCTGAGAAGAAATCAATTGAAGACGCATCAACTGCTTTAAAAGAAGCTCTTAAAGGTGATAATGTTGAAGATATAAAGAAGAAAACTGAAACTTTAGTTCAGGCTTCAATGAAACTTGGAGAAGCTATTTATAAGTCACAACAAAATACAAAACCAGATTCAGAAAATGATGATGGTAAAGACAATAAGGATAAAAAAGACGATAATGTTGTTGATGCAGACTTTGAAGAAGTAAAAGACGAGAATAAAGAAAAAAGCGCTTAAACAAACATCTGGTTGTCTAGGGTAAATTCATGGCAAAAAGAGATTTTTATGATGTCCTGGGCGTAAATAAAAGCGCAAGTCCTGAAGAGATAAAATCCGCATATAGAAAATTAGCGGTCAAATATCATCCAGATAAAAATCCTGGTGATAAAGCTGCAGAGGATAAATTTAAAGAAGCTAGTGAAGCATATGGTATTCTTTCAGATAAAACCAAAAAAGATAATTATGACAATTTTGGACATGCTGCCTTTGAAAATGGCGGTGGTGGCCAAGGTGGTTTTGGAGGATTTGGAGGTTTTAATGGAGCAGATTTCTCAGATATTTTTGAAGACTTCTTTGGTGATTTTGGTGGTGGAGGTAGAAGAAGTAACAAAAGAAGTTCTAGCAACAGAGGGTCAGATTTAAGGTATGATTTATCAATAAGTCTTGAAGAAGCTTATCTAGGTAAAAAACAAAATATTCAATTTTCCTCATCTGAAAAATGTACAACATGTAAAGGAAGTGGGTCAAAAGTAGGTCACTCGGCTGATAGATGTACTTATTGTGGTGGGAATGGCAGGGTTAGAACTAATCAAGGATTTTTTACTGTTCAACAAACTTGCCCTCAATGTGCTGGAAGTGGTGAGGAAATAACTCATCCTTGTAGCAATTGTAATGGCCAAGGAATTAAACAGACCTCAAAAAAAATAGCAGTATCAATTCCAAAAGGTGTTGATGATGGAACAAGGATTAGATTGGCTGGAAAAGGTGAGGCTGGCACAAGAGGTGGAGCGACTGGGGATTTATATTTATTTATAAATGTAAAATCTCATGAACTTTTTAAAAGATCTGATGAAAATTTATTTTTTGAATGTCCTATTTCAATTGCAGATGCAGCGCTAGGGGCTACCATTGAAATTCCAACGATAGACGGTGGCAAGGCAAAAATAAAAATCCCTGAAGGCACTCAAAATGGTAAACAATTCAGATTAAAAGGAAAAGGTATGCCCTATATGAGGGGGAGTGGTAATGGTGATTTGTATGTGCAAATAAATACTGAAGTACCAGTATCATTAAATAGAGAACAAAAAGAATTACTTGAAAAATTTAGAGAAATTGAAAATGAAAAATCAAACCCGAGCATAAAAAAATTCTTTGAAAAAGCTAAAAGTTTCTGGAAAAACTAATTCATAGTGTTAAGTTAATCCTTAATATTAAATTTTTTTAAATTAAGGAGATATTATGGCTACTTATGAATGTTCAAAATGTGGGATGTCAGTTAATGCAACTTGTGGAAAATGTAATGATGCATTAGTCAATGACAGCTTAAAACTTGAAGATGGAACAGAAGTACAAATATCAAAATGCCCTAACGATCATGGCAAAATAAAATCCCCTCTTTGCTGTGGACAAGATATGGTTTGCTCTACATAAACATATTTAATTAATTATGGGTAAAATTAATTTGGCAGTATCAGGCTGCATGGGAAGAATGGGTCAGCAGCTCATAAAGTCTTCAAAATCTGATAAAAATTTTAATTTAGTTTCTCTTACCGAAAGTAGATTAATTAATAAAAAAATTAATGGTATTAAACCTGAATTGAACTCTGAAAATGCATTTAAAAAAATAGATGTCATTATAGATTTTACAATTCCAAAATGTACATTTGAAATTCTTGAGATAGCTTCTAAATTAAAAAAAAAAGTTGTAATAGGCACAACTGGCTTTACAAAAAAAGAAGAGGATATAATAAAAAAATTCTCTAAAAAAATTCCCATATTAAAGGCTGGGAATATGAGTTTGGGAATAAATCTTTTGATATATTTAACTGAAATAGCTTCGGCTTCCCTAGGAGATAAGTATTTAAGTAAAGTATTTGAAGTTCACCATAAACATAAAAAAGATTACCCTTCAGGAACAGCTTTAATGTTGGGAAAAGGAATTGCCGTAGGTAAAAATAGAGATTTTTACGAAATAATTGGAAAAAAATTTTTAAACAAAAAAACTTTTCCTTATGGAAATAAAATTAATTTTAATTCAATTAGAAAAGGTGAAATTATTGGAGAACATGAAGTAAAATTTTCAAGTGGCAAAGAAATTATAACTTTGAATCACGAAGCATTTGATAGATCCTTGTATTCTGAAGGCGCTCTAGCAGCTGCTAAATGGCTTAATTCAAAAAAACCTGGATTATACTCAATGCGAGACTTAATGAATTTCAAATAATGAATGAAATTCAAAGATCAAAGATTGTATTCAAGATATTAGATAAAATTTATCCAACTACAGAAGTGCCTTTAAATCATAAAAATATATTCACGCTTTTAATTTCAGTTTTGTTATCAGCACAATGTACTGATGCTAATGTTAACAATGTAACAAAAAATATTTATCCAAAATATTATAAACCAGAACATTTTGTTAAGCTTGGAAGAAAAAAAATTGAGAATTTAATTAAGAAAATTGGATTGTTTCGAGTAAAAGCAAAAAATGTTTACAATTTATCAAAAATTTTAATTGAAAAACATAATGGTAAAGTTCCAAAAACTTTTGAAGAGTTAGAAAAATTACCCGGCGTTGGGCACAAAACAGCAAGTGTGGTAATGTCTCAGGGATTTGGATACCCAGCATTTCCAGTAGATACCCATATCCATCGATTAGCTCAAAGATGGGGGCTTAGTAATGGAAAAAATGTTGTTCAGACAGAAAAAGACTTAAAAGAATTATTTCCAGAGAAATTTTGGAATAAACTTCATCTTCAAATTATCTACTATGGGAGAGAATACTGTAAAGCAAGAGAGTGTTATGGCATTAGTTGTAAAATATGCAGGACTTGCTATCCTAATAGAAAAAAACCATTAATTACAAAAAAAGCTTAAATGAAAATATTGGGAATTGGAAATGCAATTGTAGATGTCCTATGTAAGGTAAGTGATGAATTTCTTGAAAAAAACTCATTAACTAAAAGTACAATGAAGCTAGTTGATGAAATAGAATTTAAAAGTCTGATATCATTAGTCAAAATAGAGGAAACAATATCAGGTGGTTCTATTGCAAATTCAATAGTAGGATTATCACAACTTGGAAATGATGTTGGTTTTATTGGTAAAATTAATGATGACCATTTAGGTAAAAAGTACGAGGAGGGGTTAATAAAAGAAAATGTTAAATACCTGTATTATAAAAAAAAAGAAGCTTTACCCACAGGAACTTGCTTAATTTTAATTACTCCAGACTCTGAAAGAACAATGTGCACATTTTTAGGTACCGCAGGAAAGATTGATGAAAATGATATTGATACTGAAATAGTTAAAAATGCTGAAATCATTTTTTTAGAGGGTTACCTTTGGGACAAAGGTGGTCCAAAAAGAGCATTTGATAAAGCAATGTCATCTTCAAAAAAAATTTCAATGTCATTATCAGATCTATTTTGTGTGGAAAGACATAAAAAAGAATTTCTAGATTTAGTTAAGAATAAATTAGATATTGTTTTTGCAAATGAACAAGAAATTTTAAGCCTAATTAGCGTAAAATCTTTAGATGAGGTAGTTAATTTTGCTAAACAGATTAATAAAAAAATAATTATAACAAGAGGAAACAAAGGTGCCATATCAATCAATGGGCATGAAGTGGTAGAATGTGCGGCAAAACTCAATCTTGATATAATTGACCTTACTGGAGCTGGAGATTTATTTGCTTCTGGATATTTACATGGTTACATTAATAATTTTTCTGAAAAAGATTGCCTTTTAAAAGCTACTGAAATGTCCTCAAAAATAATACAAAAAATTGGTGCTAGAATTTAAAAGTTTCTCTAATTAATTTGATAACCATTATCTTTACTATTAATAAAATTTTGGTCTTTAAAAGTTTCAGAAATTTTTTTTCTTAACCTATAAATATGTGTTTCAACTGTGTGTGTATCTAGCTCAGAATGATATTTCCAAACTTTAGATTGTAATTCTTGTACCGTGATAGATTTCTTTGCTTTAAATAAGTAAATTATAGAGTCAATTTCTTTCTCAGTAAGTTTTAAACTTTGGTTTTCACAAAACATCTCTCTAGAATTCATGTTGAATATATATTTGCCAATTTTAATTTCTGATTTTTTATTAAATTCTAATTTTAGAAATTCTATATTCAATCTTTCAATAAATTTAAAAATATTTAAAGGGAACTTCTCCAAAATTACCTGATTATTTAAATTTTTAAGTAATTTATGAGTAATAATTAAATAATTTAAACCTTTAAACTCTTCCAACTTTACTAAATCTTTTTTAGAGAATGCAATAATTGAGAATTTAATTTCATTTTCTAATTCGTTTAAAACATTATATAAAATATTATTTTCATAAATTATTAAATGTTGATTATTCATAGTATAAATAAGATATGACAATTTTATTAAAAAATAAACAAACTCTTCAAATTGAAGATTTTATCTTTAAGTGTTCTGTGGGTAAAAATGGTTTATCTAAGTTAAAAAAAGAAGGTGATCTTAAAACACCAAAAGGTATTTTTGGACTTGGGCATCTATATTTTAGAAATGACAGAATTAAACAACCACTTACTAAGTTAAAATCTATTAAAATTAAAAAAAGTATGGGTTGGTGTGATGAGCCTAACCATAAAAAATATAATCAATTAATACAAACGTATAAAAAAATTTCTCATGAAAAACTTTTTAGAAAAGACTCAAAATATGATTTATTAGTACCTATAAAATATAATTCAAATAAAATTATTCCAGGAATTGGAAGTTGTATTTTTTTGCATTTAACAAAAGATTACAAACCTACAAGAGGATGTATCGCAATAAAAAAAAAAGATTTTATAATAATGCTTAAATTAATTAATAAAAATACAAAAATTAAAATACTTTAATTTCTTTTTCCAAATATTTCAGATCCTATCCTGATAAAGGTGGCTTCATGTTTTATTGCCAACAAATAGTCTGAAGACATACCCATACTTAAATCTTTAAGACCAAACTTAACCCTAATTTTTTTTAATTGTTTAAAATATTTCTCAGAATTTTCAGCCTCTGGAGGAATACACATTAGACCAATTATATCTAAATTTAATTGAATAGAGGACTTGTATAGTTCATCCAATTCATCAATTTGTACTCCTGACTTTTGAATTTCATTAGCTAAGTTAACCTGAATAAATATTTTTATTTTTTTTGACTGTTTTGTCTGTTCCTCAGCAATTTTTTTTGCAAGTTTAATTGAATCTAAAGAGTGGATATAATCAAATAATCTGACGGCATATTTTACTTTATTAGTTTGAAGTTTACCAATTAAATGAAGCTTAATATGTTCTTTTTCTTTTTTTATATCAGTCCATTTCTCAATAGCTTCTTGAACTTTATTTTCTCCAAAATGATCATGACCATAATCTACAAGTGATAGTACATTATCCAAAGGAAATGTCTTTGATACAGCTATTATGTTTATATTATTATAAAATTGGCAATTTAGTTTGATTTTATTTTTTATTTTAATTAGATTTTGAATAGATTGATGCATAATATAAACCTAAAAAAATATTACTTTATAAATTCACTTGATACAAATCATATATCCAAAGTAAATTATAAAACTGGAATAATTTATAGGAATTATAAAATTAAAAAATTAGATGAAAGCTTAATTTTAGAATTTAAAAAAAATTGTAAGAAGCTTAATATCAAGTTCTTTATCTCGAATAATATTAAATTAGCTATTAAATTAAATTTAGATGGAGCTTATATACCCTCATTTAATAAAAGTTTAATCCATCTTAGTTATAGTTATCATAAAAATTTTACATTATTAGGTTCGGCACATAATTTAAAAGAAATTCGCACTAAAGAATTACAAAAAGTTGATCAAATATTTATTTCTTCTTTATTTAAAAAAAATAGAAATTTTTTGGGTATAAATAAATTCAAAGTATTATCTAAATTAACATCTAAAATAATCGTTGCATTAGGTGGTATTAGTAAAACTAATATTAAAAAATTAAAATTAATTGGCTGCAACACTTTTGCAGGAATTTCATTTTTTGAATAAAAAAAAGGCCCCTTATTAGGGGCCTTTTAATAATTTAAATTCTAATTAAATTAGAATGCAAATGCAACTGAAAGCTCAGTAAATGAACCGTCAGTTCCAGCTGAACCAGCTACGTTGTCAGTTTTGTTCATTACAGCACCAACAGTCATTCCACCCATTGTGTATGAAGCAGAAAAACCTGATGATTCTTCATCAGTTGTAGTTGCTTCCATATCAACGTCAGAAATACCATAAGATATTGACAATGACTCATTTACTGCAAAAGATATCGCAGCAGCTGTTCTTGTTTCATCAGCGGCACTCTTATCTATTTTTGATTTTTGAACACCTATTGTTGCAGGACCTGCTGTATATTTAGCCCATGCAGTTGAGTGATCATTTTCAATTTTAGCACCTGCAGATGTTGATGTAGCATCATTTCCGACACCATAACCAAGTTGTACTCCATCGATTAAATCATTAGCTATTAAAACTAAAGATGTATCAGTACCTTGGCCTTGTCTTGCGTATGAAGCAGATACAGTCATTCCCATTGCACTAACTTCATAACCTAATGCATTAAGAGAACCTGTTCCAACTACACCATTATCATCAGTGTCAACATCATCCCAAACTTGTTCACCAGCAGTTGGCATCATGTCATTGTATTTTCCAATACCAGCTAGGTTAGTATTATTCATTAGAGAAAATGTTCCAGAATCACCCATATCAATAACTACTTGTGAAGATGAGAAAGCAGCGTTTGACATAGTGTAAGTAGCGCTTACATTCCAGCCATTGTCCATTTCTCCACCACCAGAAAAACTGATACCTTTTGAATTACTCCAAGGATTTCCTGTTACTTTTTCTTGACCTTTTGATGTATAATTTATCTTAGCTGAACCAGAAACATCCATTGAACCTGCATAAGCAGAAGTTGCAACAAGAGATCCTGCTAAAGCAGATAAACCAATTTTTTTAATTGTGTTCATATTTACTCCTATATTTTTGTTTTATAATTATAAACAAATTATAAATATCAAATTTAATGAAATTTAATCTTGGTTTCTTTAATAATTGACCTTTTTTTACAGCAGTGTTGCAATTTTACAACAATTTTTACCATTAATATATAATTTTTTTAATTAAAAAATATTAATTATAAAATTCTTAATATATATCATATTTTTTATAAAATGATCCAAAATATTTCAATTAAAAATAAAATTACATCAATTCTCTTAGTTATAACAATTATCACATCTCTCAAATCGTGTGGAATTTACAGAAAGGTTGATGCAAAAGATTTTCCCCCTGAACCTGAAAAAAGAGTTCAAAAAAATCTTGAAGAAGGAAGAGGATTTAAATTGTTTGGTAATGATAAAAATAATGGAGGTGGTAATTTTGATTTTGCTAGTTCTAATGAAATGTGGAGAGCCAGCTTAGATATTTTAAACTTTATGCCTTTAATATCTGCTGACTATGGTGGAGGATTGATAATTACAGACTGGTATAATGATCAAGGTCAAACAAATGAGTCTATAAAAATCACTATAAGATTTTTAACCAATGAAATAAGAGCTGATGCGTTAGAAATAACTGTATTTAATAAAAATTGTAAAATTGATACAAATTGTAGAATAGTACAGAGTAACACTAAAATTGAAGAAGAATTAAAAGTTGCTATATTAACTAAAGCGGCTAAGTACAAAAAAGACTTTGAAGAAGCAAAACCAAAAAATAGAAAAAGACCATTAAGCACCATTACTAATGAGTCTGAATAAAAAAGTTATAAATAATAAATAACTTGTGGACAGATATAATTTTAAAACTGTAGAAAAAAAGTGGCAAAAATACTGGGAAAAACACCAGTTTTTTAAATCGACTAAACAAAATAAAAAAAAATTTTATTGTCTAGAAATGTTTCCTTATCCATCTGGAAAAATTCACATGGGACATGTAAGGAATTATACAATTGGCGATGTATTGGCAAGATACAAAATTCTTCAAGGCTTTAATGTTTTGCATCCTATGGGTTGGGATTCCTTTGGTATGCCCGCAGAAAATGCAGCAAGACAAAATAATTTAAATCCAAAAGAATGGACTGAAAAAAATATTCAAACTATGAAAACTCAATTAAAAAAGCTTGGGCTTTCAATTGATTGGGATAGAGAAATTTCAACGTGTTCACCTGAATATTATAAACATCAACAAAAATTATTTTTAGATTTATTTGACAAAGGTCTAGTTTATAGAAAAGAAAGCTATGTAAATTGGGATCCAGTAGACAAAACTGTTCTAGCAAATGAACAGGTGATAAATGGAAGGGGTTGGCGCTCAGGTGCTATAGTTGAAAGAAAAAAACTAAATCAATGGTTTTTTAAAATTTCTAATTTTTCTGAAGAATTGCTGAATGATTTAGATTCTCTATCTGAATGGCCAGAAAAAGTCAAAGTAATGCAAAAAAATTGGATTGGTAAATCATTTGGCTGCGAAATTGATTTTAAAATTGAAGGATCTAATGAAATTGAAAATATTAAGTGTTTTACAACCAGGCCAGATACGTTATTTGGTTTTTCATTTTTAGCTTTATCAGTAGACCACCCTTTAAGTAAATTTTATGAAAATAACGAGGCATTTATTGAGTTCAAAGCAAATTGTTCAAAAACTGGAACAACTGAAGAGTCTATAGCTCAAGCAGAAAAAATTGGCTTTAAAACTGATTTGCTGGCAATAAATCCTCTAAATCAAAAAATCAAAGTTCCAGTATACTTTGCAAATTTTGTTTTAATGGATTATGGTTTTGGGGCAGTATTTGGCTGTCCTGGTCACGATCAACGGGATTATGATTTTGCAAAAAAATATGGTTTAAAAATTAAAACTGTTGTTAAACCTACAAATGAAACTGATAATTATGAAATAACTGATGAACCTTACACTGGACCAGGTGTAATTATTAACTCAAGTTTTTTAAATGGATTAAAAGTTCCAGAAGATTCAATTATCAAAACCATAGAGATCTTAGAGAGAAAAAAATTAGGAAAAAAAAAAATTAATTTTAGATTAAAAGATTGGGGCATTTCAAGACAAAGGTATTGGGGCTGTCCAATTCCAATTGCTTATAATAAAAAAAATGAAATAATTAAAATACCTGAAGAACAGCTTCCTGTAAAATTACCTGAAAAAATAAATCTAAATACAAATGGGAATCCTTTAGACTTACAAGAGGATTGGAAAAATATAATTATTAATGGACAAAATTGTGTACGTGAAACTGATACACTAGATACATTTGTTGATTCTTCATGGTATTTTTTAAGATTTTGCTCATCAAATAATTTTAACAAACCATTTGATGAAGAAGATTTGAGTTATTGGATGCCTGTGGATCAATATATTGGTGGGGTTGAACATGCTATTTTACATCTTTTATATTCACGGTTTTTTACGAGAGCTTTAACTTTAAAAAATAAAAACTTGTATATTAAAGAGCCCTTTAGAGGACTATTCACACAAGGTATGGTTTGTCACCCAACCTATAAAGATGATGATGGTAATTGGTTAAGTCCTGATGAAGTTTCTACTGAGGATAGCAAATATTTTTTTGTAAAAAATAATCCTCAAAAAAAAGTTTTTGTAGGGTCATCAGAGTCAATGTCAAAATCAAAAAAAAATACAATTGACCCAAGCAAAATGATCGAGAGCTTTGGGGCAGATTCTGTTAGAATGTTTATATTGTCAGATAGCCCACCTGAAAAAGATGTCCAGTGGTCAGATAGTGGAATGAATGCTTCTTTTAAGTTTATTCAAAAATTTTGGATTTTAAACGAAAAAATATCAAAAATTATTAAAAATAAAGTATCAGAAAAAAATGATGAAATTGATATTTTTACTAATCAAGCAATTATTAAAATTAATTACGCATTGGAAAAATTTAGGTATAATGTAATTATTGCGACATTTCATGATATTTATAATTTTTACCAAAAAATTGCTAGTACCAATAAAAATTTTTTAAATCTGCAAGAAAATTTTATTAAAATTTTAATAATTATGATGCCTGTAATTCCACATTTAATTATGGAATGCTTGGAAAAAATAAACTCAGAAAATCAAATTAAATGGCCTAAAATTAATGAAAAAGTTAAAGTTTCAGACAAGGTTAATATTGTTTTTCAAATAAATGGTAAAAAAAGATCAATCATACAATCAGAAAAAAATATAAAAGAAAGTGAATTGATGGAAAAAATTAACACTACGGAAAATATTAAAAAATATTTTGAAAATAAAAAAATCTTAAAAATAATATACGTGCCAAATAAGATAATTAATATAATTGTATAAAAATGAATAAATTTTTAATTATACTATTTTTATTTTTAATTTCATGTGGCTACAGCCCAATTTATAAATCTATGAATAAAAACAACTTTATTTTTAATGATGTTGAGATAGTTGGTGATCAAGTTTTGGCAAAGAAAGTAACTTCAAGTTTAAATTTTAAAGAAGAAAAATTTAATAATTCACTGAATAAAATAAAAGTTGAAGTAAAAAAAAATACAATTGGAACCTCTAAGAACTCAAAGGCACAAATTTTAACTTACAGAACTACTATAGAATTAGAAATAACTATTACTAATAACAATCAGCTAGTTAATAATAAAATTTTTAAAAAAGAATTTGATTACAGTACCAAAGATAATAAATTTGAACTCAAGCAGTATCAAGCTGAAATTGAAGATAATTTAATTTTTAAAATAATTGAAGAAATAAATATTTATCTAAATTTATAAATGATAATTAAGTTTTTTGAATTGAATAAAATTGATTTTAAAAAAAAAAAATTTTTTTTATTTTATGGAAAGAACAATGGTTTAATCGAAGAAACTATTAAAATTTTTAAAAATAAAATTTCCAAAAAATTATTCCACTATGAAGAAAATGAAATATTAAATAATATAGATACTTTTTGGGAAAGTATTTCCAATAAAGAGTTTTTTGATGACGAAAAATTGATAATTATATCTAGAGCGAGTGATAAAATCTTCAAAATAATTGAAGAGACAGTTTCTAAAAATTTAGAGGATGTTTCAATAATCCTTACTAGTAATAATTTGGAAAAAAAATCTAAACTAAGAAATTTTTTTGAAAAAAATTCTGAAACGATATGTGTGGCTTTTTATGAGGACACAATTCAAAATTTAGCAATAATAGCAAATAATTTTTTAAAAGAAAAAAAAATAAATTTATCACAAGAAAATTTAAATTTTGTTATTGAAAAAACCAGGGGTGATAGACTAAGTCTTAAAAATGAATTAGAGAAAATAGAACTTTTATCAAAAACTCAAAAAAAAATAGACTATTTGCACTTGGTAAAAATTACAAATTTAGCGGAAAATTATGATTTTTCAGAACTTATAAATAGCTCACTATCTAAAAATAAAAAAAAAATTGTAAGAATTTTAAATGAAAATAATTTTGCTCCAGAAGACTGTATTTTAATTTTAAGGATATATTTATCTAAACTAAAGAGGTTGTTGGCACTTAAAAATCAATTAACCCACAACAAAAAAATTGAGGAAATAATTAATGCCTATAGACCATCAATTTTTTGGAAAGAAAAAGAGATTGTTAAAGAACACATAAGAATTTGGTCTTATTACAAAATTCTTGATTTAATTATTGAGCTTAACAAAGTGGAGTCTTTAGTTAAAAAAAATCAAAATTTAGCAATAATTTCAACTACAAGCTTTATATTAGATGGTGCGGCTTAGCTTAATAATTAGATTTTATTATCTCAATAATTTTATTTAGTTGGTCTAATTCTTTATAAAAAAAAGTTATTGTTCCTTTATTTCTTTTATTATTTTTTATAGCAACATTTAGGCCTATTTTTTCTGATAATTTTAGTTCAAGCTCTTTTATATTAGGATCTATATGTCTTAAATTAGATCCTTTTTTCCTTTTAAAAATTCTAACCAAGCTTTCTGCTTGTCTAACTGATAGTTTTTTTTCTATAATTTTATTTGCAACAAAATTAGCATTATCTAATCCAACTAAAATTTTTGCATGTCCACTGGTAAGTTTTTTATCTTCAATTAATTTTAAAACCTCATCAGGTAAAGATAATAATCTT
>Ga0181599_1002448_pt1 | contig 16641 bp, 11 predicted proteins | sample 041ome_3_FD_148658 | JGI IMG/M metagenome (GOLD analysis project Ga0181599, IMG submission 148658) | Coastal salt marsh microbial communities from the Groves Creek Marsh, Skidaway Island, Georgia - 041405US metaG (spades assembly) | ecosystem: Environmental > Aquatic > Marine > Intertidal zone >...
TCTGCCTCTGCCTCTATTTCTGTTATCTCTGTTATCTCTGTTATCTCTGTTATCTCTACAACGGACTTTTTTATTATTCGGTTTAGTTCTACCAGCGCCCCGTGATCGACTTCTGGCTTCGGCTGGAGTCAATCTTCTCATAGGACTTTTTCGAGTCTTTTTAGGATTACGAGATAGTTCACGTGTCGGTTTGATTCTTGAAACGAAAACACGCTTTCCTTCTGCATTTCTTTTAAAGGTTTCTACAAATTCAATTTCACCTTTCGATGACTTGTTATGTTTAATAGTTAAAGTATATTTGAGGTTATCCGGAGACCATTCGTGGATATGAAGTTGGCCTTTTTTATTTTCAAACATTACACGCTTTTCAGAGTCGGGATTCTTTTTTCCATAGTAGTGAACGCCTCTCCAAATATAACCTTTGTTATTGGGCATTTTTTCGAGGTTGGATCTTATATACCCAGGCAAAGATTTATGAACCCGTAGCAAGTAATCGTATCCACGTTTGGAACTACGTTCAGCGTATCTTGCTTCGCGTCTCGCTTTCATAGTTTTCTTATAATATTCTATGGAAATCACGGATTTATTTTTTCGGTCTAGGATTTCGGCAAGCTTTTGTTGCCTTTTAATTTTAGTTTTTGCGTTAGCAATCGCTGTATCAGCTTTATATTTTTCCTTCAATTCTTTGTCTAACTCTCCCCTGTTCAAAGCGCATTCTCGTTTCTTCAATTCTAATAGTTCGTTCGAAAATTCTTCGTTTTCCTTCTTCAACTTTTCAATCTTGTTCCGACTGAACTCTAATCCACATTTAGAATTTCTTAATCTTTGAATGGCATTTGCGTTGAACTTCATAAAACTTTCAACATCTCGCGATCTATTCTTAATCTTATTACGTTCGGGAATACGAATGGATTCCATGTTTTATCAGTATAATTTAAAAAAAACGGAATCATTTTAAATTAGGTTAAAGTGATTACTTTACATTATAAAAATGGCAAACCTACTGAGCTATACATTTGTGAAACTAAGAAATGCAGGCATATTACCTAGTTTCAATATATCTTCTGATAATGACGATGCTAATGCTAGCATCGTTGAGACTGTAAAAGTTAATAATTTGAAAGGCTATATTTGTCCTGTGTTCAATCCAGAAACCGTAGAAGAACTCGATGAAGATGGGTCAGCTCTTATCTTCTTTGAAGCATCTTCGGATACAGTTTGGAATGAAGCTGTTCGAATCTTCGAACGAAGTGGTTATAATGTTCTTCAATCCAAAAATAAACAAAAATTCGGCGTAATTGTGTCCGACTCCGAAATCGATGTACCGACTTCTTCTTACGTGTCTAAAAGCATGTCTGATTCTGGTTCTGACTCTGGTTCTGATCACGAGGAAAGAAAAGTCGAGGAGAAGAAAGTCGAGGAGAAGAAAGTCGAGGAGAAGAAAGTCGAGGAGAAGAAAGTCGAGGAAAGGAAAGTCGAGGAGAAGAAAGTCGAGGAGAAGCTTTTTATCAAACCCGAAGGACAAAAATGGGCTGATAAATTTCGTCGAGAACCAGAAGATTTTAGAAATAAATTTGCTCGATGGAATAGAAAAGAATTGATTGCGCTTCTGATTCGTCTTGGTGGTCCAGATTATACAGAAGTAAAGAGAAACAAGAAGCAGATGCTCGAAGAAGTTTCAAACTTTGTATCCGAAAAAGTAAAAAATGGAGAGAAATTAGACTTGCATCGGCCTAAAAATGTTCGAGTGTTTAGATATACTCGTAAAAAAAATAATTAAATTAAATTTTTATACGTTTGAGAAGTATAAAAATGATTAATTAAACATTTGAAATAATTTAACAAAATGTACACAAGGAAAATGTCTTCAAGATTCATAGAGATGTTTCAAGCTCGAGAATACATCGATATCAACGTTGGGTCAATTGATAAGACTCCTCTACAAATCGATGCAATTGATCCCAAAAACGATAACAATAAAGTCAGGTTATTGTACTTTGATATTCCGAAGTTTAACGTGCGAACAGCTGAATCATGCGTTCGAAATTCGGATGCTAATCACCTGATTATCGTGTATCGTGATTCAATAACATGTTTTGCTAGAAGAGTTTTGGAAATCAAACATGGGCTTGTTACAGAGTCGTTTCCAGCTAAGGAACTCGAAACAAATATCACAAGACACGTACTTCAACCGCTCAAATTCGTAAAGCTTTCTCAAGAAGAAAAGAAAAATTTTATAGAGAAATGGGGAACAAATTTTCCAAAAATGCTTGAAACTGACAAAATCGCTAGATACTTCCATTTTGTTAAAGACGACGTCATTGAGGTTCATCGGAAGAACGGAGACGTAATATATCGCATCGTTGTTTAATATTTTTATACTATCGAGTAGTATAAAAATATTATTTAGTTCTGTACATAGAAAAAAAGCTTTCCGTCCATACTCACGAAGTTATCGTTGTGTGATAGCAAGTCTTCATACGTTCCAACTTCTTGAACAAATTTGTCCGTGTCATCGAAGTAATACCAAGTATCTTCTACCTTTGCATACACAGTGTAATGAAAATCTTTCCATACAACAACTGCTGATAGTTCAGATGGAAAATCTTGATATTCTGTTCCGCTGAGATTTAAAAACTCATCGGGAATAACTTCGATATCGTTTTCGTATTCTCCTCTAGAGTTAAGTCTGGTCAAATCAAATACGATTAAAGGAGGGTTATTGAAGGTTGAATTTTTTTCCATGTGTTTATCGATTACGTCTGATAAATCATATCCATTGATATCTTTCAAAGGTCCTGTTTCAAGATTTATCAACGGACTTACGAGCAGTCCTTTGGAATTTTTTATTTTTAGACAAGGGAAGAGATGGACTAAATATTCCATGAATACAGAAGGGTCGTTCATGCTAGATCTATCAAAGCGTTCGGTGTTGTTGAGAACAGGGCATTTTTTTGCAGACTGTCTTAACTCATCGAGAGAGATATAATATTTTGATTCGTATGAGTGTTCTTCTAGTTCTGCTGCCACATCACGTATAATAGATTGAATATGATGTACTGACTTCTGATCAGAGCCACACACTTTTGAAGAAGGTGTGCATTTTATAGAGTTCATTGCTTTGACTGCCGCATTTGAAGGGTCAATAAATAGTGCTGTGAGAACTACGTCGATGTAGCATGAGTTTTTTTTATTTTTCAAAGGTTGATTCCACATTTGTTTATATTATTATTTTAAAACGATTATCATTTTTAAAATCTATAATATCAAAAAAATGGATACACTGAATGATAAGAAAACCTGGAACCTAGTGAAAGATTACTTGAATAACAAAGACGGATTAGTCGATCATCAGATAGAGTCGTTCAATACCTTTATAACGAATGGGATTGAACAGATCATCGATCATGAAAATACTGTAAGTATCAATCATGATTCATATTCCTATTCAATCAAATTTTCGAATCCATACGTAGGATACCCGTCGGTGATAGAAGCGGATCGTAATCTGAATGAATTGTATCCGGAGAAGTGTCGTACTCGAGATCTAACTTATGAAAGCCCCTTGTTCGTTGATATAGACGAAACTTCTGTTTCTAGTGCTACTCAACGTTCAACGCAAACAGCGCACAAGCGTATTATGATTGCACGGCTTCCAATTATGTTGAGATCTTCAAAATGTCACTTGAGCAAGATGGGCAAGAACGATAGAACACTGAAAGGTGAATGTACTTGGGATCGAGGAGGCTATTTTATTATAAAAGGAAAGGAGCGCGTGTTGGTGTCTCAAATGAGAGGGATCTATAATCGGATTTTGGTTCACAAGAACAAGAGTGCTTCCAGGTACGTGTATTCTTCTGAAATGCGGAATATTTCTACAAGCACTGCTCACTCTGTGTTGCTTTCTTGCGGTATAACAAGCGATATGAAGCTTTATTTTTCGTTGCCGTACGTCAAAGACAACATTCCAGTCGGAGTAGTTCTTAAAGTTTTACTAGGAAACAATGATGTATCTTTAAAAGATGTCGTGTTTCCAGGAGGATTCGAAAAGTGGGGTATAAGCGAAGATGAATCCGTTTTTAAAGACACGAAACATATCCTTTCTTCAGCTGAACGAATGCTATCGAATGTAGGCGACCTTGAAGAGTGTAAAGAATTTATTGGTTCACGAAGTTTGTATGCAGTTCGAAAAGATGGGCGTAGCGGTTATGCTCATCAAGTTGTTCATCACGAAATATTTCCTCATTTGTTCGAAGATGATCCTGACGAAGGCAAGTTGTGGTTGCTTGGAGCACTTATTAGGAAACTCGTACTAGTTTACATAGGAAAAAGAAAGGTAGATGATAGAGACGATTTTGAACTGAAACGTATTGATTCTCCAGGTCAGCTGTATTCAGATTTGTTTCGAACACTGTTTAAAAGATTTTGTAATACAATTCTTCTGTATCTAGAAAAAAAGAAGCACCGCAGTCCAGATGCAGTTTCTTTTCTTACACGCCTTAGTTTAATCACGAAAGGCTTAGCGTACTGTTTCCAAACTGGAAACTGGGGAGCAAGAAAAAGTAATTATGTCAGACAAGGCGTGTCGCAAGTGTTGTCCAGGCTTACGTTTGGTGCAACCTTGTCTCATTTGCGACGCATTTCTATTCCGGCTGCAAAAGAAGGTCGTAATAGTAAATTGCGTCAAATTCATGGTTCTCAGATAATGTTCGTAGCACCTTGTGAAAGTCCGGAAGGTCAAGGCGTAGGAGTAGTCTTAAATTTAGCGTTGTTGACAACAATTACTAATGACATTCCAAGTTTTATTATCAAACCACAGATTGTAGACGCTATCGAAGTGTTTTCAGATGTAGAAGAAGGAGAAAAGTATGCCGTGTTGCTTAATGGAACTTGGTTAGGAGAAACAACGTCTCCTAAACAGTTTGTTCATCATCTTGAAACAGAAGTTTTTCTTCCCAAAGACGTGTCCGTAGTCTTCGACGATTTCGAAAAAGAGGTCAGAATTTGTTCCGATTCTGGAAGACTCCTCAGACCTGTATTGGTTAGCGACAAAATTAATGAGGCAAACAAACGATCGGGACTTTTGTCTTGGGAAGAAAGTGAACAAATAGGTTTGATTAAATGGATCGACAATGCAAAAGCTGCACAGGCTAATATTTCTTTTGGAAAATGTGCACCGAATAAATATGCGAAGTATACCGAAATACACCCTTCTCTAATGCTAGGAGTCATGGGAGCTATGATTCCTTTCCCGGATCATTCACAGGCTCCGCGCAACGCATTTCAAGCTTCAATGGGAAAGCAAGCGATGAGCATGTTTGCCTTGAGTCTTCATCGCCGAGCCGATACATGCGTTCACGTTCTCGATTACGTACAAAAACCTATCGTGTCTACGAAACCGGCTGAAATCATGGGGTTTTCAGATATGCCTTCGGGACTCAATGCTATTGTAGCCATAGCGTGCTATACTGGTATGAATCAAGAAGATTCCGTGATCATGAACCAAAGCGCGATAGAACGAGGTTTGTTCAGTGCAACTACCTACAAAACGCATACAGCAGAAGAAAAGAAGGAAGGGTCGTATCAATACTATAAATTAGGACCAGTGCCTCACAACTATCGTAAAAGCGGATGGAATTACAGTAATTTGGATGAAACAGGCGTTATTCGAACCCGAACCAAAGAAGGACGAGCCGTTAGAGTTGAACGAGACACTGTTCTCGTTGGAAAATTATTTGTACACTCGTCTAAAAATAGTCCTCAAACTATTACAGACTGTTCCTTGGTCGCGAAAAAAGGGGAAGATGGATATGTTGACCGGATTGAAGAGTCGGTGACGCCCGACGGATATCGTATGGTCAAAGTTATCATTAGGAAAACAAGGATACCAGAGACCGGAGATAAATGCGTTTCAAGGGCCGCTCAGAAGGCTACGATAGGTATGGTTTATCGTCAGGAGGATATGCCTTTTACAGCAAGTGGGATGGTTCCAGATATGATTATCAATCCGCACGCAATGCCGTCTAGAATGACTATCAATCAGCTTTTAGAGTGTGCGTTAGGGAAAACATGTTTGAAGAAAGCAACGTTCGGAGACTGTACAGCATTTAGCAATCCAAACATTGCTCAAACTATTTCCGAAGAGCTGACTAAATTAGGATATGAAGATTGCACAGAAGTTCTGTACAACGGATTTACAGGTGAACGTTTGGACGCTAAAATTATGATGGGTCCAACCTATTACCAGCGACTGAAGCATCTTGTATCGGACAAGATGCATGCAAGAGCCTGCGGAATGGTGACTACTCTTACACGACAGCCGCCTGAAGGCAGGTCACGAAATGGAGGACTTCGTGTAGGAGAGATGGAAACTTGGAGTCAGGTTGCAGCGGGATGTTCAAGGTTTTTGAAAGAACGGGTTTTCGATTGTTCAGACGCGTATGAAGTAATAGTTTGCAAAAAATGCGGAACAATAACAAATAAGGTTAATATGTGTGGAACATGTACTACCAATGATGTTTGTAAAGTTAAGCTTCCGTATTCTAGCAAGCTTCTTATACAAGAACTGCAATGTGTTGGTATCAAGATGAAGTTGAACACGTCTTAAAAAATTAAATTTTGAATACAAAACTATTCAAAATGTGTGGTATATTTTATACTCAATCTGCAGCAACTTCTTCAGCTGTAGCTTCTTCTAAAACTTTGAGTGCAAGGGGCCCAGATGCTTCCAAAGAAATTTTGGTAGACGGGCATTTCTTTGCTTTTCACAGGCTCAAAATTAATGACCTTAGCGATCTTGGAATGCAGCCATGGGTCACTGCAGATTATGTTTTCATGTGCAATGGCGAAATTTATAATTCAGACTACCTTAGATCTTTGACTCAAAAAACCTTGCATTCAACCTCGGACTGTGAAGTAGTGCCTCACATCATAAACGAATATGGAATTGATGCAGCGCTTGCAATGATCCATGGCGTATTTGCGTTCGTATTTGTATGTCGTAAAACAAATAGAGTAATCATAGCTAGAGATGCTATTGGTATCAAAAGTTTATACATTGGACTACGCGATGATGAAGTCTTCATACAGGATGAAATGACTGGCATTCAAGACGATATACTCAATGGTAGAAACATAGTTGTCGCTAGCGAGATGAAAGCTTTGCATCCTATTTGCGCTGAGAGTTCTGTATCGCAGTTTCCTGCTGGACATTACTACGACTCTAAAATAGGAACTATGTGTAGATGGACCAATCTTAATTATCTTCCTAGAATTCCAAAAGCTGTAGCGGTATATACAGGCGACATCGGATCGGTTCATCATGAGATCAGAACGCGTTTAGAAGAGGCTGTAAAAATTAGATTAGACACCTCTGACAGGCCTGTCGGATGCTTTCTGTCGGGTGGATTAGATTCGAGTCTTGTAGCAGCTATTGCGTCAAAGTTAGTCAAAGACAGATCCAACGGAAAAGAGAAAATAAAAACGTTTTCAGTAGGGATCAAAGGCGCAACAGACCTTGAATCTGCAAAAGCTGTTGCGTACTGGATAGGATCCGAACATCATGAACTTATTCTTACAGAAAAAGACATGATCAGAGCTATACCAAAGACTATCAAACGTATTGAAAGCTATGATGTCACTACGGTCAGAGCATCAACTCCAATGGTTTTACTATCGGACTGGATCAAAAAGAATTTTGATACAACCGTCTTGTTTTCAGGCGAAGGTGCAGATGAACTTAGCGGTAGCTACAGATATTTTCAGAAGGCTCCATCTTCAAGAGAATTCCAGAAAGAAAGTGTACGTCTTGTTAAGGACCTTCAATACTTTGACGTCTTAAGATGCGACAAGAGTGTGTCTGGAAGCGGTTTGGAGGCCAGAACCCCTTTTTTCGATATGAACTTTGTAAACTTTTATATGCGTATAGACCCGGCACTCAAACAATGGGGCGGAAAAAATAAAAATATAGAAAAACAATTACTGAGAGACTCATTCAAACCTCAAAACGGTGAACGCGGACTTCTCTCTCCAATTTTATTATACAGACGCAAAGAAGCATTTTCAGACGGATGCTCTTCTATGGAAAGACCCTGGTTCAAGGTCATTGACGAACACGTAAACTCTATTATATCCGATGTTGAATATAAAGAAAAAAGAAATAAGTTTCACATAAACAAACCTATCTCGAAGGAAGGATATTGGTTTAGAACTATGTTCGAAGCATTCTACCCTGGTCGTGGGGCTGTTGTGCCTTACATTTGGAGACCGAAATGGACGACCGAAACTAACCCTAGCGCCAGATTGCTAATGTAATTTAAAAATTTTTATTATAAGTTTAATAAAAATGAGTTCTTTGAATGAAACAGTAAAACAAATATTTCTGGAAGAGTTTGCGCGTTATATAACTGATAATGCAGATCAAAGTATAGATAATGAAACCGTTGCTAACGTATCCAATGAATTAAATGCTGTGCTTCAAGAATCTGGAGCTCTTGTCGCAGGAGGTTTTCTAACACGCTGTGCAAACATTGCACAGAATGGGTTCGAAGGTGAAGACCGCCAAGCAATAATGAGAGGCGCGGATATAGACATATATGTAACTTGTGATAATTTAGAAATGGTATCGACTTTTTTCAGTAATGTAGGTAAATTTGTGATCAACCGTACAAATACCGTTAAAGCCTATGATCAATCCTTTTTTAGAAAAAATAATATAATGCAAAGGTTTCACTACCGCATACCAGCTGAGATGGAGAACTGGACTCGGCGGGGGAGGAGGAAGAGTATAGATATTATGAGTATAAAACAGGGGGTTTCACCTCTCAACGTAGTTCAGAACTTCGACCTGACTTTTTGTGAAATATGGTACGATGGTAGAAGTATAAACGCTACAAATCTTGCAGATGCGGCTCAAAAAAAAGGCTTGCTTCGTTCAGACTACGTCAAGGCTCTATTGGACTTTAATAACAGATTCATACGAGACAGACTGGACAGATATAGGGCAAGGGGGTACAAAATTAAGTTCCAACTTGATAATATGTCGAATGTTCCTTTCGCTACCGCTAAATCCAGAAAAAGTATATCGGACATGCAAACATGGCTATACTTAGCTATATATAACTCGATAACTGAAGCGTTCATCCCAAGACCATCTGAAACTAACAAGTTTTGGAAATTATCTGACGCTTCAGAATGGGTCTATCGTGAAAGACAATACGATCTGTTTAATCAGCTAAGGTACATGTTTCAAACTGCGAATAATTTGTGCAACTACGATGATGTAAACGATATATGTGTCAGATTCATGTCTCGACAAGCGATAAGATTAGCTGCTCAAACTATTTCTGAAGCGGTTGAAATGGAAGAGAATTCAGATTTTGCAGAAAGGATCAGACCTTTATTGAATGATGATGTAAAATTGTTTCAACTCCTAATCAGTGCACGGGACTTCCGTCAAGGAGCAGCGGGATTCAACTTGATTCTATTTATATCGAGTTTAAATTCAACCTGGACTCCAAATATAATGCACAAATATAGAGAAGTTATAGAAAAATACTTCATGATGAGTGCAGACGATTTGGTAGAACTGAGTGATAAGCTCATAGAGTATAACGCAGAGATTAGGGTAACTTTAGATTCTGAACACGTAGATGTTCCAGTATGTGATGCTTCTTTACCTGGAGCTAAACAAGGACAAACATATCCCGTAGAAATGTTCCGATCTTTAATTATACCCAACGATAGTTCCTATCTCAATCTACAAGAAGAAGTTGACTGTGATGTGGGTCAACCTTTGCCCGTATCGGCTAATATTCATAGTGTTGAAAACCCTGTTCAAGTGATAGTCAAACAAGGAGACGAAGCCGTTGTAGATACATCAGCCGGTAAACCGTATATATTCTGCGCTGCAGAACTTAGATCATATTTGATTAGTGTTCGGCAGTATGATCCATGGAGTAGAGGCGCAATCGAGAATGTCCACGAGTTGGGCTACACGGGAGAACCTTTACAACAGTATATGAACCCTATTAATAGGAAGAAAATCATAGCGGTACGTTTCATGACGCAAGACGAAATTGATGAAACACAACGGGAATACCTTGCTTCCCAAGAAGAAAAGATTTCAAGCATAGACGATGAACAAACAGCTATAAACCAGTTGATGACATCCGCTCAACAAAGAGCCATGAGATCAGCGAATAGAAATCGTATCCGCGCCAGTATGAATATTAGAGGAAATACAAATTCTCCCTTGCGTCGGTATTTGACCCAAGAACCGTGCATGAATGATGATGATGTAGACCAAATATTAGAATGGGATCCAGACGGAGATCCGACGGATGAACAAATTGAGAATCTCACAGAAGATTGCCGTAGAGCTGCTATAGAAATTGCAAGAGAAAGAGGTCGTAGACTTGCTAGGGACGTTATGCGACAAATGGAGGAAAAAGAATCTGAAGAAAAAGAATCTGAAGAAGATTTTCCTCGAGTTTCTGATCTAGCGGACTCTCTAAGAAACGTGCAAGAACAGTATTTTGATGGTCCTGCTCCCGACAGACGAAGTCCAAACCAGTCACCACAGTATGTGCCACGATCTCCCTCGCATTCACCGCCTCCAATAAGACGCATGCGGAACGGGAGTGAGAGTAGTGCGGATTCATACGCACGATATTGGGGTGACGATAGTGGTCCAAATAGCAGTGGACCGGATTGATTGGTTCAAATAATTTAATACTATATAGTAGTATTAAATACATTAATGAAAGTAAGTTTTGCTTTCAGTAGAAACGAACGAACCTCCTTTGAACATTTTAGAATCCAACTGGTGAATAGTTTCTGAACTATTGTATAGGTGATACTTCATTCTTTTGAATTGTTTTTCTCGGATCGCTTTTTTTGCTTCCTGAATTCGATTATACTCAGCTAATCTCTGATGGTGTGTTTGTACGGTATCACTCAATCTCTTAGTGCACAACTTGCATGGAAGTGAATGAAGAAATCTGAACATTTTTATTTATATATTTTATATTATGAACAATCATTTTAAATCCTTGAATAAATGAGCAACGGATGGTATCAAAAAAAATCTAACCCTGATGGATCCTGTGTATGTTTGTACAAAGGATCTGGATACGGACCAAAACCACAGGGACAAGATGTATACGATGGATTAAACTCGTGTATTGCTGCAAACCCTGAGTGTACAGGACAAGAAAAAACGCAAGTCTGGCACAAACAAGAATTTTCTCCTAGTGATCCTGACTGGAAACCGGACCCTTTGAATGGTAGAAAATGCGCCTGCATTCCGGGGGAGTTTGATTCTTCAAAAGTAAACCACGGAAACCTTGTGGCGTGCTATGAAAGCACGGAATGTAAACCTATAGATGACTTCTGGGAGCCAACACTCTCCTCTGATAATAAATGCGTTTGTCAGCGCTCATCATCACCGTCTCCTGAAAGAAAATATTATGGAACAGCTCTTTCTTGCTCCCAACACGGTGGCGGATCAACTGGATGCGGCGTTCCAAAGATGTGGATTAGAACCAAAGGAACGGATGAAAAATGTTTGTGCCAAGAATTATTGGATATTAGAGACGATGGATATGTGACCTATTCTAGTCCTGATACTTGCGTAGCAAACTCCAAGTGTTTTAAAAAGTCAAATGTGCGATATATTGCTAACAACAGTCAAAGATATTGCACGGACACAACACAAGAAGATTTAGATCGCAATGGGTATCCGTCAGGCTTTGTCGGTCCGTATGATAATTTGGGCGACTGTATCAATGTTGGAGGACAAAGCGATTTGACTGTATACAAGCTAGATCCAAAAAAAAATAATTTCGAACAAGCTTCGTGCAAAGTATGTCCGTATGATTACTGTATGAATCTTAAAAACGATCCTTTGTATTTAGGAACCGATTTCGACGTTAACACCGGCACATATCCTGGTGAGCCTAATGTTTTTATGTGCTTTGATTCAAAAGGCAATCCATCTGGTCCACCAACACCATATCCAATCACGTGCGAACCCGGAAAAACTTGCTGTAATATAAGGACTTGCGCCGGACGTAGAGATCCATGCAGAGGTAATTGGACCGAAACGATGTGTATTTCCGAACCGATATCAACTTATCATTCGTGTGCATATTACAACGATGAAGCAAAATGTGGAACACAACCCGCTTGTATTTGGACAAAAGGACCGCCAGCAGAATGTAGATTGAAAAGCGAGTGCAAGTTTTGTACAGAGAATCAAGGAAAAGGCTATGGACATCCATTGTGTGTACGAAAGCAAGATTCATGTGAAGGATAACTGATAAAATGATCCTTCTAATTGGATAAAAACTAATTACAAAATGTCTATATCTACTAAGCTTCACAACGAAACAAAAAAATCAGGCCTGTTGCATCAACACGCTGCAATAATAACGAAGAACTCGAAGCGGCCTGTAGCTTCGAAACATAACACGAGCCGTTCAAAATATTTTTTAAATAACGAAGCAGTGCTGACATGCTCCATGCATGCAGAAATCGGAGTTCTGCATCATGTTTTAAAACGCGTTCTGAAGGCTTCAAATAAAAGGTCGTGCGTACTACGACGTTCATAGAAAAATGAAAAAGTATACTCTGTATGTAGGTCGACTGTCCAAACAAACAGGAAACTTTGCCGAATCAAAACCTTGCATTCACTGTTTGAAGATGATCAAAAAATACGGAATTAAAAAAATAGTTTACTCTACTGATCAAGGTTTAGTCAAACAAAAAACTTCTCACTTGCAAAGCTATCATGAAAGCATTGCTTTCAAACAACTTAGAAACTATTGCAGAGTATAAATTTTTAATACTATAAAGTAGTATTAAAATTAATCAAGGTCATATGTATTCTGTCTCAACTCTTTCCAAAGCTTCTTCAACACTTTGTTTTCTAAACAGGCTTTTTCTAACCTCAACGTCAGCTGTGAAACCTGATTGCTCAGTTCAGTGTTTTTAATATTTAGCAGCTTCACTTCTCGACGTGAATCCTCTAAAAGTTTTGAACTATCTTCTTCCCTTTCAAGTAGACTTAACCACTTCTTGTGAGTCGAACCCTTTTGATGGGCTTTAAAACTGGAATTTGTCGTAAAAATTGTACGCCTTTTACTACACGGACAAACCAATCCGTTGGGAAACAAAAATCGGAACTCGACCGCGGAAGCAGGCCTAGCTATACCATCGTAAATCGTCGGACTGTGAATTAACTCCATTTTCAGTGCTATGTATAGCATTGAAAATTATAAATCGTTTTCATCGGCGGCGTTTTTGCACGTTTGATGCAAGCATTGGATCCTGCCATGTTGAATTTGTTTCGTTGTTTTCGATAAACTTATTTCTAGCTATAACAGCCAACCTTTGAGTATCGAATGTTCCTATATATCCTCCATTTTTTTGTCCCTTTTTTTTACAATGAGCTTGCCACCTTCCTTCCCGAGTTTCCGTTGTCCCTACGATCTTTGTTTCTCTTTTTTTATAGAAAAATCCTGACGTGTCTACCTTTTTAAATTCTTCAATTCTAAAATACTGTCCGAAGAGTTCCGTTGTCCAAGCAGTTGGATCCTCATGGGAAGTAGGGCTTCTTGGTTCTCTTACCTTATCATAATTAGACGAGTTGAGAAAGGAACAAATCCATCTCAGATTTTCCTTAACGTGCCCCTTCGTCGGTTCGATTGCGTCCAGAGACATTCGATACACGTATTCTTTTCCAACGGCTTCATTACCTCTCAAACGAATACCAGAAATTTCACATAGGCCGCGTTGAGATACCAACAACTCGAAACAGTATTCTCTGAATTTTTCTCTAGTCCCGAACATTTTCGTGCAGATTTTTTCGTCTCTGTTCCAACAACTATTAGTGCACTTAAAAAATAAGTTAGATAGACGCTCAGCACGGTTGGAACGAGCATCCATTATTTCCTTTTCAATGCGTCTAACCTTTTCTACAACGTAGGCCATGGCAGGCAGTAACCCAACTTTCCTAATACTTTTTGTTATCTTTCTCATTTTTCCGGACGAATCTTTAACTCTAGCCAAAAATGCCCCATCATCTACTGTAGGTATCCAGTTTTCTTTCTCCTTAAAATAGCGCCTTCGAGTTTTATTTCCATCCATATTCCGTCCTTCCCACTGTGCATTTTCAAGTGTATTGGATACTTGATTCCAGTCAATTTCACTTTCCAGCTCCCTTATAATTTCTGAACGCAAGTCGCCGTCGAATAACTCTACTGCATTTGTGTGAGTGTTGATTCCAAATGCGACAAATCTTAGATTTGCGTCATACGGCTTTCCTGGTAAAAAATGAGGCAGAGAGTGATCGCGTCTATCCAGAGACATTTTGAACAATGAATGGGTATGCAGTTTGAGTCCATTTGGAAGATAACCGGACGCGTCATCGATTGCATCTGGAGAAAAAACGCCTTTAGCGTGCCCTGTCCTTAGTATAGATACCGCGATATCCCAATCTCGGCCTTCTGAAATCAATTTTTTCTGATATTCTACTATATCTTTGTCCCATAAAATAGGTTCGCATCCTCTTTTGTGCATAGGTCTGAAGTACGGCTTGTCTATATCAAGCGATATATGGTTCCAGATAGCCTTTTTAACCATGAAAAACTGTGCTTGAGTAAATCCTAGGGTTTTCAAAGTATCTGGAATAGGTCTGGGTAGAGAAATCTGTTTTTTTTCAAACACTATACCGTGACATCGCATCAAATGATTCTTGTAGTTTCCAGGATTTTTATCTGTGAATGGTTCTCGTGAACATATTCCTCCGTATACACAGCCGTACATCTCGCCCTCGCAGAACCTGAATGCATACTCATTATTTCTAGATGCGTAAATTGTGCCGATTTTTTTTTCACGATTTCTAAATGGAAGTGGTTTAGCTTTCGTAATGTCAAAGTTCCCTTTTTCTTCAAAGTACCTAAATTCAAAAGAGATATCTTCGCATCCTTTTCCGGATAACGTAGGTCTAGATATTGTCTTTCCTTTCAAGTATGATTGAATACTCGATAGATGAACTTGAGTATGTCTAGAAGCGTCTGATATTGTTTTGTGAATTATCCAGTTTCCGTATGGTTTAGATTCTTCATCCTTTTTAATCCATTTTCTACTTGTACAAGGTCGATTTGGCATTTTGTTGCGTTTTGAAAACAAATATTTTCAAAACGTGAATCATTTAAAGATAACTAACGGGTTCATCTCAGTATATAATTTACTAGCCGGAACACTAGACTAAAAGATATACGTTTACGATTACTTTCTCTATAGTTAGTCAAGAATAATGAATTGTACTCTGCTCTCCATTTCCTCATTCTTGCATTGAACACGTCTACAATTTGCTTCTGTTTTTCTTTACAAATAGGAGGATTGATAACAAGCGTCGCATAAGACCTTGCAGACAGCTTAGGTGTTTCATCGATGAATCGATCTTCGTCTGATACCATCTTCAAACCTAGATGAGACGTGCTCGAGTCATCTATACACTTTACTAGAATATTGGTCAACCCATCCGAATCTTTATTCTTAGAAGTCGCTCGTTCTACTTTGAATTTATCAGTCTGTTCCAGGTTCAAAATATCTCCTCCAATCGTGTAATTGTTAAAGTATCCTAGCTTTATCGTCGCGAACGAACGACTAGGATAAAAATGCATAGGAACTTCGTCGACACTTCTCACACCTCGTTTCGGTTTGAATCGAATAGAACAAACTGTGTATCCGGTGTCTCGAAACACTTTTTCATAGAACACATTCACCCTTGATATGGTGTACTGATTCAAAAATCGTTGACGCAACGATGCATCAGCTTTTCGAATGGAACACCAAAAATTCAAAGGCACTATAATAATACCTCCTGCACAAGAACTGTTTACAAGCGAGGCGATGAAGCATTTGTAGAGATCGTCTACCTTGTATTGTTCAAAAACATCCTTATTTCCCTTGTATTTATTCTTTGCAAGATACGGCGGGTTGGTGAGAACAAACTTATCCTTGTAATCGGGAGGATTTTTAAGAGTGTCCTGTTTGCAAATAAATTTTTTTTTTGGATCTATATCGTAGCATTCTATAGATTCAATATTAAATATATTCGCGAATTCTAATAGATCTCCTTGCCCAGCGAAAGGTTCGATAACTTTCGATTTGTAAGGGATAACCATTCCCTTGAGAATGTATTCGAAATTTGTAGTGTAAAATTGACCTAGTTGAGACTTCTTTCTAGACATTATGATTTAATAAAGTATTTTATTAAATTCTAAATCGTTTTATCTTCCTAATAAACTTCTTGATTTGTCAGAGCAAAGATTCGATCAGTCATCCCAAGATCATTGATTTGATCTCGGTATTTTTGAATGTATTTACTTCCAAGATAAGGCCCATCTACAAGCACATAGAATCGTGTAATTTCTTCCGGACGATTTTTAAGATATAGATAGGCTAGTTCGATAAACTCGTGCAAATTTTTCCTTTGAAGATTTTGCGAACCGCCGCCTGATTTGTTTTGATATTTAATAGCTACAAAGTCTCCTTGTTCAGTCTTCGCATCGAACGAAGAGGATCTTTTATAGACGGGTTGAAAAGTTGGAACACCGATATTCACTGAGATAG
>Ga0181599_1002459_pt1 | contig 16605 bp, 7 predicted proteins | sample 041ome_3_FD_148658 | JGI IMG/M metagenome (GOLD analysis project Ga0181599, IMG submission 148658) | Coastal salt marsh microbial communities from the Groves Creek Marsh, Skidaway Island, Georgia - 041405US metaG (spades assembly) | ecosystem: Environmental > Aquatic > Marine > Intertidal zone >...
ACCTTCCGAACGTCGTTGCGTTCAGCGCGTTAAAAACATCGCCTCTGTGCGCAAACTCGTGAATCAAATAGATATCCCCCGTGTGTTCGTCCAAAAACGCTCCGTAAAAAGGCGCGATGCTCGCGTGTTGCATCTGTGAGTGAATCGCAATCTCCCTCGCGATTTGCTCCATCGAGTGCGGCTGCAATCGCTCCCTCACGTATCTCTTAAGCGCCATATCCATCCCTAACCTCTTATATTTCGCGTGATACACCGCCGAATATCTCCCGCCGCCGACTCTCTTAAACAACGCAAAGTCCACCAGAGCAAACTGCCACCCAAACGAAATTCGCTTCAAGACTACCAACGGGTCCGTCTCCGAACTCAGAGGCGGTAAATTCGCCTCCTCGTCCTCCTCCTCCGAAATATCCGAATACATTCGAAAGCTTTTACTTTTCTCCTCGCTTCTATCTTCGAAAGCGTCCTCCATCTTCTTCTCTTCTTCTTCTTTCAGAGAAAAATGTTCCATTTTTTTCACATTCGTATCTAACGTCGTCGTGGAATTCGCGGAGGACGACGACGCAGACGACGACTTTCCCTTGCTCTTCGCCTCCTCCTCGCCAAAACCCCCGCCGCCACTGGCGTCCATTTTAGAACCCGAGAAGGATGAAAACGACGGCAACATGCGAAGAAAAAGAGAGAGAGAGAGAGAGAGAGAGCTACCGGTCTTTTCCTCTTCTTTCGCGTGCCAAGATTTTTGAAGATTATTCCACTCGCGCAACCGTAAAAAAGGAATAATTTCGTAAACTGCTGATGCGAAAAAGGTCAAGATGAAGTATATTCTAGGCACGCGCTTTTACGAGCGTCGCGCTGTGAGAGCGCGGGGGAGATTTTTGAAAAAAAATATACGCGTTCTAATAGTGTCTGTGTGTCTCTTTCTCTCTCTCTCTCTGTGTGTGTGTCCGTGCGTGTGTGACAGAGCTGCGCACTTTTTTAATCGTCCCACGGGCGCGGGTCTTCTCGGAAGAGCTTCTCGGAATCTTCGTCCTCGGCGTACCCGCCTTCGATTTTTTCTCTGGGAAAGTCCGCGCGCTTCGCTTCGCGGTCGGCTTCGAGTTTACCTCTTTGCGAGAGCGTTTCAAGGTAGGTTTCTTTTTCTTTTTCGTGGGTGGTGGCTGTGGTTGTCGCGTCGGCGGCGCGCGAAGTTGTCACTTTTCCCATCCTGGCCTCTCCTTCCGCCTTCGACGCCGCAGCACCTTCTTCTTCTTCTTCTTCTTCGTCGTCGTCGTTGTTGATTTCTACCGTTCGAAGAAATTCAAATGTCACCAGCTTGTGCACGTACCCGGCTGATACCACCGCGGTTGAACGAATCGCCGCGAGAACGTCGTCGAACGACTCGTCTTTACACTCGAACCACCCGGACTTGTATTTCCAGGGATCGAAAATCGTCGTCGCTTGCGTTTCGGGCACTTTCTCGTGAATTTGCGTCGCTGTCACTCGCGTCAAAACGTCGCCTTCTTCAACTTTACCGAACGCCCTCGACGTTCTCGCAACTTTAGAGACCATCGCGGCAAACGGAGCACCTTTCACCTCTCGAAACTCGATCCCGATATCTCTCGCTGGAAGTTCAATCTCAAAAATCTTATTCGAAAATCCACCACCTCGCGAACCCGGAAACGGAGTTATCGACATATGCTCTCTCTCCGTCTCTTTCCCTTCGCGGTTCTCGTATCTGTTCTCCCGAGAAGAAGAAGAAGAAAAAGAACAAGGAGATCTGCTCGTTCTCAAAACGTCTCGCCTCGTCTGCTCGTGATCTCGTCTTTTGTTCTTCTTGCGTCTCACCACCATCGCTCTGATCGTCGCGGTGAAACCTCCTCGCGTCTTCGCCGAGAGATCGCGAGGAGGAAGAGGAAGAGGAGAAGAAGAAGTAAACGCGCTCGTCGTCGTCATCGCGCGCGGTAGTAGTAGTAGTAGTAGTAGTAGCGCTGCGTGTTTTTGTGTAGAAATATACTCTGATCTGAAATTAGATACAAAAAATTAAGCCGTTTTAGAGCAGAACACACATGCGAAAAAGAGAGAGAGAGAGAGAGAGAGAGGTGATTCCCCAGAAAGCTCCCGGGCCAGCTCCCGGGCAGCCTCTTCTGAACGAAGAAAACGACAAAGAATGAGCGCGAACAAACTGTCCCGAATCGCAAAGTTGGACTCGCGATTGTTGTCGTCGTCGACGAAGAACGTTCAACAACAAAAGACCAGGAAAGACGACGGAGAGCACGCGCCGGCAAAAATTACCAAGCGCAAATTGGAGGAGGCGTTCCCCGCGACGAAAACGACGACGATTGGAGAAGAATCCGCGAGCGAGCGGTGGGTGTACTCTTCGCGCCCGCTCGTCGTCGACGACGAAGAGGAGGAAACAACGGAGGGGAAATCGAGAGGGAAGACGAGGTACGCGTTCGAGAACGAGAAGAGCGAGAAGAGAAGAAATTTTGGTCGCGACAAGAACGAGAGAGAGAGGCACGAGATGGAAGAAGCTTTAGACGTCGTTCGAGACTTGTTGGAACGAAACAAGAGAGACATCGGACGCGTGGAAGACGTGATGCGAGCGAAACTTCCGGAGAGGAAAACGCTCATGCTGGAATCGACGACGAGTAGAAAAGGAGCGGGTGGTGGTTTGAGCGCCGCCGCCGGTAACGAGAGCAACGCGAATAGGTTTCGAGAGGACAAAGAGGGCGATTTGCATCGAAAGGAGGAGCGAAGGATGCGATTCGCGAACGCCGAGAGAGAGGAATATTCTAGGAGAGGATGGAAAAAGATGGTGAGAGCGAAAGTAGGCCGCCGCGGGGATGTCAGTGGTCTTGCTCTTGGAGGGAAAGAAGCGACGACGGGCGCGTTGACGTGGGAGTCTTTGAAGAGAGTGAGGAAATTGTGGAGAGAATACGCCGCGAAGGAGTTGGAGGAGAGGAGGAAGGAGAAAAAGGCTAGGAAGAAAACGACGACGATGGACGAACACGTGGATGGAATATCGAAGCGAGACGGCGAGGAAAAAGACGCGTGGGAACTTTTCGGCGCGGTCGTTTTGGTCACGAAACACCGAAGAGCAAACTTGGTCGGCGAATCCGGCGTCGTTGTTCGAGAGACGAAAACGAACGTGCACGTGTTGAGGAAAACGACAGCGGACGACGTGTCTTCGCTCGTCGTCATTCCGAAAACGTCTGGTGCAGAGTTGACGATTAGCGTCTCCGGACCTCCAATCTCGAGCGCGAGTGCGGCTGCTAAATCGAAAGAAGCCAAATTAAACGAAGGTGAAGAGAGCGGGACCATTCGAATTAGCTTTTAGCGCAGCATGCGAACTGCAAAAGTACTACTGTAATTCTAGATTTCCTTGTTTATTCGAATGTAAATTTTACTCTGTAATACACCTAACAGATTACTATGGGTATCTGATTACAAAATAATCACAACACTGCGCCGCGACGACTTCTCGGCGTCGTCGCGGTCACCCCGGATCTATTCTTGTTGTTGTAGCTTTCAAAACCACTACCGCTAATACTAACACGTTCATTACTCTGAAGACTATCATTACTACTACTACTCACCCCCCCGCTGCTTTTTTGAACTGGAAGCACGTCGTAATACGTCAACATGCCATAACTAGCAATTAAAACCCCACCAAACATGGCTGGATTCGGTACGTGCGCGAACAAAATGAACGACAGCGTCGGCGTGAGGAACATTGCACACGCGGTGGCAAACACTTTCGCGATGGCGTCTACGTTTTTTATAATGTGCGAGACCAACAACCCGCCAAAAGCTAGATTAGCAACCACGCACATCGATATGAAGGAATGTCCCGAAAACACAGTCATGGGCCAAGCGTAAACGGCGTCATCGCCGCTAAAATCGTCGTTGCTGTCGTCCCATCCACCAAACTTCCTATAATCCAAATACGTCAATCTCGCGCTATTAAACAACAACCCGAACGCATACATCTGCAGATTTTGCCAATGAATTGAATCATTCACGTGTTTTTTAAACACGTACTCTACGTATACCCCTCCAAATGCGCTCAAACACGCGTCTCCAATTCCTAAAAAGTACCCAAACGCGCTGAACCTTTGAAACATCATCCACTTCCCGCCCGTCTTTTCGCTCTTGCCGATTTGCGTCGTGCACGCTCCAATCGTGACCAATATCAATCCAATCCATTTCTTATACGTCCATCCAGTGCTATTCTTCAAGAACATCCTGGTCAAAACCCCAGTGATGACAATCTTCAAGTTTCCTAAAACTAAAAACGTCGTCGGGTCCAACAAAACTAAAGCTGGAAACGACACCGCTTGGTGCAACAAGAAAATCAAACTCGGTATCGGATACAACAAAACCGTTCTCACGTGCGTCGTCATCATCACCCCCTTCTCTCCTCCTCTATTCAAACTCATCTCCCTCCTCAACAAAACAAAACTTATCGATAACTTCAACGCTTCCGCCAACAACGGCACCGTCGCTACGTTGTAACTATATTTTTCTTTTCCCCGTAACGAGGCAGTCGTGAGCAGACCGTGCGCGGAGGTTACGCACGCTAACAACGCGGCCGCGATGAAATTCTTCGGCGTAAATCTGTGAGAGGTAACGCCGCCGATTTCTTTTTCTCTCTCGGACGGAGGAGGAGGAACCGCCGAAGCGGGAGGAGCGACCATTGTTCTTCTTCGTCGTCTGCGTGCCCTCTTATCTGGAAATTTCTCGAATTGCTCAATTTCAAAAAGCAAAGGAGAGAGAAACGAGAGAAGAACTTCATTTGTTCTACGCGCAGTTAGAGAAGAAGACGCACACACACACACATGCCGCTCGACCTCTCCTCTTCGTCCGACGACGACGACGACGACGACGAGCGACAAAATGTTCGAGGAGGAGGCGATGGGAGCGCGACGACGAGCGGTAGAAGCAGCAGCATCGCGCAACTGAGAGCGAGACTGAAGTTAGAAAAAGAGAAGAAACAAAGAAGTGGTGTTGGACGCGATAATGACGGAGAACAACAACAACAACAACAACAAAGACACGAAGAAGAGCGGATGATGCTGAAACAAGCCATCGGTTCGTTATCGGAGGAGAACGCTCGATTGAGGGAGGAGATGGAGAGAATGTCTTCTTCTTTTGCAACAACGTCGAGTGCAAATGCTACGAACACAAGCACAAACAAAGAAGAGGAACAACGAAAACAAATACTCCTGTTAGAAAAGCGCGCGAAAGAATTCCAACGCCAAAAAGAGCTCGCGGAGAGAGCTCGCGGTGAAGATTCGACGCGTTTGTCGCAAAAACTCTCGGACTGCGAGAATATTAAAAATCGGTTTCAATCGCAACTCAACGAGTGTCGCGAGGCTCTCGAAACGAAAGAGAGAGAGTTGAAGCGCTTGCGAGAACATTTGTTGGACGTGGAAGAGGCAGAGGATAGAGACGAGATGTCGATCGAAGAGCGGGTAGAAGAAGAGAAGAAAAGAGTGGAAGAGAAGTTCGAGAAAGAGGTGGAGCGGTTAACGATGCAACTGATGGAGAAAGAAGACGGATTGCAAAGGAAGATGAAAGAGGTTGAAAATTTAAATCGAGCTTTGGGAAGTTTTTACGCCGATCAGGAGCAGATGGACGGGAGGACGAACGAAGCGAAAGAGGCGAGGCAGAAGTTGAGAGAAACCAGCGGTAAGTTGAGAGAGACCATGGAGCTTTTAGAGAAGAAAACGAAGGAGATGGAAGAGTTGGAACAAAAACGGGCGCTTACCGAGGAAAAGTTTAAAGACGCTTCGCGAAAGTGCGCCGAGGCAACCGCGCAATCGACAAAGTTGAGGGTCGCTTTAACGCAAGCGATAAAGAAAATCGCGCGGTTATCTTCAGCATCTGCTGGTGGTGAAGATGGTGAGAACGAAGTATTCATCGACAAGTCGGTCATTACGAAACTTTTGGTGACGTATTTTGAACGCAACTTTTCTGAAGAGGTACTCGAGTTGATGTCGAGACTATTAGACATGGAATCTTCGCAGCGAGAAGCGATCATTTTAGGCGCAAGAAGAGCTACTGGAGTGATATCTAAAGTAGCTAGAGCACCGTTAGGAATTGCCAAAGGCGTCGGAAAAGCTTTTGGAGCGATATCTGGGGTTGGATTGAGGGTTGTCGGTGCCACTGGGGAGAACGCAGAAGTTCCCGTGGCAGATTTGTTCGTAGATTTTTTGTTGAAAGAAGCCGAGGAAGAGATCAATGATAATGCCGAATCTGCAACCGAAGAAGAGAAGGAAAATAGTAGCCCGTTTTCGAAAAGTCCCTCGTCGGAGGGTGGAGGAATATTTAGTGCCGTTGACGTGGAATGATTTTTTATGGAGCGTAATTAGCCCTTGTACTTTTTTAGCCCGTTTGCATGTTTGTCTGCGTACTGTAGGTAGTATAGTACTACCATTTACTTACTACATCATACATCATCTGGTAATTTAGATCTATAAAACTGATTGTCCAAAGATTCGTAACTTTCTCCTGGTTCATAATAATTCTGCAACCCGGGCGCTTTCCAGTGGCATGCGCCTTCAAAATCAATCCCGTGCATATATATATCGTCTCCTTGTCCCATGATTCTCGTCATATCCACCGCTCGGGAAAACGCAATAGTCCCTGTAAATTGTATAGTAAACTCCTTCATTTGATGTCCTCGTGCTATAATCTCCTCCCGCGGTTGATCAAAACTCATGTTGTCCCAGACCATTTTAATCACGTTCTTAAACAAAGGATGTTTCGGTTTTGAAAGAAACCCCCACATGACGGTCGCTTTTCTATTAGCGATGTATTTACTCGGGTTACCCTCTCTCGTTAACAAAACGTTCGCGTTGTGTTCATTCGCTATACTCACAAGTCGATTAAAATCTGGACAGCTCGAGTCGATATCTAAATACATGCCCCCGTGATAATACAACACAGCGTACCGCCAAACATCCGCTCTTCCCGCGCCATTCCTCGGATTCAACAATTTGAACGACTTATACGCCAATTGCACAATCTCGTCGTCCGTCTCGCGTAAAAACTTCTCCTGTTCCTCGTTCGTGACCAAATTAAACTGCCACTCCTTATTGTCCTCGATCATTTTCACGCGATAGTTGTCAAACTTAGACGTGTCTGCATTTCTCCACCCTTGCCAAACAATCTTCGGGAACTCTACTCCATCCATGCCGTTGGAGTTGATTTTTTCTTCTCTCTGTAAAGTTTCTGCTTCCACTCCTTGCGGCGCGATCGATAGCGCGTCCACCACACCTTCTTCTTCCCAATTCCTCCACGCTTCTCTCGAGGCACGAAATCTTTGATGAACGTTTTTCAAGTGCTTCGGCACGACCGCGACGCTCTTCTTCGACGCCGATCCAACGTACACCAACGCGCATCCCAACAACACGCCGAGGATGAATATCCAAATACCCGTCGAACCGTTGCTCGCGCTTCTCGGTCTCGTCTCGCTTCCACTTTTTTTTCCCGCGTTCCTTTCGATGTCGGCATGTAACTCTTCGTCTCGATCTTCCGCCTTTTGTCCGTCGACCGCGAAACGACTGCTCATGTCGCGTTTGTTGCGCGCGGTTGCCTGGTGAGTACTTTTGTCCAAACACAATCCGCCTTTTTGGGGGAATGCGAGTGTTAAAAAAAGGCAAAATTGTTCGCCAAACAGAAAAACAAAAAAAAATACGAAAAAACAACCCACGTGAACTCACGTTCAACGCGTGATCCAACACATATCCATGCCGTTGTTATGAATCGATTTCGCGCGATAGCGTCGCCCCCGCGAGGCCAACCGGAGGCAAGCTCAACGCAGTTGTTGCCCTCTTGCGGGAGCGGCCCCCGGAGGGAATGCGTTACATTTTTTTTGCGCGCTATGTAGGTTTTTTTGTATTTTTTGGTGTATTTTTGGTGTAGGGGTTCACAGTGGGTTCAATTAATTTCACGATTAATGTACCACTCTTCAGACGGCCCCTCTCGCGCCACTCGTGCACTCGCGCGCTCGCGCACCGTGTCATCATCAAACGCGCGTTTGATGAGATAAGCCTCTCGGAGCGCCCTCAATTCGTCACCGCGTCTGATGATATCCGAGAACGCGCACGACGATGTCGAGAATCGCACGGGGAACAGACAATATCTGGAGAGGGAGGAAGATGATGTCGGAACGCACTCGGTGATGGAACGCTACGCGACCTTACCAAAAGGCTTTGACGATATAAGAATGAAAAAGGTCAACGAAGCCACTTCGTATTCCTATTCTTCACTCTCTTTGCGTTCTCCGTATTCGCTCTTTCTTTCGCAAAGCAACTCGAGGAAGATGGTTTTGTGTTCAATTTTAGGTGTCTTTTTCGGCGTTACGATTGCAAACGTGTTCTTCTTTGTCGTCGATAAAAAGGTGACGACGATGACTAGAACCCGAACGAACGAAGTCTACGAGAATAACAGGGAATTTATGTTGATCGATCCCAAACGAAAAGAAGATAATGAGGAGGAAGAAATGGACGAACGCGGGTCGGTCACGAAAGATGGGAAGTTTGCTCTGGTAGTTTCGGTCTATAAAGAGTGGGGAGAGAATAACGAGAAGGTCCCAGGGTGGGCAAATGCGAATGCTTCGCGGGATAACTATTTCGTGGTCCAACCCTTCTATCAGAGAATCGAAGCCAACAAACCTGCGTTTGTGATGAATAAGGGGTTCGAAAGTGGTGTTTACATGAGATACATTGTAGATAATTATTACAATCTTCCGGAGGCTGTTATTTTTGTCCAAGCAGACGGGTGTGGAGTAGATATGAACGCAATCCTACCTCACGTCACAAAAGAAATTCTTGATCAAGCTGGAGGTTTTCTTCCTCTAAATTGCTTGAAAGTTATGGGTCGATCAGTTCGGATGTGGGGAAAACACGTGGATGCTTGCTGGCGTGAAGTTTCGAAGCATTTCAAACTCAATCTCTTCGAAGGGTCTCCGCCGGGCTCGGATTTCAAAATAAACATGGTTTGTTGCGCTTGCTTTGCTGTGAAGAGAGAGTTACTGTTGTCTACTCCATTCGAAGTATGGACTTCGTTTTACGAACGTTCAATTGTGAGAGGACAGTGTGTTGAGGGTCAATTAGATATAGATGAAGGTAAACATGAAACAGCAGGTGCTTTCGAGCACTTGGCGCATGTGATATTTGGGAGGAAAGATCCTCTGTGGGAACCAAAGTGTTTCGATGATTTCGCCACTATTGTGAATAATGAAAACGCGCGGGGGTCCTTAAAGCAACCCGAGGTTTATGCTTCTGAGAAAGTCGAAAAGCAACCTGTTACCATAGTAGAGAATGCTGATGACAGTTGGAGCAAACTTCCAGAGTTGGTGAAGCGTTTGCAATGCAACGTTGTATCAGATTCAAAGTCTACCCCGCCGTCACTCAAAATATTTGCACTTGAAGATGCACCGAGTTTGGGTCACTTTCAAATGAGTGTGGTATCATTTTTTTGCTGGTTGATGAATCAGGTAGAAGATGCAGACAATATTGCTCAACAAACTGGGAGGATACAGCTATACGTCAGCACAATAGTCAACTCCAACAAAGAACTTCAAAACGTTGCCGATTTGTACTACAAACCTTTTCTTGAAAGCATCGCTAGTTACGCTGAAATGAATTTTGACATTCACCTCTCTACGTTGGATGTCAACGATTGGTACACCAATTTGCATATCAATGCCGATCGAATCTCGTGTTATGATGATAATGAAACGGTTCGTGCAAAAGAGATCGAAGTTTACCATCGAACTTGCTCTTCTGAAAGGCACTACAAGGGACATTGCGCAGCCTGGTTTGATAAGCAAAGTAACGTTGATCACTTCAGAGACTTTTTGGAAAAATCGTTGAACTTGAAAGAAATTGCAGTTGAAGCAATGAGTGAAGTTATCAACGCTACCAGAATTCTCATCTTTGATAGAGCCGAAGGATATGCCAAATCGTATGAGGATGCGAATTTAGTAGTCAGTGCGATTCAAAATGAATGCAAACAATGCAATGTCACGTACTTTCAGGCTGATTTGAAGCGAGGCGGAGCAAAATCTTTTGAGTGGAATTGTCGACTTATCGCGGGCTACGATATTATAATTGCTGCGCATGGTTCCTTCCTGGCAAACCTGCCATGCGCAAAACCAAATTCAGCAGTAATAGAGATAATTTGGCGAGATATAACTGATATGAGTATGTATGAACCCTTAGCATATCAGTTGGGTCTGAAATATAGAAGAGTCAACTTTGATTGTGTCTTATGTGATGTGAGGGATCCAGAGGATCACCCGGTCAAGCCTGATCTTGCTGAATTACGCTCTGCATTACAATCGCTAACAATAGTCACGACAGAATCAACAGGAGACTTAGAAGAGAATAGGGTTGACGCCATAATGAGCAGTCAGGAAGCAAAAGAAAACGCCTCAGAAACGCTTACTGAAGAGTTTCACTTACTCTCGAACAAACTCATGAAAAATCAATTCAGAGATTCGTGCGCTGCAGCGTGCTTTTACTCTCCACAACTTACTCGAACAACAGGTCTAGGAAGTTTCGTGCAATTTATCGTAGCCGCTTTGACCTTTGCTATTGAGGATGGATGTGTTTTGATTGCATCATCAGGTTCATCTTTCTCGCAGTTGTTTGAGGGAACTTCCTTAAAAAATCTGACAAATTGCAAAGAAGAGGATGCCAAAGACATCAAATATATCGATATGGGTGCAAGTGATATGGACGAAAACGGTATGAGGGCTAGGTACATGAGATACGTACCGCAATTTGACGATGTTGGGTTCAAAGACAGCATCATGCTATGGCAAAGTGTCGCCCTGTCATTTCTTATGCGTGTAACCGAGAGTTTTACCAACCTAATTCAAGAAGTTCAAAATGAAATAGGTTGGTACGATATTCAGAAGTGCCATGGTGCTGTGATTTCTATGCACGTGAGGCATGGGGATAAAGGAAGCGAATCGCCTCCTCTACCATTATCTGCGTATCTGAAAGAACTTGAACTTTGGCTAGAGAATGCTGAACAAAATCAAGAATTCAAGTGTATATTTGTTGCCACGGATGATGGAGACCTGCGGAAAAGGCTTGAAGATTCTCCGGTTTTGAAACTGGAATCAGGTCGCGAATTCAAGGCGATCGGTTCATGGCAAAGCAAGGTGGCTTTGCAAAAGTTGTCTGGTTATACAGAAGGAGGAAATTTGCTTGATTTGCATCTATTGTCAAGGGGGGGAATATTTTGCTTTACATTTAGCAGTAATTTTGGCAGACTTGCGATGCATATGAATCCTATGCATCTCGAAGCTCGCGCAAAATCTTCCCTAATTCCTATGGATTACTATCATCATGCCATCAGTAGTGGCTTTTTCTTCGTTCATCAGCAAAATGGACGTAGAGGGTATTGGTCAACGGTGGCCGTGTTCAAAGAAAAAATATCTTCTAAACTTAAGTGCGAACCTCAAGATGGGTGTAGCATACAAACAAGCCAGAACGAAACGTGTTGCAGACTTCCGGCGAAATCAGATTATATCAACGGCGTGATCGGACCGAGTCTGTCTGAAATTTTTCCGGATGAGTTTGAAAAATATGGCCGTGTTATTGGTGAATTTTGAGCAATATACGTCAAAAGTTATGGACATGTCCTACATGTTTTACAACGCTTCTGCTTTTGATCGAGACATGTCAGGTTGGGACACCCCACCAGCCAATTGGCAGGACCCGTGCTGTGTTCTCTCCCCCTTTTGAGCGTTTTATTCATTTCCTAGGTTTAGAAAGTTGTACGTTACTACCAGTGCTGCCAATGATGTATTTATTTATTTGATATTCGACGACTTCTGTTCTTTTCGCCAGTCTGCATCCCAACAAATGTGTATTTTAACGTTTGCTCAAAAGTTCTATGTGATGCCAGTTGAACTCTGGACGGTGTTTTTGGAATCGCTCGAAGTAAAGTCCACTTTTTACATGTGCGCAGTTTCAATATTCGTTGTCCGCGTGTTAACAGTCTGGACAGTATTCCCACTGTAAGGAATAAGAGTAAAGCGAAAAAGGAAATTTTTCACCTACTGCTTGACCTCGCTCGTCAAATTAATACAAACGCGCACCGCGCGCTGCAAAAGAGATTGAGAGAGAGAGAAAGTGAGCAGAAATACGTTCGAGAGTAGCAATTGAGACGAGGTCAATCGTAGGTGACGTCGTTTGCGACGAAGCGCAGTCTCTTCAACTCGTCACCGCGTCTGATGATATCCGAGAACATACGTCGAGAATCGCACGGGGAACAGACAATATCTGGAGAGGGAGGAAGATGATGTCGGAACGCACTCGGTGATGGAACGCTACGCGACCTTACCAAAAGGCTTTGACGATATAAGAATGAAAAAGGTCAACGAAGCCACTTCGTATTCATATTCTTCCCTCTCTTCGTGTTCTCCATACTCGCTCTTTCTTTCGCAAAGCAACTCGAGGAAGATGGTTTTGTGTTTAGTTTTAGGTGTCTTGTTCGGGATTACGGGTGCAAACGTGTACTTCTCTGCCGTCGATAAAATAGCGACGATGACTAGAACCCGAACGAACGAAGACTACGAGAATAACAGGGAATTTATGTTGATCGATCCCAAACGAAAAAAAGATGACGAGGAGGGTGAACAGATAGAACGTAAGGAGAACGAAGAGTTTTTAGCAGCCATGCGGTATTTTCAGTGCACTCAGACAGACAAGGAAGCGGAGGTAAAAGTAGTAAATCTCGGAACTGGTGGCGGCCTCGGATCGATGTTACAATTTTCATGGAGAGAACTCTTGAAGTATAAAACGGACCCACAAAAGCACGTGGCTGTGAGGTTTGCTGGTAATTTAAAGTGGTACACGGCAAATGAGGGTTGCAAGGAAACCCCCAGTTACGAGTGCTTTTTCTTGGATCCGACGAGCGAGGGACACATTGACGTAGGCGATGCGAATATGAATAATAGTGATAGTATTGATAGAAATGTTTCTCCAGTTTTATCGTGCGAGGAGAGATATGCTGTGGGAAATCTTCTTCCCATTAAGCAGAACGCGTTTTGGTGGAGGATAACGAGCGCGTACTTGTTCTCACCAAAACCAAATATTCTCTCGGCGGCAGAGGCAGTTAGAGAACAATTTCATTTTACTGACTTCCCAGACGTGGCTTTACACATTCGTCGAGGTGATAAACTTCACGATGGGGCGAGCAGGCAGACTGTTCCTATCACTCTAGATATGTATTTTGAGGTTGCAGAAAAACTCGTGATTGAAGCAGCCGCCTCGAAATCTTCGCAGATTTTAGTTTACATTGCTTCAGACGACAAAGAAGCCATGATGAAGGCTCGAGATTGGGAAACCCAACGCGGAGGAATGAACGACTTAAACTTCAAAATTATCATGCAAGAGACAAAGATTACGGAGCTTGAAGGCACTCAAATCTCGGAATCAGGAAATAGCCTTGCGAGCGATAAGAAATACGCGGAAGCGCTTCTTTTTCTCGTAGATTTGCACTTTATGATGCACTCTAGTTATTTCGCCGGACTAGTTATGTCGCAGCCCGCTAGGATAGTCGCTGACATTGGTTTTGCCAAGGGATCAATGCTCAAAGCCATCGCCTTGGACGAAGAAAACATTGAAAACGGCTTAGCCGATGGAGGATGGAAGGCACTATGCACAGGATGGCATGGGAAGTCGGAGGTTCTCTCGCAGATTCGAGCGCATGAGGGAGCGAAACAGGATTCGACTGCTCCCTCTGATGCTACTACTACTGCTACTACTACTGCTACTGCTGCTGCTGTTGACAATATAAATGACGATAACGAGAAGCCAAAGTTATGCTGGGAGAAACCAGACGAAAAATTCTGTTGGAACCAGGGCTTAACTATTGAAGAGCATGTTGACGCTCAGCTGTATCCGTGGATTAGTAAAGGAGGTATCAGTCCCAAGGATGTAGAGTCGACTCATGCTCTTCGGTGCGATATTGTCAGCACAAATGGAGATTCAGGCAACTCGTACGTGAGCAGAGCGTTGAAAGCATATCCAGAGTTGAGGCCTGAAACAGATATATGTATACATAAAACCAATGGGGATTGGCCGGAATCGACTTTAAGAGATTGTTTAGATAACAACTTCTGTCCTTTAAGTATTGTTGGGAGTAGCTACGAAGCGTTCCTTGACATTGCTATTCCATACTCGTATGGCAATAGAGATGCGTTCGGGGACAAGTATGAAGAAAAACATAAAAATGTTTTGGAAATTGGCACCAATTCTCCCGAATGGTCACAAAAGAAAAATACAGCTGTGTGGAGAGGAAGTGTTGGGTGCTCTGTTGGGTGCGCCGATAAAGGCGAATTGTATTTTCCAAGTAATCACATTCAGCACTGTTCAGATGATCACAAGGCTGGCAGTTGGGACGCAAACAAAGCTGGACGCACTTGGGGGTGCGACCAAAGCAAAGCTGCTGTGCGCCATCAAAGGATGCAACTCGCGAATATGTCTTTCCATCGCGGCGAAGAGTGTGGGTTGGACGCAGCCATTACAACTTGGAACGAACACGAAGGTACACTTCGCGAATATTCGGGCATGACCTCAGAAGAGCTGGGAAATTTGAAAAGGGCGGGTTACAGTGAAAGAGAACAAGCTACATATAAATACATAGTGAATGTCCAGAATAATGGATTTGCCGATCGGCTATGGAGATTGTTAGCGCTAAAAGTTGTCGTTTTGCAAGAAATGCATGCATTCAGAGAATTTTTTTACGACATGCTCATTCCGTGGGTACACTACGTACCGATCAAAACAGATTTGAGCGATTTGTGCGAGAAAATACAGTGGTTGAGAGATAACGACGAAAAGGCTCGTGAAATCGCCGAAAACGCACATGAATTTGTTCGCGACCAGTTGAGTTTGGATAACATAAATTTATATGTCGCTTCGCTTATACATCGCATCGGGCAACTCACCGTTCAAGGCCATAACCTTACGGACGATGCTTTGTCGATTCCCCGGAAAAATAGATAAATAAATACTGTTCGCGTGTTCCCTCTGGAAGACGCCCTAGCATTCGGACATTTCTCGACGACAGTGGTGCAATATTTTTTATGGTTGATGAATATTATATATAGATCGCAAACGTAATGATTCTCAATCTCCACTGCAACTGTACGTAAGTTCCTTAAGAATTCAGATTAAAAGTCATCCGCCTTTACAAAATTTTGACAACCAAACGTTTATTATTGCAGAAAGTATCAATTGTCCCCGTCCTCTTCTAAACCAAAATACAACCATTTTTCCAGATTTTCGCCACGCTATGTCTCTTAGAATCCTCTCTTCTTTCGTTTCGCGCGCTTTTCGACGCATTTAGACGCTTATAAAAATGTTGCGAACTTCCACCGTTTGAAAGACGTGAACCCTCAGAAAAAAACTGTAAGTTTGATGCGCGCGCGAGTCTTGTCTGAAGATGTTGTCGACGTCGGAAAGACTGTCGACAAAAATAGAAACGATTACTTCGTCGATGGTACGATAAAGAAAAAGAAAAGCGTTCCCTCCTCCACCTCTTCTTATTTCTACTCGTCGATGATGACGAAAAATCCGTGGGTGTTGCTCGTTTTAGGTATCGCGTTTGGCGCGTTTCTCCCTACTCTAGTGAGACATGAATCGGTGCGCGCCGTGCACAAACACGTAAATGGTGCGTATAAAGCGCACAGGGAGGCTTCCAAGGAGTATATGAAGAGGTATCGAGAAACGTATTTAGGGGAAATGGAAAAGAATTACGTGAGTGAGAACGAAAACGAGTTGCTTTTGGAAAATATGGTGAAAGAAGAAGAGAAGAAAGTGGAAGAGGCTTTGGTAGAAGAGGAGGTAAGAACTGCTGCTCCCATAGATGATGTTGCGGTAGAGAGGGCGAATGACGTGGAGGAAGCGAGGCGCTCGAACTCTTCTCCGGATGCTCCCCAGTCGTTACCGGTGGTGCACATTTTGAACTTAGTCACCGGAACTGGTTTGGGACAAATAGTGGAAGCTTTGGTACCAATTTTAGAAACTCTGAAAAATACCGGTTACGAAAGGTTTGCTGTGCATGAATGCGGAGAAGATCCGCCCTGGAAACGCGGTTGGAATAAGTTGGTTTCATGTGAAGATCGACCAGAGAAGAATAACATTTATCATAATTTTAAGAGAACATACGAGAGTGGAGGTAAACAGACCATGATAGAAGTGATGAAGGAATTCGAGAAGTATGAGAATAGTAACGAAATAGATCATCTGAATGGGAATATGAACGATTGGAATGAGATTTTGAGCAGCAAAGAGATTTATGGGAACGCAGCGAAGATGTTGATGGTGCAGCAAATGCATAATAAATATGCCAAGACATCGGCGTCATCTATTTGCACTTCGATGCGATATTGGTTTGATGAGCCTGTTGGTGATTTACTGGAGTTGGTAAGAGAACCAGAGCGTGAAATGCATAAAGTGATCACTTTTCACATACGCACGTTCGCGGATGAGAACATTGGCATCGCTTTCAACGACGATTTATCATTGAATGAAGAATTGGCGGAGCAACGACGCGACAAAGGGAAAGCGCCAGAGCCGAGAACAGATCGCATCA
>Ga0181599_1002469_pt1 | contig 16567 bp, 10 predicted proteins | sample 041ome_3_FD_148658 | JGI IMG/M metagenome (GOLD analysis project Ga0181599, IMG submission 148658) | Coastal salt marsh microbial communities from the Groves Creek Marsh, Skidaway Island, Georgia - 041405US metaG (spades assembly) | ecosystem: Environmental > Aquatic > Marine > Intertidal zone >...
CTTGCCTTCCTCGCGACTGAGCTCGCTTCAGTCACGGCTGAAGTCGGGGCGCCGGAAGACGTAGTGCGTCGTCGTCAACAGGTGCTTGTCGACGGCGAGGGTGACTGGAAGCTCCACTTTGAAATGACAGCGTTGGCGCGACATCTGAAAAACAAGCAGGCCCAGTACTACCATCTTGATCAATTGTTCAAGCTTTACCCTCATAACAGAGAGAGCTACATCAATCTCGCTACGTTGTTGAGTCAAGAGGGACGCTGGGCCGAAGCGATTCCCTTGCTTGAGCGGTCGTTGAGCTACACGCGAGGCCGTGAGGAACTCGCGGTTGAAGCCATCGGCTGGCTCGGAACGGCGCACCTAAAAACGGGCGATACGACGAAGGCCACTGAATTATTGCTCTCCATTCCTGCCGACTACCCCGATCAAATCGGCATGAGTCTTCGCGCCTACGGCAATCTTATTAAGCACAGCGCGGACAGTCGTGACACCGAGGCAACCCAGGAGTATCTCTCAGCGGCGCAAGATTATGCGGAAGATCTCATTGCATCGGGAGCAAGTACGACCTATCCACGACTGAACCAGCGAATGGCACAGCTCATGACCATGGGTGGCGACAAGGCGGCTGCGGCGAGGTGGCAACAGGCGCGCTGAACCCTTCGGCGTATTATCAAATTTTGCCTCCCGCCTCATTCTTCTGTTAAATCAGGATCATCAGCACGTCTCGGAGCGAGCAAGATGACCGATGCATTAATTGAAGAAACGCTGGAGCAAGGTGTGCTCTGGCTCACGCTCGACAACGCCGAGCAGCGCAATCCGTTATCCAGCGCCATGCTTGCTGAGATCACCTCATCGCTAGAAACCGCGTATGACCACAATGAAGTACGTTGCATTGTCATAGCAGCTCGCGGTCCGGTCTTTTCCGCAGGACACGATCTGACCGAGATGGCACGGCGTTCAGACGAGACCAGTGAGGCGTGGAAACGTCGCGTGATGGATATCCTTGAAGCCTGTGCCGCCATGATGCAGCGTATTGTCCACGGTCCCAAAGCAGTTATTGCCTGTGTGCAGGGCACCGCAACAGCGGCGGGCTGTCAGCTCGTGTCAGCTTGCGATATGGCGATTGCCGCTAGTGATTCCCGTTTCTGCACGCCGGGTGTAAATCTGGGCGCCTTTTGCACGACACCCTTGGTAGGTATTGGTCGTAACCTCTCAAGGAAGCACGCACTTGAAATGGCGCTCACCGGCGAATTTTTCGGTGCGGCTGATGCAGAGCGATTTGGACTGATCAATCGCTGCGTATCGCCTGACGACGTTGTAGCCGAGACCCAGGCCTTGGCGGCGCGTATAGCCTCGCGCTCGCCACAAAGTATCCGGGATGGTAAGACGGCTTTTTACACACAGATTGAAATGCCCCTCAATGATGCCTTTGAGCACGCCAACCAAGTCATGGTTGAAGCAATGACCTCCGACGAATCGCGCCAGGGTGTGAAGGCGTTCTTCGAGAAGCGCACCCCAGAGTGGGGATGATCGCGTGCTGATCGAGACCGATGAGGGTCTCGCCAATCTGCTAAAGACAGTGCGCCATGTTGCGCTGGTGGGTGCGAGCCATAAACCGGAGCGGCCGAGTTATCAGGTCCTGACGTTTCTCCTTGAGAAAGGCTATCGGGTCACGCCGGTGAATCCGGGTCTGGCGGGCCAAACCCTTCAGGGTCAGACCGTGGTCGGGGCATTGAGTGATATTGATGACCCCGTCGATTTGGTCGACATCTTCAGGGACGGTAGCGCGTTACCGGAACTGGTCGACGAGGCCATCGCAATGGGTGCGCCGTCACTGTGGACACAGCTCGATGTTAGGCACCCTGAAGCCGAGCAAAAGGCGCTGGACAACGGGCTGAATGTCGTTATCGATAAATGCCCTGCGCAGGAATGGCCGCGCCTAGAAGCGGGTGGCCTTATCTAGACGCTAGTGAGCTCCACCCGTTACGTGACCGTGGCCTGGCAGCATTGCAACTGCTCAGAGTGTGCTGCCCTTGGTTTCCTCCAAGTGAGATAGCGACCAGAGCGTTAGCAGAGCAGCGATCGCAATGTACACCGATACGTAGAAGATTCCGAAGCTATCCCAGAGCAGAACGGCAATCGTCGGAGCCAGAGCCCCGCCGATAATCGCACCCAGCTGATACCCCAGTGAGGCTCCTGAGTAGCGCACTTCAGTGCTGAATAGCTCCGTAAAATACGCAGCTTGCGGTCCGTACTGCATGCCGAGGAACAAGAGCCCCATCGTAATGGCTAAACAAATGAACAGGGGATTACCTGTATCAATCAGAGGGAACAAGGCAAAGCCCCAAGCGCCAGTAAGGATGGCACCCCAGCGATACACATTTTTCCTGCCTATCCTGTCTGATAAGCCCGAAAAGTAGAATTGCGTAGGCACCATAATGGCGGCCGCCACGAGGACTGCGGTCAGCATCAAGTCCTTCGATAACATAAGGTCAGGCGACTGCATGCCGTAAGAAATAACGAAAGCGATAAGAATATAAAACGTCACCTGCACCGAGAGAAACGCACCGGCTGCCAACATAATTCGCTTTGGATATTTTCTAATGGCTTCGATGACCGGCGAGCGCTTAACGGTCTCAGCTGGCTTATCCGTCGCTGACTGTGCATCGCTGAGAGATCGAAACGCCTCCGTATCCTCGATCTTGAGCTGTATGTACATCGAGATGCCGATCAGTACGATACTGGCAATAAATGGGAGTCGCCAACCCCAATCCATGAACGCCTCGTCACTCATGGAGCTACTGACGCCAATGAATGCGAGATTTGCCAGTACAACACCCAGGGGCGCACCCGCTTGAGCATAGGCCCCGTACCACCCACGCTGATCTGCCGGCGCACTCTCCGTGACCAACAGCATGGCGCCACCCCACTGGCCACCAATCGCTAACCCCTGAACAAATCGCAGCAGTACAAGCAGTATCGGCGCAGCGACACCAATCGACGCGTAGGTGGGCAAAAAGCCGATAAGCGTGGTGGTAACGCCCATCATCATAAGGGCGACGACCAGGGTTCGTTTGCGCCCAATACGATCACCAAAATGGCCAAAAACGATACCCCCAAGGGGTCGTGCTAAAAAGCCAACCGCCAGGGAGCTGAAGCTAATTAACAGGGCTGTCGTGGGATCTTCCTGCGGGAAAAATGCGATCGGGAAAATAACCGCCGCTGCGGTGGCATAGAGAAAGAAGTCGTACCACTCGATGCTCGTCCCTGCGAGAGAAGTCAGTGCGACCCGCCGCATGTTTTGCTGCTGGTCCTGCCCAGTTGTGTCACTCATTGTTATATCTCTTAGTCTTGGCTTTTATTGTTAGTTCGATGATTGCCGAGGCATCAGCCTTCATCTAATAGCGAGATGGCCCGCGGGTCAATGGGTGACGGGTGGGCTAAGAGCCTGCTCGGGTTGCACCAAAGGCGCATAAAGAGTGCATTAACTGCTCGGCTGAGGGCGATGACTGTGCAATCATTGCGCGACGAACCCATCAATAATAAGTGACAGTCACGCCATGGACGCACCAGCAACCGCACCCTTTTATGACAAAACCAGCACCCTGGGGCTGCAGCGCAGCTTCATCAACGGGAGTTACGTTTCATCTTCATCGGGGGAGACATTTCAAACGCGGCACCCGGGCACGGGCCATGTGATCTGCGATGTAGAAATTGCGGATGATCATCTGGTCGACGTAGCAGTGGCTTCAGCCCGCGCGGCGTTTGCAGCCTGGTCAGCCACGCCCGCTGCCGAACGCGGCGCCATTTTGCGACGAGCCGCGGCACTGTTGCGAGATCGAAATCAGGAGCTCGCGGAACTCGAGACACTGGATACGGGTAAAGCAATCCAGGAGACGAGCGTCGTTGATGTCATGAGCGGCGTTGAGGTGCTTGAGTATTACGCGGGCGTCGCGCAGAGCCTGCACGGCTCACATGTAGACCTTCCGCCTGAGGCCTTTGCGATCATGCGGCGTGAACCTCTTGGCGTGTGTGCGGCGATTGGGGCATGGAACTACCCCATCCAGATTGCCTTGTGGAAGTCTGCACCGGCACTGGCCTGTGGTAACACTATGGTGTTCAAGCCCTCTGAGGTGACACCGCTTACAGCGCTAAAGTTGGCTGAGATATACCGTGAGGCGGGCTTGCCCGAGGGTGTGTTCAATGTTGTGCTGGGCGCGGGGGCAACGGGTAGCGCGCTCGTAAAGCACCCGGATGTTGCGAAGGTCTCGCTGACAGGTTCGGTCGCTACAGGTAAACGCGTCGCTGCGATGGCTGCTGAGACGCTTAAGAAGGTCACACTCGAGCTCGGTGGAAAATCGCCCATTGTGATCTTTGATGATTGTGACTTTGACAGCGCGGTTAATGCGGCACTGGCCGGTAACTTCTATTCAACCGGGCAGGTTTGCTCCAACGGCACCCGCGTGTTTGTTCATGAGGCGATCTACGATGCCTTTGTTAGCGAGGTGGTAGCGCGGTCGAACGCCATTGTTGTGGGTGATCCCTTTGATCCGGCGACCCAGATGGGGCCGCTCGTATCACAGCAGCAATTGGAAAAAGTCGCGGGTTATCTGTCTGAGGTTCGACATTCGGATGACGTGAGTCTCCTGTGTGGCGGCGACATCGATTTCGATTCCGCGTTGTCCGGTGGCTATTACGTCTCGCCCGCAGTTGTGGTTACAGACAATGAAGCGCATGCGGTCGTTACCGATGAGGTCTTCGGCCCAGTGATGTCGGTTCTGAAATTCTCTGACGAAGCGGATGTGGTTGGTCGCGCTAATTCAACGAAACTTGGGCTGGCAGCCGCCGTATTTAGCCAGAATTTCTCGTTAGCGCATCGAGTAGCCAACACTCTGCAGGCCGGTATTGTCTGGATCAACGAATACAACATCACCCCCGCCGAAATTCCATTTGGGGGTTACAAGGAGTCGGGGATCGGTCGGGAAAACGGACTCCAGACCATTGAGCACTTCACTCAAACAAAAACGATCTATGCCAACCTCGGTAAGGTCGAAAAAACGTATTGAAACGCATGAAGCTCGGAGGCGTGTGGCAAGCGATGGGTAGAGGCTAAAGCCATCATGAATCAATTAAATTCCTCGGCTGTCTCCTGGGTGTGTCAACGAGCACGAGCACTCACCGACTTACGTCGGTGTGAGGGGTATGCCAGACTCAGCCGACGCGTACTAATGAGCATGGGGGTGCTGATGGCTCAAGTCACTGTTGCGGATCCCATTGGTCCAAATGAAGGGGCCGCATGGAAGACAACGCCCAAAACGCTCTTTGTTGTGCTCGATGGCATTCCGGCGGACGTTATTGAGCGAGTGAATACGCCGGGCATCGATGCTGTCGCAGCGAATGGGTCGTATCAGCGCGCTTATGTTGGAGGCGAACTCAACAGACCTACGGAGAGCCCGACAGTGTCGGCGGTGGGCTACATGAGCCTGCTGACCGGGACCTGGTCTAACAAGCACAACGTCCGAGCCAACTATGACCTCGCACCCAACTATGCCTTCTGGGATATCTTCCGGGTGGCCAAGCACCAGGCTAACACAGTGACCACCGGTCTTTTTTCAACCTGGACGGATAATAGAACCATCTTGATGGGCGACGGCCGGCCGGAGGCCGGAGGTTATAAGTTTGACTTCGTGGCTGATGGATTTGAGAAAGATCCGGCCTTCGCGCCTGAGCTCGATGATATCGAACGGATACAGGCAATCGACCGCCACGTCACGACGTTAGCGGCGAAGACGATTGGGGAGATTGCCCCCGACCTCTCGTGGGTCTACCTGCAGCACACGGACGATATCGGTCATCGCGATGGCGATGGGCCGGCGATGGATCTCGCGGTGCGCTGGGTCGATGCGCGGGTATCAGAGCTCTGGTCGACCGTAGAGACGCGCGCACAAAGGTATAAAAACGAGGACTGGCTGGTGGTGATAACCACGGACCACGGTCGCACCCTGTCGGATGGCAAGGGGCACGGTGGGCAGTCCGACAGGGAGCGCACCATCTGGATCGCAAGCAACAGTCCGCGTATGGTTTCGCCGTGGGAACGTGCGGCTGCCATCGTAGATATTTATCCATCGATTGTGGAGCACATGCGATTTCAGTTACCCGACGAGGTTGCTGCGCAGCTGGAAGGGCAATCGCTGTTATCAGAGTGAGGAGCTAAGGGTGTCCGAGGCGTTTGATTACATCATTGTGGGCGGCGGATCTGCCGGCTGTGTCCTGGCGAATCGTCTGTCTCAGGACCCTGCTACCACGGTGTTGCTGCTAGAAGCTGGGGGCAATGGCCGTAGTCTTTTTGTTGATATGCCAACGGCATTTGCCATACCCATGGCATCAAAAGTCTTTAACTGGGGTTACTTTAGCGAGCCCGAACCTTCGTTGGACGGTCGGCCCATGGATGCGGCGCGAGGACGCGGGTTAGGTGGATCCTCGGCCATCAATGGCATGGTGTACGTACGGGGCCATGCGCGTGATTTCGATGAGTGGGAGTCGCTGGGCGCAGCCGGTTGGAACTACCAGAACTGTTTGCCTTATTTTCAGCGCGCCGAGTCGTGGATGCACGGTGGCGATGTCTACCGTGGTGGCGATGGCCCTGTGGGTACCTCTAACGGGAATAACCGCAAAAATCCTCTGTATCAGGCCTTTATCGACGCGGGTGAACAAGCCGGTTATGGCGTTACAGAGGACTACAACGGTTTCAGGCAAGAAGGGTTTGGGCCCATGCACATGACTGTCAAGGGCGGTATTCGGTCCTCCACACGCAGATCGTATCTTGAGCCCGTTCGACATCGCAGCAATCTCACGGTCATCACCGACGCTGAGGTTGACCGAATCGAGCTAGAGCAGGGTGTTGCTAAGCGCGTTATCTATAAAAAAGCCGGCGCTATCCGAGTCGCATCCACCCGCCGTGAAGTGGTGTTGAGCGCGGGCAGTATTGGCTCACCGAGTGTCCTCCAGCGATCGGGCATCGGACCTGCCAACGTGCTCAGCGACGCAGGTGTTGACCTGATTCACGAACTGCCCGGTGTCGGCGAAAATCTCACCGATCATTTGGAGGTCTATTTTCAGTACCGGTGCACTCAGCCTATAACGATCAATGGACATCTGAATCCATTGGCCAAGCTCAAGATCGGCGTACAGTGGGCCCTCTCTAAAACGGGCTTGGGCGCGACCAACCATTTCGAGTCCTGTGGCTTTATCCGCACCCGAGCGGGCCTTGAGTGGCCCGATATTCAATACCACTTCTTGCCGGGGGCGATTCGTTACGACGGGAATGCCGCGTTTAAAGGGCATGGTTTCCAGGTCCACGTGGGTCCCAACAAGCCCGAGAGTCGGGGTCACGTTCGCATACGAAGCGATGACCCTGCAGACGCACCAAAAATAGTCTTCAACTACCTCGCGACCGAAAAAGATCGCGAGGACTGGCGCATCTGTCTTCGACTGACGCGTGAAATTCTTTGTCAGCCGGCGCTCGATGGGTTCAGAGGTGATGAAATTCAGCCCGCCGTAGATCTCTCGGATGACCCTGCGGTGGATGCCTGGGTCAGAGCCAACGTGGAAACCGCCTACCATCCCTCATGTAGCTGTCGGATGGGTGCAGACGAGGATGCCATGGCAGTGGTCGACCCCCAGTGTCGGGTCCGAGGGGTGCCGGGGCTTCGGGTTGTTGATTCCTCGATATTCCCCAGTATCCCGAACGGCAACCTCAACGCCCCCACCATTATGCTCGCGGAGCGTGCGGCCGCGTTGATCCGAGGCGAGACCATGGAAACCTCTGATGCCGCCACCTGGATTGCCCCGGATTGGGAGACATCGCAGCGCCTTGGTGAGCCGGTTAGGCCCTTGAACGCTGATCTGTTGAGGTCCGCACCATGATAACGTTGCTGTCGATAGCGATGGTGGTTGCGTTACTGTCTGCCGCCTTTGTCGTTCTGCGCTGGCCCACCTACGAGTGCATGGGCGACACGCCATTGCCGACGCTGTCCTTTCTCGCCATTCTTTTTACTTCGGGCCTCGACGTCGGGCTCATCATGTTTCCTCTGATCGATTTCGAAACCTATGCAACGGGTGTTGATTACAGCTTCGCCAGCCCGTTGGTTATTGAATTCGGTTTTTGGGGGGGGCTGGTTTGGGGGGTTTACTTCCTGACGACACTCTACTTTTGCGCCATTGAGCCCCGGCTCAAACTGTTTGAGCTGACGCCAATACGGTGGGTGCATAATCTTGTGGTGATTGCGACCTGCGCGTTCACGGCCTACCTTTTCCTCGCCTACCTACCGAGTTATATCGAGGGCATTGGTGCGCTAGCGACCTATCTTTTGGTGGGTTCAGTGATTGTCCTTGCCGTTGTCTCAAGCACAAGGCTCGCGGTTCTCAGGGTGCTCAGCTTGAGCTCCACAGGCTTGTTTTTTGTGCTGATCGCATTCGCCTGGGTGGTATCTGGCGTTGGCATCGGCGGGCTTTTCAATGAGATAAGTGGTCTGAGCGAATACCTGGCAAATCTCGATCGCTTCGTTCTGCCAATCAACGATTATCACGGCTTCTACCTGAGTTGGTGGTTCGCCTGGTCGATTATGATCGGTCAATTCGTGGCACGGTTTGTCAACGGCATGGCCGCCTGGAAGCTATTCATCGCGATATTAATTGTGCCGTCTATCCCGATCGCGCTCTGGTTATCGGTTCTGTACGGCTATTTTGCCGGCGGTATTCCGGTCAGTGATTCCATCACGTTGCTCATGATTGTCGTCGGCGTTCTTTTTGTCATCAACAGCTTGGATTCGCTGACGCGGCTCTACTCTCAAAACCTCGGATTGACGGTGGAGGCGCTAGGCCGGCCCCGTTACGTTGTGACGCACGCTGGGCTGCTCGGCAGTCTGGTTGTCTTGTATCAATTCACACCGCTGAAAATAGAGTGGATTGGCATGATCGTGATTGGCCTATACGTCGCCATTTACGGCCTTATCTTTACGAGAAGGAACGACCTGATGGGCGACGCTCCCGCTACCGCCAAGACTCCCAACACGCCTCGCACCTAAAACACTCAATGTAAGCGCGCACCTTGGCGTTTTAGTTCAGCTTGTAACGCCGATAGGGATAAGTCCTCGAAACCTTCGTTCCTCTTCACGGACAGAGCGGCAGCCGTGCCGGCTGCCTGACCCGTAACGGCGCAACACATCATGTTGCGGGTGGCCGCGTGACTGACGCGATCGCCGCCCGTAATACGTCCGGCGCAAATGAGGTTCTCGACCTGTTTCGGGATCAGCGTTCGGTAGGGGAGGTGAAAGTACCGACCGGTTGTCGGCAGGATGAGGATGCCATAGCCATCAATAAACTCCGGGAAAATACCCACAGAGTCGTCGAATCGTCCCTGCTCACGGACGTCGTTCTCGGTCATGTTATAGGCAGCGTCAATCTTCCGTGTATCCCTGATGCCCAACGTCATTCCGAAGTTTCTCAATTTCGCGTTTTCACAGCCGGGCTGGAAGGCTTGTAGCGCTTTCACCGCCATCATGGCCTGTTTACGACCCTCCATCTCGCCGCGCGTGAGGTCGGCGGGATCGGTCCCGTCATAACCCAGGAGGTGGACGAGATTCATGTAGGTCAGGTCGCCCGTATCGTAGAGTGCACCCCAGGTCCCCGAAATGGTGTCGAGGTTGGGTGGAATCAGTCCCTCCGCCCGCGCACGCTCAAACGGCTTGCGGAGGAAGGGTGAGAACATCTCATCCTCCTTGCCTGTTGTCTCGATGGTCCATTGCCCATAGGCCCAATCGGCGTAGGTGTGGGGCGCCGCTTTGACGTGCTCAATGAACTTTGTCTTGTCGACTCCCGATAGTGAAAACATGACCGAGGCACCGATCATGTCCTCCTTCGCCTGCTTGACTGTCGGCGCGCCTGCCCTGTGTGCAACGTCTGCATCTCCTGTGGCATCGATGACACGCTCAGCGAGGATGGCCTCGCGTCCCGCTTTACTCTCTACAATGGCGCCCGTAATTCGGTTGCCGTCCATGATGGGGGCGACGAATAAGCGATGGAGCATGGGTGTGATCCCAGCCTCCAAGACCAGGTCGTCTGCAACCGCTTTGAACGCCTCCCCATCGATGGCATGGCTCTTGGATTGCGGTTCCGCCACGGACGCACCGGCAGCTTTTGCGCGAGCTTCGAACTCAACGCCAATCCCTTCGCTATCAATGGTTTGATCGTGCCGGTACCAGGCAAAACCCTCTACGCCAACCGCTGTAATGTTGCCGCCGAAACACCCAAAGCGCTCAAGTAAGGTAACGCTTACACCTGTTCTTGCGGCCGCGATGGCGGCGGCAAGTCCGGCAGGTCCGCTACCAATGACCAGGACATCAGTGGAGTGAATAACATCCAGCTCTCTGGCAGGTTCGATTACTTTCATTTTGGCTCCGAGCACTCTTATCGCGAGCTTCTTATTTTTAAGCGGTTTTTGTTTGATGTTCTTTTAGTTTGGAGGTATACCACGATGAGCACTTTAAGTAATGCTGTCGATATTCTGTAACAATGAGCCGTTTAACTTCGGCGTGGGGGTCAGATAGGCAGTCGGTTTAGGTGCAGTACCCCCGGGAAAAACGCAGTACAACAACGAAAACGATGCGAAGTCATTGAGGGAGTAAACTATGAAAAGTCTTAACTCATCCCAAAAGACCTCATTTTTCAGACGGCCTTTAGCGCTGGCAGTTTCGACTGCCTGCGGGTTGGTTGGTGCAACAACGATTGCCATGCCAACACAGGCGCAGGTTGAAATTGAAGAGGTTTTGGTCACCGCGACACGGCGTTCTGAGAGTGTTCAAGACATTCCAATGAGCGTCAGTGTATTGGGTGAAACACAGCTGGAGGACCTCAATATCACCGATATGGAGGATTACATCATGATGCTGCCAAACGTCAGCTTCGTGACGTTGGGCCCCAGCAGTGGTGATATCTATATTCGAGGTATCTCGAGTGGTGGTGAAAGCAGCCTCGGCGCTAACCCATCGGTAGCGGTATACCTTGATGAACAGCCGGTTACGGCAGTGGGTCAGTATCTGAACCCGCACGTTTATGACGTAAACCGTATCGAAGTGTTGGCGGGCCCTCAAGGTACGACCTATGGTGCGAACGCCCAGTCTGGCGCTATCCGAATCATCACAAACCAGCCCAGTACGGAAGGGTTCGAGGGTGGTATTAGCTTTGGTATGGAGCAGCCTAAGAGCGGTGACATCAGTCACCTCACTGAAGGTTTCGTAAACATCCCACTGAGTGACAGCATGGCGCTGCGTCTTGTTGGTTATAACAAGGTCCAAGGCGGCTTTATTGATAACGTTCCAGGTACGCATACCTTCGGCCGTGGTTACATCCGCGCAGGATTGGATCCTGCGAGCCCGCTGAATGATGTTGCGGCTGATATCACGGTTGATAACAGCGAAGTTGCTGAAAAGAACTTCAACGATGCGACGACGCGCGGCGCTCGTGCCGCATTGGCTGTAGACCTCAATGACAGTTGGACACTGACTGCTGCTCTCATGATGCAGGATGTCGAATCCAATGGCGTCTGGGATCACGACCCAACCGTTGGTGATCTTAAGGTCATGCGCCTTATGCCCGACTGGAACGATGATGAGTGGACGCAAACCTCATTGAAGCTCGAGGGTGAAGTATTTGGGGGCACGTTGACCGCGACTTACGGCGATCTTGAACGTGATACAGAAACCTATGCCGACTACTCGCTCTACAGCGATTATTACGTGTCATACGGTTACGTAGAGCCTTACTACAACTGCTATGTGTCCTACACTGGCTTCTGTGGTGACCCCAGAGAGCAGTACACCAACACGACCGAAATCGATCGAACCACTTACGAGATTCGTTACGTGTCTGATCAGGAGGCGCGTCTGCGCTACATGGTTGGCTATTACGGTGTTGAGGTCGATACGGCGTCAGACAGTGATTGGCACGTCATGGGCCTGAATGGCACGCCGTTAGCGGTGGATGCTCCCGATATCTATTGGACAACAGACTTTGTCCGTGCTTATGACGAAACAGCCTACTTTGGTGAGGTATCGTTTGATGTGACGGAAGCGTTAACGGTCGCAGCGAGTGCGAGAAAGTTTGACTACGAAGGTGGTCTGAATGGGTTCTCTGGCACCGTGTGGTGGCCCTGTGGTGGTTGGGGTCCTCAAGGTGATCGTCCCGCCAGTAACTACGGCGAAGACTGTGCGCCGGTGCCTCGTGTCACCGAAGCGAATGACTCGGTATACCGCCTAACAGCTGAGTGGCAAGTGAACGACGATGTCATGGCGTATGCGACATGGGGTGAAGGTTACCGACCTGGTGGTTTGAACCGTTTCTGTGCAACGCGCTTGCAGGATGGCCTGGGTAACCAAGGGGCCTCGAACATTGGTTGTGAATTCTTGCCAGACTTCCTGACAGCCCAAGAGCTTGGCTTTAAGGCCTCTCTGATGGATGGCAAGTTGCGTTTGAATGCGGCGGCGTTCTGGCAGAAGTGGGATGACTTCCAGTTCTCAAGACTGGATACCTCCATCTCGCCCATCACGCTGACGTACAACGTCGGTAACGCCGAGAGTAACGGTTTCGAGTTCGATTTCACTGCGATGCTGGCGGCCAACTGGTCGTTAAGTGGTGCGGCGAGCTTCGTTGATTCGAACTTGACCTCTGACTACGCGCGAAACGGTGTGGACGTAGATGCTGCGTCGGGTACTGCGTTACCGCGCGTACCTGAGACTAAGTGGAATCTATCGACGCGATACGGCTTCGGTGATGATCTCTTTGTACAAGCGGCTTACATGTACACAGGCGATTCGTACAACACCCTGTTTGATGGTGGAACAATCTCCACTCAGCGACGGACTCAGAAAGCCTACACGGTGGTTAACACCGCAGTGGGTATGGAGCGGGAAAACTGGTCAGCACAGGTTTATGTCAACAACCTGACTGATGAGCGTGGCTCTGTCTGGATTAACGCCGTGACCTGGGACCAGCGTGTCACCATCAACCAGCCAAGAAGCTTGGGAGTATCGTTCACTCGATCGTTCTAAGCTTGTTTCGTGAAGTTAAAAGGGGCACCTTTAAGGTGCCCCTTTTTTATGAGGGGCATCGTAACCGCTCCCGTTAGATACCTTGTGATGTGAAAGCAGAGTGACCATGCCATCCGCCGAAGACCTATATGAACAAATCAAAGTTGCCCTACAAAACGGCGATTCGGGAACGGCCTGTCAGTTAGCCAAAGACGCCAGAGACATGGCTCCCGGTGATTCACGATTTGTCTTGATGCACGGTGTTGCGCTCCGACGTAACGGTCAACATAAAGCGGCGGAGCCGCTACTGCGTCAAATCTTGGTTGAGGCTGAAGGCCTGGTGCTCGCGCACCATGAACTGGGTCTTGCTCTGAAAGGACAGGGCAGGTTGTCAGAAGCCATTATGTCTCTTGAGACCGCTGTACGGTTGCAGCCGAGTTTGAAGACGGCATGGCGGGATCTCTATGAGCTACGAGCGTCCCAGGGGGATGACGTAGCCGCGGCGGATGCTTACCGCCGATCGTTAGGAAGCCAGCAGGGGCTGGATCCGCTACTGACCAAAGTACTTGATTTAATGCAGGCGGGCCGATTGGGTGCCGCCGAGGGCATTTGCCGTGAGTACCTCAAGCGGCGACCCCACGATGTTGATGCTATCCGACTACTGGCTGAAATCGGTATTACCTTGGGGATGCTTGATGAGGCGATTGTGCTACTCGAGCGTTGTTTAGCGTTGGCGCCCAACTTCACCATTGCACAGGCGAACTACGCAACAGCATTGGCTCGTCGACAGCGATTTGATGAGGCGCTGGACAGAACAGGGCGCTTACAAACTGAGCAGCCAGACAACCTCTCTCACAAAGTCCAGCACGCATCAATCCTCGCGATGGCAGGCCGTTTCGAGCAAGCACACGAAAAATTTGAAGAGGTACTCACCTTCATTCCGGACAACGCGCGTATTTTGACGAGTTACGGACATTCGCTTCGATACGGTGGGCGCGGAGAAGATGCGGCAGCAGCGTATCAGAGGGCTATTGCAGCAGAACCTGATGCGGGTGAGGCTTATTGGAGTCTGGCAAATCTAAAAACCTTCAAGTTTGCCGATGCTGAACTTGATGGTATGCGTCAGCGTTACGCGGCCATGGAAAAGTTGAGTGCGGATCGCTATCACCTGGCCTTTGCTTTGGGTAAGGCCCTGGAAGACAAGGGTGACTTCGCCGAGTCATTCGCCGCCTATGCCGATGGCAACACCATAAAAAATACCTTTAGTTCCTACACCACCGAACGAACGTCTGGTGAGGTGGATAGCATGATCGAGCATTGTGCTGATGGCTTTTTGGAGCCGGGCGGTCATACCTCAAATGAACCCATTTTTATCTTGGGTCTGCCTCGGGCCGGTTCAACGTTGTTGGAGCAAATCTTAGCCAGTCACTCTGCGGTTGAGGCCACGGCTGAGCTTCCCTTAATTAGCCAGATTGCCGGTGAGCTGGGTGGCGGGCGTCGACGATCGGAGCAGAACCTCTATCCGCAGTGCTTAACCTCAATGAGCCAGGATCAGCGTGAGTCGCTAGGCCAGCGCTATCTCGATGGTGCAAGCATCTATCGAACGGACAAGCCTTTCTTTATCGACAAGATGCCGAATAATTGGGTTCATATTGGCCTTATTAAAACCATTCTTCCGAATGCGACCATTATTGATGCGCGACGACACCCCATGGCAGCGTGCTTTGCGAACTTTAAGCAGCTGTTTGCGCGCGGGCAGGAGTTCACTTACGGACTCGAGGAGATTGGCCACTACTACGCAGACTATATGCGTCTGATGGATCACTGGCACTCCGTTCTTCCTCATGGGTTGATGACCGTGCAATACGAGACTGTCGTGGAGGATCTCGAAACTCAGGTCAGAGTTCTGCTGGACCACTGCAATCTGCCTTTCGAGGAGCAGTGCCTGCGTTACTACGAAAAAGACCGAGCGGTCCGGACGGCAAGCTCGGAGCAGGTTCGACAGCCGATTTACCGCGACGCGCTCTCGGTCTGGCAGCGGTACGAGGCGCATCTCGATCCACTCAAAGCGGTGCTCGACGAGCGCGGTATCGCTTACTAGTTCTGGGTTGAGTTACGCCTCAAAAACAGAGGCATAAAAAAAGGCATGAAAATAAGCTACCCTGTCGGCACATCATAAAAACAACTCTGGGATGCGTTATGACGCAGGCTGTAGATCGCGTTAACTTTGTTTTGACCCTGTCCGTCATGTTGGCGATGGCCATACCGCTCCTACTCTTTCCCGACGCCAGTGCGCTTGCACTCGAAACGGCCTATAACTTTCTCGCCACCGAACTGGGTTGGTTGTACATACTGACGGCGATTGTCGCCTTTGGGGCTGTCCTGTTTATTGCGTTTGGCCCCTATGCTCATGTGCGGCTTGGCGACGATGCGCCTGAGTTCAGTACCGCCAGCTGGATCGCGATGCTGTTTGCGGCGGGTATTGGCGCCGGCATGATGTACTGGGCCTCCATCGAATGGGCATTTTATGTCGATGCGCCGCCGTTTGGCGCTGAGCCCCGATCGCCAGAGGCTTACGTGTGGGCGTCTTCCTTTGGGCTGCATCATTGGGGGCTGGTTGCCTGGTCATTTTACTGTTTGCCAACGCTCGCCATTGCCTATCCCTACTATGCGCGAGGGGTATCCAAGCTCAAGTACAGCATTTCCGCACCGCACTTTATCAAGGGCGGTGAGTCTTCCATTGGGGCCCGCCTCATGGACAGCTTTTTCATGATTGCCTTGGTGGGAGGGATTGGAAGCTCGTTAGGGTTCTCTACGCCCATGATTGCGGCGCTGATCTCGAGGCTAACGGGCATACCCGTAAGTTTCGGGATGGAGCTCTTTGTCGTGGCCGTCTGTGTTGCGATGTTTGGCACCAGTGTGTGGCTGGGCCTGAAGCGGGGTATTAAGCGGCTCAGTGACTTCAATATGGTGCTGGCGTTCGTGATTCTGGCTTGCATTCTACTGGCCAGTGATACCGTGTTCTTGCTCAAAATGGCGATTAATTCGATTGGTCATACATTGCAGAACACCGTGGCTATGATGTTCTGGACGGACCCAATCAATGAGACGGGTTTTGTCGAAGACTGGACTATTTTCTACTGGGCCTGGTGGCTGGCCTATGGCCCGTTTATCGGTATTTTTGTAACGCGCATCTCCAAGGGCCGTTCATTACGCGAGATGGTGCTTGGCATGTTGGGTATGGGATCCATGGGCGTGTGGCTCTTCTACCTGATTATTGGTAACCACAGCCTGGGGCTTCAGTTAAGTGGCGAGGTTGATGTGCTCGGCATTATGGCCGAGACGGATGGTAATCAAGCCATTATTGCGGGTCTTGATGCGTTGCCCGGTGCGGGATTATTTATCGTCGCCTTTATTTTCCTGACCAGCATTTTCACGGCGACGACCTATGACAGCGCGTCTTATGTGTTGTCTGCGAGTGCGACGAA
>Ga0181599_1002477_pt1 | contig 16519 bp, 10 predicted proteins | sample 041ome_3_FD_148658 | JGI IMG/M metagenome (GOLD analysis project Ga0181599, IMG submission 148658) | Coastal salt marsh microbial communities from the Groves Creek Marsh, Skidaway Island, Georgia - 041405US metaG (spades assembly) | ecosystem: Environmental > Aquatic > Marine > Intertidal zone >...
GAACGAGATAAAAAAAAAAAAAAAAAAAAAAATTGAAAGAGAAGGGGGGGTGCACACATCAAAAAATTATTATGGCCGCGGCGACGCTCGCGCTCGCCGCAAAGGAAATCACAACAGAAGAAGGCGTTGAAGAAGATGGAAAACGAGGAGGAGAAGAAAAGATGGGAGAAGCGTCGCGGGAGTTTCCATCACCGAAAGGTCCTCTCGAAACGACGACGGAGAAATTGGAGGAGAAAAAAATAGAGGAGGAGGAGCAGAAAAAGAAGAAGCGTTTAGTCGTAGAGGACGTGGAGCGGGACGAGCGGTTCGAAGCGATGTGTAAAGAGACGTCGATTAAAGTTTTGCAGAAAGCGCACGAGAAGTTGACGAAGAGAGAGACGCAGGCGCACAACAAAGAGTGGATTTTGATGAAGATGGCGGGATTCGTGGTGGAAGGAGAGGATTTATCCTCCTCCTCCTCTTCCTCGGAGGACGAGGAAGAAGGAGGGGAAGGAGAGGCGATGAAAGGCGCAGTGTTTGCGCGATTGAGACGAATCGTAGAGGAAACAGGTGCGAGCGAAAGAGGTAAAGAAAGCAAAGAAGCGGGGGACGCGAGCAGATTTTGTGCGCCTGTACCGACGCCTTCGACATCGAATAATACTAAGTATCACAACAACAAAAAAGGTAATAAAAGGAAGAGAAATGCGTTGTTGACGGACGGGGATGTGACTGCTATTACTGGTACTGCTCCGCTTCAATGCACGCGTAACGACGGCAAGAGCTGGCGATGTTCAGCGTTAGCTGTGGAGGGACACAAACACTGCGCTAAACATTTACGATGGGGTTATGGAGCTCGATCGGCGAAAAACGCCGCTTTGATAGCCAACATCGCGGCTGCAGAGAAGAACAAAGAGAGCATCAGGCAGAAACAACAAAAAAAACAACACGCTTTCGAAAAGAAAACTCGCCACGTGCCCAACCGTCGCGTAATTTTAAGCGACGCTGGAGAGAAGCAACAACAATTGCGCGAGGAGAAAATGTACGAGCAACAGCGAGTTGAATACGAGATTCGAATGCGAAAGAAAATAAAGAGTAGCCTCGTCCAAACGCCGTCGAGCGAAGGCGCAGAGATTGTTTGCACTATCGAGCTGTGCTCAAAAAATGACCACGACGAGGAGGACGACGCTCTCAGCGATACCACGAGCGTTCCACTCTTTCTTCCTCCCGGAGGAGGAAGCGTGAAAAATTCTTCGTCGTCTTTGTCCTCTCTGACCTCTACTAATGCGGCGGTGATGAAAACGATCAACTTGGACGACTTTTCCGGGTACGGGCCGTTTCGAGAGCACTTACTGAACCTTGCAGCTGCAACGAGTAATTCTACCGAGAGAAAGGAAGAGATAGCGGTCGTATATTGGACGGCACATAACACCGCACATCAAATAGCGTTGGGAGAGCCGTACGAGTATTTCAAGGCGAAGTGCGTGAGACTTCACGCAAAGGTGTATCCAAACGCGAGCGTCAAAGGTTCCGGTGATCGAGGTGGTTTTCGAAGCATCAAAATACCTCTCGTCGCTGGACCAGCGTCGTCGTCGTCGTCGTCGTCGCCATCTGCGACGACGTATATGATGTTGATGATGCAAAACACGGAAATGTATCCTCGTCACCACATGTAAAACAACAACATTAATATTTAGTAGATATTACTACTTTAATACACGATACTGAACCGGTAGATCAAATGTATTTTAATGAATGAAGACGTACTAGTACACTGTAAATATACACGCGTGAATTACTACATAAGAACATCTAATCTGTTAAGAGTATCTCCAATTTAATTTTCGCATGCTCCCGCTTGCCACGGCGATTCTGTCGTTCAACTCTTCCATCTTCTTGGTCAATTTCAAAGCCTCTTTCCCTCTCTCCGTGTCCGCGTTGGCGAGTTGCAATAATAAATCGCGTTCTACCTTTGATGGATCTTCTTCGGCGGTTCCATCGAGTGTGCTCTTTTCCGACGAACCTGCTCCTCCTCCCCCTTTTGAAGAGGAGGAATAATCGAATAGCGCGTCCCATTTTTTATCGAGCTTTTTGAGCGCCTTCTCGATAGCCACGACTTGGTACATCCCGCTATCGCCAGGAATCTTGGAAGCCAACCCTTCCTCGACCAATTTTTCTACGCTTCCGTGCACGTCAAAATCGACCGCAATACCGAAAGAATCCATCAGCGCTCGTTCCAATCTTGCATCCAATTCCTCTATGGTCATCCCGGATTTGTTCCCTCGCATCGCCGCGTACGCCAAAATCATCTCCTTCGTCTCTTGTTCCTCCATATCCGTTGATACAGACGCTAACACAGCAAATCCACTCGAATCCATCTTCTTCATGACCTCTTTACTCATTTGCGCCGCGTAGTTTGCCTTAGACTTTTGAATGTTTGCCCACGACGCGGATAACTTCCCTCCGGCCACGGTTAACAACTGCATCGCTCGTTCCGACAACGCCTCACCGGTTATGAACGACCAAATCAACGAAAAGATAACGAGAACCATGGTGATACCGTTCGTCAAATAATCGATAAACTTTGCGCATATTTTTACGCCCGGAAAAACCATCTCCAAATCCGCCATCGGAACGTTTCGGAACGATTTCAGACGTAAAGGACCAGCGCCGGACGGAACGTTCAAAAACTGCGCCTCTGCCGAATCGATTTTATCTTCTCTGTATAATAAAATCACCTCCTTAAATGTCGGCTCGCTCAACTCGAGCTTTTTGTGAATATTTTTAAGCACGGACACAAGCGTCGGCATGAGTCTTCGAAGCGTTCTTCGCTCAATTTTCGACACGTTTCTCTTCCCCGCGCTCCTCGGCGGCGTGGCTGATTCCTCGCCCGAGGACGACCCAGACCCAAACACTTTCCTCAACACACTCCCGATCGGCCTTTTCAACGCGTACTCCAACAGCAAATCAATCTTTTCCGTGATGAACAAATCGCTGTGCGTGCTCACCGTTACCCCTCTCTTAAACAGCAGTACCCGTTCGGAAAATTTCGGCAACCCGACTTTCAGCTCTGGATTTTTCTTCAAAAACTCCTTCAACAAACTCGCGTCGTAGCCGCCCTTCGCCCAATCAATCTCCATCGGCAATCGAAACATAAAATCCTCCTCCATGGCGAGTTCCCACTCGCTATCGCTCAGCAGCGTGTACTCCGCGGTCGCCATCATTTGGCAAAATTGCGCCACGAACTGCACGCTCAGCGCTTCGTGTTCGGTCGGACCTTTCGTCAAATTCTTCTTCTCCCCATCACCATCATCACCATCACCGCCGCTGAAAACGTTCCGCTTCGGCACCAAACCGGCGCTCACGTCGAACCCTTTCCTCAGCGCGTCTCTCTTCGCCGCGTGCTCGTGATGCACGATCCCTCGTATCAGAGAGACAAAGTCCGAGAATTTCTTCCTCTCGTTGTTATTGTTGTTGTTGTCCAATAAAAACACATCCTCGCACAACTGTTTCGTCAAGTCGACGTTGATCGATAAGTGTCGAGTGTTGTCGATCTCGACGTGGAAGAAGCTTTCATCGTCGCTGTTCTTTCTCTTCGACGCCGACGACATCTTCGACGCGTAAAACTACTTCTCTCTCTCTCGATATGGAGAGAAAGTTTTAGAGAGAGAGAGAGAGCTCTCTTCTCTTCGTTTGTTTTTCCCGCGCGCGAGTTTGCGTGAATCAAACGTAGAATTTTGAAGAGTGTTGTGAGTTCCCATTTTCCCCACAAGTACTAAAACCTAAACCCTAAACCCACAAGTACACGCAACCCACACGCATCGAAAGAGAGTTTTCAAAAGGAGAAGAGCGGAGAGTCATCATGAGCGCGGAAGAAGCAACACTCACGGCAACAACAACAACAACAGCGCAACAACAACAATCGGACGACCTCCCTCGCGCGCACATCAAGCGCATAATGAAACACCAACTCTCCAAGTTCTCCCACGTCGATCCGAAAAACAATCAACCGTTCGAACCGAACATCGCGAAAGATGCGCTCGATGGCGTGCAACAGGCGTGTAAGATTTTTATACACTACCTGACGTCCACGGCGAACGATATTTGCACGGAGAGTAAGAGGAGCACTCTGTCTGCGGTGAGTGGTGGTTGTTATCGTCAAAATCGTCTCTCCCTCTCTTTGCTCTCTCTCTCTCTCTCTCTCTCTCTCTCTCCGCATTTTGAAAAATTCCCCCCCACCGCGAAAGAAGAGAGCTTTTCAAAAACAGGAGACAGTCCGAGGTCGCCGAATCTGAAACACTCACCTCAATTGTACGCGCTCCCTCTCTCTCTCTGACGAAAACAAAACAGGACGACGTCATCCGCGCGATGCGTGAAATCGACTTCCACGAGCTCGAGCCGCAGTTGAAAGAACACTTGAACCAAGCGAAAACCGCCGCGTTGCAAAGACAAGCGCTGGCGGCGGCTTCGCAAGCGGAAGCCGCGCGGAAGAAGCAGAAAACGACGGGGAACCGAGACGACGAGGACGAGGACGAGGAAGAAGATGAAGAGGAAGAGAACGAAGGAGGAGAGGGAAAAGGAAAAGGAGAGGAGGAGGAAGAGGAAGACGGGGACGACGAATTTTAGAAGAGAGAGAGAGAGAGAGATATGTGTATTTAGCGCCGTATTTAGTCATATTTTAGTAGTCACATTTGTCGATATTTTTAGAGAAGAAACACGACTCCTGCGAAGCGACAAAACGTCAGAATTTTTAGCGTCCCGACCGCGCGCGCTCGCGAATATATATAAAAGAGAGAGAGAGAGATAAAAAGTCGACGCGGGTGTTTACTTTTCTTGTCATTGTCTCTTTGCGCGCGCCTTTCTAAGTTTACTTTTGTTTCTTGGTTTCCTTCACCCGTAAAAGAAGAGAGAGAGAGAGCGCCCGCGCCGGGAGATTTTTGGAACTTTAGAGGCCGCGCATTGCATTTTCGAGAGGAAAAATTGAATGCGAAGGAGCGTACGCGAGAGAGAATGAAACGCAACTACCAATCGGTTCCGTCGTTCACGTCCACGGGCAGACCGCTCGAGCGAGTGAAATCGTACCAGGAGTTGCAGATAGAGTCGGAATCGAAGTTATATTGGGTCAAGTCTTCGTTCTTTCTCCTCTCGTGGGCGTTCGTCTCGGGTGGGATAATTTTGCTCAACAAATACATTTTCGTGAAGGACGATTTTCCGTACCCGATTGCGATTTCCGCGACTGGGCCGCTGTGTTCGTGGATCGTCGCGGCGTTATTGATCGCCTCTGGAAAAGTCACCATTGAGAATAGGGTGACGATGTGGGAGTACTTTACGATTATAGTTCCGATTGGTTTGTTCACGGCGATTACGTTCGCGAGCGGGAACACGTTGTACTTGTACTTGAGCGTCAGTTTTATACAGATGATTAAGAGTTTAAGTCCCGTGGTCGTGTTTTTGGTTTTAGTTATATTAGGTATGGATAAACCGACGTTTACGAAGACGTTTGGGATCGTAGTGACGAGCTTTGGGATGTTGGTGGCGTGTTTGAGCGAGAGTAAGTTGACGTCGGTCGGGATCATGTTGATCGTTCTGAGTGAATCGAGCGAGTGCATTCGGATGGTGTTTTTCCAGCACATGCTGTATAGTCGTAGTTTTGGAGTCATTGAGGGTTTGTTTTATTCCGCGCCGGCGAATTTTCTGTTCTTGGTGATCTTCACCATAATATTCGAGTACGGGGAGATGGTCGAGACAGAGGCGTGGAGACGACCGATGGGGAATCCGTTGCCGTATATTACCGTTGCGTTCTTTGGTTTTTTCGTAAACGTGACAACTATCGGAGTGATTCAAACGTGTGGTTCGTTGACGTTCAAAGGTGCCGGACAGGTGAGAAACGCCTCGGTGATCATGTTATCCAGTTGGTTGTATAAAGAGAAGCAAACCATCGTGCAACTGTGCGGTTACGTGGTTTCCATCGTTGGATTTTTCATATACCAAACGGCTAAATCGGCGGAAAGTTTGGATACAATCACAAAAAGCGCGGAATTTATGGCTGGTGAGCCGTTTACGCCCGGTTCGCCGATTTGGGAAGGGTCGGAAGAGTACACTTGGGCAACCAGTCCGCAATGGAAACAGATTAGAAAAGGCGGCATTTTCTCAAATTTTCGGTTCGTCAATAACAAAGGGTCGTCGAACAATTTAGTCGGATTAGCCAACGGAGGTAAAGGTAGCGCGAGTAGCATGAGCAACAAAAACAACAACGGGAGCTTTTCTGGGTCGGAGGAAGAGAAGCAGAAGATCTTAGGCCCAACGTTGAAGGAAATAGAGGAGATCAAGTTGGCCCAGTTAGCAAAGCAAAGGTCGAAATCGACCGCGGATTTCAACGTCGCTGAGAACGGCGGGTTAGTGGTGACGCCAAGGAGCTCTGATTTTGGCTCTGGAAGTACCGGTCAGCATTTTATCTTGAGCTTACCGGAGGATTCAGAGCGCGTGAGAGATCCGACGCGAGCGGCGAGATGGGGAGTGTAGAGAAAAAGTGCATTAGTGTAATTAATAGTAGTTTTCATTATAGATAGAATTTGTGTACGTTTAGACTTCACATTAAAAATACATGTCAGATAGATTCATCTTCTTCTTCTTCTTCTTCTTGTAGCAGATTCGCGCGAGTTTGCATGCATGATGCTCTGTTATACATTTTCTGCTCTTTCTTGAACCGGCGCGATTTTCTTAATTCTTCTTTCGTCCTCTTCCCGTCTTCTCTTCCTTTTCTCTTATAAACTTCTTTCTCTCTTTCTCTCCTTCTTCCTTCTCTCACTCATTCCACTCTTCATTTCTTTCTCTTTTTCCTTACTCGTAATAATATCAGCAATAATGACGATAGCTGCTTAAAGTACCGTTCCGTCTGGAATCTTGGCATCCTTCAAAACGCAAGCCACTCCGTCCACAATCTCAATCATCCCTCGTAACTCTTCTCTCACGTGCACGTTTCCGTTGCATTTCAACACGCAATCTTTACCAACGCTAGCACCAGCATCTAAAACCACGTTCTCCATTTCCGTGTTATCACCAACGACTGTTTGTGCGACGACTTCCGGCGAGCCGACAATGATGACATTCTTCAATCGAACGTTTTCCCCGATTTGTGTCGTCGGACCAACGATGGAAGATTCAATGAACGATCCGCTTTCTCCACTTCTAACGACGCAGCCGTCTAATATTAACGACTCTTGTACTCTGGCAAAACCGATGAACTTAGCCGGTGGTAAATATCTCGCTCTCGAGATGAGCTTTTGGTCGGATCCGTATGCAATCAACTCCGCCGATGAACCTCCCTTTGCCATCTCAATGTTCGCTTGGAACCACTCGGAAAATGATCGCAACGGCGTCCAATATCCCTCGTGCTTGTGCACGACAACTTTCATCCCGCGTTCAATCGCTTGGTTAATCACGTGCTCGCCAAACTCGAAGTAATCTCCTCGTTCTCTAGATGGATTCAAGAGCAACAACTCCTTCATCGCTTCAGCGGATATAATGTAATTCCCGGTGCTGATGTGATACGAGTGTCGTTCGTCTTTATCGACGAGTTCGCGAAAGATGTTCGAAAAGTGTGCTTTTTCGTGCAACCTTTTGACGACACCTTTCTCGCCTTTCTTCGTTACTTCAGTTAAGCCAACTTTTAAATGATTCGAATCGTGGTGCAAGTGCGATTTTTCCAACATGCTAGAATGGCATCGTTCGCTTTGTACCATCATGGTAATCGCCGCACCAGAGTCATTGTGCGCCTTTAACATCTCGTTGAAATCAGCTTTGTGCAACTGTTCTCCCGAGCAAACCAAATACGCCTCTTTATCGTACAATCCTACCCCTTGACCGCTGCTCACGCCTTGTTCGATAGCGACGTCAAACGACTGCGCTTCCAAGTGCGCTCTCACCGCTGCCGCGCTTCCTCTCGGCCATTCGTCTCTCGTCGGCGTCGCTGACATTGGTAACACGCAGACTTCCGTTGTCGAACGTCCCATGGAAGAATTTTTCGAAAAAGTCATCGTCACATGGTTGTTCAACGATCTCGAGTTGTATTGCGTCAAAACGAAAACTTTGCCAAACTCTGCTTTCAAGCACGCCGCGACTGGGAAATCAATTAATCGGAACGATCCGCCCACGCTCAACGCCGAGATCGCTCTATTTCTCGTCATTGGATTTGATTCACCAACGCCTCCAGCTAAAACAATCGCGGTGACGTTTTGTGCGGAGACTTTTGCAACCGGCTGTTGTTGTTGTTGACCATTCACCGGGACGTTCACCATCCTCGAATTACCCAAGTTCAGGTTTGTTCGATTATTATCTTCGCTCGTCCTCGACACGCTCAGCCTCGACTTACTCGGTGATGATGCTTCCACCCGCTTCGACGTCATCACGTCGATAGTTTCCGCCGTCGAGTTCGTTTGCACGCGAAACGGCGCGTCCACGTACGAGTTTCGAAACATTTCCCTCCTGTGCTCTTCCAAAAGTTGGTCTTCGTCCACGGAACCTAAGCCCCGCTGTTGCTGCGCGCGCTCCTCTTTGATCGCGTCTGTTTTCAACTCATCGCCTCGTTGATTGTGTTGATTGATGCCGTGATGATGATTCTCCCCTCCTGGGTTCGCTCCCGAACCAGCGGAGGAAGAAGAAGATCTCGCGGAATCGCACGAGACTCGAGTCGATTTTCCCGGGGTCATCATCGAGCCGTTCCTCGCGCCTTCGCTCGACGTGGAGGACCTTCTCGACATGAAGTGTTCTTTTAAAGAGAACTGGTGGCTCACGCCCGCCGTGGACGGCGGCGAACGGCTCAAAAACGCCATCTTATTCGCTTCGCGTTAGAAAAAAAGTGTCTTCTTCTTCTTCTTCTTCTCTTCTGCGCGCGCGCCGGTTCAACGAAAGATATTTTCACAAAGAATTAAGAAAAACAAAAATTCCCCCGGGGTCGTCTGTGAAAAAAAACACCGACGATGCGAACGTGAAACGCGAGCTTTCTTCGCTTCAACGCGTTACGTGAACCTTTTTTCGCGCGATTTGCACGTTTGTTTGAGTTTCGCGCGCGCGTCGCGTCTGTAATTGTTTACGAAAAGACGTGCGGTGCGCTAATTTTTTGCGGTCGTTTCTTTGGTTTTTGCCGACGTAAGATACGCTTTCTCCTTGATATTTTGAGCTTTTAAGGCCGAAAGGCTTCGAAATTTGCATTTTTTTCATCGGTTTCGTCTCGTCTTCAAATCTCATTGGCTGTGAGAGCGAAAAAAGAAAAAAGAGCTCCCAAAAAGCAAATTGAAAAAGCTCGCAAACGCTTTTTCGTTTGTGAGTATTTCGTGCGTCGGCGCCCTTTTCTTTCGACGACGACGACGACGAAATACAACAACAACAACAACGACAACAACAACAACAACAACACACGCGCGCACGCATAAAACGATGAAACCGTCCGAATCGTTACTCACGCCTCGAGCTTTGCGCGAAGACACGAAACGACGCGTGGAAGAGAGCAATCGAAAGTATGCGAATGCGAGCGAATCGAGTGCCAAAAATTTGCGAAACTTACAACATCATCGAGTCTCGGGTGAGGCATTCGCGAAACGCATCAAACGAGAGTGCGACGCTATTCTGAAGCGTTTAAAACGATCGTCCGCGTGATTTAAAATGTTAAAGATGTATTCATTATCGATTAAAACAACTATACAACTCTCTTTTTCTCTCTTTTTCTCTCTTTTTAAAATTGTTAAATAAAATAGGACTGTGGCTACTACAGTAAAATGTTAATACACTCGAGAAGAAGAAGTAAGTGACTTCTTCTTCTTCTCGATCAAAACACGACGCACCCCTCTCTCTTTCGTGTGGTAATGAGCTTTTCTTCAAGTAGTTTTTTTACAAACAAACGACAATAACAGAGTGGCGGTGCGCGTAATAGTAGCTCTTACGATTACGTCGCCACACCATCTTGTTGTTGTCCTTCGCCGCCTTCGTCGGGAGACTTGACGCAACTTCTCGCGACGGACTCGAACAGGCGCTCAATCTCCGGCGCGCACCTCGTGAAACCGTGCGCCCAAAAGTTGTATCTCGGATTTTTAATCAACTCAACAAACGTGACCAATAATCCCCACGGGTGTGGTCTGTTGACGACCAATCGCTCCAACAACACTCGCGTAATTTGTTCTCGAACTAATTCCGATTTCGTCTCTTGGAATAAGCACAAAGTTACGCAACTAAAGTAGTGCGTGTGCGAGTTTGGATATCGCAACTGGTTCGCGACGGCGCTCATGAAGTAGTATCGACCTTCCGCGTCTAAACTTTCATCGCATAACTTTTGCAATAGTTCCATGGGACTGGAATTCAACACGGAATTGCGCGCGTTCTGGTTTGCCGCAATCGCGTTGACACCGATGTACAACACTAAAGCGTTCATCATCGGTACGTCGTATCGAGTGCCCGTTTGCATCGCTTTTTGACCCGGAAGCAAAATGTCGTCGCGAACTTGTTTGGCAACTTGAGACGCGTTGGCGGCATTCTTTGAACTCAAATAGTTGTCGATGGTTACTTTCGCGCTCGATTGATTAAACGCGGGATCGTTCAATACGAATTGCGTCGCGTTGGTCGGCTCTTGCGAGATTTCCGGCAACAAGTCAATCTTCAAGTTTGGCGTGAAGGGATCGGGCAAACGCATGTTTCTCGGAAACGCAGACAAGACCAAGTTGCGTAATTGGACACAGTTCGTCGGCGTTGCATCCAAGAAGTACACGTGGTTATCGCAAAGGAATTCCGGGAAATCGTGCAACAAGACCAAAAAGACTCTCAAGACGCCTTTGTAGAGCAACTTGACAGGTTCAGTCAAGTTACACTCGCGCAAGTATGGTTCAAGAAACTTCAACGCGGCGCAAATCAAACGCTGCAACAACGGACGACCTTTTTGTGCGTGATCCAAGAGCAATCTCGGCATAAAGCATCGGTGCGAAACGAGTTCTAACCATGCGAACGCAAATCCAGGAACACGCATGGGCTGCAACGCTAACAAAGCGGAAGCAAACGCAGCCAGCACTTGCGGATGCGACGAGTCCAGCACGGCATCTGGCGCTCTCATTTCGTTGAGCAACCCGCTCAACGCGCGAAAGTACGGTTTCGGATTGAACTGCGGACCGCGTTCGTCCGTGTCTCGCATCGCCGTGCGAACGATGGCAACTAACGCGCGTCCGAAGAGCGCCAAACGCTGCTGCGGTGATTCTTCTGGACGTCTCGCAAGACGTGTGACTAAACGACAATACGCGTCAACCGCCGCAAAGCTCATGGAGCTTTCCTCGCCGCCTTGCGTTTTCTTTTCGCTGCCAAGGCAGTGCGTCACCGCGAGTTCAACCAAGACACGCAAAAAGCCTTCTTGCGCGTCTTCGCGGAGAAACGTCGTGCGCTCGAGTCTTTGCAAGAACATGACGGATCGATCGTCTCCGGGAGGCAAATCTTGCACTCTCGCCCACTCGTCAAAGTGACTGGCGACTCGTTCGCGCATCTCCTTCGCTGATTTTTGCGCCGCTGTCAAGTTACTATCGTCGACAGCGCCACCTGACACGCCACCATCGCCATCCTCACCACTTTTACCACCCCCCAAGAAGCTCGTCGTTCCTGATTGCTCGCTCGGCGGCGGCGGACCACCCGGTAATGGTGGTTGCGGCGGCGGCGGAGCGCCCGGTAACGGCGGTTGAGAACCCGGGAACGCGGATTGCGGCACCGGCGGTTGACTGCTCGCTCCACCCGGACCGCCACTGCTACTAGTAGCTCCGGCGAGATTTGACTGCGATGAAGTCGCGCTTCCACCCATTGACGTCGGTGGTGCAAGTCTTGGAATTCTAGAGAAGTCGTCGTACACTTTTAAAGCGACGCCGCTCATCAAGGTCGCGCTACCAGGTCTCGGCGGACGCAAAGTCTCCAATTGCAATGCCGCCGGAAACTTCCCGGATAAAGCAACACCACTATCGTAAAACGGAGCAGATATCGCCGACGGTTGCTGCTGCTGGGTTTCTTTGTGCTGCCTTCTAACCACAACCGCCGGCGCTAACGCCTCGTCGACGTCTCGCATCGCTTTTTCCGTGGCTGCTTTTTCAATCAACGAACACCCGAGCTCTAAGTTATCTTGCACCGCGTTCTGGATGGCGTTTTCTAACGCCTGCGCTTCGCAGGCGTTCGATGCACCCGCTCTTTGCACGAGCAATCGCAACTGGTTTGCCGCGGACGCCTTCAAAGGCTCTCGAGACGTCGCCAAGGCTAACGATCCGGCCAGAGAAGATACCATCGCATGTGCGGCTTTACGCAACCGTGTCGTGTCTGGATCGCACGCGAAATCCTTACGAACGAGTTCCCTCGAAGTCACACACGCAATAGTTGCAGAACGCTCAACAACCGGCGACACAATCTCTCGAATACCGTGCGTTAACGCGATTGGCAAAAATCTTGCAAGCATCGCGCGAACACTCTCCGGAATGTTTGGTTGCGGGTGCACGCGGGCGTGCGCTTGAATGTTCGGTAACGCTTGCGCGTCTGACAAAGAAGGTTGTTCTGCGGCCATATTCTGCTGGCGTTGCTGTTGTTGTTGTTGTTGCTGCTGCTGCTGCATGTCTTGTTGAGAAAGCTGCTGACCCCAGCCGCCGCCCATGCCGCCGCGCTGCTGCCCTTGCAAAGACGGGAGTTGGCCGTCGCTCGCAGCGGTTTGCAACATACCCCCAGGACCAAGCCCACTTAAACCGGCAGGAACCTTGTCGGCGACAAAATCGGGATTGTCGATGCGCACGCGTTGTCGATTCTGTAACAAATTTGAAGGCTTGACGTCCTTGACGCTCAAATTGAAATGCTTGAACAATCTCTCTGTTTCAAACTTCAAGTTTAGCTTCAAATCGCGATCGAGGTAAATCTCCGCCAACAACGCTAAAAGCGCTGCCGTCCACGGGTTTGGAGGCTTGAAGACAAAGTTATCTTTCGCTGGTTCGAGGATCTTTGCGACAAAAGGGATGACTGCAATCATGCGTCCAGCCTCGTAGGCGTCTAAAATCAATCCCTTCACATCGAGATCAATCATCAACACCGGCTGAAGACGCGCTATGGTTAATCCGCCGAGCCAAGAACCGAGGTTCTTCAACAGAGAACGCTCACCTGAATTCGTTTTCACTTTTCCACTCGTCAGCAAAACTTTAATGTTGTGATAGGTCGCGCGAAGAATAGCTTCGAACAATTTTTCCTCGCCAATTTCGTCGAGCATTTCGAGATACAACGCGTGAAAGTTCGGCTCAATCGCCGCTCTCTTAACAACCATATACGTCGCAAACCACTCGTAAAACTCTGGCTTGAGCTTTCCTTTGACTTCTTGACCTTTCAGTTTGACGTTTTCACCAGACAAGTTGTTCACGGCGAAGTGAATCTGATCCGCGGTTTTCGAATCCGGCGAAGCCGTCGCCGTGTTTGAAGCTTGCAAAAGCGTATCCAAGTTGAGAGACGTCGCGAAACCTGATGGCGCGGAAGCGATCGCCGTCGCTGAACCTGAACGAGACATATCTCCGCCATCTTTGCCGAAAAGCGGTAACGAAGCGGCCGAGTGCAACTTACCGTCTTTCGTAGAAGACGAGTCAATCCCAAGCACGGACGCAGCCATGTCTGACGCTGTAGTCGCGTTTGCGCTTGTAGCCGCACTCTCCGAAGCCGCCGTCGCTGCAGCTGCCGCTGCCGCGGCGGCGGAATTTCCAGCCGAAGCTATGTCGTTGAAACTTAACTTCATGCCAGCCACTCCCGCTGCTAATCCTCGCGCATCCTCCGGGCCACCCATTTCAGGTTCGTGCATGCCGAGTGCGACTTGCGTCGGCTCCGAAACCGGAACATTTCCAAAGAACTGTCCCAAATCTGGATGCGCTTGACGCAAGTGTTGTATCTGAGCTAAGTGTTGACAATATTGTGGCCATTCCGGCAAGCGAGTTTTGAACTGTTCCAACGCTTCGGAACCAAACGCAAACATCTTCGACCCAAACGGCTTACGTAAAGCGTCCAAGACGCATCGCAAAGCGACACCGAGCGTGATGTTACTCACGAGCTGACGCTGGACGAGCTGACCGAACAACACAGCGGTAATTCGTAACTCTTTGTCCGGGTACTTTGGAAAGAATCGATACTCGTCGAACAAATTGTGTACCATGCAACTAAACACTTCGCGTTCGCGCGGAATGTTCGATCGCAAAAAGCCGCCAAGCATGTCAACGAGATCGTTGATTTTGCGTTGACCGGCGTATACTTGCTGAAAGTGCGCGTTCGCTTCGGCTTCGATGTCTGCAGGAAAACCGTTGGACAACCCTGGATTCCCCGACGCGTTGGCCGCAGTACCAGGATTGCCTCCACTCGGGTTGCTCCCATCCGCACTCATAGCGCTCGCGTCGCCCGCAGACGATCCTCTCTGAGCGAATGCATTTTTAACCGTTCTAATATCGTTCTTGTTGTCCGCCGAAATCGACGTCGCGCTTTCCAGGCACTCAAAGAATAGGTTCGCAATTTCAGAAGTAACGTTCAATCCTTTTACGCTTTGGCCTTCAGATTCTAAGCAGCGTCTCTTCAAAAACGCCACGCACGCTCTCGCGAAATCGTCAGGATTCGCCGAAGCTCCCGCGCTAGTATTATTGTTCTTACCTGACGAAGATCCAGCTAAAGAATCTCTGAGAAACTTTTCGAGATTTAAGTATTCGCGACGCGACGCCAACGCTGCGATTTCAATACCCATCAACATCCCACTTCGTTTCGACGCAACATTAGAACCGCTCGATGACGACGACAATTGGCCAATCTTTTGCAAAACTTTAGCTAAATTCTTCATTTCCGAAATAGCATCCACGATTCGAGGTATGCAAGCGTTGTTACTCTCGTAACTCATACTCATAGCTTCAATAACCGCATCCGGCAAGTGCGTAAAGGCTGCGGTCAGAGCGTACTCTCTTGGCGCCGAGGCGGTTTGAAAATTTGAGAATATTCTCGTCAACGATTTCTCGACGACATCCGCGGCGATCGAAGATTCCGCATTTTCCGCGCGAGAAATGGCCGCCACGACATAATCCGCGTTCGTGGACGCGCCGCGATCCAACACTTTCGCCGCGATTGGTTTCAGGAAGACTTCTTTCGCATTATTCGTGGTATTTTCCGCTAACTTTGTCAACACTAACATCAAATCGACGCACGACCAACGCTTGATTTCGCTCTTTTCTCCATTCGGAGGGAAACACGTCACCCCAAACTCCCATTCCATCAAACTCGGCTCCACGGCGAAGACCGCCGCGCTCAACAACTTCATTTGCGTCGATTGTAACTCGCCCGGCCAGACGATCCCATCCCCAACGATAGCTTGCGCAGGAAATGGACTCCCTGCTCCTCTGCGATACATCTCTACCAACCTAGAAAAGAAACTATAGTATGGTGGAAAAGACCCTTGCCCAGCCGCGACGTTCATTTGCTGCAAACTCGATTCGAAATCCGGGCTCAACTCCACCTCAAACCTGCTCGAAAACATCTCGCTCTCCGGATCTTTCTCTCGCAAGCTCAAAATAGCATCTTTCAAGTGCACGACAACGCTTTCTCTCCAATCCAACTCTGGATGCGTCTCTCTCACCGCGTCCGCCACGGCTTCGATGTTCCAGGTTTTCGCCCTATTCGCCGCCTCCGTCGGCGGCGACAAACCCATAGCCGACGCCAAATCAGCCAGCGTTTGCGACGGCACGTCCCCTAACGACCCATCGCCAGTCTTCGCAATCGTCGCCAGCAACACCGCTAAGCCTTTGTTATCGATCCTCGGCAACAAAGCCAATATCTGTTTCAACGAAGCCTTCGTGTGCGCCGAGGCGTAGCCCAATTCCTCTAAAGCCGCAGCCGTGGACGACGCAGACGCCACGCGAGAGGCGATATCGTTCGCCAACGGCGACGATTTCGACACTCCTTCCCCCATTCTCTACTTCTCTCTCTTTCTCTCTCACTCTAATAAAGTCGCGCGCGCTCTCTCTCTCCCACTCTAAAATGTAATAATTCTCGCGATCACCCTTTTCTCTTTCCTCTCTCTCTTCAACTCAAAAAAATGTATGTACAAAATCCTCCTCCTCTTCTCTTCCTTTTACTCTCTCTCTCTCTCTCTCTCTCTTCACCACCGCGCGGCGACAAAACGGCAGGAGATGGAAGGAGAAAGAGAGAGAACCCTGGGAAAAATAGCAAAACCGGAAGAAGAAAAAGAACGCGTCGTCTCTCTTTCGTTGAAAAATGAGTGGTGCGATAGCTACAGCAGTGCGCGTCGTGCGTCTCGTTTTTTTCTTTTTTTTTGCGGAGTTTTGTTTGGGGGTGGGGCGAGAGTCCTCTTCTTCTTTTTCCTCGAGTTTAGGGTTTAGGGTTTAAACCTTTTTTTTTCAAAAAAAAAAAGAACATCTCGAGGGTGCCGACAAATCGAATCGTCCGTCACTTCCTTCATTTGTTCCTTTGCGCTTTGTAGAGAAAGATACCCACGCACACACACGGCGCACACACAGCACACAGC
>Ga0181599_1002478_pt1 | contig 16519 bp, 12 predicted proteins | sample 041ome_3_FD_148658 | JGI IMG/M metagenome (GOLD analysis project Ga0181599, IMG submission 148658) | Coastal salt marsh microbial communities from the Groves Creek Marsh, Skidaway Island, Georgia - 041405US metaG (spades assembly) | ecosystem: Environmental > Aquatic > Marine > Intertidal zone >...
ATGTAAGGCCTGCTCAGCAAGTATTGAAAAAAATCTTGAATTTTGTTCAAGTTGTGGCGAGTGGTTAGGTCTCAAAATAGAAGAGATAGAAAGTAACGAAACTAATGAAACTACTCCATTAGTAAGGAATAGAGTACCTCACATAAAATGTTCTAGTTGTAATGCTGCTAACTTACCATCTGTTAAAAACTGCAAAGAGTGTGGTAATCCACTGATTAAACCTCTTTCAAGCTATGGAGCAACAGATCTTCCAAACAGGAAGGAAGTTCCAGGTATTAGAGCTGTTTTTTTCTTAGCTCTAATTGTCCCCTTGATTGCAGGAGCAAGTTTTTTTTATAACTCAAGAATTGCAGATGATGTAATTGAAGAAATTGCATCAGTTGAACAAACGACCAGTACAAGTAGTACCACTACCATTCAAAGCGTTTTACAGAAAATGTTTCCAACCTCATGTTCATCTTCTAGCCAATTAAATGAAGAGTATTCATGTGAAAATCTTTACGACGGCTCATTAAAATCTTGGCAAGATAATGAGTTGCAGTGTAAAGATGGTTATATAGAGTTCACATTTAGTGAGCCTATGTATTTAGAATTTATAGTTTTTCAAAATTTAGAAAGCTCAAACTCATTTAAGAGAAACTACAAAGTCAGAGATATTCAAGTAACTACCGATGAAGAAGCAATACTTATTGAAAAAGAACTTCAGAACAGTAATGGTCAGCAGTGGATTGATATAAATTCTACTACAGCGAGCTTACGCATCGATATTTTAAGTGCTTATTCTGGGGAAGATGTTGGAAACTCAAATGCTTTTAAGGAATGTGCGATTCAAGAAATAACCTTTTTTGGTAAAGGCTAATTATGATTACTAAGGAACTTCTTAAAGATTTATCAAAAATTGAAAAAAAAATCTTTAAATTAAACAACTATCTTTATGAAAACCCAGAACTTGGTTATGAAGAAATTAAGTCTCATCAACAGATAACAAAACTAATTTCACAAAATGTTAAATCAGCAGAAATTAAACCGGTCAAGGGTATTCCAACAGCTTTTACAGGAAAGATAAATAAGAAAAACTCATCACAGAAAACAATATCAATATGTATTGAATATGATGCACTGCCTGGTGTTGGTCAAGCTTGTGGGCATAATATTATTTCTTCAATAGGAATTGGTGCTTTTTATCTTCTTTCAAAAAATATAGATAAGTTAAATGACATAATCCAAATTGTTGGCTGTCCTGCAGAAGAAATTCTTCCCCTTTCATTTAAAAATGGTGGTGGAGGTGGGAAAATCAAACTTCTTGAAAAAGGTGTTTTTGATAGAAACAAAGCTGTTCTTATGATTCATCCTGCAACCAGGAATGAAGTAGACCCACTAATGGTGGCTGTTAAACAGATTGATGTTGAGTTTATTGGAAAAGCTGCCCATGCATCAGGGTCACCGTATATCGGAAAGAACGCTCTTGATGCGCAAATATTGGCATATAACTCAATAAGCGCCCTAAGGCAACAGTTGCTACCAACTGAAAAAATACACGGTATTATCACAAATGGTGGTGAATCGGCAAATATAATCCCTGATTACACCCGTTCTAGTTGGATGATGAGAGCTCAGAAAACATCTGGACTAAAAGTTTTAGAAAGAAAAATAGTTAACTGTTTTAAAAGTGCTGCAACAGCTACTGGTTGTAAATTAAATATAATTGAGGGAAATGGCACTTATGAGAATTTGATCACAGATAAAAATTTAGCCAAAATATTTACGGACTACTCTAAAGATCTAGGTATCGATATGAAAACTAATCGAGATTTTGATCAAAGTAAAAATGGCTCGACAGATTTCGGAAATATATCAAAGAAATTTCCATCCTTACATGCTTTCCTCGCAATTGTTCCAGATGATGGAAAGGTAGTAAATCATCAACCAGAATTTGCTCATGCGACTATTACTCCAAAAGCCAAACAGGCCATTCGCAATGGAAGTGTTTTGCTAGCATCAACAATTTTAAAATTACAAGAATAATTAGTAATAACTGCTTTCCCTAAGCGAATGTGGAATTTTTAGCATTATCTAACAATTTAGATTCTTCATCCTCAGTCAAACTCATAAATTGCTTTGCAATTTCATACTCTCGTGAAAGAGTGGTAGATGCCATCAATCTATTGTCTGGATTAAGAGTAACATTAAAACCACTTCTTAATAGTTTAACTGCCGGATGGTTGTCAAGAGATACATTACTTGCACCTGACTTTACATTTGAAGATATGCAAATTTCTAGTGGAATCTGATTTTCATATATGTATTCAGAGGTTTCTGTGTTTGGTGAAAATGTATCGCCATTATCATTACAGCCTTCAATAATTTGCCAACCGTGTCCTATTCTTTTAGCTTTACAATTCAATACTGCATCTTCAATGTATGAAAATTCTGCTGCTTCACCCGCATGAATTGTTAACCCTATATTGCTGTCATTTATTTTTTGGCATGCCTCAATATGTTTTGATGGAGGGTGTCCGAACTCTGGTCCAGCTAAATCGAAACCCACAACCCCGATTGAATAGTTTTTAATTGCTAAGTCAGCCACTTGCAAAGAATCATTATTTTGTCTCATTGCACAAAGTATTGACTTAAAATTACCACCAAACTTTTTCATACCGTTTGAAAGACCGATAGAAACAGCCTCGACGACTTCTTGCGGAGTTAGTCCCTTTCTTAGATGTTGTAATGGTGCATATCTTAATTCTCCGGTTGAAATATTATCTCTACGTAAATCCTCAACAGCCTCAAAAGCAATTCTTTGTAGAGATTCAGAATCTTGCATAATAGAAATTGTTAATTCAAACTTATTAAAAACTTGATTTTTTTGTGAAGAAATATTCTCAAAGAACCATTTTTCTAATTCATGTTCACCTTTAGTGGGTAGTTCAATATTTAAGTTATTAGCTAGTTCAATAATTGTATTTGCTCTTAATCCTCCGTCTAAGTGATCATGTAATACTGTGATATCTTTCATATAAATTCACCTGATTGTACTCGATTGGTAAAACCAGCTTGATTGAAGATTTGTGTTATGGTTGCAGTTCCCTCAGATATTATTTTAGTTTCATCAAGTGTAACTAATTGATCATTTCTTAGAACCTCTCTACCGTTAATAAATACATCCTTAACCTCTTTTGAAGATGCACACATTACAATATTATTTATTACATCGTGTATAGGTTGCATCCTTGAATTATTTATTTTTATTGAAATAAAATCTGCTAGTTCACCTACCGCTAGTGTTCCTTTCATATAGTTTAAGGAAAGTCTTGAGGCATTTAGCCTAGTTGATATATCAAAAATCTTCTTTGGTGTTAAAAGACTTCCTCTCGAATGTGTGTTGTTAATTAAAATAGCTGCTCTCATCTCCTCTAGCATGTCATAATCATCATTACCGCCAGAACAGTCTGTCCCAATTCCCCACTCCGTTTTATTTTCTGTAAGAAAGTTAGTATCCATTGGCTTACCAGATAAACCATGAGTTGTTGGACAAAAAACTGGAAAACAGTTACTTTCAGAAAGTATTTCTAAATCACCACTTTCTATGACTTTACAGTGAGCAGCAATAACATCTTTGTCTAATATTCCAAGATTAAAAGCATGCTTAATGGGACTCGTATCATATTTTTCTTTAATATATTCCATTTCTTTTTTTGTTTGAGCTAAATGAATGTGTATTGGTACATTTTCATCTTTTGCGTATTGATGAAGATCAACTAAAACTTCTGGGCTTACAGTAGAGGTCTCGTGAGGAGCAATTACTGGATGTACTGTAGAGGAGTTTTTCCAGTCGCTTACAAATTTTTTAGCTTTATTGATTTCTTTTGTGCCTGTCCATGGACCATATTCTGTCATAACGGTATGACCAATGAAGCCTCTCATTCCAATATCTTTTACTGCTTTGGCTACAGAATCAGCAAAAAAATAATGGTCGTTAATACTGGTGGTTCCAGATCTTATAGCATCTACCATTCCAAGAAGTGATAATTTATATACCGAACTTTCATCAAGTGAAGGCTCTACACCCCACATAACATCATAAAGCGCACTTGCCTCACCGTATCCTAAACCTTTTACTGAATTTAGTGCTACATGGGAGTGTGCGTTAGTTAAACCGGGCATTAGTACTACTTCACCCAAATCTTCTATTTCTTGCAACTCAAGAGGAGTCAAATCAGAAGCTTTACATATCTTTTTTATACTTTTATCTTCAATAACTAAAACAGAGTCATTGTGAATACGTTGAACATCTTCAACAATGTATTTTGCTTTATAGTATTTTTCTGCCAATGAATTATGATTCTGGTATTGGAACAGGTCTTACTTTAAGTCTCTGTCTTATACCAATCAATATTAAAACTACTACCGTCAACGCATAAGGAATCATTAAAATAAGACGAGAATCAAGCTCATATACTCCCTGTAAACGGATTCCAATAGCATCACCAAGCCCAAAGAAAGCACTTGCTCCAAAAGTTCCAAGAGGGGTATTGTTTCCAAAAGATGAAGCAACAAGACCTATATAACCCTTACCAGCTGACATTCCTTCAGTGAACATTGTAAGATTTTCAAGAGAAAGGAACAATCCTGAAATTCCTGCCAACGCACCAGAAAATATTGTAACAAGCCATTTTATTCTCATAGTATTAATACCAGCATCCTCAGCAGCTTCAGGATTTTCGCCGGTAGCTCTTATTGCTGTCCCTAGTCGTGTCCTGTAGTAGACAATGTGTAATGCGATTGCAAGGAAAAACATAAGATAAACTGAATATGTAAAATCTGATAAGAAAGGTTCTAGGAATGAACCTTCTAAAAATGTAAAATGAATTGGCTCAAAACCAACTATTCTAGGATCAGAGAAAAATCCTGCCTGTCCCCAAATCGTTCGCATTAAATAAGTTGTTCCAGCCAGAGAAAATATGTTTATGGCAAGACCTGCTAACACCTCGTCAGCACCAAGTGTAAAAGAGAGTAATCCAAATAATAAAGCTGTTACCAAACCAGCTGTAATACCTGCGGCAAGACCTGCCCATACGCTTTCTGTGTAATAGCTGGCTGCAACTCCAGCAAATGCTGCATTGAGCATCTTGCCTTCTAGGCCAATATTTAATACACCAGCAGCAGAGCAAATTGCTGCTGCAAGACCAACAATTGCTATCGGTGCTGTTGACCTAAGTAAACTTCTTACAAGTGATATATCGAAAATTTCAATCCATTCCATTACATCTTCTTCCTTGAAAAGAAACTATCCATTTTCTTGACGATAGGATATTTCTCTAATCCTTTTACTATTTTTTGGGCACTTACAAAGAATATCAAGATTGAAATTAACACAATTATTATCTCTCTTGCGACATCAGTTTTATAGTCAACATAAAAACCACCATTTTTTATTGCCCCATAGAACAAGGATGCAATTATTGCACCAATTGGTTCAAGCTTTCCTAAGATTCCTATCAAAATGCCATCAAAACCCTGATTAAATTCCAACTCTTGAAAGAAGTACCTTACAGCACCAAGAACCTCTATTGCGCCAGCAAGACCTCCTAATGCACCTGATAGGAGCATGCCAATTATTGCAGATCTATCAGATGGGATTCCTAAATATGAACTAAACCTTGATGGATACATTCCGACCAGGCCGTCACCACCAGAACGTAGCTCATAACCAAAAGTTGTTTTATTTAGCACAAAGTGTGCCAATATAGCTACAAAAACAGCAATAAAGAAGCCTGTATTAAATTGTGAGTTTGGAAAAATTTGTTTTAATTCTGCTGTTTCGAGAATCCTTGGGGTAGCTGGTGCAATTGGATCTGCTCTAAAAGGTCCATTTGCCATGTAAGAGACAAATAACACTGCAACGAAATTTAATATGATAGTTGAGATAATTTCACTCACCCCAGCATAAACTCTCAGTAAAGCTGGCAACAACATCCACGCAGCACCAACGAACATTCCTATTGCTATACATAAGGTTACATGGGAGTAGTGACCGAGATCAGTAAATCTGTATCCAGCCCAACCTGCATATAAAGCTCCAACGTACATTGAACCATTAATTCCGATATTAAACATTCCGACCCTGAATGATATAAGTGTGGCAACAGCAGTTAAAATTAAAGGTGTTGCTTGATAAAGAGAGTTTGCTATATTCCTAGTTCCTTTGAAGCCTCCTTCATAAAGGTACTTTGCTACCTCTGATGGATTATTTCCTGTTGCAGAAATAAGTACCCATGCAATAAATACTGTAATAAATAATCCCGCAACTGTGACTAAAACATCTTTAAATGAAAACTTATCCATTAGTCTTTAACTCCTGCCATGTAGAGACCCATTTGAGCCTGGTCAACTTCTTTTGGATTGACCCATTTTACAATTTCTCCTTCGTACATGACACCTACCCTATCTGCAACAGCCATGACCTCGTCAAGCTCAGCAGATACAAGTAACACTGCTCCTCCTTCATCTCTCATTTGTACAAGCTGTTCATGAATTGCTTCAATATTACCAATATCAACACCTCGGGTTGGCTGTGAAGCGATTGTCAAGGATGGGTCTTCGGATAATTCCCTAGCGACAACAACTTTTTGTTGATTACCTCCAGAAAGAGACTTAACCTTTAGAGAAACATTTGGTGCTCTAATATCAAAGTCTTCTCTTAACTTATTAGCATGCTCTGCTACCTTTTTCAGATTAAAAATTCCTCTAGCTGATAAGGGTTTTCTAAAGTAAGAGTTTCCAATTAAGTTTTCCCAAATACTTAGTTGGGTATTGAGCCCAGTATTTGTCCTATCCTCTGGTATATGAGCAATTTTTTTTCGTCGAATATTTTTAGGTGTACTGGATGCTATATCTTCATCCAGATACATTACTTTGCCCTTACTAGCTTTTCTAAGACCTGTTAAAGCCTCTACAAGCTCTGTTTGGCCATTCCCTTCAACGCCTGCAATTCCGACTATTTCACCTTTTTTAATCTCAAGATCTATTCCTTTTACAGCCAGTAAACCTCGTGCATCGTGTACCCATAGATTTTGTACATCAAGAATTTTTTCTTTTGGTTGAGCTTCATCTTTTTTAACCTGCAAAAAAACTTCTCTTCCAACCATCTGTGAAGCTAGCTCTGTTATTGAAGTTTTATTCGTCTCAGAAACACCTTGAACTTCACCAGCTCTCATTACTGTTACTCTGTCAGCAATTTCCATTACCTCTCTAAGCTTATGAGTTATAAAGATAACTGTTTTACCTTCATCAACAAGAGTTCTAATTACAGTAAATAGTTCGTCTGTTTCTTGAGGTGTTAGAACAGCTGTTGGCTCATCTAATATAAGAATATTTGCATTTCGATACAAAGTTTTCAATATTTCAGTCCTCTGCTGGACCCCCACAGAAGCATCAATCATTTTTAGGCCAGGATCAACTTCAAAACCATATTTTTTAGCTATTTGCATAACTGCGTTGTTTAAACCCTTCCAGTCAACAAGTCCTCTACTATTTTTTGGCTCCTGACCGAGACCAATATTCTCTGGAGCAGTAAAGCTTGGAACAAGTGTAAATTCTTGATGCACCATACCAATACCAAGATTTATTGCAGTTTCAACTTTGTTTATTACTTGAGGAGTACCATTGATTAAGATTTCTCCTTCATCTGGCTGCTCGATGCCGTAAAGAATTTTCATAAGTGTGGACTTACCTGCACCATTTTCACCTACTAGTGCATGTATCTCACCTTTATAAACTTGAAAATCAACATTTTTATTTGCTACTACGCCTGGATAGGCTTTTGTTATATTTTTTAAACTTATTGCTGTTTCTTTGTTCATTTTCAAATTTGTAAATTTATTTTATTTTAATAATTTAGCCCGACTCACGTCGGGCTAAATTAAATTTCTTGTCTAGTAAATGGTTTTCTTAACCACCAGCTGTTACATCAGTAACAACAATTTCACCAGAAACAATTTTTGCTCTAACTTCTTTTACTTCTTCTGTTAAAGCTGCGACTTGGGCTGCCATGTCAGCAGGACCTTCGTCAGCAAATAATGAACTTCCATCAACTAACCATGTTGGACCAACACCGTTTTCTGCTGAACCGTAAGAAGCAATTGTGCTAATTACCATTCCGGCGTCACTTCTGTCCTTGATTGCAGAGTAAACTGCAAAGTCTACGTTTTTCATCATGGATGTGATCATAGTTCCAGGTTGCATAAAGTCTTGGTTGGAGTCAACACCGATTGCGAAATTACCTGTTTCCGCTGCGGCTTCGTATGCTCCATTACCAGTTGAACCACCAGCTGCAAATATAATATCTGCACCTTGCTCAAAACAACTTAATGCGATTTCTTTACCTTTTGCAGGGTCTCCCCAGCTACCGGCATAACCATCACAAAGTTTTATATCAGGGTTTGCATATTTTGCACCCTCTTCCCAACCTGTTTGAAATTTTCTAATTATTGGAACGTCCATTCCACCCATGAATGCTACATGGCCAGTTTTGGAAAGTTTTCCAGCAATATATCCAACTTCAAAAGAACCCTCATGCTCTTTGAAAATAAGGTTTGAGACGTTTGGTAATAAGTCACCATTGTCTGCTGTAATAACCATATCAACAATTGCAAATTGTACGTCTGGGTTAGCTATCGCTGCTTCTTTTGTAATTTCTGCTTCTGAGAAACCGACCGTAATGATCATTTCTTTTCCGTCAGCTAGAAAGTTTTGGATAGCAGCTGCTCTTTCGCTAGGCTCTGTTTCTACATAGTCTCCTTGAATGCCAAGGTCAGCTACAGCTTTGTCGTAGCCTCTTTTAGCAGAGTCCATGAAGGAAAGGTCACCTAATGCGCCAAGAACGATACCAACTTTTAGTCCATCTGGTTCTGCTGCAGGTGCTGCTGTTGTAGCAGGTGAATCTAATGATTCCTCTTCAGCTACGACTTCAACAACTTCCTCTGTTGCATCTGATCCACCACAGGCAGATAGAATTAGCATCAGAGATAGCAAAATCAAAGATGATTTCTTTTTATTTGTTATCATTTATTTACTCCTTCATTATTTAAATAATGATGGATTAATTCTATAACATATTTTTAAAACTGCCGAATTGATATCAGCTATATTTTAATTTTTACGGGAGACTCTCAGAAGTTTTTGTTATTATTGCAAATAATTTATCGTCATCGACAGAATTCATCCAATGAACATTTTTTTCTCTTCCTGATATTTCATTTATATCTACAACTGTCTGTCCAAGTGTTAGTTCGGATGAAGTTTCGACTTCTACATTTACAAAATAACCTTCTGTTAATGAACTGTCAACAAGATATGCAGTTACAAATGCATCATGGACAGGTGTACCATCAGGAAACTTTTTTTGAACAATTTCTAAGTTTGCAAGTCGTGACATTAAGCCAACGAGAAGTTCAGAGGTTTTGGTTTTTGTGTCAGAAATATTTTGTATTCTGTCTGAAGTTGAAATAGCTTGGTGTGTGACATCTAATCCCATCATTATTAATTCAGCACCAGAATGTAATACTATATCTGTAGCTTCAGGGTCAACAAGTATGTTGAATTCAGCAGCAGGAGTTGTGTTTCCACCTGCAGCACTACCTCCCATAAAAACTATCTGCGCTATATTTGAAACTATTTCGGGCTTTTCCTGGATTGCTTTGCCTATATTTGTCATAGGACCTAATACACAGAGTGTAACCTTTTCTTCAGAATTTAAAATTTCTTCCTTAAGGAATGTTACTGCGTCTATATCCTCTTCTGTTTTAGATGGTTCAGGAAAAGGTACACCACCTAATCCATCGGTACCATGAACCCACTCTGCAGTTAAAAGTTCTCTTTTTAATGGTGAACTCTCACCTTCGTAAACTTTTATATTATTACGACCAGCTTGCTCAAGAATTCTAAGTGCATTTCTTGTTCCTACTTTTACACCAACATTTCCAGCAACCGTAGTTATCCCAAGTATTTCATCATCGTTAAAGTTTGCCAAGGCAATTAATATGGCAACTGCATCATCCGTACCCGGATCGGTATCAATAATTATTCTCATTTGAGTTAGTTAATACTAAGACTCAGAATCAGCAAAGTCAACTGGTGGCTCTGTAGGAGCTTCTACAGCTTCAAATTCCAAAATTCCTTCTTCTGAGTTGAGTGATATAACAACAGTGGAGCCTGCTTTGTATTTGCCTTGAAGTAGTTCCTCAGACAATGGATCTTCAAGCAATCGTTGAATAGATCGACGAAGAGGTCTAGCACCGAATTCCTTGTTATATCCTTCAGTTGCTAGAAATGATTTAGCTTCCTCGGACAACACTATCTCGATATCAGAATTTTTAAGTTGTTTATGAACCCTATCAAGCATTAAATCTACAATTTCAGTTACTTCTTCAACTGTAAGCTGGTGGAAAACTATTGTTTCATCAATTCTATTAAGAAATTCTGGTTTAAAGTATCTTTTTAGCTCTTCACCAACTTTAGATTTCATCTTTTCATAGGAACCAGTATCAGTTAAATTACTAAATCCAATATTTTTACTTAAGTCTTTTGTGCCAAGATTAGATGTCATGATAATAACAGTGTTCTTAAAATCAACAGTTCTGCCTTGTGCATCAGTCAATCTTCCATCTTCTAGTATTTGTAGAAGTGTATTGAAAACATCTGGATGTGCTTTTTCGACTTCATCAAGAAGAACTATGCTAAATGGTTTTCTTCTGACTGCTTCAGTTAATTGGCCTCCCTCATCATAACCAACGTATCCCGGAGGAGAACCTATAAGTCTACTTACAGTATGCTTCTCCATATATTCTGACATATCGATTTGAATTAAAGACTCTTCGTCCCCAAACAAAAACTCTGCCAAAGCCTTGGCGGTTTCAGTTTTACCAACACCTGATGGTCCAAGAAATATGAATGATCCTGATGGTCTTTTTGGATCCTTAAGACCAGATCTAGTTCTTCTTATTGCTTTAGAGACAGCAATAATTGCCTCATTTTGACCAACAATTCTTTTATGTAGTTCATTTTCCATTTCGAGAAGTCTTGCGGTTTCTTCTTGTGTTAATCTGTGCACAGGTATTCCTGTCCATTGCGCTAACACCTCTGCAATCTCTTCTTCGTCAATAACCATTTCAACATCTGTGGACGAGACTCCTTCTAGTGAGTCAATTTCTTCAAGTAATATTTTTTCTTGATCACGTATTTGAGCTGCTTTTTCAAAAAGTTGTGATTGAACAGCATCAATTTTTTGTTCACGGAAATTTTTTAATTTATCAGACAACTCTTGCTTATCTGGATCCAGAGGTTTTTTATAAACTCTCATACGGCTGCCTGCTTCATCAATTAAATCGATAGCTTTATCTGGTAAGAACCTATCAGAAATATACCTATCAGCCATATTGACTGCAGAGGCAATGGCTTGATCAGTAAACCTTACACCATGATGTACTTCATATCTGTCTTTTAAACCACCCAAAATTTCGATGGCATCAGATAAGTTTGGTTCATCAACTTTTACTGACTGGAAACGTCTTTCAAGTGCCGCATCTTTTTCAAAATGCTTTCTGAATTCTTCAAGTGTTGTTGCGCCAACTGTTTGCAATTCACCTCTAGCTAACATTGGTTTTAATATAGATGCTGCATCAATTGCTCCCTCTGCAGCTCCAGCACCGACTAAAGTGTGTATCTCATCAATAAATAGAACTATATCTCCTCTAGTTTTTATTTCTTTAAGAACTTTTTTAAGCCTTTCTTCAAAATCTCCTCTATATCTAGATCCAGCAACTAGTGAAGACAAATCTAGAGTATAAATTTGTTTTCCTTGAAGGGTTACAGGAATATCACCAGAAACTATTTTTTGGGCTAACCCCTCAACTATTGCAGTTTTACCAACTCCAGGTTCGCCGATAAGGACTGGGTTATTTTTTGTTCTTCTAGAAAGTATTTGCATCACGCGTTCTATTTCAGTAGACCTCCCAATGACAGGATCTAATTTTCCTTCCTTGGCCATTCTTGTTAGGTTTCTACCAAACTGGTCTAATATTGCCGATCCAGTACCAGATCCAGGTCTCTCTCTGCCACCTGTTGAGGCTGATTGTGGTTTTTTACCTTCACCAGAAGATGAGATTAATTTAATAACTGTCTGTCTGACTTGTGAGAGTTCTGCACCTAATTTTTTCAATACTTGTGCTGCAACTCCTTCTCCTTCTCGTATAAGGCCAAGAAGAATGTGTTCTGTCCCGATATAGTTATGTCCAAGTTGCAGAGCTTCTCTAAGTGATAGTTCTAGGACTTTTTTTGCCCTTGGGGTAAATGGAATGTGACCACTAGGAGATTGCTGTCCTTCTCCAATGATTTCAACAACTTCAGATCTAACTGAGTCAATATTGATACTTAGCTCTTCAAGAGCTTTTGCAGCGTGGCCTTCTCCTTCTTGGATAAGGCCAAGAAGTATATGCTCGGTTCCTATGTAGTTATGATTAAGTCTTCTTGCCTCTTCTTGTGCAAGAACTACTACTCTACGAGCTCTATCAGTAAATCTTTCAAACATGTTCTTATATTAATAAGTCTCCGTTTATACGCCTAAATGAAAATTACATGTATTTATAGAAATAACTTAATCTGTAAATATGGAATCAAACGAGTTACAAAATATTATCCCAATACCTAGTTTGTGGGAAAACCTAGAAAAATTAGAAAAACGCCTTTATGAAGTAACTATTTCGGAGGATCCATACCTCACAGAAATCTCCCAATACCTAATAAAAGCTGGTGGAAAAAGATTTAGACCACTTATATCACTTTTAGCAGGTGAATTAGGTACGGGAGATAAGGAAAAAGTTATAGATGCTGGTATATCTGTAGAGTTAATTCACTTGGGAAGTTTATACCATGATGATGTAATTGATGAAGCAACAACTAGAAGAGGTGTTGAGAGTACGAACCGTAAATGGAACGCAACTCTTGCTATTTTGGCAGGTGACTATTTATTGGCAAGGTCTTCTGAACTTGCTGCAGATAACCTGGGACTTGAGTCAGTAAAATTACTTGCTTCAACTTATGCAGAGTTGGTTGTAGGTCAAACAAAAGAAGTCCAGTTTTCTTTTAATACAACCCATTCTACAGATGATTATTTAGAAGTCATTGGTGGCAAAACAGCAAGCTTAATTAGAACTAGTGCAAAACTTGGAGCAATGGCATCTGACTGTGATGAAGAGATTATTCAGTCAATAAGTTCTTGGGCTTGGCACAATGGCATAATTTTTCAGATTACTGATGATATTTTAGATTTAAATTCAGATAGTGATACATTAGGGAAACCTGCAGGCAATGACATTCTAGAAGGGACTTATACTCTACCTGTTCTCCTGGCCCTTGAAAAAAATCCAAAAAAGATTGAAGAGATACTTCACCAAGTAAAAGACTCTAAAATAAACCTTTCTGAAGTTTTAAACGAGTTTAATAATGATGAAATTATTGATGCTTCAAATAAGTTTGTAAATCATCACTTTAAAGAAAGTAATCAGGCTATCAAAAATATATCTAACGATAAGATTTCAGATATCCTCCACAATTTAAATGAATACTTACTACAAAGAAGCAATTAATTTTCAGGTTTTAAGTGAGGAAAAGCTACAACTTCTCTAATTGATGTATTTCCAGTAAGCATCATAACAAATCTGTCAATCCCAAACCCAAGACCTCCCGTTGGTGGCAACGCATGTTCTAAGGCTTCAATGTAATCCATATCTTCCACGTGTGCCTCTTCGTCACCTTGTTCTTTTTTTTGCGCTTGCGATTTTAATCGAGCCTCTTGTTCTATCGGATCAATTAATTCTGAGAATCCATTTGCAAGCTCGCTTCCAAAGGCAAATAATTCAAATCTTTCAGTTACATTGGGACTATTTTTATTGTTACGAGCAAACGGAGAGACTTCTACAGGATAATCTGTAACAAAAGTTGGATTTACTATATTTTCTTCAACATATCTTTCAAATAAATCATAAACCAGAAGCCCAATGGTGTTTGAGTCTTCACTAAATTCAATATTTTTTCTACTTAGATCTTCCTTTATAGTTTTTAGATCTGAATCAAACCCAATATTTAAGTTGAAGTGTTCTGAAACTAAAGAAAACATAGATGTTTTTGTCCATGGAAAAGAGAAATCGGCTTTTTTCTCATCAAAGGAAATCTCGTAATTTAACTCTAACTCAGAAAAGACACTCAAACACATTTCTTCTACCATCTTGATAACACCATCTACATTTGTATAAGCCTCATAGCTTTCCATCATGGTAAATTCAGGTGAGTGAGTTTGATCTATCCCTTCATTTCTAAATACCCGCCCCAACTCAAAAACTTTTTCGAAACCACCAACTATCATTCTTTTCAAATAGAGCTCCGGAGCAATTCTTAAAAACATATCGACGTCGAGTGCATTGTGATGAGTTATAAATGGCTTTGCAATTGCACCACCTGCTTTAGGCTGTAAAATTGGGGTTTCTACTTCAATAAAATCTTTGCTGTGCATAAATTTTCTTATCGAGTTAATGACTTTAGACCTTGCCTCAATAGTCTGCTTAGCATCAGGATTAACAATAAAATCAAGGTAGCGTTGCCTAAATCTTGTTTCCTTGTCTTTTAAACCATGCCATTTTTCAGGTAATGTTCTTAATGACTTTGATAATATTGTGCTCGTTGATACTTTAATAGAGAGTTCCCCTTTTTTTGTTTTCATAACCTCTCCCTTTACGCCAACAATATCTCCCGAATCATACTTTGAAAAAAACAAGTTTTCCTCATCTGACAATGTTTTGGAATCTACAAGGAGTTGAATTCTTCCTGAGTTGTCAACCAAGTCATAAAAGGAAAGCTTCCCAAAAGATCTCCCATTTAAAATTCTACCGTGAATTTGAACCTCAACTCCAGAGTGCTCAGCCTCAGATAAATCACTATGCTTATTTATGACTTCTTGAATTTTAGATGCCGCTGGAAATTCAGTTGGAAAGGCATCTTTGTCGTGTTCAAGAAAATATTGAATTTTTTCTAATCTTAAATCATAAATTTCTTGCTCAGATTTTGAAAAGTTGCTCATTTATACAGCTTAATTATTTAAATTATATATTTCTTCAAGTCCATCCAGAGTTAGATTTTTCTCATATGATGAATTTATGTTAAGAACAGGCTGAATCAACGTTCCAAGTCCCCCAGTTATTACGACTCCTGGTGATAAATTAGACTCTAACACTATCTTTTCTAGCATTGAATCAATCATTGAAGCATGCCCCAAGACTAAACCGCTTTGAATTGCCTCATAGGTGTTTTTTCCAATAACCTTATTAGGTTCTTTAAGTTCAACAGATTTCAATGAGGAAGTTTTTGAAATTAATGCATCCAGACTTATCTTAATGCCAGGAGCTATAGATCCTCCAAGGTATTCTTTATTACTGTTGACTACATCAAAAGTCGTCGCAGTACCTAAGTCTACAATTACCACCTCTTTATTTGTTTTTTTAAAACCTCCTACAGAATTTGCTATTCTATCTGGGCCTAGCTCTTTAGGGTTGTCAATATTCACCTTCAAGCCAGTTTTAATACCTGGCCCCACAACTAAAACATCCTTAGTTGTAAATTCGCTAATGGCAGAGACCACACTATCTGTAATCTGAGGCACAACAGAGCAAACAATCACTCCATCAACAGCCTTGTCGTTTAGTTTTGACAAATCTATTGTTGTCTTAAACATCATCAATAGTTCATCTGAGGTAATTGTTTTTCGAGTCGTGTACCTGTAGCTTTCCCATTTGGTTGAATTACCAACTCCTACATTCGTTTCACTATTCCCAATATCTATTGCAATAATTTTCTTCATTTATAACTCCACTTTAAAATCTATATTATCTATCAACCTAATACCCTCTACTTTTCCAGCAATAATAATTATTGCATTCTTAGTCTCTTCTGTTGCTTCATCGAAAGTATCTTTATCTAAAATATGAAGATAATCAATATCTAACTTACTGTCCTGACAAGTATTTAATGTTTTGTTAACAGATTCATTTATTGATCCTGTTTCAATATATATTTCTTTAAGGGTATCTAGATGCCTCTTTAGTCCTCTAGCTGTTACCAGACCGTTATTACTTAAAAGCTGATTTCTACTACTAAGAGCCAATCCATTAGAATCTCGAATTATATCTCCTTCATGTATTTCAATATCTAATTTCTCATTCTTTACATATTCTTTTATCAAAAATAGCTGCTGTGCATCTTTTTTACCAAAAATAGCTTTCTTTGGTTTCACCAGATCGAAAAGTCGATTTACAACTGTTAAAACTCCGTCAAAATGTCCAGGTCTAGAATTTCCTTCATATTTTTTTCCAATGTTTCCAGAGTCAACAACGTTCACAAGATTATCGCCATAAATATAATCCTCATTGGGAGTAAATAAAAAATCAACTCCTAATTGGTTTAAAATTTGGAA
>Ga0181599_1002501_pt1 | contig 16434 bp, 7 predicted proteins | sample 041ome_3_FD_148658 | JGI IMG/M metagenome (GOLD analysis project Ga0181599, IMG submission 148658) | Coastal salt marsh microbial communities from the Groves Creek Marsh, Skidaway Island, Georgia - 041405US metaG (spades assembly) | ecosystem: Environmental > Aquatic > Marine > Intertidal zone >...
AAATCGTTCGTCTCTCTCTTCCTAGAAAAGCCATCCTCCTTACTTTCCCAAAAACATCATCACATCATCGCACACACAACACACGAACGTAATAATAATAAACGACAACTTTAATAAATGAGCTCTAAAAAAGACCAATTCCTGACCGCGTGTCGCAACCAAAAGTTGGACACGGTCCGTTGGGGGATCAACGCCGGCGGGCAACAACCGTCCTCGCGCGACGAAAACGGCATGACCGCTTTAATGATTTGCGCCTCCTTGAACAAACACAAAGCGTTGCAGATGCTTTGCGACTGGACTCGAAGGGCGAGAATGCGAGAACAACTGGATTTAACCGACGGGAACGGGGACGGCGTGACCGCGTTAATGATGGCGGCGAAGTTTGGGCACGAAGAATCGTGTTCGGAACTGTTAGACGCCGGGTGTGACTTCAAGGTAAAGTGTGGACGAGGGAAGACGGCGGCGGATTACGCGAGAGCGGAAGGGAAAAACGAAAAGTTGGCGCGCCTGATCGAACGAGGCGGGGAAGAAAGCGAAGAGGAGGAAGAAGAGGGAGAGGAAGAGGAAGATGCAAACGCGGTGGAAGGCGAGACGGCGACGCAAAGAAGCAAGAGGAAGAAGAAGGAGATGGAAGCGAAGGAGCGCGGCGGCGGCGGCGCGGCGGTCGCGGCGAAGGAGAGCAAGAAGGGAGAGAGCAAGAAGGATAAGGACGAAGAGGAGGACGACGGGAAAGAGGCGCCGGAACCGAAATGGCCTGAAGTGAAGAAGGCGATGAAGGAAAAAGCGAAGGAATTGACGATTTCGAGGAAATTGGAAGATGGGGAGGAATTGGATTTGGCGATGTTTTATTGTTCGAGCGTGAACACGCTGAAAATCGAGTGCGGGAAATCGTTGACGAGTTTACCGAAAGAGATTAAAAAACTGAAAGGTTTGTTGACGTTGATTGTGAGCGAGAACGGGTTGACGAGTTTACCGAAAGAGATTGGAAAGTTGAAGAACTTGAGAGTGTTAGAGTGCGAGGGGAATAAGTTGGAAGCGTTGCCGGAGGAGTTGAGCAAGTTGCAAAATTTGGAAATCTTGCGTTTAGGGAGGAATCAGATTAAAGATTTGAGCGCGTTGAAAAAGATGAATAATTTAGTAACTTTAGTGGTGGATAACAATCGATTGCGAACGTTGGACGATTTCGATTTAGGCTCCAAGTCGAGGTTGATTACTTTGAGCGCAAATAACAACGAAATCGTGGATGCGCCGTCGGATATCGGGAAGTGCACGCTGTTGACGGAAATCTTGTTGAACAAGAACAACATCGAAGAGTTACCGGGAGAGTGGGGCGAGTTGAAAGAGAAAAAAGTCCGTGAGATTGATTTAGACGATAATCCGATCAAGGACTCCAAGATTAAAAAGATGATGGGGAAGAGCGATAAGTTCGTCAAGGAGCTCTTAACGTACGTGAGAAAAAATTGCAAGACGGGATTGGCGAAGAAAGCCGGGAACGCGGTGAAAAGTTCAAAGAAGAAGAAAGAAGAAAGCGAAGACGAAGACGAAGAAAAAGAAGAAAAAGAAGAGAAGAAAGAAGAGACGACGGGAGACGCCGGAAAAGAAGAACAAGAAGAACAAGACGGCGACGTTTCTGAGACTGAATCCGAACTCGAAGAGCGCATGTCCAAAATGTCAAAGAAGGAAAAAGAAAAGTTCAAACGGAAGCTCGTGGAAAAACAAGCGGAAAAAGCGAGAAAAGTAGCCCTGGAAAAACGCTTGAAAGAAGACGCGGAAAATCTGAAACGCATGGAAGAGTTAGTCATTAGCGGCGCCGGGAATAACGACGACGGCGAAGATTCCGACGAACCCATCGACTCGGACGACGAAGAAGCGCTCTTGGCGCGCAAACAAAAACAAAAGCAAAAATCGAAACCGACGTTCATGTACGCCCTCACGGACGAACAACGCAAGGAAGCGGAAAAAGCGGAAGCCAAACGATTATTCGAAAAGGAAAAAGCCGAACGCGAAGCCGCGGAAGCGCTCAAACGTAAAGAAGAGGATGCCAAAAATAAAGCGAAAGACCTCAACGCGGTCAAACTCGACGGCGACGCCGGAAAAGACGGTCGATACACGTGGTCCTACGCCAACGGTAAATTCGATCGGTCCGTGACAAAAACACCTCCAAAAACCGAACACACCATCGAAGTCGTCATCCCAAAACTCATTTGCGGTCGACTCATCGGTAAAGGCGGAGCGACTATCAAATCCGTCTCCGAGCGAAGCAAAGTCGTCCGCGTGAACATCGACGAAACCAAAGGAGGCGCCGGGAACAGCCTGTTAGTCGTCCAAGGCTCGGAAAGCGCCATGGAAAGCGCCAGGATGTTGTTCAACAACGCCATGTAAAAGTAGCGAGAGAGATATGCGTAGACACGTGTGATATATAAAAGAGAGAGAGAGAGAGAGAGAAGAGAGAGAATATAATAGCCTCTTTCACGCGCATCATCTCGCATCAAAGTCTCTTGCATCTGAAGTAAGTTTGACATTTTTCCCTCCTGCATCCATACACGAACACAATTTACAAATTCTCGTTAGAATTAAAATGCTCACCGCGAGATTGGAAAAGCGCGTCCGCGACCTCGTCTCGAAGAAAGAGGAGGAGAGGAAGACGAAGAGGAAGAAGAACCAGCGAAACCGTTTCCTTCCCTCGGCGCGCGCGATTAAGAAACTCTGCGCGGACATCGAGTCTCGAGGATTTACGCGAGCGGACGTGAAACGATGCGTTTTGGACGCACTTCTCGAAGACGATGAAGATGATGAAAAAGAGTGGAAGAATAACGAGTGGGTGGAGAAATGCTTCGACCGATTACTGATGCAGGTGGAGAGGCAACGACTGCCGAGAGCGTTTCGAGGCGGCGCCGTCGCTTCTACAAATACTACGACGGAAGGCGAAGACTTGGAAAAGGTGCTCGTGGTGACAGTTGAGAAACCAAAAGTACGGACGACGACGACATCGATATGCGAAAGAAAAGAAGACGATGATGAAGAACTCGAAGAACGAAGGATAAAGATGAAAGAGCGCGAGGAAATGGTTCGCGTGGCGAACGAGCGACGACGGGAAAAACTGGAAGAGCGGGAGAAAGCGGAGGCGAAGGCGTTTCGCGAGGCGCAGATGAGGATGGTTCGAGCGACGGAGGCGGCGGCGGCGGCGTCTGGGTCGTCGGAAGAGGAAGGGTCATCCTCGGATTCGGAGGATTCTCTCGAGAATTTCGGGTTGAGCGAGGAAGAAATCGCGCGGAGGAAGAGTCACAAGAGGAACGCGAAAATGTGCGCGGAAAACAGAGTCGGGTTTGTGAGCGAACTGCGAAAAAAATTGAAAGAAGCCAAACAGACGGCGCAAGAGGAGAAGAGGAAAGCTGGAAAGAAGATGGATAAAAAGAGAGCGAAGGAGTTAGCGGAGGGGGTGAGGAAGATTTTGAATATCGCGGAGACGTTTAAGATTGGCGAGAAAGAATTGGAGGAGGAAGAAAGGGCGTGCGCAGAAAAGCAGGAGGTTGAAGTAGAAGTAGAAGTAGAAGAAAAACTGGATAGACTAGAAACAAAGAATGAAGTAGTAGAAAAGACAGTGGAAGCGAAAGAGATAAAACGCGATGCCAACAGCGACGACGACGACGACGACGACGATGATTTCCAAATTCTTGACGTTTTCGGTGACGACGAGCCTGAAGCGTTGAAGCTAACGCCGGAAGACGAAGCGAAAGCGAAGCGCAAAAATATCGAAGCTTCGGTAGTTGTTGGACCAGTCTTACACGTCGAAGGCACCGTTGGTGCCGCCATCGAAGCGACGAAATATTCCAAGAAAAAAGTTGGGGGCGGAGGAGTGGCTGAAAGTGCATCGGCTGCGCTGGTCGCGCCTAAAGCGCTTCTTGCCAAGATGTGTGAAAAAGAGAAATGGTTGACGCCTCGCTACGATCGATTAAAAACCGACGATAAAAAAACAATTCGATACAGCGCGACAATCGAGCGATCTTCCGGGCCAAAATATCTTCGAAAACCGACGATACTAGTGCAGACAATCTCTTTTGAAGAGAAAGATGGTAACGAGCCGGACGGTGGTTGGAAGAGCGTGACGGAAGCGCAGGACGCCGCCGCGTGTGTCGCGCTTTTCCGTATCTTGTTTGTCGAAAGGGAGATGAAATTCGTCGTACCGAGCGAGTTAAATCATCAATGGCGAGATTACTATCGGCAATTCTTGTTACTTCGCGAGTTGTTCTCTGGAATCGATGGAGGCGAAGCGTGCGAGAGTAGTGATGACAAAACACGAAATGAGGGAGGAGATGAAGAAGATTGGGAAACGTTCGCGGTGCGGGTTCGGAAAACGCTCTGCGCTGCTCGAACAGAGTGGAATCAGAAATTAGAAAGAGAGCTTGCTAATGCCGATAAAGATGCCGATAAAGCACCATCGAATAACCGCGCGGCTACATCGACTACTGCTGCGAATAAAAGTCGCGAGAGAGATTCTGACGTCGAAAAAGAAAAAGAGGAACAAAAACGAGCGCTCTCCGAACGTATTTTGCAAACCTTTCGCGAAAAAAAACAAACACCGGCGTGGAAAGATATCGAGTCCAAGCGTAACAACTTACCGATTGCCAAACTCAGAGACGATTTTTTGCGCGCATTATCTGTGAAAGATACTGTCGTCGTGTGCGGCGAAACTGGCTGCGGTAAAACGACGCAAATCCCGCAATTCGTCTTGGACGACGAGATTGAAAATCTGCGTGGCGCGAGCGCGAATATTATTTGCACGCAACCTCGTCGCGTCGCCGCAACTTCAGTCGCTGAACGCGTCTGTTTCGAAAGATGCGAAAGAGATGGCGTCGGTGGAAGAACGAGCGATGTCGGATATCAGGTCAGAGGCGACAACAAGACGAATCGTAGCTCGACAAAGTTGACGTTTTGTACGGTCGGTATTCTCCTGAGACGATTGCAAGGCGATCGATACTTGAAAGGCGTGACGCACGTCTTACTAGACGAGGTACACGAGCGGAGTTTAGACTCAGACTTTGCGCTCGCATTACTTCGCGACGTGCCTGAACAACGACGACGAATGAGTTTGCCGCCGCTGAAGTTGGTATTGATGTCTGCGACCATCGACTCCGACCTTTTCAGCAGATACTTGGACAACGCGCCTGTGGTAACCGCGCCGGGACGAACGTTTCCAGTGTCCACTTCGTTTTTGGAAAACATATACGAATCGTTAGAATACGTTTTAGACCCGGAAAATAGAGCGTGTCGCCGCCCGCGCGGCTTTGAGGACGAGGCGAAATCAGCCATGCGAGCCGGCGGAGGAGGAAGCGATCGTCGACGAAACGCGCAACTCATCGATAGTTGGGGCGAGGATGCCAACTCCTTGTTTGGCGGGGAAGAGTATCCAGAAAATCCAGATTATGACGCCAACGACGCTTTTCTTGAACATTGTAGCTCGAAGACACGTTTGAGTCTATCTCGATTGGACGAACACGCTATCGATTACGATCTCATCGAACAATTACTCGCGCATCTCGACGAGACCGAAGAACGCGCGGGACCGAGTAACGGCGGAGGCGCGTTTTTGGTCTTTCTACCCGGCAAAGGCGAAGTCGAAAGGATGGTCGATCGTTTGAGAGGCTCGAAACGTTTTCGAGACGCAATCGTGTTGCCGTTACACTCGAACGTGAGCAACCGTGACCAAAAGATTTGTTTCAATGTCAATCTCGATTCTCACGTTCGTAAGATTGTCGTCGCCACGAACGTCGCGGAAACCTCCGTGACTATTCCAGACATCACGTGCGTAATTGATACCGGACGCGTGAAAGAAAGAAGATGGGACCCAAAGCGTGGTCTGGCGAGTTTAGAAGAATGCTTCATCTCTCGAGCGTCCGCGAAACAACGACGTGGTCGGGCAGGTCGCGTGAGAGAAGGTAAATGCTTCTCTTTGTACACGTCCAAGCGACACGAGGTTTTGATGAAGTCTCACCAAGAACCGGAGATGAAACGAGCACCGTTGACGGAAGTAGTTTTGCAAATTGCATCCTTAGGAGGTGGTCGCGACGACGACGACGACGCCGATCCTCGCGCAGTACTCTCGCGAGCACCGGAACCGCCTTCGGAGGAGTCCATCGATCGCGCGGTAGACACATTGGTGAACATTGGTGCCTTGGAGCGAAGAGCGAGAAGAAAGCGAAATTCTACGAGTAATAAGGACGATGGCGACGACGATGAAGAAGCGGTAGGATGGGACGACGAGGACGACGATGACGTAAACGGGGAGATGAACAACGCAAACACAATTCTCGCGCTCACGCCTCTCGGAAAGCGCCTCTCGATGCTCCCGCTCGACGCCGCGTTGGCAAAAATGCTCCTCTTTGCAGTTCTGTTGCGATGTCTCTCACCAGCACTCACAATTGCCGCAATTGTCAGCCATAAAGTTCCCTGGCGCGCGAGTGACTCCGAAAACGACGAAACGAGCGCCGCTTCCGTGATGAAGAAAAACTTGACAAAAAACGTGAAAGAAAACGACAGCAGTGTGGCGAAAAACGAAGTTTCCGACCATCTCGTCCACGCCGCCGCGTACGAAAAATGGAACGAAATCGGCAAAAATAACGCAGCCACTCAGAAAAAGTTTGCTCGTGAAAGCGGCCTTGATCACGACGTGTTGCGACAACTGTCCGATTTACGCAAACAGTTTTTCGATGCGTTGAAAGCCGGGAACGTCCTCGATGGGAACAACGCAAAGTACGATTACTCTTCCATGGACAACCCGCTCTCTCCGTGGAACGCGGACGCTAAGAGACCAAAGCTCATCAAAGCCGCGTTGGTCGCTGGATTATACCCAAACCTCGCCTACGCCGACGCCGTGGAAATAGGCCCGAAAAACGCCGCCGATAAGAAAACCATCTTCGAATGGAAAGACTCGCGAAACGCGGACGTGTATCCGCACCCGTCCTCGCTCGTTTCTAAAATCTCGCGCTCGCCGGGAACAAAACTCCCACCTCGACAATTCTGCGTGTACGCGGAGAAAGTTAAAACGTCGCGAACGTTTTTGCGCGAGTGCACGAAAGTCTCGCCCATTGAAGTTTTGCTTTTTGCCGGCAGAAAAGTGAACGTGGAACACGAGATGAAACGAGTCGTTTTGGACGACTGGCTGAAAGTGTTAAACGTCGACGCCGTCACGGCGACTTTGTTTAAAAAGTTACGGGTGGTTTTAGACGATGAATTCGCGAAAGCGCACGCCGAGGACGAGAACGACACGCACGCTCGAGAAAGCGACGAGCACGACACCGACACTTCGTCGGAGTTCGTGTTCGAGCTTGTGCGAGACATCCTCTTATTTTAAACAATAGATAGAAGCTTTATTAAAAATGACGCTAAGACGAACTCGAAGAACTTCCGCTCGACGACAAAGACGACGAACCACTACTGCTCGATAACGACGACGACGACGACGACGCAGAAAGAGAGGAAGAAGAAGAAGAAGAAGAACTACCGCTGCTGCTGCTGCTACTACTACCGCTACTTTCGCTCGAGCTGCTGCTGCTGCTGCTGCTCGAACTCCCTCGTCCGCTCTTCTTCTTCTTCTTCTTTCTCTTCTTCGTCCCTCTCAGCGCGTCCACTTTCCTCTTCAACGCCCGCGCTCGTCCTTCTCTCGGGTCTCGAAACACCTCCCGTCTTTCCTTCTTCCCGATTTTCATAAACTCTTGAAACCCCTTGTTGGTGTTCGATTTCCCCGAGTTGTCTTCCTCCTCTCTGCGTTTCTTCAACAGTTCCGTCTTGGACTGTCGTTTCACGTACGTCCCTTGGTCGCCGGGTTTTAATACACACTCGAACGTCCAGTGCTCGAGAGAGAAACATCGCTGACACTTTTTCTGCGTCGTCCGAGTCGTCGTCGTCGCATCGTTCGGCGCGTTCTTACGCAACACGAAACCCATCTCTGCTACTCTTCAAGTGACGATTTGGCGGCACAATTTCGCACGGATTTCACGTTTATTCGCGGGAGGATACACGCGCGCGTGCTCGCTCGCTTGCTTACCCGTTGTCGCGCGAAGAAAGAGAGAGAGAGAGAAGAAAAGATGCACCCTTCGTCTCGTTTCGGTCGCCCTTTGCCGACGACGGAGGAAGAGCTCCTCGAGGAACAGAGAGCGTTTCTGGAGAGGAAGGAAACGCCTGCGGCGAAAGCGCTGAGGAAAGAGAAAAGAACGAACGTCGAGGAGGACGAAAAGGAGGAGGAGGAGGAGGAGGAAACGACTGCGAACAACAACAACAACACGAACAACGTCGAGACACCGTTCGTGGTGGAAGAAGCGTCGCTGAAAATTGTGGAGCGGGACACGTCGACGGTGATTCCAACGCCAACGAAGAGAGACGATGGGAGCGAAACGAGAGGTTTTCCGAAAGCGGAGCATCGGTCGAAGGAAGGCGGCGGTGGTAATGGTGGTGATAACGATCCGAAAATTTTGAGTAAGTTTGCCAGGAGACGCGCGGAGATGCGCGGGGAGAAGATTTTGGACGTGCACGAACCGGATGTGATGAAGAAGGGGAGAGCGGATGGCGCGTCGGCGGCGGCGGCGGCGGCGATGATGATTCCGGAACACGAGGATAAAGACGTGGCGGCGGAAACGAAGAGAGTGTTGGCGTCCATGAGCGTGGAAGAAGCGATGAAGCAGAGGAAAGAACTGGAGGAGAAGATGGATCCAAAAATTGTGGGGTTCTTTAGGAATCGCAATCGAAAGAAGATGGATGCGACGAGCGAGGATAAAAAAGAGGCGGGGGCGTCTGAAGCGGCGCCGCCTCCTTTGACCACAACGACATCGGGGAATAGTAGTAAACTTAACAACAAAAGCACGAGTAAGAAACCAGACGCGATGAAACTGATGAAAGCGAACGTGGATCCAATGTCCAGAGTGCACGCTGCTGATGTTCGGTTTACAGCTTCCGGTGAACCAATCGTACCGGTGGAACACTACCAAAACATCTCCGCGCAGGAAGGACGGATTCCCGCGCCCACCGAACGCGATTTTGTTCGCGCCGGGGGATTGTTTAATAAACCAAACATCGCGGCTTCGACGTCGGCAGAAGAGAGTGACGATCCAGGGTACACGTTATTAGAAGCTCGACAGTTGTGCGTCTCGTCGGTTCCAGGCCAGCGCGCATTAGGGTATCGTTTGTTAGCCAACGTGTTCAAATCGGCGCGAAGATTTGGTCACGCGCCGGAAAGAGTCGCGACGGAGGAGCCGCAAGAGTTGCCACTAGGAAGCACCTGGGCCGGTATATGGGTCTCTGCAGTCGTGGATGTTGGCGCCGTATCGCTTGTTCGACGAGGGCTGGACGATTCAAACCCGCTCGTTTTCTCCTCTGCCGCGTTGGCGATGCGAGAGTTGTGTTGCGGCCGAGGCGGCGGGGGCGTGTTCGGGACCGAAGAACGGTTAATGTCACAATTAGAATCGTTTGCAGGCGTCCCTGCGATTTCGAAGGCGTATTCTGCGGTCACGTGCCACGCGCCCATATGGAGAGAATCGCGAGATGACGCACCTAAAGGCGGTCGAGGGTATGAACCGAAAGCGTGGGAGCCCGCCGGAGGGGTCATCGAGATTGATCAGAGCACAAATTTGGTGTGTTGCGATGAGGAAGACGAGGAAATCGCAAACAGTGTCATGCAAGCCGCCACGACTGGTGCAAAACTAGATCCGGAAGCAGAAGCCGAGCTGAGACGGATAGAATCCGAACGAGCGGTCGATCCAATCGCGGCTTTATTGCGAGCGAAGACTTTAGAACGAGTGAGATATTTACTCGAGATGGAACGGAGTCCAGTGGCGGAAGTCCCTCTGTTACAGTTTTTGTCCACGGCGGCGACGCACTCAACTTCCGCCGCGGTTGCGGTTGCGAAGTGTCCGAGACTGATGGACGTGTTGTGTAGGCGAGTGACGAGCTTTGCGTCGTCGTCGTCGTCGTCGTCATCGGCGCCGCCAGAAGGTGCGAACTCAATTGCCTCGCGCGCGTACGTTTTGGAAACGATATGTTCCATCGTACGCGTCGCCGGTACAGGCGTTGTCTTTGAAGCACCAGATGCGAGCAACGATAGGTTAAATATCGCACACAGCGCGATACAGCTCGTTTCCTCCATCAATCCAATGGAAGACCTCGAACCTGCATCGGTAAATTGCTGGCGCCAAGCCATGCGTTTGTGGTCGCTTTGCGCCAACCGAGGTGTCCCGACGTGTCCGAACGCGGACGATTATTTCTCTCTGTTAGCAAACTGCGTGGATGTGGACCCTAAAAATGTTTCAAATGAAGGGTACGAAACCGTTCGCGAGGCATTCAACGCGTTCTCGTCGTTTTGCTCAAATCATAAGAACATGAAAGCGTCTACGCCGCTGTTAGAGAAAGTTTCCGGCTTCGCGAGCCATTGGATATTAAAGAATTACGAGTCGTTTTCAGTAGGCGGCGCCCGTTCTCGCTTTGCGTTTGCGTCCGCTGCTTTTTTTCTCGATTCTGCGAATCTTGCCGGAATTGGCGAGGAAGGTAACGAGAACGAGGGTAACGAGGACGATGTAAATTCCAACACGCGAAGACGACTCGCAAACGCGCTCTCAAAGGCGTGCGACATTTTACTGCGAGAGTTGGCGGCAGATTACGCCCGAGGTATCATTGCTAGTTCGGATTTTTATAAAGCGAGAGCATCCAGAGGTGCTGCTATGCACGGCGTGCTGTGCGTTCTCAAAGCGCTCGCTGGTGGTGTAAACGAAAGCTACGAGGAGAACGAAGAGATGCGCGAATCGAGCGTGGACGAATACATCAAGACCATCGCTCAAAATAAAGCATTAGAAGCTATCGATACGCTGTGTGCTGCGATGTATCGAGAGACAGTTGGTATTGAGCGTGCGAGACGTGCCGACATGAAGATGCGTCAGCAACGTGCGCGGCACCGCGGGTTATCGCTGGATGTTCGGAGCGGCGACGCGAGAGCTGCGAGAGGACAAATTTCACCGAAATCAGGAATGTCTCCCAGTAGACCGCAGACGAAGAAACCGCCGCTCGCTGGGTCTGCTGGTAGCCCGAGCGATGACATTGGTCTTTTAAGTTCATCGCCGCCTTTAGGTGGTGGTGGTGGTGGTGGTCTCATCCACACAAACGAGGCGTTTACGAAGAAGCGCATGTCTTTTGATACCACATCTAACCAGATTTCGGCTGCGTTTCAGCAAAAAGCACGCATCGGTAATACAGAAAAAGTCGCCGCGACGCTCGTTGCCGAGGATAAAAATCTTCCACACAGAAGTCAAACGAAGAGCCCATCTCCGGCTTTAGTTGCCGTGCGCGAAGGATTTGCCACGGATCAATCATCCTCGGCGCAAAAACGCGTCGGCGGCGCAGACTTTGATAGAACTTCGGACAGAAACGACGAGTTGGAAAAACTGTACTTTGAGAACTATTCCGGCGAGGAGTCTGTTCAAGAAGCGCATGCGCACGAAGTGACCACATTTATGGGTTTGCGCGTGTTCTGGGCCTCCGCGACGCTTCCCATTCAACGTGCTTTAGTGCAAGCGTTGGAGATTCTCGAACAGTTTGGTTTGCCGGAAATTGTCGAAGATGAATTCGCACCGCCGATGGATGAAGAAGAGAAGAAATGTCGCAAGAAGCAGCAACGCGCGGAGTACACAAAGACGTGTTTATACGCGACGGCGACGTTGTTGCGCTCGTTACCGCCGGGTGCGGGCAGCTTGGCGAAACTCGCCCTGAAAAACGGCGTCATGTCGACGCAGTCGCTTGACGCCGCGTTAGATTCGACGAGAACTGCGTTGTTGGATGCCGAGCGTGATTTCATAAATACGGCGAATAACATCACGCCTTCAAACATGACCAAAGTCGTCAGCGCAGCGCAAGAGTGTGGAGTCATTCTGTCCTTGGCGGCGAAATCGCTCGTACCGCCCGCGGAGGATTGTCGCGACGCGCTTCTTGGTGGGTACACGATTGAGTTCACCACCGCCTCCGAGGCACGCAAATACGGTTGCGACCCGATGAAGTCTGTTTTGCCAACTTTTAGCGATTGGTTTTTCGCTCCGTTGTCTCCGTCCTCCGCTGTACGCGGATGGGACGTCGCGAGTATCGCGTCCAATCTATCACTTGTTCTCGGTTACGAAAAGTTACACGCATCGACAATTGTCGAGTTGAACTCTTCAAAAAAGCTCTCCGCGTTGTCCAACGTCTTCTTGAAGGAAATGGTTATATGGCGCGATCCTGCCGTCACGGCGCCGTTAGCCGCGTTGACCGATTTATACTGGTCGCAAACCGTCTTTGAGTTTTTACAAAACGATGCCATGCAATCGTCATCCTCTCCTTTAGGCTACACGAAAAGAATCAAACCGAACGAAAAATCGTTGAGCGACCCTTTACACGTTCCCGAAGGGTCTGGAGACGCATCCGTGTCTTCCGCTTTGGCGATTGCCTTTGGCACAACTTCGTACGCGGATGCTTTGTTTGGAAGACACATCAGTTTTTGGCTCCGCGCGGACGTTCCCGCCAAAGCTCGAGCTTCCTGTTGGATCGCTTTGCGCGAAAATTTGAGCCTACATCTACTTCCGAGTATTGCAAAGTTAGTCGAGCCTATTCATTCGCACGTCATGTTACCTCGCGGAGGCGAGCAAGATCCTGAAATGTTTGAGCTGTACATCTCGTCGTTAGAATCGGGCGATTTAGATAAATGGTTCGCATCGTGGGAGAAATTCGAAGGGTGGGATTACGGCGGCATTGGTTCGAGAGGCGCCCGTTTACCATTCGAAGCACCACCAGTCGCGGTCGCTTTGGTCGTCCACGCCGTCGCTCACGTCGTTCTGGGCGGAGCTGGAGGGAACGCCTTGCAAAAGAAGACCATTCGCCGTTTATTGTCGAAAGATCGCACCGGGACGTACCTTCGCGCAATCATGAACACGCCTTTGATGCTTCGTCGACGACCTCGGTTCGCGAGTACTTCGGCGAAAACGAACGCTGGAGAGTTGCACGAGACGCCATTTGGTTGGGGCTTTTGTTTTGGAAAGTTTGGTAAGTGGGAAGATATGGGTCCGAGGCGGTCGGTGTTGTTAGACGCTTGCGGCGACGACGAGGAATTGTTGAGATTATTAAGACACGCGCTGGTGACGTGTAAGTTAGCCACGAGAGAAAGCATGGACGTCCACGCGATGGAGATGTCCGTGGAGAAAACTAGCAGCTTTTACGCGTGATAATGAAGAAAAAAGAATTTAGTAACATTTGTATATGTATATAATCTAGTAGATACAAAAAGAGGAAATTCTAGAAATTATCCTTCATCGTTCTCAACTGCGCGAACACCTCCACGTCTCTCTTCTCCTCCATTCCTAAAAACTTTCTAATTTTCTCGTCCCCGCTTCTACAAAACGGGTTTGTTTTCTTCTCCTCACCGACCGTCGTCGGGACCGTAGGCTCGTTCTTCTCTCGCAACGCCTTGCACTTCCTCTCCCGCTCCAACAAATCCTCGTTCTGTCCATCTACGCTCTTTGCAAACTTAATGTTCGCTAAAGTATACTCGTGAGCGCAATACAATTTCGTCGTCTCCGGTAAACTCATAATCTTCGTGATGCTCGCAAACATCTGGGGATGCGTCCCTTCGAACACTCTTCCGCATCCCATCGCGAAAACGCAGTCGCCGACAAACGCCGAATTCGCCGACGGCGCGTAGTACGCGCAGTGCCCTAAAGTGTGACCGGGAACGTCCATCACGTGTAACTTCACGTCCCCGACGAACACGACGTCGTCTTGTTCTACTTTCCTATCGACGCCGGGAATCTTCTCCGCGCCGGGCGTTTTCGCCTTCTCGCCTCTCGGACCGATTATTTGCACCTCGGGAAACTCTTTTTTCAGCTCTAAGTTCCCACCGGTATGGTCGCTGTGCCAGTGCGTGTTTAAGATGTGCGTCAATTGCCAGTTTCGTTTCTTCAATTCTCTCAAGATTGGTCCAACTTCCGGAGTGTCTATCACCGCGGTCGATTTCGTATTCGCGCAGTGCAACAGGAACACGTAGTTATCGGAAAGCGCCGGGAGTTGCACGATTTTTAACGGCGTTTGCGTTCCATCGCTTTCGATGGTTTTCGTCGTCGTTTCCATTTTGGATGATGATGATGCTGATGATAGTGTTGCCAAACGTTTCTTCAGTGGTATCCTCCTCGCGTGGGTGTTGTGAAAAGACGGAAAAGAAGACGCCACCGCTCTCAGGAGGAGCATTAATACGAGCAGATAGACAGAGAGAGAGTTTTATGCGGACTTTTTCTGTCTTTTTTTCCTTCTTTTTTTGTCTCCAAAACGCCACTTTTTCTTGGAAAAAACAAATCACATTAAGATCAGAGAAAGAAGAAGAAGAAGAAGTTTTTGTCGTCGTCTTTTGCGGAGAAAAGCGAAAAGTGTCATTCATGTCTGGAGTGAGGACGCGAGCGCAGAAGAGACGAAGAGGGGAGAGAGATTCTTCTTTGTGGGATTTGATCGTGAATAACGACGATATTTGTTTCCAACACATTCTTCCGAGATTGAATTCGAACGATGTGAAATTCTTGTACGAAGTGAATACGGAGACGAGAAAGTTGATTAAGAGATCATCTCGAGCGAAAGATTTGAAAGAGAAGTTTAAAGTTGAAGAGATGTCATCGATATCGACTTTGGAGTTTGTGTGGGAGAATCGATCGTTGTGGCCGAGAGACTGGCGCAAAGACGAATCATGGTTCTGCATGCGAGTTGCTCAAACGAATAAACTCGAGTTGCTCAAGTGGGCGCGAGAGGAGAAAAAGTGTAAGTGGGATGAAGGGACGATTAATAGGGCCGCAGAAAAAGGTAATCTGGAAATGATAAAGTATTGCGTGGCAAAGAAGTGTCCTATTAATAGGTGGGCGTGTGCAGAAGCTGCCGTAAACGGTCATCTCGAGTGCCTCAAATACTTACGCGAAGAAGTCAAAGCGCCTTGGGATGATCTTACTGCCAGTTGGGCGGCTTTAAAGGGTCATCTCCACATACTCGAATATCTTGTTGAGCGTAAGTATGATAAATATAGCGTATTTGCGTGTGAGCTTGCAGCCAGGAACGGCCACTTCGACTGTTTGAAGTACTTGCGCGAAACCGCCAAAGCGCCGTGGGACGCCGACGCCGTACGCTACGCGCACGAGAACAACCAAACCGAATGTGTACAATACCTCCTCGACAAACGCTGTCCTCTCCCAATCGGTTGGCGATACGAAGATGGAGAGTTACACAGCTTGTAAACACAGGCACACACACACACAAATTTTGTAATACACGCACCAAGAGATATACATACAAATGAAAATTTTCCTATCTTTCTATACAAACGTCGTCTTTCTCTCTCATTCGCGTGCGAATGTAATCGTACCTCGGGTACCGTAGTATTTCACGTGTTCTAATCTCTCTTTCTTTCTAAAACTCCTTTTCTTTACCGCTATATTCTGCATCGTTTACGTCCTCGTCGTCGTCGCTATCTAAATCATACTCTTGCTCGTCTTCGTACTCGTCGTCTTCTCGGAAAACATCGTTCTCGTCGTCCGCGTGCACGCCTTCCGAGTCGTAATCCAAATCCACCTCGTCGATATCCTCGTACTCGTCTAAGTCGGACGTTGGCCTCTTCTTCTTCTTAATCTTCTTCTCCCCCCCATCCTCCCCATCTGCATCCTCCTCCTCTTCGTCGTCGTCTTCGTCGAACAAATCCATCGCCTTCTTCGTTTGCCGCAACTCCTCCGTCGTCTTCAACGCGTAATCGTCATCCTCGTCGTCCGGATCATCGCGGTCTCTCAAATCGTTTCGATCGAACGCGTCTTCTTCCTCTTCGTTTTCCTCCTCGTCCTCGTCCTCGTATTCCGCCAATATCTCTTCATCCGTCAACTCCGTGTGTTGTGCTTCGTCCTCTTCCTCCTCCAACACGTCTTCACCGCTCGCTAACCGTTTCGCGCGGCGTTTATCCGCCCGTCTCGCGCGAAGCTTTCCCACGCGCACTCGCACTTTCTCTCGCTTCTCGAGTAAGCGTTTTTCTGCGCGTTTGCGTTCTTTATCTTCGTATTCGTCGTCGTCTGCATCGTCGTCGTCGCGCTCCTCGAAACCTCCACCAACGTCCCAGGTTTCGAACTCCTCCAAGTCGTCGATGGGAAGACCCGAGCGGGAGAGGAGTTTACGAGTCCTTATTGCCGTCGTCGTCCTTATACTCCCCGTATTTCTGCTGGCAACACCACCGACGACGTCTCCTCCTTCTCCTCCTTCGTCGTCCGTGTCGACGGCAAAACCAAAACTCGACGACGAACTCGAAACCATCGAGGCAAAGCAAAGAAGCGCGACGACGATACGCACAAAGCTCAGCATTGGTACGATACCGCCGTTACTAAAATTCGTCCGTGTGTCTTTTCAAAGCCTTTTTGTGTT
>Ga0181599_1002525_pt1 | contig 16338 bp, 6 predicted proteins | sample 041ome_3_FD_148658 | JGI IMG/M metagenome (GOLD analysis project Ga0181599, IMG submission 148658) | Coastal salt marsh microbial communities from the Groves Creek Marsh, Skidaway Island, Georgia - 041405US metaG (spades assembly) | ecosystem: Environmental > Aquatic > Marine > Intertidal zone >...
GGCGGCGCTTGGTAAACTCGTCTCGCGTCATTTTCAATCGCATCAAAGATCGTTCCGCGTCGGCGACTAACAAACGCATCTCTTCCCGTGCTTTGCGTCTCTTTTGAAACGCGCGCGCAGCACCGACAGTTTTTGAAAACGAGACGCTCCCGTACACGAACAAAGTCGCGGGAAAACACGCCATGAGGGCGAAATTCAAACGGTTCGCACGCATGACGGCATCCATTTGAAGCAAAGCGTCTTCCATCTCAACTTTCATGACTTGCGTTTGGATGAGCAAGAGTTGCATGAGATCGCCGCCGAGCATGTTTTGTAGCGGCGCTTTTAATTCTTCTTCTACGCGCGCAGTCACGAGTGACATTGGATCAATTTTGTTCGCCGTTGTCGTCTCTTCGCCTGGTCCTGCTCCTGCTCCCGATCCTTCGGCGTGTTCGTCTCCGCCGCCGCCAGTCATAGCGCCCACCGATTGATACGCTCTCGTCAACGACTCCGAAAACCCCGGTTTCGTTGCATTCTTCACGTACTCTTTTAACATTCTATCTAAAGACTCCTGCGATTCGTCTAATCTCGCCGCCGCGTCTTCTCTATCTCCAGTGTCGAACGCTTTCGTGAGTTCTTGCTTCAGCTCTTTCGACGGCGTTTTCATGTACGAGTTGAAAAACGTGCGCGTAGTTTCGTACGCCGCTTTCAACGTTTCGTCCAACTCGGTGGAACCGCACAAGGAAGATTTTCGAACGAGCACAATCGCGCTACTCACGCCGATTAACATTAAGACACTGATGGGAATCCATCGGCGTTCGTATTTTGTCGGCTTGCGGTGTCTTTCAACCGTGCGACCAACCGCTTTGCGAGCTTTTTCAAATCGAGATTCCGTCCTTACGATGGCTTCCCACATTACGTCGTTTTCTAACGGGAACGGGATTGGTTCTCCCGATTTAGCCATCAAACGCGTGCGGAGCTTGTGCGAGACAAATCCGACGCGTGCGCCGGTTCCGCCGTCTGATAAGAAGATGTCACCGAGAAACGTGTTTTTGATGAGATTCTGAAAGTACGAATTCGATCGCTGTAAGGAGGCGTTTTGGCGTCGTAAAGTCGGGCTGTTGTTGTTTTGCGGCGACGACGACAGACGCGACGACGCGTGAACTTGAGTAGCGGCTGATTTTGGCGAATCTGGAATCTTTGGTGTGCCACTTCGCGAGATGCTCGAGACGAGCGAATTCGTTCGATTGTGCATCATCCCGGCGAATAACGGCGAATTCGAGATGGTGCGCTCGAGAGAGCTCGACGGTCGTCTCGGAGAGATCGCATCGTCGTGGTCGTCGTTATCGTGGTCGTCGTCATCATTTCGCTCTGCTTCTGCCGCCTCTTCCGCGTTTCTCGTTTTACTTTCGTTGTTGTTGTTGTCCTCGTCGTCCTCGTCCTCGTGCTCGGCGTTTAACGACGACGCGGTAGATTTCACGAGCTCAATCGCTTCGTTTATCCCATTCACGCACCGTTCCACCGCATCTCTCGTTTTTTCCACCTCTCTCTTCCGCAACTCCTCCTCCGATACCTCCTCGTCTTCGTCTTCGTCTTCGTCATCGTCCTCTCCCTTCCCTCGTTTCCTCCGATTGTAATCGCCGTTGACTAAATCATCCGCTCTCGCGTGCACCCTCGCCACCGCGCTCGCCAAACTCCTCTGCATCTTCCCTAACGCCGCTACCTTCCCATCAATCACCGCCCTCGCCGGTGGAACCGTCAACAACGTCTCCAACAAGTGTTCCTCTTCCCTTTCCTTCTCTTCCCCGCTTATATTACTCCTCGCCGACTCCCCGTTCTTCCTTCTCGCGTTCCCCGTGGAGACGTACATCGCCCTCCGTCTCGCCGCCACCGCTTTCCGTTTCACGAACCCTTTCGTCTCCTCAATAAACGCTCTCGGACCACACCGTAAGGTTAAAAACATCCTATGTGAGACATCCCCACCTCTCGAATACTCGTCTCGCTTCTCCTCCCAAAATTCCAGCGACCTGGTCGTCCTTCGTAAATCCTCCAACAACTGACCACTGACCACTCGAGCGATTTCCAACGTCGCTTCCGCCGCGTGGCCTAAATCCGCCATCGCCGCTTCATCGTTCGTTTTATACCCTCCATTTACAGTAACACCGTTACTACTCTCTTCCTCTCGCAATAAAGAGGAGGAAATCGCGAACGCCTCGCGCCACCACAGCGCGGATGGTCCGATTAAAAAGTTGCTCTTTTGTTTATCGAAGGCAACCGGGATTGAAATTTCCTTCGTTTTCCGTCCGGAATCAAAGAAGAATAAGATAAACTTTGAAGAGAAAAACGTGCTTTTACTCTCGACGAAGCGTTGTTGGTGTTGCGTTTGTTCTTTTTTCTCTTTTTCTGCGTCCTTCGCTTCGTTTTCGAGCGGGTGGAAAAGCGCACGAATGGTGGTTGGGGCTGGCATTTTGTGAGCGTTTTTAAGTGTGAAGAGTTTCGATACGTTTATTCGCGGATGGTTATTACGTAATTTGCTTGATGTGAAAGAATCTCTCTCTAATGTTGTATGCTGTTGTTGTTGTCTTTGTTGTTGTTATCGTTTGAATGTCGCCAAGAAAAATCGTGACTTTTTTAAAAGCCACATCCGCTTCGATCGAACACGTTGCAGTGGTACACGTCGCCGATGTGCGCGGTGGCGTTGCTCACCGCACCGGCTCTGGTGGACACCGCCTGACCGAGAATACCCAACCACGCCAACATCGCCAATCGTCCGTGCTTCAATTCTCGAATTTTCATCAAATCCAAATCTTCTTTTTCCGCGTAGTTGAACGGGTCGAATCTACCTCCCGGGTACGCGTCGTTTTGCTTCAATCCGTCTTGGAACGGGTTTTCTAACAAACCGGTTCGGTACGCCTCCGCGCCGCCTAATAACAACGTCTCGATGAAAATCAACCCGAACAAAGCGCCGGTTGGTGAGGATTTGAAATCCCCAAACCCGGCGTATGTCAATTTGCACGAGTCAATCGTGCATTCCTTCCCGGCTTCCCACCACGGACCGGCCCCGGCGTTCTCTTGCGCCCAGACGCCCGAAACCGCCAACATGGCCCATCTCCCGTGGATGACTTCGATATCCGCGTTTTTGCGGTACTCTTCCGGGGTTAAGTTCGACCACTCCGATGGAACGCCTTCTTTGCTGTTTGGGAACGACCCCCACTCTGGGTATATGGTGGTTTTTAACCATTTTTTATCCGTTCCGAATCCGATTTGCGCGGAGACTTTCGTTCTCATCACGGCGCGTTGTCGGTGGTGCTTTGCACGAAGGGAAGATGATCTCCACGAGGATCCCATCAGCGTGGATGATGATTGCGTCAAAGTCTGCGTCGTCGTCATCTTTCGTATTCTTAAAATCTCAGTCGTAGTATCGTCGGTGAATAAATGAAGTATATATATGAAGTATATATATAAAAGTGGGTAGATGTAAAGAGGTGCGGTTATGAGGACGAGAGATAGACTCTCTTCTCTCGCGTGCCAATTCAGTTGCCCAGAATATCTTCTCTCGCAATATTGATCGAATACCACAAAAAGCGATTATGCATTGATTGCACGATTCTGGTTGAAATTCGCCTATAATTTATGCTGATTTACTCCTCGAAAAGAGAGGATTTGGTGGTGCTCAAAATATTTTTTTTCAAATTTTTTTTGTGGGAAAGGGCGAAATTTGGCGAAGTAAAATCTCTTTCGTTTTTCGGTTCTTTGTTCTCTGTTAGTATTAAAACGCTCTCTCTCTTCTTCTCTCTCTTTTTGCTTTTTGTGTGTGTGTGTGTTTGTTTCACGTGTCATCATAAAAAAGTATATTCCTACAAACCGTTCTTTACCGCGGCGACGGTTTCAGCGTCCAAAGCTTTGATTTCAGATAACATGGCCGCAACCTTGGCCGTTCTCGCTTCTTGCATGACGGCAGAAACGATTTTATCTCCGTTGGAGTCCACGTAAGATTTGACTTTCACGTCGTCGTCCCACGCGCACCCGCCGGCGACGACGATGGCGTCTTTGACGATTTCAGAAACCGATCGAGCCATTTTGACGCTGCTGCCTAATTTGTCCTCGCACGAATCGATGAGCGCATCGATGGATAATCGTCGCTGTAATCGGTTGTAGAAGTATTCTCTGGCTTTTGGCCACTGGACGACGCCGTTGATGACGCCCTTGGCGAACATTCTCCCCGATCGATCGTGTAAATCCGCAAACTCGTGCGCGACTTGCGTGTACATCGGCAACAACGCATTCTCTCGCTTCTTGATCGCATCGTGATTCGCTTCTGGGTTCTTGTCTAACTCCATCAACTCCGAATCCATTCTATGCATGGTCAGAAGTTGATCTTTTTGGCGGAACTTGACCTCGCAGATTCCCGGCGGTTCTAAGATACCACCTCGAGACTCCGTGTCGGCAAACATCTCCATCTTCTTCAAGTTGATGGTTGGATCGACGACGACCCACGCGCCACCTCTCAATTCACCGTTCGGCGGGATGTATACGAATACCGGTTGCTTGTACTCTCTCAACTCGTCTACAATCATAGCCCCGAATTTCAAAATCTCGCCGTACATATCTCTCGTACCGCCGGAGAAGCCTCTCCAGTTGGCAAAAATGATCAACGGCAAGTTTTCCCCTTTATTGAAATCTCGAATCGCCGTGGCCGTTTTGTGCGCAGAGTCCGGAAACCAAACTTGACCGGCTTGCGCTAAAACAGCCTCACGGGATTCCGGGTTCGCCGGATCCGCCGGGATGCGTTGCTCCATCAAGCGCGTCTCGACCGAGATGACACCCATCGGGATGCCGCCTAATCGAGCGCGGCCGACGACGACGGATTTACCCCAGTCCGGTAAGGTTTCGGTCCACGAATCCTTATCGAAAAAGCCAGAAACGTAGTCACCAGTTTCCGGGTTGGTCGTACCGGCGAGCATGTGACGCGGATCGTACGGCGTCTTCGTCGGCATAAACTCAATCGCGCGATTCACCGGATCGGACGTCGGCAACGCCGGCGCCATTCCGATGGTCGTCTTTGGCGTGTACGACAACCATCGGATGATGGCGTCGACGCCGGCTTGATCGTCTTCGACTTGCAAGTGCGAGACGCCGTTCGGCATCATGACTTGTGGACCGCCAAGTTGGTCTTGAGAAGTGTACACTTCTTTCCCGAGCAACTTGTTCAAGGCCAAGTAGCCAGTTAAAATCATCGGACCGTTCTTCATTTGGATGTTTCTTTGACCTAATCTGTTCAAGTAAGCGCCGATACCAACAGATCGACCGGAGATGTATGACAAGGTAAACGCTTGATCGTACGCCGCGGACTGCTCGCCGGCAATCATACCAGAACCTCTCAAGTTTTCGACGCCGATGCCGTGAATTTGACCGATGATATCCGTCAACTTCATTCGCGTTTCGCCGCCTTCGTTGACTTTCTCCGCGTTGACCGTGCCTTCCGGGAAGTTCTTATAGTCCGCCTCGGTGAGGTAGAGGTACTTGAAGCCCATACCCGGGTTGGCATCGTCAATCCACGCTACTTTGAAATACGGCTTCAACTCTTCGACTAAACCGATTCGGGCGCCAGAGTTACATGCCAAGAAGACTCTCGGAATGTTATTTTCTCTGGCGTATTGAGAGACGGCAAAGTAGAAGTCGTCCTCCTTGACGCCAAACGAACCAGACATGACGGTGCAATCGTTCCCGACAAACACTACTTCTCTTCCTTCCGGGTATTCGCACGTCTTCATCGTGCATCTCCACGCAACCATACCGATTTTATTTTGACCCGGGACGCCTTCCTTCGTCCACGTCAACTCCTTCGTGCTTTCGTCAAAGACCGCCTCTTCAGCTTGGAAGAAGTTTTGCGGAACAGAACCGGCGCCGAAAGAGGCGATTTGCTTTCTCCACGCGGACAACATCGCTTTTTCAATCAAGCCGAGGAAGTCATAAATGTACGTCGTCCCGATAGCTCTCGCAATTGCTCTCTTGTTTTGTAACGGACCCGCCGACGGGTACGGCTCAAAGAAGCACGCGTCATCGTTACCATCCGCGCCAATCAAGCAGAATTGCTCGGCACGTCCAGAAACCGGTTCGAGGTACTCTCTGTACATGTCAACCTTCAACCAGTTGCCGGACATGGACGTGCCCATGATGCGAATCGGCGTCAATTCGTTGCTCACTCGGAATCGAAGTTCAATCTCATCGACAGACAAGTTTAACAATCTAGTGGAGTTGGCGGCGATGTATTCGGAAACCTTCTCCTTCAACAAGTTCGCCTGCTTCGTGAAGTCGCCCTCAACCTCAGATAAATAGTTGATGTAAATTCTAGTGGAGTTGCATCCTTTCGCTTTTGAATCCATTCTCGCGATATCGATCGCGTCCAAAGCCTTATTCAAAGTTCTTTCCAAACCGCCAGACATGGTGTCTTTGCTGTGCGCGAGTCTTCTCAACAACATGTCTTTCGCTCTCGTACCGGCGGCCAAATCACCCACGTAAATATGCAAGTCTCTGTTCACCGTCGGTATTCTCGTCAATTTGTAGTTCTCCAATCGAACGAGCTCGAGCAAGTGCAACACCGTCGGACGCTCGCCTCTGTAGAGCGGATCTTCGGCGTAGTCCTTGTTCACGTGCCACGTGCGGTAGACCGGTAACGCAAACTTCTCAAACACCAAGCAGTTGACAAATTTCACGTTCAAGGCTTTCAATTCTTCCTTGTGCTTTGCGCAGACTTGGTCCATCTTCAACGACCAATCGCCGTCGTCTGGCTGCTCGGTTTGCGCAATATGTAACACCGGCGGGCCCTTGGCGTCACCGTGCGCAGCCTTCAACTGCGCCAAATACGAGCCAAAGTTTTGTTCGACTTCGGAGATATTCTTCGCGGTGACGAGCAAACCGGTTCGAACAGGAGAATCATCCGGATACGTGCGGAACTTGAACTTCCACGTCATAGAGTTCCCCGTTTCGCCTTTGGAAACTTCGAGAATGTTGTGCGCGCGATAAACACGGCGCGCGTAAGTACTCATCGCGTTCTCGCGAACCTTATCGTCGTCGTCTTCAAACAAGGACGGCAACAAATCGACGGCTAAAGTCGGCGACTCCGCAAGCGCTTGCAAATCGCCAGATTCCGCCTCGCCCCACGGTCGCAACAACTTCTTCTTTCCGGCGAGAAGCTTGCGAAGCTCGGCGACTCTCTTATCAAGTGACGGCAATCGTCGCTCTTGTAAGATGGCGTTCGCAGAAAGCGCAACTTCCCCGTAATCACCGCCTCGAAGCTTCGATAATCGCTTGATGGTGGCTTGGAACGAATCCGAGATCGGAGCGTGATCGTCCGCCCACGAAATCGGTCCTCTCGCGATGACTCTTTGTGGCAAAGTTGGCGCTTGCAAGAGCAAGTTCAAAACGAGTTTCGATCGTTCCTTTAACTTGGAGTGGGCGCGAACTTGCGCCAACACTGGATTCAACGCATCTCCGGTTTTACCCTTGATCAACGTCGCCATGACGGCATCCATGGACTTGGATTCAAAGACGCTCTCGACGTCCAAGTATCGCTGCACGATGCCTTCCATGATCGAAGTGGCTTTTTCCCATCGAGATTGTCCATCACTTTCGTTTTGTTCCGTGAAAGCTGCGTACAAGTTGGTGAGAGCTTCGTCAACATTACCGCCAAAACCATCGAGAAGATTGTTCACGCGGTCAACCGCCGAGGTGAGTTTCTCATCCGCAGCGGCCGCCGGTTCCTCCACCGTAGACATTCTGAAGTCACCGTTAAAGTTGATAATCTTCTTAACTTTAGACGGATCCTTCAAAGTGAGGTTCGCGAGTAAATCACCCGCACCGATCACCGCGCCGGCGGTTTTCGCGTGCGAGATCTTCCCGGATTCTTGCGCGATGAGCGGCATGACCATCTTCATCGCCTCGGCTTCGGCGTACGGCTTCCCGGCTTGGACTTCCGCGCCGTCCTCTTGCAAAAAGCGGATAAGTTTACCGGTGACATCCGTTCTCAACTCAGACGGGTCAAATAACGTCGGCAACAACCACGTTTGGCTGTCCAAAGTCATGCGCAAACCCAACGGTTCTTCCAAACCGTCAATCTCGTGCGTGACGCCGCCGTAAATGGCAACTAGCGTGCCGTCGTTGCGTCGAAACATCTTCGCCAAAATACTCTTACCGCCAATGGACATCTCGTATTCGTCCGCACCGACTCTGGTGCACGTGAACTCGTACTTGGTATCTTCGTAGGCGATTTCAACCGGAAACGACGTCAACTTCGAGATGCCTTGCGTCGACACTTGACCTTTTTCCCACGAGGAGAGAAACGTCTTCTCTTCTTGCTCCGAGTGGTTGAATGCTCTGAAGAGTGCAGCACCGAGACAAATCGCGTGCGGATCGTTCACCAACGCGATCGAGCGTTCTTTGATCAAGCCATCCAACCACGAGGTATCGATGGTGTTCTCTTTGAACGCTTGCGTTTCTAAAAGCTTGACGAGGTATTCAACCGCCGTGCGAATCTCCCCGCGAACGACCATACCTTTCAACGCCAAAACCAACGCTTTTCTCGCTTCTTCTCTCGTCTTACCCGATGCAAAAATGTGACCAAACTGAGAATCCGCGAATTCGTGGACGCCACCGTTGGCGCCGACAGAAAAGTAACCCCAAACCGTCGGGGTCGATTGGAAGTGCACTCTTTCAATGCCGCCGGAAGTCGGCTTAAAGCCTTCGTCCGGGTTTTCAGCCGTAATTCTCGCCGCGATCACGTGATTTTCAATCGGCTTGTACTCTTCTTCCAAAAAGTCGATGGTGTCCGTGCCGTCCACGTCTCTTCCGTAGAATCGTCTCACGTCTGGCATTCTATGAAGCGGGATACCCATGGCGACCTGCAACTGCGTCGCCGGCATGTTGACACCGGTGATACCTTCCGTTACCGGGTGTTCAACTTGCAAACGCGGATTCAACTCCAAAAAGAAGTATTTATCCGTCGCGGCGTTGTAAAGGTATTCAACCGTACCGGCACCGATGTAGCCGATGTTTTGCGTCAATCTCTGCGCAGCTTTTTCCATCTCGCGGAAAATATGCGGCTTGGCAATGATTGGCGGACCTTCTTCGAAAATCTTCTGGAAACGTCTTTGCGTAGAGCAATCGCGACCGTTAAAGGCCACGGCGTTACCGTGTTCATCGCCAACGATTTGAACTTCCAAGTGTCTCGCTTCCGTGCACAACTGCATCATAAACATCGGTGAGCCCGGAACTTCCGCCTTGACTTGGTCAAAGTTAACAATCAACTCTTCCTTGTTGGCGGACATGCGGATACCTTTACCACCGCCACCTTCAGAAGCTTTCAACATAACCGGAAAACCAATCCTGTCCGCCGCGGCGACGCACTCTTCGACTGTCGTTACCATGGCTTTATCGAACGTTTCTTGTGGAATTGTACCTTCCGGCGTCAAGTTTGCGACCAAGCCGTCGCCGGACCACGGGATCGACGGAACTTTCGCTGTTTGCGCGAGAATATTCGCCGCAATCTTATCGCCAAGCACGGACATGACCGGTGCAGTCGGACCGATGAACTGGATGCCGTTCTTCTTCAAAGCTGTCGGCAACTTCGGGTTCTCGGAGGCGTGACCCCAACCGGGCCAGACGCCGTCCACGCCTTCTCTCACGGCAATCTCCGTGATCAAATCCACATTCGCGTAGTTGTTCACGTTCTTGCCGCCCGGAACTTCAATAAAGTCATCCGCGTAACGAATAAACTCAGCGTTCGCCCCGATATCTTCCGGCGTGGCCATGACGACAAACTTAATCGCATTCTCATCGCCCAACTCGTTGTACGCCCATCTTCGCATGGACAAAATAGCCTTGGTCGCCGCCATCCCGTTGTTCGCCACGAGCACTTTTCGAATCACTCTCTTACCGCCTTTGTTCGCGACGTACTCCGCCAACTTATCCGACGCAGACGCCATGGACGATTGCTCCGGCTCTCTCACCGCTTTCGGAGTCGTACCCTTTCTTCTCGCCGCCAACGCCGAATCTCTCGGCGACGGGACGACCACCGGAAACGCGCTCTGCACCGTCGACGGTCTTCGCACCGCCGCTCTCGCGCTCATGGAGCCTTTACCATCGCCGAGAACTGTATTCGTTTGTTTAGGAATGAGTAAAGTGGAAAGTCAGCACAAAAATTTACACGTCGCTCGCGCGCGCGCGCGCGAAAGAAAGAGAGAAGGAAAAACGATATCCCACAAGAAAAATGGATAAAATGGATAAAACCGACTCAGCCTTGCTTTCATCGGCAACTCCCGAGGTAAACACTCTCTTCGCGGTCGCCTTGCGCGCACACGCGAACGTCTCGCGCGCGTTTAAAATCGAGAGTACGAGACGAATATATTTTACGCACACGAACTCCTCTTTGTTTGACCGGTAACTCCACCAAGCGACGCTCGGACGAGCGATGAATGCGCGCTCATTTTTACACCTGTCGTAGAAATAAAAAGAGAGATTTGAGAGTGGTTGTTAGAATCTTTGCCATCGTCCCATCGCGCAACTACGCGAGGAAAACGTACGCGTCTTGAAAACGGTCTCGCGAATTGAAAAACCTGCCAAAAATAGCGGGAAATTGCGAGACAGATGTTTCGTCGTCCAACTGCGTTCAATTCTCGTTCGTTTCGCCGCGCACACCTACCGAAAACGCGCGTCGAACGAGGACAACAGATTCTTGATTGAATAATAAAAGCGGAGTCACACAGTTATTACCAATGCGCATTCCCAGAAAAAGAGCGACTTTTACGCGCGGAGAAGACCACACGAAGAGTGAAAAGCGCTCGACGCGAACGAAAAAAACCCACGCCGCGTACCTCTCTCGATGTAAAAAAACCTTCTCGCTCGGATAAATCTGCGTTGTTAAACCACACCCGACGACGGAGAAAGAGAGAACACACTTCTTCTTCTTCTTCGCGCGTGTGCGTGTATATCCGATGATGCGCTTTTTGAGGCAAAACGTGCTATTTTTGAAGGCAAAAAAAGAGCAGAGTTTTGGGGACGGTTTCAGAGGAAAATCGAGAGAAAATGCACACGCCTTTTATATCGCGAGAAAAGATGATGAACACGAAACGATAGCAGAGATTTCACACCGAGAAAAACGACGATGATTGCATCGTCGTCGTCGTCGTCGGCCGCTGCTGCGAAGTGTAACGGGGGGGAGCAGCATTTTTTGCAGAGGAGGAGGAGGATATTCAGCAGCGCGCTCGCGTCGACCAGCGGCGCGAGCAGCAGTCGTTGGTCGCCGTCGAATTCTTGGACGACCGGGAGAACGAGGAGAGACAAAAGAAGAAGAAGAAGAAGAAGAAGAAGAAGTGATGATGATGATAGTGACGATGGCGTTGTTCGTTCTTTCCCTCCTCTTCGAGCGAGGAAGACGCGATACGAATACGAGAGAGAAAAGGACGACGACGAGTTGAGAAAAGACGAGGATTTGGAACTTTTGAGAGATTTGATGATGGAAGACAACACCGAGGAAGAAGAAGAAGAAGAAGAAGACGACGAGGAAGAGGACGAGACATTAGGAAGAACAACCAGAAGAAGAAGAAGAACAAAAGCAGACATTAACGCGGGGGCGGGGGGAGACGATTTTGAAACTTTAATAACGCCGAGAGCGAAATACCGCGCGCGAATAGACGCGTCGCCGGACGCCACGTGGGAAGCAGTTTCCGACGCGAGTTTGTTTAGCACGTTCGCACCAAACGTGCGAACGTCTCTGCGGAGTTTTTCGAGCAGCGGCGGCGTGTCCACGTATCGTCTCGCGAGCGACTGCAGAGACGAGGTGATTTTATGCGCCAACGAGTTGAGAGGCGAGATTTTCTTGGAGGTTGTTTTGTTGCCACCAGAGAAGGCGACGATGTCTTCTTCTTCTTCTTCTTCTTCTTCTTCTCAGTTGATTTCCTCGAAAGATACCCTTGCGAACAGGAGAAAGAAGCAACCGGAGGCGCCGACAATTTCCCGAACGCTCTCGTTTTCCAGTCGAGACGTGGACAGACGAAACGGAGAGTTTGAGTGTTTCGGAAAGATTAAAGTCGCGAGATTAAAATCAGCCTCGTTCGCGTGCGAGTTGTCTTACGAGTGCGAAATTCGACCGACAAAGTATCCAGTTTTAAGAAGAGCGTTAGAGAGGGTTATGAGGCAATCGTTTGAGGAGATTGCGACGGCGATTAATCAACGCGCGAGCTCGATTCAAAGAGCGAAATTGAACTCGCCGTTTTTAGATTTAGAAACTTTGAACTGGAACGAAGCGAGCGAGGAGTTTTATTATGTGGACGAGTTTGACGACGACGGGTATTTCATCGGTCGAAGAAAGAAACGAAGAGATGGAAGATTGGCGAACGCAGGGTTGAAGCCGGAAAATTATTTAGGTTTGAGCGAAGTGAGCGTACCTTTGGTGCAGCAAGGAGGAGACGAAAACGATAGAGAAGGTACCAACACCAATAATACCAACAACTCCACCACCAAGAAAAAAATGATGTCCATTTCTGGTCGTTTCCGACCTCCCACCGTGCGACGAAACGTCATGCCGCCGGCTGAAAACCTCTCCTGGCAAGCCGCGCAAGGTAACACGACATCTGGCGCGCAAGGCGGACGATGGTTCGATGAAATTGTCGACGCTGACGCCGCCGAGGATTTGTCGACGTCGGCGCCTGGATCGATTGAGGTGCACAACAGAAGGTACGACACGCCGGCGGTTTATCACCGGCGAACATTAAGTGCGGTGCGAATCGAAGCACCACCGAGTTTAGTCTGGAAAGTGCTCACGGCGTACGAGTCGTTGGCAAAATTTGCCCCGAATTTAGTACACTGCGAAGTCTTGCCAAACGCAACTCTGGGCGTCGCCGTTCCCGGCGGAGGAGTCGCGGGAGGCACAGGTAAAAATTTGAAACGCCTTCGATTTGTGTTTCTCAAACACTGCTTGTGCCACGCGATATACGAATCCGTCGGCGTGGACCTGTCGCAAAAAGACGAAGAAGGAGAAATACAGTTTCGCGTTTCGAGAAATCAAAGAAGAGATGGCGTTTTGCAAGGCAAATTTTTAGTCGTCCCAGCCAACGATTCAATCGACGACGACGACGACATCGATGGTAGTGCAACACTGCGAAGCTTTGACGAAAAGTACGATGGCACATTCAGCGTATCTAAACTTGACCGCGCCGACTTTAACGACTTTAACGACGCGCCAGAAGAAGCGGAAGCGACGATATTGAAATTTGCCATCGAAGGCATCAACGCCAAGGCAAATTACGAAAACGGAAGAGCACGCAAACCGCCTCTAGATGAACGACAAGTCGTCGACGAAACGATCGAGTTTTTGACAACTTTACGGGCGCACATCGAAGCGATATCGCTGGAGAAAGTCATCCCGTTGGTTACTTTTGATAACTCCGTGCGTAAACTTAACATCGTTCCAGAATTGGACCAGACGAACCAAACGATCGCCGAGTTTATGCGTTTAAACCCAAAATTAGACGAGGAACAAGAAGATTCCATCGACGCGACCATTTCCAGAGACGACGACGAGTTGACCATCGCGGAAAGGGCAAAACTGTACGGATTAACCGAAGCGGCGATGAAACAAAGCACGAATGCGTCCGCTTCCTTATCCGAGAAGAACGGAAAGAAGAAGAAGAATACTTACGATATGAAATCGTTCGACGAAGACGAAGAGAGAGAACTATTTGAAGCGCTGAGAGTGGACATCGAAGCGTTCAACGCGACGCTACTACTCAAATCGAAAGAGGACGGCAAAACGCAACAACAACAACAACAACAACAACAAAGAATACCGCAAAAGCTTCTCTTGCGAGAATACGGTCGAGAGGATTTGGAAAAGCGCATTCGAGAGCTCGGTGGCTACAAAATAGTCTCGGAAAAGTTCGGATGGGATAAAAACATGCCAAAACCGAGAGGCTATTGGCGAGATTTGGAAAACGTGCGCGTAGAGCTCGAATCGTTCATAGAGTCTTTAGAGTTACCTCTGGACGAGTTACCCTCGCGAGGAGTGTTCGTGGAAAACGGGAGAGAGGACATCTACCAATCGTTTCGATTCCACGGCGGCGCGAGTGAAGTCGCCATGAAGTTAGGATTAGTCGGCAAACAACAACAACAACAACAACAACAACAACAACAATAAGAACAAGAACTACGATAGGACAAAAAGGATTAAAAACTAAACATACACCATATACAATGTATATAGGCGAAAGATGTTGTTTTATATTTATATTAACTACTAGGCTGCACGCTGCATATATCTGTTTTTCATGAAGTTCTTCAAACCATAAATATTATTGCACGAAACTGGCGTAAATGTCGCCTTGTTCGTCGACGATGACTGGATATACGCCTAAATCCACCGGCGTCGCGTTTTCCTTCAGCTTCCCCAACATCTTCCTCGGCAACGTGTCCTGAGGACACCACTCGATGACTTTCCCAGTCGTCAAATCGTAACTGGTCCCGTCAAACGGAGACCGAATCGACGCGCCTCCGGGACCGTTGAATAACTCCCCGTCGATGAGCGGATACTTATACGCGGTTGAGTTACAATCGCAGACATAAATCAACTCTCCCACTCGCACCACGCAAAAGTTCCCATTCGCTAACGTCACCGCTTTAATATTCTTCTTCTCGTCAAAGTCTTGTAAGTTTAATATCTTCAAAAACCCATTTGGAATCTTCCCTTTGTTGTTAAACTCGTCCGCCATTTTCTTCCCTTCCGAGCGTATTTTCATCTTTTGTTGGGGTTCTTTTTTCTTCTTCTCTTGCCCGTCGATTTCTTCGCCGATTATATCCGCGATGCCTTTGCGTTTCCCTCTCGCCATCGCTTCTGTTCTCACGCCACCGATGTTGTTTTTCCTCCGGGTCCTCCTGAAGTCATCTTTGTTCCTCTCCGTCGTGGTCGTCGTCGTCAAAAGGCTCCTTCTGCTGCTTTTTCCAGAATACGAACACAAAGACCGCATCATCGTCGCGCGCGTCGTCGTCGTCTGCGTCGTTGTCATCATTTTTAGTAATACTATGCGTGTCTGTGTCACGGAAAGTGTGCGTCTCGTAATGGAAAAAGAGTAGATATGACTGGAATGATGACGCAAGCCCCCCACAGCCACAAAAAGACGCTTGGATTTACTACTTTTTTCGACCAAAAAGACACAGACCCAAACTGCCAACTGACTGCCAAAAAAGCACGTACAGTATCTGCTGCGCACCAAAACGCACACTTTTTTGCCTCTTTCGCGGTCGACAAATTTACACCATTTCACACGCACACACGAAACGGTTCAAAATTGACGAAGAATTTAAACGGGAAAGAGCGTACGACGCACGACTCCTGCTCTTTCTTTGCGCGTTTCCTCTCCCCAAATAAACCAACTTAAAGAAGAACAACGAAAAATGGAGGAAATGGAGCGTCGCGATGAGAACGAGGAGAGAGGAAAAGAAGGTTTCGCGTTATTCCTCCCGCACGAAACGCTCGCGAAAGTCTTCGCGATAATCGACGGCGATGATTCAAAGACGATTTCGGGCGTGGAATTTTTAACCGCGCTGAGGAACAACACCGGAGGCGTGTCAGAGATTTTAGATTCCGCGTTACGAGATGAAGACGAAGGGAAAAAGAAGAAGAAAACAAAGTTTGGAACAACCGGGGACGAGAACGAGAGGAAGTTTGAGTTAGGGTCGAAGATTATCGCCAAGATTAGCGGCGTCGGTGAAGAAGGGATTGGTTTGAGTGAATTCGTGGAAGCGTTTCGAGTGGTCGCCGCGAACGAGGAGGATGAGGATGAAAATGATGATGGTGATGATGAGGAGGAGGAAATTGGCGACGCTCAATATCGTCGTCGTCGTCGTAACAACAACGGGGCGACGAGTAATAGCGGGGGCGAATCGGAAATGGACGAGGACTCTTTCGCGTCCAGTCCGAGAAGTCCGGCGGGAGGGGAGGAGTCGTCGAGTAAAGTCGACCCGGTGCGAGCGGCAATCCTCGAAAAAAGAGAGCACGTGGAGGAGCTGAAGCGAGTGAAACGTATGACCGCGCTCGTCGCCGAGGCGTGTAAAAGTTTAGTCCGGAAGAATTTGAAGAAGAAAGAACGAATGGAGAGACGGAAGGAAGGGTTCAAGAGGTTCATACCGCGCGTGAAGAATTTGAAGAATTTTACGAGTAGCGATAGGAACAACAACAACAACAACAACAACAACAACAACTCGGCGAGCGAGAGCGAGAGCGATTCGGAGAGCGAGGATAGCGAATCGAATCCGCATCAAAAAAGCTATTCGAAAGCGACTCTGAGCATGGCGCCGGGAAAGGAAAAG
>Ga0181599_1002540_pt1 | contig 16280 bp, 8 predicted proteins | sample 041ome_3_FD_148658 | JGI IMG/M metagenome (GOLD analysis project Ga0181599, IMG submission 148658) | Coastal salt marsh microbial communities from the Groves Creek Marsh, Skidaway Island, Georgia - 041405US metaG (spades assembly) | ecosystem: Environmental > Aquatic > Marine > Intertidal zone >...
CTGAGGAAGAAGAGAAGGCGAGAATCGAAGCTGAGATGAAAGCCAAGGAGGAAGAGGAAGCTCGTATCCGAGCTGAGGAAGAAGAGAAGGCGAGAATCGAAGCTGAGATGAAAGCCAAGGAGGAAGAAGAAGCTCGTATCCGCGCTGAGGAAGAAGAGAAGGCGAGAATCGAAGCCGAACAAAAAGCCATAGCTGCAGCGGAAGCCAATCGTGCTGCTGAAGCTAAAGCGGCAGCAGAGGCGAAGGCGAAAGCTGAAGAAGCCGAAAAGAAAGCAGCTGAAGAAAAAGCTGCCGAAATAGCGATGCTGCAAAAGAAAGCGGAGGAAGAGGCAGCGGCGGTGAAGATGGCCGAAGCAGCGCGAATCGCTGAAGAAGAGAAAAAGAAAGAAGCGGAAGAGCAAGAAGCTGTCAAACAAGAAGAGGTTGCAGAAATCGCAGCAGAAACGGTAAAACTCGAGAAAGCGCGGGCGGAAAAAGCTGCGGCAAAAATTGCCATGGCGGGTCATTTTGCGCGCATGAAAAAGAACGAAAACGAAAAAGCAGCCAAAGCTGGCGCCGTTGCGGAAATGCGGGTGTACGATTACACGGGAACCGCTGCTGAAGAAGTTTCAGAGACGAAGGAAGAAAATTTTGAGAGCAAGCCCCCCCCTCCTCCGCAAACTCCTCCCAGCGGAACCTCGAAGCAAGAAGCCCCTCGGAAAGCCCCAGAAGTAGAAACGAAAGTCTACGAAGAAATCTTACCGAACTCGGATAACATTCAACTTTCCAAATGCGTGACTACGCAAAGATTGAAGTTTGAAGTCGAATACGCCTTGAAAAGAGGCACGAGTGATAACGTGTACTCCATCGAAGGAACTGAAAAAACTGCTTTGATTGATGTTCCGGACAAGGCGTTCGCTGAGAACTTGTTTGGCGAAAACAAGCATTCGTCCTCGGATTTCTTGATTTTGCAACACATTTCGCCGAAACGGTTGGATTCTATTTCAGCTTTGTTAGAAAACCGGTCGGATATGCTCCCGCCGATTGAGATTGTCGTTACAAACCCAGGGGCTAGAGTCATTTACGATGCTTTGAAGCCGCCAGATGGGGTAACTCCAGGTAGTAACGAACGACTCATCGCCGCATGGAAACGACCTTCAGAGTTGAGTGGTAAACCAAAGTTGCGAGCGCGTTTGCGTATTATTCGTGGAAACGAGGAAAAGTTGGATTTAGGTGGAGGAAGAACGTTGACGTTCATGCCGTGCTCCACGCCGAGATGGCCGGATGTGTTTTGCACCCGAGACTCGAAATCTGGGATTGTCTTCACCTCCAAATTTTACTCTGCGCACGTTGCCAACGAAAAAACCGACGAAGACAACAACCACGTGGAGACTTACGATTCAGGAGGCTTAGATTCCTTCCAAGAAGACTGGCGATACTTTTACGATTGCATGCTCGCGCCGATGGCGACGCAAGTCAGCACAGCGCTCTTCAAGCTCAAGGCTTTAGCGTACAACTCGCCGTACAAACAACCGCGTTTGGCCCCGTGCCACGGCCCGGTACTTTTGAACTCATCTCCGGAGCTCATTCGCGAATACGACGAGTGGATGGATAAGCAGTTGAAGCAAATAAATGACGTTTCCGTGGCGGTCATTTATGCGAGCGCGTATGGGAACACTTCTGCGATGGCGCAAGCCATCGCGAGAGGCATCACCAAAGCCGGTGTCGGGGTAGAAATGATCAACTGCGAACTCGCCAGTGCGGATGAAATTCAAGAGTTGGCTAAAACAGTGGGTGGTTTTTGTCTCGGTTCACCAACTCTGGGAGGTCATGTCCCAACTCCAGTCACCGACGCCATGGGTCAGATCGTCAAAAACTACGACACGGACAAACCGGCTGGAGTCTTTGGCTCCTTTGGTTGGTCTGGTGAAGCAGTCGATATCATGGAAACTCGCTTGAAAAACGCCGGGTTCAACTTTGCATTTGATGCTATCCGATGCAAGTTCAAACCGACGGAGGAAACATTACAACTCTGCGAAGAATCCGGCACGGACTTGGCGCAACTCGTCTTGAAAAAATCCAAACAAGCGAAGAAAGCGGAATCGAAAAGAGTGCAATCGGAAACCTTTACCGGCGTGACGGAAACCGAAGCCGCGGTTGGTCGCATTGTCGGATCTCTGTGTGCCGTCACCGCTAAAAACGGCGACGCTCAATCCGCCATGCTCGCCTCATGGGTTTCCCAAGCTTCTTTCAACCCTCCGTCGCTGACAGTGGCGGTTGCGAAAGACCGCGCGGTGGAATCCTTCATGCTCCCAGGCGGCAACTTTAATCTCAACATCCTCAAACTCGGCAACGAGAAAGAAACCATGAAAGCGTTGTTAAAAGGTTTCGCCCCCGGCGAAGACCGATTCGGTGACATGAAAGTTTCCTACAGCGAAAATAACGAGTGTGCCATCGTGACCGACGCTTTAGCCTATTGCGAGTGCGCCGTGAAGAGCCGCATGGAGTGCGGCGACCATTGGGTCGTCTTGGCCGAAGTCACCGGCGGCAAATTGTTGGACGAGGAAGGTAAATCAGCCATGCACCACAGAAAAACCGGGAAGAGTTACTAAACGCTTCGCATTTTACACACTCTGTTTAATATTAAGAACGAACATTTACGATTTACACGTCCGCGCAAAGAAGCCAAGGAGGCGAAAAGCTCTCTGTATTTTAACTCTTCTCCTTTTTTCCTTCAAAGACGGTCGCCAATAAAATTTTCCATTTCTCACGCTTTAAAGAGAGGGAGAGAGAGAGAGCGTGATACCTAAAGGAAAAAGGACGCGCGCGAGAGAGGTCTCCAAAAATGGGTTTAGGTGCTCTTTGGAGGGACTTTAAGGATGACTTGTTGACGTACAGAACCGTGAAGGTACGCTTTTTTTTGTTTTGGATTTCCCCGAGCGGGCGCGAGAGTGAAAAGATTCCGCGGGCTCTTTTCCCCGCGAATTTGGGATTTGCTTACCCGTCGTGAGTGGCGACAATTTTGGAGTATACACCAACGTCTACTCCGACAGAGACAACGATATCGTGCTGTTCGAACTCTCTATCGTTTTCTCTGCGCGCATTGCGCTCGAGTGCGCGCCGATGTTTTCTTTTTGCTCTCTCTTTTACTCTCTCTTGTCTCGAAAAGTCACTTACCAAAATTCTCTCTCTCTCTCTCTCTCTCAAAACCGCGCGCTCGAAATCACATACCAACAGCTGGTGAAAACGAAGAACCCGCTTCTCGTGACGACTGATTTAACGTTTAAAATCCTCATCGCGCTGTTTGCGGTCGTTTCTATGATTATCATGAAGAATTACAATAAATTCAGCACGCCGAACTTGTACGCCAAGTCGCAGTTTGAGGTCCCGCACATCATCGTTCCGAGGTACTTGTTGAGCGAAGATGGGAGCGCGTCGGTACAATCGAGCTTTCTAGGGGATACGAAACCAATTATCGAAGCACATGTACAGAACGCTACGTATTGCAATGATCCGAGCTATATTAACTGGCGATCGCCTACGTACGATGGTACGTATGAGACCGTGCATTACAGCACGGACGAGGCAGCGTGCGCAGCGTCGGCGGAATGTACGACGCCAATCGAGTGCATTACCGGCGGAATGACGATTGGAGAGATGGTGAAATTAACTCCGAGTGGTTTGTGGGTGAAGACATTTTTGCAGGAGTGGACGTTTAGCAGACAATGCGATGGGTGCGGAGGGCCGGACGGGTATTCGCCGCCGCCACCGAATTCTCCGTCGCCACCCCCCACACCAAGTCCACCGCCTTCTCCACCTTCGGAAGGTGTTCCGAGTCCTCCTCCATCACCACCGCCTGCGGAACCGAGTCCACCACCGTTCCCAAGTCCACCGCCGACTTCCATGTGTGCAGATCATTTTGCTTTTCCAGATAACTGCGCGTACTCATTGATGGGCGTGAGGAGAGGCTTTACGATTGCGCCGGAGAACATCTTTTTACCGTTAGAACTTTGGTACCAAGACAGTTTAGGGAACTTCAACCAGCCGGCTAAAGTATTTTTCAACGACGTCGAATACGATGGGACCGCTGGAGCGTTGCAAGGGATTACGTTGAAAGATTTATTAGAGGCTGCGGGTGTTGATTTGGACAATTACAACGATTACTTGTGCGTGGTTGGTGAAGATGAGGCAAACGGCGGGTGTGCGCAAGGCTCGACGACTGGTTTGACGTTTCGAATGACTGGTATTAAGTTATTAGTGACGGTGAAATGGCAATCGGTGCATTATTTAGAGCCGCTGAATAACGATGTTTGGGCTACGTTGAGCGTCACGTTTATTCCTTCCAAGCAAATGCACAGTATCGGAACCGACGCGAATTACATGGATGGTGGGAACCCATGGCACTCAAACGTCATGGAGCGAACGTTCAACGGAGTGGAGATTGTGTATGAATCCGGTGGAACGGTAGGTGTCTTTGATATTTTCACCTTGATGTTAGCGGTGACGAATGCGTTTGTGTTGATTGGCATGGCGACGACGATTTGCGACGCGCTTGGAACTGCCACATCTGAGCAGTTTATGGACGATAAATACGAAGACGACGGCGAGCGCGCAGGTTTAGAATACATGTTAGAAATGATCGACGATAAGCAGATGCCAGGTTTACCGTTCAAAGTGGAAGATTTGAAGTTGCGAACGGACAACGACGAACCAACCGAGACGTACGAAAGAGCGATTCAAACGTTACAGATTCAAATAGCAAACATAGAAAACAGACTGTCGGTGTTACCTGAGGACGAAGGTGAATTGAGAAATTTGAATACCGGACACGTGGATAAGATTGAATATAGGAAGATGAAATTGTCGTTGATTGAAGATCCGCAAGTAGTGGCACTGAAGAAACAGCAAGAAGCATCTTCAACGCCTCGCAGCGGCTCGGCGAAGAGGCGACTAAGCGTAACCACCGAAATACTGTTATACCCTGGCAATCAAACTATCGGTCGCGGTATGGCAGGTGTAACTGGTAAAGCAATTTCCCGCTCGCAAATAACGTTAGCTGTTATTCGCGAAAAAGTTCGCGTGAAGAGTTTACGCGACGGACCAGGCGTCTTTAGATCAGCCGTCGGTCGATGGGAATCCTTGCCTTCCGAGAAAGCCGCGGTGTTAGTACCCGGAGATAGACTCTGTTTGCGATTGCGAGAGGGTCGTCCGGGTGGTCACGAAGGTATTTTTGAGTTGCAATACCAGGAAGAGTTGGAAGAAGTGGACAAGAACAAATCGTGCACTATTTTCGGATTTGAGGTGTTCAACTCGCCTTCGGGAAAATAATCCGCTAACGCGCTCGCTGTATTCAGGCAAAGAATGTTTTAGTATTGTTGTAGTCCTATTGTTATATGTGTAGTAGTGTACCACGTACGTGAAGACGAGTTATTGTTGTTGTTTTTTAAAAGTACACGTGTTTATTGTTACAATTTTGATCTATTTCTACAATCATGTGATGTGCAGAGAAAACTAATTATCCTTTTTCATATCTAAGCGGTGCCCGGCTCATTATGCAACCGTTGCATGGACCAGTACGGGCAGGGGACTCTAAATACAAGCAGAACAAAAAGCAAACAGACATCGTCTCATCGTAAAAACAGGAGTAACTCGTGTTTATCAGAAATCGTTAGGTAAAATGTCTCTTCTCTTCTTGTGCTCACAGATGGGAGGCGAATTTCCATTCGTCGCTCATAAATGTACACTACTACAGTTATTCAAAGAGAAAGAACTCGGGAAGTCGCGGATGAGAAAAAAACTTAGTTTTCCATCTCCGCTTCTAATCTCCTCTTATCCTTCTTGGACAACTTGATGTTGCCACCGTTTCTTATAAACTCCTCCTGTTCGAGACGGGCTTGCTTCTTGGCCTCTCTCGCCTGTCTGCGTTCCTCCTTCTTTGCTTGCTTCTCGCGCTCCATCTCCGCCATGATTTCAATCTGCGTCGGCGGTCTTCTTTCCGCCTTTTTCGTCTTCCCGGACTCAAAGTCCAAGCCGTGGCCAAAGTTCAACGTCCCGTTGTCCAAGTGCATTTTCGCTTCGTACGCGTTCAACGCTTGGCCTCTGTGTAAGAGCGCGTGGAATTCTGTTGAACGAATGAATGTGGTGAAAAAATATCAGAAAGATGTCAGTAAAAAATGAAAACTCGGCACCCTTTTTTTTGTCGATAGGGGACACGTAAGCAAAACCGGAAGGAAAAAACTCTAGGTTAAGAAGATCGTATCTACCGGAACTAAAAGACGCAACCCACTCTCTTTGATTGCTCGCGGCTTTTTAAATCAATCAAACCGCACTAAAAAACGCAAACGTTCGATGAAACACTTTCCGCGTCGCGTAAAAAGAAACTTTTCCGGGAAGGTTTCCATTCGCAACCTCTCGCGCGGAGAAGAATTGTCTGAATCGCGCGATTTCGCTTTTTTTACGGAATGATGACTCAGCAAAGAGGCAAAAAGAAAAAAGAAATCGGCACGAAGTAGAAGCAGAGGAAGAATCAAAAAAACGCACTCAAGTAAGTGTCCGCATCGTCGCAGCCGTCCGCGAGCTCGTGCTTTTCGTTCAAGTCCGCCGGTAAGTTTTGGGTATGCGCAGAAGACATGATGATTTATTTAAGAAAGTTGTTTGTTTTTAAGTGAGTGGCTTTATTTTTATTCTTCGAAAGAATGAAGAAAATGTTCATCCTCGGAACGCCGAGAAAGAGCGTCCTTTTTAGGGTTTCAATACTTACTTTTCTAAACCCTAAATAAAACCCTAAATTTTGGGGGCTGACGAAGTCATCCCTCAAAAACGCTCAAAAGCAAGCGCGCAAAGACTAATCCGTGAAAGAAAAAAGGCCGCCAACGAACGACGATGGCTTCGCCGAAAAGCAGCGGCGGCGAGTAAAACACCATCATTCGGCGAGAGAGAGAGAGATTTTAGATTCGCGCGATGGCAGAAACGAAGAAGAAGGACGACGACGACGACGACGATGAAAAAGACGCGCTCTCGAAACTTCTCGGTCCAACCGTCCTGGCGAGAGAGGAGCGTCGCGTGCAGCGAGAGGTACTGCGCGACGCCATCGTCGTCGCCGCCGCTTCGGCGAGAACAACAAACGCGGGAAGTGGAGGGAACGGACGAGGAGGTGGAGGAGGAGATGGTATCGACGACGACGATGAAGAACGAGATGAAGAAGAGAACGTACCTCTGGCGATGCTGCGCTCGGAACGTATGGTCGAGAAACTCGAGCGAGACGCGCGCGACATCGACCGGGAGATTGAAGCCGTGGAGGTCGCGGCGAACGATTTATTTTCGGAAGCAGACGCGAGTGGCGGGGTTGGTGGTGGTGGTGGTGGTGTTCGAGACGTGAAACTGAGGAAACAAGTCGCCGCGAAACGTCTCGCCGGTTTGCGAGAGAAACGCGCGAAAGTCGAGAGAGAGTTGGAAACGGCGGTGGAAGTTTCCGAGGCGGAACGACGCGTGTTTGAGAAAGAGAAAGAGAAGAGGAAGCGAGAGGGAAAGAAGGAAAAGAAACAGACCGCGGGTGTCGTTCCGAAGAAGAAGGTGGTTCTCGTGCAGGACGATTTTGACTTTGACGCCGAGTTGGACGCCGCGCAAAAGAAGAGCACGACGGATAACTTGTTAGGCGGCGGTAGCAACGGAGAAACGGAAAGAGAACGATTGATTCGCACGGGTGCGATGACGCCGTTCGACCGATTGGACGGCTTTGATAAAGCTCGCACGGACGAAGCCGGGAAGAAATTGAAAGAAAAAACGGCGTTGTTGCAAAGCGCGAAATCAAAGTTGAAGACGATCGATTTGAAAGACGCGCCGAAACAGATGGAAAAAATGCACTCGAGAGCGATCGGAGAGGCGATTTCGAGACGCGTGAAACCGACGAAGAATGGAGACAGCGCGGCAAAAAAGAAGTTGGCGTTGAAGAGGAAAATGTGGAAAGAGCAAAGTGAACAGCAAATGAACAAAAATAAGAATGGTTCTGCGGTAAAGAGGAAACGGCGATCCTCGTTTCAAGCGTACAGCTCGGACGAAGAAGAAGAAGAAGAAGAAGAAGAAGAAGAAGAAGATGGAGACGCCGATGAAGACGATGACGCCGATGAAGACGTTGAATTTGAAGGCGGATTATCCGTCGACGGCTCGAGATTTGCAAAACTTTTGCCGCACCAGAAAACAGCCGTGAAATGGCTTTGGGAGTTGCACTGTCAAAGAGCCGGCGGGATCATCGGTGATGAGATGGGTCTCGGGAAGACGGTGCAGGTTGCCGCATTCCTCGGCGCGTTATCGAAATCGAACTTGTACCAAGCGTCCATCGTCGTTTGCCCAGCAACGATGTTACGCCAATGGCGTCGCGAATTGAAAATATGGGCGCCTGAATTGAAACCAGTCGTCTTGCACGACTCGGCCATCACGCAAGACGCTTTGAAAGTTGCCAACGGAAACAGAAAAAATGCGATGAAAAATGCCATACGGAGCGCGACGAGAGACCCGAAGGGTGTCATTATTACCACATACGAGTGTTTACGAGGCATGCGCGAAGAGTTGTTGACCGTTCGATGGGGATACGCGGTGTTAGACGAAGGACATAAAATTCGAAACCCAGAGGCGGAAATTACCGTCGTCTCGAAGCGATTACGCACGGTACATAGAATTATCATGACTGGTGCGCCTGTGCAAAACAGGTTATCCGAGCTTTGGTCGTTGATTGATTTCGTCTACCCTGGGAAATTGGGCACTTTGCCGGTGTTTCAGGCGCAATTCGCGGTGCCCATACAAATCGGCGGGTACGTCAACGCGAGCGATCAAGCGGCAACCACGGCGTACAGATGCGCGGTGGCGTTGAAAGATTTGATTTCCCCGTACTTACTTCGACGATTAAAACAAGACTTGGATATAAACTTGCCGGATAAAACGGAACAAGTGTTGTTTTGCCCGATGACGGAAGACCAGCGCGACGCGTATAAAGGTTTCCTTTCCTCGAGGGAAGTAGAAGATATCATCGACGGTCGACGCGAAGCTTTGGGTGGTATCGACGTTTTGCGCAAGATCGTCAACCATCCGGATTTGTTGGAGCGAAACTCGCGCGCCGGCGATGCGAACTACGGCGACCCGGTGCGTTCGGGCAAGTTACAAGTGGCGCTGAAAATTTTGAGCATGTGGAAAAGCCAAGGTCATCGGTGTCTCGTGTTTTCGCAAACGCAACAGATGCTGGATATTTTAGAGCAAGCGGTAGCCAAGGAAGGGTACACGTACCGACGAATGGACGGAACCACACCTGTCGCGCACCGAATGGGTTTAGTTGATTCATTCAACGATACCGGTAACGTCGGCGAGGAGGGCATCGCCCCTGAGGACGTGCAAGAACCCGTGTTTGTATTTTTATTGACGACTAAAGTTGGTGGTTTGGGTATAAATTTAACCGGCGCGAATCGCGTCTTGTTATTTGACCCGGATTGGAACCCGTCGACAGACGCGCAAGCGCGCGAGCGAGCATGGCGCATCGGTCAAAAGAAAGCAGTGACCATCTATCGTTTAATCACCACCGGGACGATCGAAGAGAAGGTGTACCATCGACAAATTTATAAGGAGTTTCTAACCGGTAAGGTTTTGAAGGATCCAAAACAACGACGTTTCTTCAAAGCGAGAGATATGATGGATTTGTTCGCCTACGACGATCCGGAGGAGAAGCAAAGAGGCGGTGGAGTCGCGGGAAGTGCGGCGATGGGTGGCGGCGCGGCGAACGAAACCGCCGAGCTCTTCGCCGAAGTGGAAGGGGAGATTTTAGCCGCAGATTGTAAAGATGATGACGAAGAGAGTTTAGTCACGGTTGAAGAAGATGGAACGCTCGAAAAAGGCGAGACGACAGCGGCGAACAATGGAACCATCGTCGAAGGCGTACAAAGAGTCGAGACGAATCGATTGAACACCAATAATACTAAAGACGATAACGGTAAAGGCGATGCTGCGATTTTGAAATCGTTGTTCGACGGCGAAGGCGGGCTACACAGCGCCATGTGTCACGATAAGATTTTGTCGGCTGCAGATGGCGACAGGCGCGCGAAAATTGCTTTCGCGGATAGAATCGCGAGACAAGCGGCGGAGGCGGTGAAACGCTCAGGACGAGGCGAAATGAATGGACACTCCAACACTCGCCTTCAAGCTCCGCAGCAGCAACAGATCAACGCGACGACAATATCGACTACAATCACGCGAACCATTGCCACCAATAACATCAACACTGGCCGTTTTGGAAGCAATAACGCGGGAAGTCGTCGCTTATTCTCGCGTATTCAGCAAAGACGCGAAGAAGACGCCGCCATTATTTCCACGAATCAAGACGCCAACGCCAACGAAAATCAAGAAGAAGAAGCACGCTTCGCGCAATCTCTTCTTAAAGACATCATACAATTTCTCAAATCCAGAGGCGGCGAAGCTCCTACCGGTTTAGTCGTCGACGCCTTCGCGGATAAAGTCACCGCCGAACGCCGCGTCATCTTTCGCAACTTGTTGAAACAATGCGCTCGATTGGAGAGGAATCCGACGACGAACGACGGGAGCAAAGGATTTTCCGCGTGGGTGCTGAAACCAGAGTACGATAAGTAAAAACTGATAATTCACGATAGCGAACGATATTAGTTCTTTTAGCAGTAGTAATAGCAGCGGAATTAGTTTTGTAAAGTGTGCGATGCGGTGATAGCGCGTTTTTTTCGTAACTGTCTCTCTGCAAATTCTTCATTCTTCCAAGAAAGAAGCCTCTTCATCCAAACAAAAACGCGCGAGTAATGAACCATGAGCAACTCCACGTTCTCGTCGAAAAACTTCCAAACTTTCCTGTGCGTCCTCGCGTTCTTCCATCTCTCTGAATTTCTCATCACGGTCGCGTATAATCGCGATCTTCTCAATCGACACTCTTGGCTTTTTAGCGTCCCGTACTGTGCGGCGATGGCTTTTGGAATGTGCGAGTATTTTTTCATCGATTACGGCGCGATGCTCGGCGAAGAAACGATAGAAAGCGCTCATAAAATTGGCGTCGCGACGTGCGTCGTCGGTGAATTCATCCGCAAATGGGCGGAAATACACGCAAAACACAACTTCACGCACGTCATTCAAACCGAGAAGAGAGAGACGCATCGATTGGTCACGGAAGGTCCGTATAAAATTTTCCGACATCCCGGGTATTTCGGATGGTTTTTGTGGGCGCCCGGGACGCAGTTGGTGTTGGGGAACCCGATAAGTTTCGTGGTATTCGTGGCAGTCAGTTGGCGTTTTTTTCATAAGCGGATACCGGTGGAGGAGTATTTCTTAGAGCGGATGTTCGGCGAGGAAACGTACGCTAGGTATCGTTCGAAGACGAGAACGTGGATCCCGGGCATACCTTAAAAGTAGGTACGCGTTGAGAATAGTAATATAGTTCCTCTTTTGTTATCTAGATGCTACGCGCGCGCGAGTTTTGCTAAATCATGCTAGTTCTATGCTGACACCGTTGCCGTCGTAGTTGTCGTTGTCGCCACCTACGTTTCCTTTTTTGCACTTGGAGATTTTACACTTGGCGATTTTTCCTTGCACGTTTTCAAAAGCCTCGACGCCAAAGCCGGCGCAATTTTCGATTTTGACGTCCACGGAATCTATTTGAACACCGCCTCGCAACAAAATACCGTCACCTCCGCAATTCGATATCGCGACGTTTTCCATGCGCACTTTACCGCTCTTTGGCTCCTCCAACTGGTTCCCAAACGCCGACACGCCGTGGTTTTTGCACTTGTCAATCTTCACGTTTTCCGCGTCAATCGAACCGCCTTCGGTAGCTACACCGCTCCCAGTTTCCGAGGTAACCGTCACGTTCCTTAACGTTAAACTCCCTCCTTCTCTCACAAACACTCCAAAGTTATTCGCCACCGATTTACTCGCGTGCGTAAACTTCACGTTCTCCACACTCACGTTCGTAACGCCCGTGGCAACCTCCAACGCGCTCTCGTACGGCGTCGACGTTCTCCACTCCACGTAAACATCCTCGCTCAAACCAATCAATCGAACGTTCGGCTTATTCACAACCACTCGTTCTTTATACGTGCCGCTTTGAATCGAAATCGTCGCCCCGCCTTCTTCCGCGCTCGCTTCCAACGCTCGCGATATCGTCGAAAACTCACCTGGATTTTGGCCCACGGTTAACGATTTCACTCCGCACGAAGAAGAAGAAGAAGAAGAAGAAGAACTCGTCTTTGACGCGTCGTCGTCGTCGTCGTCGTCGGGAAACGCGGGCACTCCTTCCGCGCGAGCAAAAAATCTCTCTCGCTCCACAAAAGGAGACGTCATCGTCATCGTCATCGTCATCGTCGTCGTCGTCATCATCATCATTTGCCGTCTTCCCGGGGAAGAAGAAGAAGAAGAAGCGACGACGACGACAAAAGTCGACGTTTCATTCTTCTCGAAGCGAGGACGACGACGACGACGACGACGACAGAGACGACCGCGAGAACCGCAGAAGCGGCAGCCACGAAGCGTGGTGGTATTGGTGACGCCGTCGTGGGCCCCCCGCTGCTGCCGCGCGGAGCGCATCATCATCATCCCGGAGGATATCGAATTGGAAAAGTAATAAAAATGAGCACTTTTGGGTTATTTTTTGGATAAAAAACCTCCGTTTTAAGCTCCAAAAGAGAGTCACGCGCACGCGATAAAACGCACACGAACGCGAGCGCACGATCACGCATACACCCGATACGTATACATATATATACATATCTTTTGGACTCGAACAGACGCACGAACGGTTGGAAGTTTTTTGATCGAGAGAGTAAACGATAAAAAAGGAAAAGAGAGAGAAGATGCAATCAGCGGTCGCGTCGACGTCTTTTTCCCCGAAGAGGATGTCGCGCTTTGTTTCTTCTTCTTCTTCTTCTTCCAGAGGAAGGTACGGCGCATCGGTCGTGCGTTTGAAGAGCAGAAAGGCTAACGAGAAGAGAGGACGAAGAGGGCAGTTGCACGTCGCCAACGTCGGCTCCACGTACGGGAGATTCTTCCGCGTGACGACGTTCGGGGAATCGCACGGAGGCGGCGTCGGGTGCGTCGTGGATGGGGTGCCACCAAAGCTGCAAATATCGCGAGAAGATTTACAGTTCGAGTTGGATCGACGTCGACCGGGGCAGTCGAGAATTACGACGCCGAGGAACGAGGAAGACGCGTGCGAGATTTTGAGCGGGGTTGGGTTAGATGGGGTGACGCTCGGGACGCCGATTGCAGTGCTGGTGAGGAATAAGGACCACAAATCGCAAGATTACGGCGAGATCGCGGTGGCGTATAGACCGAGTCACGCGGATGCGACGTACGATATGAAGTACGGGGTGAGAGCGATTGCCGGGGGTGGGAGAAGTAGCGCGAGAGAAACGATCGGGAGGGTCGCGGCTGGAGCGATCGCGAAGAAGATTTTAAAGCAAATCGGAAACACGGAAATTTTGGCGTACGTGAGTCAAGTGAAAGACGTGAAAACGAGCGAAGGCGGAGTCGATCACGAGAATTTTACCATGGAAGACGTTGAGAAGAACATCGTGAGATGTCCGGATGATTCCGTGGCGGAGAAGATGATCGAGGCGATCGATGAGGTGAGAGTTAAAGGTGATTCGTGCGGTGGGGTGGTGACGTGCATCGTGAGAAATTGCCCGAGAGGTTTAGGCGCGCCGGTGTTTGATAAGTTGGAGGCTGATTTAGCGAAAGCGATGATGTCCTTACCGGCAACGAAAGGTTTTGAAATCGGTAGTGGTTTTGCGGGCGTTTTAGAGAAAGGAAGCGAACACAACGATCCGTTTTACATGGACGCAGAAAGAGGTTTGCGAACGACGACGAACAAATCGGGCGGGATTCAAGGCGGCATTTCCAACGGCGAGATTATCGAGATGAAGATTGCGTTTAAACCGACGTCGACGATTACTCGACCGCAAAACACGGTCAACCGCGACGGCGTAGAGACTGAGTTGAAAGCGAGAGGGAGACACGACCCGTGCGTCGTCCCGAGAGCGGTGCCGATGGTGGAATCCATGGTCGCGTTGGTATTGATTGACCATTTGATGATGCAATACGCGCAGTGCGACTTGTTAGGGAGAGATGATTATTCTTTCGTGAGAGACGGTAACATGGCGACTTTATACGATGCGCGAGCGAGAGAAGCTGCGGCGGCGCAAGCGAGTAAAGCTGGGATGAGCGCAAAGAAAATGCAAGAAGAATACGAAGAGAATTAATTGAAAAAAGAATATAAATAGAAAGAAAAGAGACAAAATGTTTTTTAATCGAAAGTGTCATTAACTCTCTGTCGTTAAAAAAAATGTTTAAGTGCTAACATGACTTCGAGCTCCATTTCGGAGGTAAATTTTTGTAAAATGCGCTTTGTCACGTCTTCTTTACAGTCTCGTTAGAACAAGGACAAGACGACCGAAACTAAGATCGCAACGAAAGTAGTCGACTTGGCAAGGGCGCCGCCCGTCGGATCTTCGGACGAAGAAGTCGTTGAAATGTCTGATTCCATCACGGTTGCGATTGAAAAGGAGTCAACGCATGCCGTCGCGATACCTTCGGTACCGCTCGTGTTCTCAACGACGCATTCGATCAACTCAAAAGGAGAGTTCTCATCGGCAGCCTTCATGCAAGCGATCGTCGCGTTGTTCACGTCCGTTAAATTTCGAACAAAAGGGATAGCAACTTCAACGCACTCGTCAAACACTGTACCGTGCGGCGTTAAGGATAAAATAGCACCGATGAACACTGAGCGGTTTCCGATTTCACCTTCAGTCGCATTTTCTCCTCTGAACTTTTCCGGACGTCGCAACTCTTTCACCTCGTCTTCGTCCACCCCGTTGATGCCAACGTTTATTTTCGTTTCGTTTGCACGTAAACTGTTCGGTTTAAAAGTGATTTTAACCTTATTGTTGCCGCGGCTCGGCAACTTATAAAGATCGTCGTCGTCGTCATCATCATCATCATCGTTATCCTCGAAGACGTGCTCTTGACCTCTGATCACTTCTTCCGACCGGCCCTTGTTTCGTAAAAATTTCTTGCATACTTTTGAGGGGTCTTTGTCCGCAGCCTCCGCAGCCGTTTTCTCCGCAATGCAAAAGTTCTTCACGACATACATACACCCGGGTGTGATTGCGCCAATCGATTGGATTGAGTTCACAGATTTACTCGTTTCCGTGCAATTCACGTTTCCGCATGGGCACGCGGAATCAATCGTGTTTGACTCCCATCCGGCTTCGCACTCGAAGGGACATCCCGTTTTAAAATCTTTCTCTTCCTCCCACTCGTCTTCGTCGATTTCGAGATCAAATTGGCCGTCATCGTCATCGTCATCGTCTTTGTCGTCGACATCATCATCGTCGTCTTTATCCGCTGCGAGAGCGGCATCGTCCTCATCCACGTCACCATCACGGTCGATGTCGCCTTCTTCGTACACCGTCGGGTCGTGCGTGATTGAAATTTTCTGCCCAGTCGCGCAGTGCGCCGAGCAAACAAAGTACAGCGTCGAGGATTCCGCCGGGGTCACCGACACGTACGATAATATGCCTTTGCGACCAAAGTCTACTTGAACCTGTCCGTGCGTCGTGCGCGGTAAAAAGGAAAGGAGAAGATTTGAAGAATGTGAGTGCAAAGTCGACGAAAGGGACATACGCAGAAGGTCGAAGGAATCCGAAAGGCACCCTTTTTTGATTTTAAGGAGGTGCACACAATAAAAAAGCATCGCGTAAGAATGGACATACCTCGTCCATTTTCGTCGCGCCGGTCAAATTGCACGCGTTAAAAGCCGTCAAATCGGCCACCTGGTACACGTCGTGACCACTGTCTGCTTTAAATTCAAACTTGATGGTCTTATCGGCGTCGTACGCGCCGTAAATCGTCATTGTTTTTTCCGTCGTAATTTTCTCCCAAGGTATAACGCCTTTCTTTCTGTCGGCGGTGGTGCTCATCGCCATCGAGAGAAGCGCGGCGGAAAAAATGAAACGTCGCATCGAAGAAGACAAGCGGGACGTTCTTTTGGAACGGAGCGTCATGTGCGTTGCTTTCGTGCGCGCGTGTGTGTGTTTGGTTTTGTGTATTGCGTGTATGCGGGCGAGCGCGTGTAAATTAATGAAGAGAGGTATTCTAAATTTGGACGAAAAAAGGGGGGAAAGTTTTTTGATTTTCGTGTGCTGGCGAATTTTAATGTGCTTCTCTCTCTCACGCGCGCGTGGATTTACAAGTGTTCTACTATCATCTATTCGCTCCTCTTCTTCTTCTCCTTCTTCTCCTTCTTTTCT
>Ga0181599_1002547_pt1 | contig 16261 bp, 12 predicted proteins | sample 041ome_3_FD_148658 | JGI IMG/M metagenome (GOLD analysis project Ga0181599, IMG submission 148658) | Coastal salt marsh microbial communities from the Groves Creek Marsh, Skidaway Island, Georgia - 041405US metaG (spades assembly) | ecosystem: Environmental > Aquatic > Marine > Intertidal zone >...
TCGTCCGCGCTCTTTTCGTCGTCTTCGGCGTCGTTCTCTGTTTCTTCTTCTCCCCACTTTCGCAAAAAAAGGTCGACGACGACGACGATTCGACTCGTAACCGAATCGCCGCTTCCCTCGATTAATCCGGTTGTATTTTGCTTGGTTCTGCTGCACATCCACAGAAAAAAAAGAAAATCCAAAATTTTATTTAGGGTTTTGACTCAAACGAGAGCAAAATCCCTCCTCTTTTCTTTCAAAAAGAGCGGCTTCCCTCCTTCAAAAAAAAATCGTTCGGAAACGCGCTTTTCTCGGAAAACTCGCCCTTCCTGCACCCGGGTCTCTTTCGTAACTCCAAAGACCGGATATTTGCATCGAAGAAATCCTTCACCTCTCGATAGACTCGTCAAAAAGAGCTCGCGGTGGTCGCGAGTCGAAGGAAGAGAGAGGAGGACGCATTTCTCTTTTCCGGTAAAAAAACGAGAGTAGTAAAAAAGAGCTCATTCTCTGAGTGTACATTTCTCGAGAGCGCCTGCCTTTTTCTTGTCGAAAAAACACAAAAAGGGAGAAGAAGAAGAAGAAGAAATTCCACCTGTAAAATAGAGAGAGAACCGGAGAGAGAGAGAAAAAAAAGACGCAAACGCGAACGTATTTTAACCTCCTCGGAACCGAAAAATGTCCGACCGAATCACGCCGGATTCGTTTTTCAGCGACACGCACGCGTTTCACGGTGTCGGTGGCACGACGACGGTACGTTTATCGTCTCTCGTTTTTTCTTTCCGCTTATTAAAATTTTTTCAACGCGCAAAAAACGAGAGGGAAGCGAAGGAAAACGGAAGAATAATTTTCATTTTGGACCGTCGGTCGTGACTCAGCTTTTTGGGGAACTTTTTTTTTCTCTTCTTTCTCTTCCAATTATATTCCGCAAACAACGACGACAAAAGAGAACAGACGACGCTTTGCGCCGCGCGTTGGTGAATTTTGTTTTGACATGCACGTTTTGCTGACCAAAGTTTCGTTTTGTCTTTTTTCAACGACAACAGTCGCAACACCCGCCGATGTTTACGAACCCGCCGGCGCCGATGGTACCCGCCGCGAAAGGAGGAGGAGGAGGAAAAGATTTCGACGACGACTCCGGTCAAAATCGCCAACAGAATTCAAACAGCAAAGACGATAGTAAAAAAAGCAACAACGATACGATCAATACCAACGCGGGGGGGAAAGGATTTCATCACTCGGACGCGAGGAATATGGATGAGAGACCGATTCCGACGATTGGCGCCGCGCATTTGCAACAGCTGGAGCAGGAGGGGGCGACGACGACGGGCGGCGGGAGGGGAACGCACACGACGACGGCGTTTTTATCCGTCCACGATTTAGTGCACTTTGCAATCACATCGTCGAGCACGCGTTCGGCGACGTTGAGAGAGATTTACGACGCGTGCGAAAAGCACGGGCGAATCGCGCATAAGCACAATCGCAAGTCGAGAGTGATTACGTCCAACGGACACTGGAAGTCACAAGTGAGACACGCGTTGTACACGAGTAAAAGGTTTACGAGGAACGATGCTAAAGGCGTGCAAGGCGATCGATGGCGAGTCATTCCGCAGTTTGCCAACGAACCAGTTCACACGGTTTACGTTGACGATGCCGGAGATAGCGAGACGAACGGCATAGCGACGGCGACGATAGCAAACAATCACAACGGAACAATAGGAAGCAACGGGGGTCTTCATAATAGTAATAAAGCAAAGGCATCAGTAGGAGCATCGAAGAAACCACCGAAAACGACAGGTACCGGGGTGACGACAAATAAAAGAACAACTAGAAAGAATCCAACAAAGGCGCAATTAGCGGCTGCCGCGAAGAAGAACATGGCTGAGAACAATAAGAGCATTTCGTCCGATTTGCTTCACGACGCGCACGCGACTGGGTTCCAAAATGGACAAGGAAAGAGTAACGGTACCCAGGATATCTTCTCTCCGTCGACAGCGGCAAAGCGATCGTTAGGCCAGATTATGGACGAGGATCTATCTTCATTTGATATGGAAGCAGTGGGTAGAAAGTTTATGCGCTTCACGCCAGATCCGTCTCTGAACGACCAAACGGCGAACATGGGCGGCGCCATCGGCGGCGAGGTGAAGCATCAACATCCGTACGACCAAAACCCAAAAGTAAACGGGCACATGGTCAGACCGTTGAGTCCAGTAGCTAGACGATCGATTCCGATATTTGGGCCGAATGAGTTGCGACATTTGAAGGCGAAGCCACGAGATTTGCTTCGAAATAGAAGGAAATCGAGTTCGGCGAGTGTCGGGCAAGCGCCGTGTTCTCCAGACGCCATCGATAAGCTGAACGAATACTTCCCGAAAGAGAGTGATATGGCGACCATGTTTTCATTCTTCTAACCAAGGATTCGCGAGAGACGAACAAAAAACAATCATTCTTTCTTGCGTTACCACACATCATAGTGATCATTTATTATAGAAACACCGCGCGCGGCCAATTTGAGCGCAGCATATAAGGATATGCTTGAATGTATTTTTCTTCAACCGAAAGAGTGAAAGGCAAAGCTTGTGAACGGCTCACTTCTATTTATCTCATGAACAATGTTTGTTGTAATGCTAACTAAAAAAACGTAATATTAACATTTAGCTAAATATGCGGTGCAATAATTTTGAAGCGCTTTACATTTTATATTCTAGAAATCTATTTATGACGACTATTTACGGCAGTGGTGTTTTACTGCGAGCCTCCGAGGGAGACGCTCTCCACCGCGGCTAATAAAAGTTCCCTCGGTGTCATTTTGTCGTCGTCCGACATCGATCCAGTTTCCCTCCACGCGTTGACGCCACCTTTCTTGTTTCTCCATTCCTTTGCCATTCTCGCGAGGCGCATAAACCGTTCCTCCTCGGAATCCTCCAACTCCAACTGGTACTTGCGAATGCTCTTCGCCTTTTCGCGTTCCGCTTCCGAGGGAGCGTTCGCGTGATTACCGTATCGAGATCTCAGCACGTGCTTTCTTCTCAAGCCTTCCAGTTGCGTGTTTAACGTGTCGTGCGCGGCATTTGTGGACGACTTCGACGCGTCTGGTCCTCCAAACGCTTTGAAATTTATTCGCTTCTCCTTTGCCTCGGCTTCTCTCTTCAGCCTTTCCTTTTCCGCCTCTTGAACTTTTTGAAAGTTTTCCATCGGCGACGACTGTTTGCTTATCGGTTTAATCACTCGTTTTTTCTTCTTATTCATTCGCGATGGGAACAGATTACCTTCTATTCCTTCTCCCCCTCCTTCTGCTGTTCCTCCTGTTGTTGTTGTCGTCGTTGCAGCTCCCTCTTCTTTCATCTTTGCCATCCGCTTCATCTCTTCCACCCTCCAAAACGCCTCCTCTCTTTTCCTTTGCGACTTCGCGGTGACGTTTTGATCCAACGCCTTCTCCTTCTCGTATTTCACCTTCCAACGCCAATCGTGCTCTTCCCACTCCTCGTCGTTGCTCATTTCCGCGGTCAACGCCTCGTTATTCGGGCTCGCGAGTTCTAAACGCAACGTCCGGTAGGCTTTTTGAACCTCTTGAAACGCCTCGGTCGAGGCGGACGCGCCGCCGGTATCCGGGTGCGTTCTCAGCGCGTGTCTTCGGTACGCTCGCTTCAGTTTTCGCTCGTCTTTCGCTTCCTGTTCGTAAAAAAGTGGTTTTGGTATCTCTGCGTTAATAACAACTATGGAGTGTTGTCGCAAAACAAACAAACAAACAAACAAACAAACAAACAGCGAAGAAGAAGACAAACACAAAACGAAAAACAAAAGAACAACGAAAACGCACCGACGCGGACAACCCCAACACCCCGGCTGCTCTCGCGTTCCCATCGGACGTTCGTATTTCGCATCGCGTCGTCGTCGTCGTCGTCGCGTTCGATGATCTCCTCGCGAAGCCGCTGTTTTTGTTTCCTCCTCTTCGTTTAAAAGAAGAAGAAGAAGAAGAAAAAAAAGACGACGACATCGCCGTCGTTTCGCCACGTCCTCCTCCTCCCTTTGTTCTTCTCGTCGAGGACGCCAAAATGGAGGTGGCGGTGGCGGTGCTCCCCCCGAACGTCGTCGTCGTCATCATCATCATCATCTCCTTCTCCTTCTCCTCGTCGTCGTCGTAGCGTCGTAGCGTCGTCACGAGATGTTGTGAACTTCTTTTTAATGCGTTGTTTCGTGTGCGCGACTTTGTGACTTGTGGTGTACTTACTTGACGAGAGAGAGAGAGAGAGTTTAGGGCTTAGGGTTTAGGCTTTTTCGTTGGACAGTCTTCGTCTGCGCAAAATTCGAGAAGACGACACAAAAACTTTTGCTCGCAACGAACGAACGAACGAACGAGAGAAAGAAAGAAAAAATATAAAAATAATGGCGACGGAAGCGCTGAAAACCTTGGGCAACGAGGCGTTCAAAAACAACGATTTCGCGAAAGCGATCGAACATTTCACGGAAGCGATCGGAATCGACGGCACGAATCACGTGTTGTATTCGAACCGAAGCGCGGCGCGGGTGCGTCGTTGAAATTTTTTTCTTCTTCTTTTTTTCTTTTTCGAAGCGTTTTTCGATCGTCTTCATCTGTCTCTCTTCTGCTTCTCGTTTTTAAAGAGGAGCCGCGAAGGAGGGACGAAGGAGGAGTTTGTCGCGCTTTTATCGCGTTCTCTCTCGCGTGCGTGTGTGTGTGCGTGTGATTTCTTCGCGTCGTTGTTTCGCGCTTTGCGTTCTCCCGGCTTTAAAAAAATGAGATTAGAGAGAAGAGGCGGCTGCTCTTCTTCTCTTTTTCTTCTTCTTCTCTCTTTGACCGAGAGAGACGCGCGCGCGCGCGCGCGCGCTGGTGGGCGTTGTTGTTGTTGTTGTTGTTGTTGAAAATCGACGAAAGCACTGACCGCTGACCACGCATCGTTTCTCGTCGCGACGACGAAAAAACAAACAGGCTGGGAACAACGAGTTCGACTTGGCGCTTTCCGACGCGGAGAAAGTGATCGAACTGAAACCGGATTTCGTGAAAGGCTACGGACGCAAAGGCGCGGCGTTGTTCGGTAAAGGCGAGTTTGAGTTGGCCAAGAAAGCGTACGAGGATGGGTTGAAAGTCGATGGGACGAACGAGACGTGTAAAAATGGAGTGCAAGAGTGCGAGCAAAAGTTATCCGGCGAAGATGAAGAGTCGAAAGCGTTCAAGAAGATGTTCTCGGATCCTCAATTGTTGGGGAAGTTGGCGACGAATCCGAAAACCAGAGCGTATTTGCAACAGCCGGATTTCATGCAGATGTTTGCGGAGATTCAAAAAGATTCGAAAGCTTTACAGAAGCACATGAACGATCCGAGAGTGATGGATTTGTTATCGGTGGCTTTAGGGGTGAACGTCATGAGCGGAGAGGACTTTCAAAACCAAAATCAAGCGCCGCCGGCGCAACAACAAACACAAACGAAAGCTCCAGAGGAGCCAAAACCAAAGAAGAAGACACCCGAAGAGATCAAGAAAGAAGAGGAAGCCAAGTTACCGGAGAATAAGAGGAAAGCTTTAAAGTTGAAGGAAGAAGGAAACGCGTTTTACAAAAAGAGAGAGTTTGACGACGCGGTGAAGAAGTATGAAGAGGCTATGGAGAGCGATCCGACAGATCCGACCTACATCAATAATCGAGCTGCGGTTAGATTTGAACAAGGTGCTTTCGATAAGTGCATAGAAGATTGCGAAAAGAGCATCGAAGTTGGCAGAGAAAACCGTGCGGATTACCGAGTCATCGCGAAGGCGATGGCGAGAAAAGCTTCGGCGTACGAAAAGATGGACAAGTTGACGGAAGCCATCGAGTGGTACCAACGATCGCTCACTGAACACCGAGAAGCGTCGACGCTGAACAAATTAAATAGCTGCGAGAAGAAATTGAAAGACAAAGAAATCCAAGCGTATTTGAGCCCAGAGTTGGGAGAGAAGGCGAGAGACGAAGGGAACGAGTTGTTCAAAAATCAAGACTTTCCAAACGCCGTGGCCAAATACACCGAGGCAATCAAAAGGAACCCGAACGATCACAAATCCTACTCGAACCGATCCGCGTGTTACACGAAACTAGCCGCTTTTAACGAAGCTTTAAAAGACGCGGAGAAGTGCATCGAGATCGACCCGAAATTCGTCAAAGGGTATTCTAGAAAAGGACACGTCGAGTTCTTCACGAAACAATACGACAAAGCTTTAGAAACGTACCAAGCGGGATTGGAAATCGACCCCTCGAACGAAGAGTTGAAAGATGGCGCTAGACGATGCATCATGGAACAAAACAAAGCCGCGAGTGGCATGCTGACCGAAGAAGAGTTGAAAGCGAGACAAGAAAGCGCGATGAGAGATCCAGAAATTCAAAGTATTTTAGCCGATCCAGTCATGAATCAAGTGTTGCGCGATATGAGCGAAAACCCGCAAGCGGCGATGGAGCACCAAAAGAACCCGATGATCATGGCGAAAGTGAGAAAGTTGATCAACGCCGGGATCGTCCAAACGCGCTAAGAAGAAGAGTAAGAAGAAGGAGATGAAGTGTGAGATACGAAATAATTGATAGAACCGCAACCTTTTATAAAAGTAATAAGAATACGCAAAAACGTAACTGTATGTGTGTGTTCGTGTTCAATTGCTTTAAAAAAAAATATTACAAACGCTCTCATATTCCACTATTTATATGCTCATGTATGTGTATATATACATACTGACGATGATCTTGTTATGACTTGCACCTCTTTCTCTCTCTCTCCCTCTCTATTTACACTGTGTTTTTAATAAAAGAATAATAATAATATGTTGTTGTTGTTGTTGTTGTTCCCGTATTTTCTCGCTCTTCTTCTTTTTCATCGTCTTACAAGAGCAACTGACCGTACCCTTTCGCCTCTTCGCTCAACGAGTACGAAAACTTTCCACCGCCACCTTTCAACACGAACTCCACCGTTCTCTTCTCCACAACCTTCATCTTCGCGTCTTCCGGATAAATCGCTTTGAAATCATCCGCGGTAATCGTCGAGTTCTTTTCCATCAACTCGTCGAATTTCAACAAAGCGACGTTGTCGTACTTCACTTTTTCTACGGTTCTATACGCCCCAGTGGACGCCGCTTTTTTCTTTGTCGCGGTGGTTTTCTTCGTTTTCGGTTTTGACGTCGTCGTTGCAGCTACGTTTTCTTCTTTCATCTTTTCTTCCCCTTCGCGAGCGAATTCCACCACGTTTGATTGCACCGTCCCGCCCGCGTTCGCCGCGGCGGTATTACCCCCGTCCAAAACACTCACCTCCATTTCCGCGTTCTTCCCAAAAGTACTCTTCACTTCCACCGCGTTGCTCGCAGTCATCACCGTCTTCTCCAATTTCCTGTTCTCGCCTTTTTCCCAAAAAGTTTCCCCCGACTTCTTCTCGACGACTAATTTGAACTCCAAACTGTCTCGTTCGACCGGTAAATTCCCTCGCCACACGTTCCCTTCCGTCCACGAGAGTCTGAACCCATCCTCGGCTTTCCATTTCCCCAACAAAGGCGTGGAGCCGACGATAACGAGCGTCTCCCCGAGTTTCAGCTCCGCTTTGAACGCGCATCTCAAAGCTACCAACTTTGTCGTTTCGTTGTTGCCGTTGAACGAATCGGCGCCTTCGTTCCCATTGATCATTTCGGCGCTCGTGGTGCTCGTCACCAGCGTCGCTCTCGTAAACGAGCGAAACGACGGCGTCGATCTGTTTGATCGGACGGTAGATTTACACGCGAGAGGGTTGGAGCGAGAGAATTGCGCGCGGTATTGTACCAATTGACTCATTTTAGAAGAGTGTGTGTTTGATCTTACTCTCTGAGTGTGTTTGTTATTGACGCGGTTGTGTGTGCGTTGAATTTGACGTTTCGGAGGAATTCGCCTTTTTGCTTTTACGAAATATCTTCTCCCGAGAATTCTGGGACGCAAGTTTTTTTGTGGTGTGTGTTTAGGGTTTATGTACTTTTTTTTTTCCTTTGCGGAATTTTTTTACACCTTTTGCGCTCAGATTTCTTCTGGTGTACCGCTTTACAGGTGCTATTGGTGATGTTAGTGTTATTATATTACAAATGCAGTGTTTATAGAACTACCCAATTTACTATTATTATAATTATTATTATTAACTAGTACTGCTGCTACTACCGATTTTCTTCTCTGCCCAACTGTCGTAAGCCATCTGGACTCTTCTCGCGGCGCCGTCGCGAGCGAAATCGATGGAGGCGGCGATGGAAGCTTCGCCGATGTTGGTGAAGCCCGGGATGGCGTTGACGAAAGACGGGAGCAACGCGGCTATGGTGACGTCTACGTCCGCGACGACGATTGGAGTGACGTATTTGTCGTCAGTTTTGTTATCGTCGTCGTCGTCGTCGTCGTAATCTTCTTTTACTTCTTCTTCGTCGTCCCGGTCTACTCTCAACTGGCAAAAAATGTTCGCAAAGACGGAGACGTCGTTCACCCACCCGCACTCCTCCGCGTCTTCGTCCGCGCAGAGCATCAAATCAAATCCCCGGAAAGCCTGCTTACCAAACTCCGTCTCGTTCGGTAAAATCTCCAGCGTAAACGCCGGGGAGAGTTCCCAAAACGCAATCTTTTTCTTCGACGCGACGAAGACTTTCCACTTATCCTCGGACAACCTCTCGTTTCGATCGAACACGACGCCGAGAGATTCGTTCGGGTCTTTCAGCCAATGCTCGATGGAAGCTTTCTTTCGCAGCGCCTCTTTTCTCTCTTTCACCGGCACGCGCATCGTTTTCTTCGCTCGGAACACCTTATGGTCCGGTGGGAAGGTTGTTTCTCGTCCTCGTTCTTCTTTCGCTTCAGCGGCAGTAGGAGCAGAAGAAGAACCTTCGTCTTCTCTTCCGCTCGTGCTCGGTTGTTCGTTGGATAACGCGTTTCCTCTTCCTCCTCCTCCTCCTCTCGCGGCGGAGAAACACACCGACGAGCCCCGCTCAGTGGTACCATCGTGACGACGGTAAACACCGCAGCCGTTCTTCCTCTCCGACGATGTGGAAGAGGAGGAAGACGCACCACCGAGCGCTGAAAACGCGATTGATGATTTTTTGTTCAACGACGTGGCAGCGCTTCTTTTCCCACGACCACCACCACGAGCGGCGTCAGCGGAAAGAACAAAAGAAGAAGGCGCAAAAGCAGCCGAAGATGTCATGTGCCTTTTCCTCTTTTTATCGCTCTCCGTCCCTTCTTGTCTTCTGTGCGCGTGCGCGCGTGTGTGTCACTGGCGTTTGCGTTGCGTTTGTACCCAAAAACAACAACTTTTTTTCCCTCTGATTTCTAAACCCTAAACCCTATTTAGATCGCTTTTTTGATGATGAGCAAAATGCAAAACTACAGAAAAAGAAGTTTTGGCGGCGTTTTCGTCTCTTCTTGTGTGCGTGTGTGTTTATACTACGCATACGCGGACGTTTTTTTGAACAACCGAATCATCATCAAAAACAAAGGATGCCTCGATTACCGTCCAACTTTGCGGCGGCGGGAAGCAAAAAGAAGCCGACGGGCAAAGGAGATGCGATGAGGGACGGCGAAGGAAGCGAATCCGAGGAGGAGGATGAAGACGGCGGGTACACGGTGATTGGAGAAGACGTGACGGATTCCTCCGCCTCGGAAGGAGAAGAGAACGACGGTGGGGAGGAAGGGGATGCGATGATGGCACCACCGGGAACGAATGCGACGCGCGTTATTCAGAGACCGAAAGTGTGGCGTCCGGAGGAGAATGAATTTTTGGAAGGAGGAGAAGGACAACCACCGCCAGAGATGGAGTACGACTCCACGGCGTACGATTGCTTGCACGCGTTTTCGCACGAGTGGCCGAGCTTGTCGTTCGATATTTTGAAAGACGATATGGGTGACGAACGCGCGCAGTTTCCGCACGCGTTTTTTATGGTTTCTGGGACGCAAGCGGACCATGCGAGTAAGAACGCGTTGTCGATTTCGCGGGTGGGAAGGTTGAAGAAAACCGGAGGAGGGACCAAGACGAAGAAGAAAGATAGCAAGAACAATAGAAGTAGCAAAAATAAGAATAGCAACAATAGCGATTCAGATAGCGATTCAGACGAAGACTCGGACGATTCAGAATCGGATACGGACGATTTCGACGCGTCCAATCCCTCCAAGTCGGGGAAACCGACTTTACACGTCTCGTCGATTTCGCATCCGGGCGGGATTAATCGAGTTCGATTAATGCCTCAAAACACGGCGATTTGTGCTACTTGGTCGGACTCCGGCCACGTGTTAGCCTGGGACATTTCCACCGCGTTTCGTTCGTTACAAAATTCTGTGGAGGATCAGAAGAACCAAAACGTGGTGAACGAGAAGAAGCTGAAAATCGCGCCAAAGAAAGTGCACTCGAAACATAAGGAGGAAGGATACGCGTTAGATTGGAGTTCAGTGTCTGCTGGACGATTAGCGTCTGGTGATAATACCGGCTCAATTCACGTCTGGGAGCCGATGGACTCGAGCAACGTCACGGATTGGAACATAGATTGCGGATACACAGACGGTCACGACGGGAAATCCGTCGAGGATATTCAATGGAGTCCATCCGAAGCGACCGTGTTTGCCTCGTGCGGCGGAGACGGCGGCATCTCCGTCTGGGATACTCGACAGAAACCAAAACCCGCAATTCGCGTCAAAGCAGCGGAGAATTGCGACGTCAACGTCATGTCTTGGAACAGATTAGCGAATTGCATGATTGCCACCGGCTTGGACGACGGAGGATTAAAGATTTGGGATTTACGCCATTTCGACCCGAAAGGGAAAACGAACCCGAAACCAGTCGCGCAATTTACGTTCCACCGAGGACACGTCTCGTCGGTCGATTGGTCTCCGTTCGATAGTGCCATGCTCCTTTCTGCGGCGAGCGATAACACCGTCTGCGTGTGGGACTTAGCCGTCGAACGCGACGCCGAAGAGGAAGCGCAAGCCATGGCGGAAAACGAATCCAACGCGGAAATCCCGGACGATTTACCCCCCCAGCTCATGTTCGTCCATCAAGGCATCACGGACCCAAAAGAGGCAAAGTTTCATCCGCAAATCCCTGGTTTGATCGTCTCGACCGCTCTGGATGGTTTTCATTGCTTCAAACCGTTCAACGTCGGCCCGGAAACGTAAAACTTTTTAATACTATACATATAATAATAAATGACACTCTGGAAAATGTACACGTATACAATATACAAACTACTTCGTTACGCGCGCTATCAAAACTCTATTTTCTTTTCTCTCTATTTCTATCGAATACTACTACTACTACTACTATTGCTGCTACGATCGAGCGCATCAGAACATTCAAGAACGACTCAGACGACTTCGAAAAGTATCGTGTCGTTTCAACCGTACGCTTGCTGAGCGCTATAGTTTACCACCAACATTTGCTTCTTATTCTTTTGTTGTTGTTGAGAAATCTCCTCTCCATCTTCTCCCACAACGACATCCGACGAGGACGAGCCTCCCGTCGCGAACCAATCGAACAACCGTCCAACCTCTTCCTCGTACCGAGGGGTAAAAGCGTCGTTCAAGTAGACAAACACGTGCGCTCTTTTCACTTGTCTCGAAAGATGCGAGACGACGTCCACGAATTTCGCGGAGCGACTCACTTTGACTTTGGTTTGTTTCAAGAGAGGCGTATCACCACCGGTCGGTTTGAAGAGGACGACGACTTTGTTATCGTCGACGGCGACGGCGGAAGGCGCGGGTGCTGCTGGTGATGGTGGTGGTGGTGGATCAGCGCTCGCTTCTTTTTCGTCTTCTGGTACGACGGAGGACATTTTTTACTCGTAGAAAAAAATAATTTTTAACGACTTTTGGAGAAGTGAGAGAAGATTATTTACGAACTTACTACGGTCGCGCGCGTGGAATACTGTTTATATATTTGTTGATGTTTTGGAGTGAAATTCATCTCTCTCTTAAATTACACACTTATATTTTATCATTTTAAAATCTCTCTCTCTCTTTTACTGCGCGGCATTTAATACGATGAGTAATTTACTTGTCGTCCAACGCGGCGACACCCGGGAGCACCTTGCCTTCCAAGAGCTCCAAGGACGCACCACCACCAGTGGAGATGTGGGACATCTTGTCCGCCAAGCCAGCCTTTTCGACGGCGGCAACAGAGTCGCCACCACCGATGATAGTGATACCGTTCAAGTTGGCCAAAGTGTCCGCGATAGCGAAGGTACCCTTGGCGAAGGCGTCCATTTCGAACACGCCCATCGGACCGTTCCAGATGACAGACTTGCACTCGTTCAATTCCGCTTGGAAAGATTTGACGGAGTCCGGTCCGATGTCCAAACCCATCCAGCCTTCCGGGATCGCGTCAACGGAGACAACTTGCGTGTTGGCATCCGCGGCGAACTTGTCCGCGACGACGACGTCAGTCGGCAAGAGCAACTTGACGCCCTTCTTTTCAGCTTCCGCCATCAAAGTCTTGGCGAGTTCAACCTTGTCGTCTTCAACCAAAGAGGCACCGACGGATTTGCCCAACGCCTTGTAGAAGGTGAAGATCATACCACCGCCCAAGATGACCTTGTCAGACTTGGCCAAGAGGGACTCGATGACACCAATCTTGGAGGAGACCTTGGAGCCGCCGACGATGGCGCAGAACGGTCTTTCCGGGTTCTTGACGGCGCCGTCGAGGTAGTCCAACTCCTTTTGGAGCAAGAAACCGGCAACGTTCGTCTTGCAAGTGCCAGTGACACCAGCGGTGGAGGCGTGCGCTCTGTGCGCGGTACCGAACGCATCGTTGACGAAGATTTCGGCGGAGCCAGCCAACTTCTTGGCGAACTCGGCGTCGTTGGCTTCTTCTTCCTTGTAGAATCGAGTGTTTTCCAACAAGCACACGGAGCCGTTGGACATGCCGGCGACAGCCTTCTCAACCTCCGGGCCGATGCAGTCGTCAATCTTGGTGACCGGGCAGGAGAGCAATTCAGACAATCTCGCGCCAACCGGGGTCAAGCGGAACTTGTCTTCCGGGCCAGACTTCGGTCTGCCAAAGTGGGAGCACGTCAACACCTTGGCGCCGTTCTTGACCAAGTATTCGATGGTCGGGATGGCGGCGCGGATGCGGGTGTCGTCGGTGATGTTCATGTCGCCGTCGAGCGGGACGTTGAAATCGCATCTGACGAGGACAGTCTTGCCTGTTAACGATGACGGTGAAGAAGAGAAGAAAAAGAGAAAACGTGCGTTAATATAACAAATTTTTTTCAGAGAGAGAACCTTTTCCTTCTCTTTAAAGTTTTCGATCATCAACATCCAAAAAACAACCACCTTCTCCCACCCACAAAAAAAGGAGAAGATTTCGTGTTGTTTTTTGGCCTTTTGCTGACACCTCATCACGAAAAAAAAAAACTTGGAAGAAGAAGAAAAAATGATCTAAACGCGCGCGAAGTTCGTTTTTATCCTTTCCTCCGTCCCTTTTACGCGTCGTCTCGTGCACAAACAACCCACATCGACGAAAACCCAAACGGTGAGCTTTCTATTCCGCGCGTTTTCGCGCGGGTGCGGTTTGATGGTGACTGGAGAGAAGAGCGATCGGATTTTTGGAATTCCGGATATGACCTTTTCTTCCCTTTCCCTCCTCTCGCTCTTTTATAACGAGAGCAGCCAGAGAACAAAAAATTGAAGGAGAAGATTACTATATAAAAGGCGAATTTGCGCGCGAAAAGGAAGACACCGCGATAAAACGCGAACGAGCATCGACGAAAAGAAACGCAAATTCGAGCGCATCTTTTTCCTCCCCATCCCTTGTAAAAAAAAGAACGCGCACCTTCCAAGTCACCCTTGGACAAGTCACCGACCGACTTCTTCGCGGCCTCGACTCTCAAAGAGCGCACGATTTTCTTCGATTGTCTCTTGGAAGAAGACACCGTCTTCGCGGAAACGTTCGCGCGGAACGCGATGGATTGTTGAGCGGCAAAAGCAGACATTGTTGTGTGCGTGATTTGTTTTGCGTGTGTTTGTGTTTGGTAACACTTTTCGGATGTGCGTATAAAGTGACGATATACGGATGATGAAATTGCGCGTAAAAATTCGTCATCATTTTTTCACAGCAGTTGAAAAATCTTCCCTTTTTTTTTTCGTGGCCTTCCTTGGTCGCTCGTGGCTCCCAAATCTCTTTTTTTTTTTTAGAGTCAACGGACTCGTGCACTTTGTGACCATAAAATTGCTCAAATTCACCAAGAACGCTAAAGTGAACGAGACAGTCTGTGAACAATGTACAACTCTATATATTATCTATATTAAATATATTATCTATATTAAATCATCATAAAGCGGGAACGCACGCACGAACGATCCTCCTCGCGATCTCATCCACGTCGTCTCTGCCCACCGTGGCATAGTGTCGAAGGACGTAAAAAAATGTGGCTGCTTTTTTGTACAGCGAAGGAGAGAGCGCGACTTTTCTCGTCGAGCGTGATGAGGATGAGGATGATGGCGGCGACGGCGACGACAGCCGCTCGCGCAGAGCAAAGTATAAGTGCGATTTTAACTCGGTCGGGTTGGACGCGTCTCGCGTGAAGCCGAGTTTGCCGTAGAACGCGGCGCCGGTCAGGATGACTTGCTTGCCCATGATTACAGATTCTAGTCCGGAAGAGCTCACGACAGTGACGACGACGTCCGCGGCGTCGACGAGTTTGTACGTGTTCAAACGGTTGGTACCGTCGACGCTTAGGAGCGTATTTCTTTTTGCGATTTGTATCGCGTGCCAACGAGGATCGTTTACAAGTTTCGTCTCCGTCGGAGATCTTCGTTTGAACACTCTCTTCTCCGCCGGGTGCATTTTGACGACAAAATCGACGTTGTTTTTGACGCACCAAAACGCGGTGTTGATGATGACGTCGACTTGGTCGTTGAAACCGCTTTCGATCATGTACGTGACGCTCGTGTCAGAGTACACGTGCCCGAGGAAAACCACCAGCGGCCGGTGCTTCGGGCGAGCGCTGATTTCAGACGATAAATTTGTCGATGGAGACACATGCATATCCCACTTTTCTTTATTCTTTTCAAACCCTTTGGTGCCGTACATTTTCTCCTTGTAGTCGAGAGCTTCTCGGACGGCTGCATTTTCATCCACCAAATCTTTATACTTCCAATAATATGACTTTTCCGAGCCTTGACTGCTCGCCACGCCGGTAGTCGTATCGACAATCAGTCGCCAAAACGGAGCGTTTTCGAAAGACACCACACCGACGCCCAACTTTGCGGCGACTAATCTATACGCGTAATTAAATCCGTTTAATCCCGACCATATTGCCCAAACCTTTTTTACTTCTTCGTTGCTTTCAACTGCCCCTCCTCTGTCTTCGTACAGAGCGTGCGCTTCGTCGATCCAATACTTGGCCGCATTCATCAGCGATTCTATTTTCTCTCTGTACTTCTCGTCTATTTTCTCTGTTTTTTCTAAATCTCTCATCGACACTAGATAGTTTTCCGGTAACGACGGCACTTTACGACCGTGTCCGACCCCAACGCCGTCGGTGACGTTCCAAATTAGCGGATGCGCGACAATCGGGAACAGAGGTATTCCTCTGTGCATCGCCGTCTTCAAATCTTCCATCTTACTGCTACTCGTATCGTACTCCCCTCGTTTGTGTCGCGGGATTTCAAACTCGTTGTGCGGATGCAAAACGCACCTTTTCATCGTGTACTTCAACGCGTCGCCTACGTTTACGCGCACCAACGCGGAGGCACGATTCGCTTCTTTTTCAATCGCCATTTGCAACTGGTCTGCGCTGAACGAGAACTTGTTCTTATCTTTCGTTTGCACGCACGAGTATATCGAACATCTGCCTCTGCTTTCGCTCGACGCTACCGCGCGTTTCAGAGGAGAAGGAGGAGGAAAAAGAGATCGTCCAGAGACTTCTTCTTTATCGTCATCATAATCGACTTCGCTTCTTCTCTCTCCGCCGTCGGCGAAGGAAAGGTCCGCTTCGACGTCCTCGCTTCTCCTCGAATGGTGTTGTTGAGATTCGCTCTTTCTCCACCTCTGGGAAGGAGGAGAAGAAGAAGCGACAAAATACCGCTCGAAGAGCGCGCCAAACGCGAACAGCGTCGCGCCGGCGATAAAAAGTAAAACGACCGCTCTTCCTCTGTTGTTCGCGAACGAGGTGGTGATCATGTTTTCAGTTTTAATCAGTTGAAAGTGTTTGTGATTTGTGGTGTACTGATGAGAAAAGTCGATTGTTGTTGTTGTTGTCGCGCGGAAGCAGAAGAAGACGCGCGACGACGACCGAACGCGGCATCCATCGTCGTTTGTGTTTTATGATGATGAT
>Ga0181599_1002574_pt1 | contig 16177 bp, 15 predicted proteins | sample 041ome_3_FD_148658 | JGI IMG/M metagenome (GOLD analysis project Ga0181599, IMG submission 148658) | Coastal salt marsh microbial communities from the Groves Creek Marsh, Skidaway Island, Georgia - 041405US metaG (spades assembly) | ecosystem: Environmental > Aquatic > Marine > Intertidal zone >...
GTATTTATTTATTAAATAAAAATAGAAAAAAGCCAAATAGGGGGAGAAATGAAAAAATTCACCAATCATCCAGGAAGACTGCCGAAACTGGCCTGGCCGATAGCGGCAGCTGTTTCACTGGTACCAGGTTTGCTGAGTTCGCCAGTATTTGCGCAGGGAACTATTGAAGAGATAGTGGTAACTGCGCAGAGAAGAGAGCAGGCTATTCAGGACGTGCCAATCAGTATCACAGCCTTTGGTGCTGAAGATTTACAGGCGAGAAATATCGAGAATACCGAAAACCTGGACCTTCTTTTACCGAATGTCATGATTCGTGGTGGGGGGACAACAGGACCTACGCAGGGTAATTTTACTATGCGTGGTGTTCCAGGTGTTGCTCGTTACCTTGATGGCGTGGCTCAGACAGGGACACAGGGCTCATTAGCTAACCTTGTGGAACTGGAGCGTATTGAAGTGTTAAAAGGTCCGCAGGGAACCTTGTTTGGTAAAAATGCCATGGGCGGTGCAATCTCTTATGTTTCCCGACCACCTGCTGAAGAGTTTGGCGCCAGGATTCGACTTAATGTTGGTAATTTCAGTCAAACCCAATTAACAGCCAATATTGATATTCCTCTATCAGATAATTTCCTGTCTAAAATTTCTTATTTTACCAGTGAAAAAGATGGCTATGTTCAAAGTGGAATTTCTACGGTTCAACATGGTGATGAAGACGATACTGTGATTCGTTTTGACGGTCTTTGGCATGCCAGTCCAGATGTTGATGTAAGATTTGTTGTAGATTCCATTAAACGTTCACCGGACCACCCAAATGCTGATGTGCTATATGATGTTAATGAAGCACAGGGTATGGTGAAGAACTATAACAAAAATGGTCTGATATTCACTGATGAAAGTGATGCATTCGGCAAACGCGAAGAGTATAGAAACTCTTCTACCTTTGCAGGTCCAGGTTGGAGATATAACTCTCTTAACTACAACATGACTATTGATTGGAACATCAATGACACCCTGTCACTCAGATCTATTACTGGTGGAAGGGAATATGACAGCGATGCGCTTGCTGATCTTGATGCCTCACACTATCAGTTTTTCGAAATTTATACTGCTGCCCGTGTACAGGAAGTGAGTCAGGAGATTCAACTGTTAAGCGATGGAGACAGACTCGACTGGGTACTGGGTATCTATTCAAGTGATGTCGAGGATACACAACGTCGATTTGACTGGCAGTTTGTAGAGTTTGCTCCGCGTAATACCAACTGGATCACTGAAAATAATACTCAAGACGTGGCTTTGTTTGCTGAGGCTACTTATGAAATTAGTGAGCAGTTAGAAGTAACGGTTGGTGGTCGTTATACGGAAGAGGAATATGCAGGTGGACAATGGAATGCTGTAGAGCCGATTCCGACCTGGCCAAATACCAGTTACAGCTTTACTAAAGGCACGGCAAGAAATCAGGCTGAGGCAAATTTCTATTCATTTACGCCACGTTTGTCGGTTAGTTATGACTGGACCGATGACATCATGGCCTATGCGACATATTCTGAAGGCTTCAATGCTGGTGGTGTGAATACGACGCCTAATCCCGATGGATCTTATTCTTCCTTTACCGGAGAGACCTTGAAGCAGTTTGAATTAGGTCTGCGAACCATGTTGCTGAATGACAGCCTGCGGTTAAATTTGGCTTATTTTGATGGTACCTGGGAAGACATGCGTGTAGGTGAAGCACTGGTCCCAGGCCGTATCGTTCAGACTAATGCCGGTGAGGCTGAAATTGAAGGCTTTGAGATCGACTCACTTTGGGCTGTATCAGATAATTTCAGTATTAATGCATCAGCCGGCTGGCTTGATACGCAATACACTGAGCTGGGTACAACCTCAACGATTAGATTGAGTTCTTCTTTTGCCTTTTCTCCTGACTTTCAGGCATCCGTAGGCGGTCAGTATGACTGGCATCAGCCAAACGGGGCGACTATGTCATATCGCCTCGATTATGGTTGGACCAGTGATTATGTGACTATTCAGGATATTCGCTTGCAGAAAATCCAGCCGCAATACGGCCTGCTGAGTGGCCGCATGACTTATGAGCCTGCTGATGCAGATTGGAGCTACGCTCTTTGGGGTAGAAACTTAACCAACGAGTGGTATCAGCAAGGTGGTTTTGGTGCATTCCTGGGCGGCGTCGACCAGGGTGTTGTTGCCCGACCACGTGAGTTTGGTATTACACTGAACATGGAGTTTTAAGTGGGACTGTTATCAAGGTTGAATCGCGTTTAAATTTCGACCTTGAATGCCAGAATAAAATGACCCGGTTAACAGCCGGGTCATTTTTTTTTGGGTGTAAGAATATCTTTTTTAAGATACTGATTTATGCGATGAGAGGAGTAGTTAATGGATTTACTCAGTATAGGATGCTAGGCCTGAGTGGTTCTTTTAGTCTACACAAGAGTATGTGATACTGTGCCGCAGCATGAGCTAGGTATTGCAAAAAAACATTAAAGCAAAAGGATTCAGCTTTTCACCTCTTGTTTTAATAGAATTTCTTTTCTCAAAAGACCAGATTACACAAATATTTTTAACGTTTAAAAGTTTTAAGGGGTTAGTGATGAGTAATAAAAATGATAGCAACAAAATAGAGCGTAGATCCTTGGTTAAAGTTATGGGTACAGCTGCACTAGCCGGTATTGCGGTGAATGCATCAACCGCTAATGCCCAGGCAAGTAACTCAGGTTTCACCCCTATGCGCCACACTAACGATGCCTGGCTAGATGATCTGTCCGGAAGCCATCGGGTGTTTATTGATTCGTCAACGGCAGCGGGTGGTAGTGACGGTTTAATTTATGCCGGTAATATTTTAAATGCTCATTCGCAGGCCTATTCAGGCAGTGATGCTGATTATGCAATGGTTTTATGCTTTCGCCATTTTTCCACACCTTTTGCTTTTAGTGATGCCGTGTGGGCGAAATATGGCGAGATCTTTCATACCATCATGCAATTTCCAGACCCTGCTACTGGCCAGGCCCCTAAAATTAATTTGATGAATTCTCAAGCTGCCAGACCTGTTCCAGGCGCAACGATTAATGATCTTGTGTCTAGAAATTTGCAATTTGCGGTATGTGAAATGGCAGCACAGTTTTTTTCAGGGCTTATTGCCAACAATATGGGTTTGTCAGCAAATGCTGTGTTTGAAGAGCTTAAAGACAGCGTCATTCCCAATAGCCGTTTTGTTTCTGCTGGAGTTATAGCAACAACACGTGCTCAAGAGTATGGGTATAGTCTTTTATACGCAGGATGAGTACAAACCTAGATTCAGTACTTGAGCCAGATGGCTCAAGTGCTGATAAATTAGTCGATACATGGCTGGTTTATGCCCACAGTCTTGCTGCACTGGGGACTTTATTTCTTGCCGTAATTTTCGGCATTGCTATTTCTCTTCAATTCCTTCTGCCTGATCTGGGTGGTGATTCATCGGTATTCACCTGGGGCAGAATGCGCTATGCCCATACCCAGGGAATCATGCTTGGCTGGTTGGGTAATGCTTTTCTGGCTTTCCTCTATCATGCTGTTCCAATACTGACCGGTAAACCAGTTACCAGCCGATTATTTGGACGCTGGTTGTTTGGTCTGTGGAATTTTATTGTTGTTATTCCGGGTTTTATTCTGGTTTTGGCGGGATTCAGCCAACCGATAGAATGGGCAGAATTTCCACTCAGCATAGACTTCTTTGTGATTGTTGGTTTATTGCTGGCGGCCTATCAATTTTTACCTGGTTTTTTCCAGCGTGGCTTTGAAGACCTTTATGTCTCCAGCTGGTACGTCATCGGTGGACTTGTTTTTACGCTTTTAGCCTACCCTATGGGCAATGTAATTCCTGAGCTTGTTCCTGGTGCAGAAAGCGCGGCATTTGGAGGCCTATGGATTCATGACGCTGTTGGTTTGTTTGTGACACCGCTGGCTCTGGCAATTTTATATTTTGTGATTCCGGCAGTGACTGGTAGACCGATTTTCAGTCACTTCCTGTCAATGTTCGGGTTTTGGGGGTTATTTTTTCTCTACCCTTTAAATGGTACACATCATTATGTTTTTTCTGTCATACCGATGGCGGCACAACTGGGAGCTATCGCAGCTTCTGCCTTGCTGGGTGTTATTGTAATCATTGTTGTGACGAATTTATTGTTATCTCTGCGTGGGAGTGGCTTTATTCCCAAAGATATTGCTTTGCGTTTCGTCGCATTATCTATTGTGTTTTACCTGATTGTCAGTGTGCAGGGGGCGATGCAGGCGCAAATGAGTCTGAATCAGGCTGTCCATTTTACTGATTGGGTAGTGGGACATTCGCATCTGGCAATGATGGGCTTTGCAACTTTCGCTGCCATAGGCGGGATTATTCATGCCTGGCAGCGTATTCCCTGGGCTCATTATAATGCCAAGTCTTTGGATTGGTCGTTCTGGTTGCTGGTGCTGGGTGTGGGCACGATGTTTATCGACTTGACTGTTGCCGGTGTGATTCAGGCAGGGTTATGGTTAAGTGACACACCATGGCTGGAGTCGGTGCAGGCTTCAAAACCTTATTGGATAATTCGCAGTATCTCGGCTATTCCAATAACTGCGGGTTTTATCGCTTTATTTCTCGGTTTGGTTACAGGTCCACGAGGAGCTGGAGCCAAAGCGGTATTACAAAAAAGTGAACAGCAAAAGACGTTGGCAGTTCATCCTCGTTTTAAATCGAATATCTTTGCACAGGAGCTTGGTGTAAGTAATTCAGGAAAAATATTGAGGATGTCCTATTTGGCAGCATCAGTAGCAGGTGTCACTTTTTTTGCTGTTTCCATATTTCTGCTGGGTTATTTGCCGGGCAGGGTGCTGGATGAACAAATCAGGCTGATGACGCCAGACAATGTCCTTGTTCCAACAGTTTCTGAGGAAAGAGGGCGAGCGGTTTATGCGCGAGAAGGTTGCGCTTATTGCCATACCCAACAAATTCGTTACACCGACGCTGATATACGTAGATTTGGTTCTCCAACCCTGGCGTGGGAAGGCCAGTTTGACTTTCCACATCTCTGGGGTACGCGGCGGATTGGCCCTGATCTCGCGCGCGCCGGAGCAACGCGTAGTGCTGACTGGCAGTTGTTGCATTTGTATTCACCCCGCAGTGTGACACCTTTATCAATCATGCCAGCCTACAAATCACTTTTTAATGGCGCTGCAGATAAGCCTAAACAAGAAGCTTATGATTTACTGGCGTTTATTGAGTCACTTGGTCGTTCCAGAGAAATAGCCTGGCCCGATGGAGATGCTGCTGCACGTGAATTGTTTCTAGAAGACAGGTGGGCGCGTATGTCTTTTGATGCGCCACTTTTGAATGCTCACCCTAATAAAACACGAATAAGAGGGGACTTTCCTGATTTCGGGGAAGCCGCCCCAATGCAAGTCGGACAACAACTATGGCTGGATAACTGTGCGGGCTGCCATGGTATAAGTGGTCAAGGTGATGGTCCAGCAGCCGACTGGCTGGAACCGCGTCCAGCCAATCTCGCTGAGCATACCTATAGTTCAGATAATGTTGCAGATATTTTGTGGAATGGTGTTGCTGGTACAGCAATGCCGGCCTGGCGGGATCAGGCGACGGAGAATTTAGCGGCACTGGTAGCTGTTGTGCAAAATTTCTCCAGAGAAGAAGCAGTCGCTGAACCTGCCGCAAACGAATTACTATTTGGGGAACAGGTATATACGCAAAACTGTATACAGTGTCATGGCATAAGAGGGGATGGTAATGGCTTTGCCGCAAGTGAATTACCGGTTGCCCCGTCTGATTTTACAGGGCAACGTCCCAGTATTGCTGAAAGTATGAGAGTTCTACAGAATGGGATTGATGGTTCATCCATGGCACCATGGAATGAGCGGTTATCAGCTGAGGAAATGCTGGCAGTTACACATTATTTGCGTGAATTTTATAATAACGATGCTGCAGTTGCAGGGGCGGATATATGATAACGAATGCCATTGTACTTGGTTCAATAATTTTAGCAGTTTTATACTTTTTGACCTGGCTGATTCGCAGCGATTTTCGAGAGCAAATTGAACGTCCCAAGCATCATTTCCAGGATCGGGTTAAGGCTTATGACCAGGGGGTTTTTGAACAGGAAAATGGAAAATAAAATAAGCTAAGAAACGAAAAGGCATGATAAAGCGAGTAAATAAATGGCAGAACATCAAGAAAATGCAGGGCTAAAAATTTTTGTCCTACCCGTTATTTTGGGTATTGCGGTCATTGCAGGGACTGCTTTTTTTCCTGTTTTTGACAAAGATGATGAAGTAGACCTGCCACTTGCAGCTACCGCTGAATATGGGCAAAGGCTCATTCGGGACACTGCCTCACTGCTTGGCCCTGATCAAAGTAATCCGGCTATGCGCTATTCAGGTAACCGTCTGGATTGCTCCTCTTGTCACCTTGAGTCTGGAACTATGCCAGGCACTCTATCTCTTTTGCAATCGGCCTCACGTTATCCGAGGTTTATGGGTAGAGAAAATGAAGAAAGGGATATGAAAGACAGAATAAATGGCTGTATGCAACGCAGTATGAACGGCAGGCCTTTTTCACGCGACAGTATTGAGCTGGCAGCGATGGAAAATTATATTCTAAGTCTGGGCGCACAATATTCTGCCATGAGTGAAAGTAAAACTATGGCTCACGAACCTGCTGCTTTTGTTGAGCCACAACGAAGAGCTGATATAGAAGCAGGACAGATAGTCTATGAACAGCATTGCCAGATATGTCATGGCGCCAATGGTGAAGGTTTAAAAGAAACAACTGACGTGAGTGATGGCTATTTATTTCCCCCCGTCTGGGGAGAGGATAGTTATAACAATGGTGCTGGTATGAATCGTGTGCTTACTGCAGCCCGTTTTATCAAGGCACGTATGCCTTTGGGTGCGGCAATTTTGACAGATGATGAAGCCTACGATGTATCTGCTTATATCAACTCCAAACCTAGGCCGGTTAAAAGTAATCTTGAAGCGGATTATCCGAACCTGACGCTTAAGCCGGTTGATAGTCCTTATCCACCTTATGCAGATCCTTTTCCGCAGGATCAGCATAAATATGGGCCCTTTGAACCTATCCGCGAATTTTATGAAAGCCTAAACTAAAACGCCCACAACAGGGTGGGCGTTAGTTAATTCCAAGCTGATTTTTTAATGACTGCTGACAGGGTTGGAAAGCTCAGTGGCATTGATAGGAATCATGAGGTGCGCACTTGGTGTGCCTTCGCGCATCATCCAAGGCAATCCCATGCCAGCAAGAGAACTATCGCGCTGACTGGTTACCGGCATGCCCAGGTCTTCTGATACAGCATTCGGTAAGGAGACAACCCATAATAATTGTATACGGTCATTTTCTTCGTAAAGACGATATCTGAGAGCGCCAAATGTTGCCGGCGGGATCAAGCCATCGGCTTCAGCGTCCATTAGTGCCTCTTGCAGTGCGTCGCCTGCTAATCCCTGGGCTGCCAGTCTGGCAGAAAAATCAGCACGTTGTGATTCAGATACCGGTGCGCAACGGGTAAAACCATCAGCATTTTTTGGCTGACACTCGACATGATTACTGCCTGCACGCAAAACAACACGCTCACCATTTTCATCATAAGTGTAAACAGTTGCGTCAGCTCTTAATTCTTCAGGTAAAGGCAAGGTAGCCCGCTCAATAGCTTCAGCGCTAAATTGGGCGTTAACGGTCATGCTGCTAAAAAGACCGAAAACTATTAACCCCTTAAACAGGATATTTGGTCTCATTATTCTTGCTCCATTAGTATGGTTGTCAGGGTATGTTTGATCTATATCACTGAGTGATTTGGAGCTGGATTATACCGATAGTTATACGGGTTTCATACTAATTGCAAGCAATGCTAGAATTGCGTGAGCTTCTATCCACAGCAGTTTTATTAATATGAGAATTATCGTTATGAAAACAATTTTATTGAAATCAACCATTGTTGCATTTTATCTGTTACTGACTGCCTGTGCCGGACTTATGGAAGTCTCAGATAGCGACGCAGTCTGGATTGATGTGCGGACTGTGGAAGAATATAACGAAGATCATATTACTGGCGATCTGAATATGCCGGTGGACGATATTGATGTCACAGAATTTGCAAAAATGTTTGCGAAAGATGATGAAATTAATTTGTACTGTCGCAGTGGTAACCGGGCTGGCAGAGCCAAGCTGGTGCTTGAAGCGGCTGGCTTTACCAATGTAAATAACATGGGCGGTATTGGTGATGTCAGGGAAATTAGAAATTTAGCGGTACAGAGTGCAACTCAGTAACTTTCCTGTTCAAAAACCTGGCAAAATTTTCGGCTGCTTTAATCCTGTAAAGCGATAACCAGTTCATCCAGTAATTTCGACAAGAGTTGTAGCTTATCTTCTCCGTACTGCTGAGAGATATGTCTATAACGCTCAGCTGATTTAGGGGCAACTTTTGCGTACAGTTTGCGTCCTGTATCGCTCAGAAAAAGCTCTGATCTACGCTGATCGTTGATAACAGTTTTGCGAATTATCAAGCCGCGTGATTCCAGATTTTTTGAAATACGTGACAAGCTGGGAACCATTAAGAAACAGCGCTCTGCTAGTTCGGACATCTCTAGTCCGTCTTCCTGTTCCAGAAACCTGATGACTCGCCATTGTTGTGGTGAAAGACCATGTTTTTTTAGCGTCGGAATAAATTTTTTCATGACTGCTTCGCGAGCACGAAGCAGAGACATTGGCAACGATTTACCAAATTCTTCTAACTGTAATTGCGTATTTTTTTGAGTTGATTCAGTCTGAAATTGGCTCATCAATGACTCCATTTTTCAGAGTGCCAATACCTTCAACGCTAACTTCGATAATATCACCTGGTACCAGGTATCTTGGTGGATCAAATCTCGCTCCTGCACCATTTGGTGTTCCGGTTGCAATAATGTCACCGGGTTTTAACTGAAAAAACTGAGAGCAGTAACTGATGATATATTTGAAGGGGAACATCATGCTGGCAGTGGTGTCATACTGACGGACTTCACCGTTAACAGTGGTTGTCACCCGCATATTTTCATATTGCTCGTCAGTAAACTCATCAGCACTGACCAGCCAGGGGCCCAGAGCACCGGAATGTACAAAATTTTTGCCCTGGGTTACATTAAATTTGGCATGTCTTACCCAATCCCGAAGTGTCCCTTCATTCATTATGGTTAAGCCAGCGATATGTTCGTAAGCATTCTCCTGTTTGATTCGGCGTCCGCCTTTACCAATGACAATGACGATTTCACCTTCATAATCAAGCTGCTCGGATTCCGGCGGACGCCATAATGGCTCGTCATGGGCAGTTAATGAGTCAGGTGTTCTGATAAATAAACTTGGAAATTTGGGGGCTTCAGAGCCATCCTTATATTCAGCATTACGATTGGCATAGTTGACACCAATACAGATAATTTTTTCCGGGTTTGAAACAGGTTTGAGGATTTTTATATCACTTAGTTTGTAGTCAGCTTTTGTTTTTGCTGCAAGGTCTCTTGCATCATCAAGGTGGCCTGCCTGAATGATGGAAAGCAGGCTTCCTCCCAGTCGTGCCCCTAAATCAATCACCTCATCATTTATCAGCGCACCCCAGGAATCTTGATCTTGATGGGTAAAGGATAAGAATCGCATAAGAAAACTCCGTGTCAGTTCTGTTCTAGCTTTGTGTTTCTTGCATTCAACTGGCATATAACTTAACATGTTAAGTATTTTAAAACAAGCAGATAAACTAGTAGGGCATGGGTATAAAAATGAGTGAGTTTGAGAAAAATCTGGATCTGGCAAATAAATATTTACAAAAATTCAAAGATCAGCCGCTTGGTCATTTTATTAATGGCAAGATGGAAGTTCCTGCTGGCGCCGAAACCTATGAAAATACTACGCCGGTTGATCAAAGTTCTTTAGGGCAAGTTGTTAGGGGAACAGTGTCTGATATTGATAGAGCCTGTCAGGCAGCAGAATCTGCTTTTACTGAATGGAAAGCTGTACCCGGAGCAGAACGTAAAAAATTATTAAACCATTTTGCGGACAAGATAGTAGAGCGTGCTGAAGAAATTGCGCTGGTTGAATCTATGGACTGCGGGCAGGCCATCCGTTTTATGAAACAGGCTGCCGTTCGAGGTGCTGCTAATTTCCGTTTTTTTGCTGACAAGGCTCCTGAATCCCGTAACGGCCTAGCTTTGCATCAGGATGAGCATACAAACTTTACTATCCGTACGCCAATTGGGCCAGTGGGTATTATCACTCCTTGGAATACGCCATTTATGCTGTCAACCTGGAAAATTGCACCGGCGCTGGCAGCAGGCTGTACGGTTGTCCATAAGCCTGCCGAATTAACACCACTAAGCGCCATGTTATTAGCTGAAATTGCAAAAGACGCGGGGATTCCTGACGGCGTATGGAATACAGTCAACGGTTTTGGAGAAGATGCCGGTAAAGCGTTGACAGAACATCCGGCGATTAAAGCAGTAGCTCTGGTGGGTGAAAGTGCTACCGGCAGTCACATTATGCGCCAGGGTGCAGACACCTTAAAGCGCATGCATTTTGAGCTGGGAGGTAAAAATCCGGTTATCGTGTTTGATGATGCTGACTTTGACAGGGCGCTGGATGCAGTTGTCTTTATGATTTACAGCCTTAATGGTCAGCGTTGTACCTCTTCCAGTCGTTTGTTGATCCAATCCGGTATTAAAGCCAAATTCATGGCAGCTTTACAGGAGCGGGTGGCAAATCTGAGAGTAGGGCACCCGCTGGATCCTCAGACTGAAGTAGGCCCATTGGTCCATACCGGACATTTTGAGAAAGTCATGAGTTATATGGATGTCGCGAAAGCAGACGGGGCAGAAATTCTGGTTGGCGGAACCAGACGTGAAGATTTAGGTACAGGTAATTATGTGGCACCCACTTTATTTGCTGAAGCGACTAATCAAATGCGCGTTGCCAGAGAAGAAATTTTCGGACCTGTACTTACCGCGATTGAATTTGAAACCGAAGAGCAGGCATTGGAAATTGCGAATGACAGTGACTATGGGCTGACAGCTTATATCTGGACGGAAAATAACGGCAGAGCCATGCGTATGGCACGTAATGTTGAAACTGGCATGCTTTGGGTGAACTCAGAGAATAACCGAAATCTGCCTTCACCTTTTGGCGGAATAAAAATGTCAGGTATTGGCCGGGATGGTGGGGATTACAGTTTTGATTTTTATATGGAAACCAAGAACGTTTGTATTGCACATGGTACTCATCGTGTGCCTGTTCTTGGTCGCTGATTACTTGTTGAGTAGGGAAAATTATGGCGCATTTTGTTCTTGAATATTCTGATAACCTTGCAGAAGACAAGGAATCGATCCAAAGCCTGTTTGAAAGTTTGCATCAGGCTGCCCAGGAAACCGGACTGTTTCCGCTCAAAGGAATTCGCAGCCGGGCTTATTGTTGTGAACAATATCGTATGGCGGATGGTAACCCGCAACATGGTTTCGTACATTTACAGGTATTACTGGGAGCCGGGCGCACGATGGAAGAGAAACAATCTGCGGCAGATTTGTTTTTTGAAGTGTTTACTGCTCACTTCGATAAGCATTATCAATCCAGAGGCATGGCGCTGTCTTTTGAAATGAAAGAGCTCGAACCCGTATTAAAGTTTAATAAGAACAATATTCAGGAATATTTGTAAACAAAGGTAACAAAGATGCTTAATACACAACAAATACAAAAAGCTGCTGATGATCTTTACGAGGCTGAAAAGAACCGGCAGCAGATAGCGCCTCTAACCATGAGTCACCCTGATATGGATATGGATGATGCCTACGCGGTTCAAACAGCCTGGGTGCAACGCAAGATTCAAAATGGCCGTAAAGTAATTGGTTACAAAATTGGTCTTACTTCACGCGCTATGCAACGCGCTTTTAATATTGATATTCCAGATTATGGTGTTCTGCTTGATGATATGCTTTTTGAGTCTGGCAGTGACATCAAGACTGCTGACTTTCTTGATCCACAAATTGAAGTTGAACTGGCTTTTGTATTGAAAAAAACACTCAGTGGTGAAAATGTCACTGTTGAAGAGGTGCTGGATGCAACGGACTATGTGATTCCTGCCTTTGAGTTAATCGCAGCCCGGAGTGTCCGGGCAAACCCTGAGACTGGATATACCCGTAAAGTTTTTGACACCATCGCTGATAATGCGGCTAATGCCGGCATTATCTGGGGCGGGCGCAAAGTTTCTCCTGATGAAATGGATTTACGCTGGTGCGGTGCCATTGTTGAATTAAATGGTGTTATTGAGCAAACCGGTTTGGCTGCTGCGGTGTTAGGCCATCCGGCCAAAGGTATCTGCTGGATTGCGAAACGCTTCGCGCCCCATGGCATTTCACTGGACCCCGGCCAGATATTATTATCAGGCTCTTTTGTAGCGCCGATAAAAGTCAAAGCAGGCGACCAGGTCAGTGCAGATTATGGTGACCTGGGACGAATATCAGTCAATTTTGTATAAAGTATGTATGCTTTGATGAAAAGTTTACGAGTCTAAGAAGGCAATTTATGGAAATGCCAACAAATAAATTTAAAGCTGCGCTGCAGGCTGATAAACGCTTGTACGGAATGTTTCTGGGTATACCCAATACAAGCGTTGCCGAACTCTGTGCCGGGGCCGGTTTTGACTGGCTGATTATCGATGGTGAGCATAGTCCTTTTGATCTGCAAGCCATCATGGCGCATCTGCAAGCCTTAGCGGCTTACCCCGTTTCAGCAATTGTACGTCCGGTGGAAGGACAGACGGCCATTATCAAGCAGATGCTTGATCTGGGTGCGCAGTCCCTCTTGATTCCGATGGTGGATACTCCCGAGCAGGCGAAAGAACTGGTCAGGGCCTGCAAGTATCCCCCTGAGGGTATTCGTGGTGTTGGTACAGCCATGTCGAGAGCTGCAAAGTGGAATCGTATTCCTGATTATTTGCATAAAGCCAATCAAGAAGTCTGTCTCATTGTGCAAATAGAAACAGAGTTGGGACTGAAAAATGTCAAAGACATCTCCGCTGTGGATGGTGTCGATGCGGTATTTATCGGTCCGGCAGATTTATCGGCAGCCATGGGCTTTGTCGGTCAACAGGATCACCCAAAAGTGGTTGAGACGATTTGTGAGACGATAGCCAGCATCAATGCTGCCGGCAAGGCGGCAGGAGTATTGGCTGCCAAAAAGGAATTAATACAAAAATATTCAGATGCTGGTGCTAAGTTTATCGGGGTAGGAGTAGACACCGCCGTATTCTCTAATGCAACCAAACAGCTGGCTGCCAGTTATGTCGAAAATTTGAATGATGAAGAAGTCGCGGGTTATTAATTGCTATTGCTTTTAAGACAAATAACTATAAGTTTTACAATCGACTATTACCAAAAATAAATTTACCACTACTTACCTTATAAGAAAGAGAGAGATCCTTTCTTACATGGCAAGCAGTATCATGCAGTAATAAAAAGCTTTATTTCACCTCATCATATGGCAGGCCAACATAGTTTTCTGCGATAACACGTAGTCCAGTTTCTGTTCTGGTGAAGTAGTCCAACTCACTTTTTTGTGCGCCGAGTTCAAAAGTGTTGTCGGACAATTTATGCATCATGCTGGTCATCCACCATGAAAAATGTCCGGTCTTCCAGATACGTTTCAGGCAGAGATCTGAATATTGTTCGATCGCTTCAGGCTTATTTTCTCTATAAACTTTCAGCATGATGCGGTACAGATAATTAACATCACTGTTGGCCAGGTTCAAACCCTTTGCGCCGGTAGGTGGTACAATATGCGCAGCATCGCCTACGAGAAACAATCTGCCATATTGCATCGGTTCGGTAATAAAACTGCGTAGAGGTGCGATACTTTTTTCAATCGACGGGCCGGTTATTAGATCATCTCTTATACTTTTGGGTAGCCGGCTTCTCAATTCCTCCCAGAACCGATCATCTGACCAGTCTTCAATCTTTTCATCCATAGGGACATCAACATAATAGCGACTGCGTGTTTGTGATCGCATGCTGCATAAGAAGAAACCACGCTCACTGGTGCCATATATGAGCTCATGCGAGATAGGCGGAGTGTCAGATAGCATACCCAGCCAGCCACGGTTATAGAGTTTTTCATGCTCAGTCCTTAGATTCTCCGGAATGGTTTTGCGTGATACGCCGTGGAAGCCATCACAACCAGCAATATAATCACAATCAATGCGTTCCTGCTTGCCATGTTTTGTTGTAAAGGTGACATAAGGTATGTCCGATTTTGGATCATGAATTTCAACATTTTCAACTTCATAAATGGTGTGAGCATCTGTAGCAGCTCTGGCATCCATCAGATCTTTGGTAATTTCAGTTTGACCATAGACAACAACCTTTTTTCCACCGCTGAATTTTTTTAAATCTACTCGCCTCATGTCGTCATCAATTGCGACAGAAAAGCCGTCATGTAATAGGCCTTCTTTATCCATTCTTTCGGATACCCCGGCTTCTCGCATCATTTCAACAGACCCCTCCTCAAGTAAGCCGGCTCGAATGCGCCCTAATACATATTCAGGTGTAACTCTTTCTATAATAATGTTATCAATACCAGCATTATGTAAGAGCTGACCTAGTAAGAGACCGGAAGGGCCAGCTCCAATAATAGCTACTTGTGTTTTCATTTTTTGGTACCCCTTGTTTCTAAAATTTATTTTTAAAAATTATCAAGCTGAAGCTAGTTGCTGCTCCAGATCATGTAAAACTTTATAACAGTTCAGCACCTTGCCTACACTAGCGTTTGGCTCGCGACTTTCTTTGATGGCAGAGAAAAATTCACGATCCTGCAACTCAATACCATTCATCGAAATATCTACCTGAGATACATCGATCGGTTCTTCTTTGCCAGTAAACAAATCATCATAGCGTGCAATATAAGTGCCATTATCGCAGATATAACGGAAGAAAGTCCCCAAGGGGCCATCATTATTGAAAGACAGAGACAGGGTGCAGATTGCACCTGAAGTCGATTTCAATTGGATGGACATATCCATGGCAATGTCTAATTCAGGGTGCATTGGGCCTTGTACTGCATTTGCCTGGATAACTTCTTCGCCAGTTTGGTAACGGAATAAATCAACAGTGTGAGCAGCATGGTGCCATAACAGGTGGTCAGTCCAGGAACGTGGTTCACCCAGAGCATTCATGTTGGTCCGTCTGAAAAAGTAAGTCTGTACATCCATCTGCTGGATTTTGATTTCACCAGCCTGAATTTTATTGTGTATCAGCTGGTGAGAAGGGTTGAAACGACGGGTATGTCCAACCATGCAGATCAGTCCGGTTTCCTGTTGTACGCGTTGTACTTCCTGTGCTTCTTCCCAGCTATCTGCCAGCGGAATTTCTACCTGTACATTCACACCAGCCTTCATGCATTGAATAGCCTGTGAAGCGTGCACCTGAGTTGGTGTGCAGAGGATGACGGCATCAAGGTCAGGTAGTTCCAGTGCTTCAGCCAGTTCAGTGAAGGCATGCGGGACATTATATTTATCAGCAACAGCCCGCGTTTTTTCAGGCGTGCGGCCGATCAGCGCGACTACATTTATACCGTCGATTTTTGCGATACCATCAAGGTGTTTAATACCAAAGGCACCGGGTCCTGCAATTGCAACATTCATTTAATTATCAACTCCTCTTTTAATACTTTTATTAGTTATCTACATTTTCCAGAATCAAATGTCCGACCGCTGTATTGGATGCTGGCACATGATAAAAGCGGTGTTTTTGCAGCACTTTATCATTTAAGGCTCCACGCATGATCAGCCACATGACGAGTTCAATGCCTTCTGAGCCGGCTTCACGGACATAATTAATATGTGGGACTTTGGCTAAGGTCTCGGCATCGTCGACAAATTTATCCAGGAAATTATTGTCAAATTCCTGGTTAATCAATCCGGCTCTCGGCCCCTGTAACTGGTGGCTCATGCCGCCGGTTCCCCATATTTGTACATTAAGGTCGTCATCAAAACTCTCAACGGCTTTACGCAGGGATTTGCCCAGGTTGTAACAACGTTGTCCTGAGGGTGGCGGATACAGCACAACATTAACCGCCAGAGGAATAACCTTGCAGGGCCAGGCATCGGTTTTGCCGAACATC
>Ga0181599_1002578_pt1 | contig 16162 bp, 9 predicted proteins | sample 041ome_3_FD_148658 | JGI IMG/M metagenome (GOLD analysis project Ga0181599, IMG submission 148658) | Coastal salt marsh microbial communities from the Groves Creek Marsh, Skidaway Island, Georgia - 041405US metaG (spades assembly) | ecosystem: Environmental > Aquatic > Marine > Intertidal zone >...
GTGAAATTTGCCTAGTCATGCATTCAAAAAGGCTTCAAATAATATTTTCGTCTTCATTACAAGTACAATTTAATCAACGCGTTTGTTTTTTATATCTCTTTCTCTCTCTCTCTCTCTCTCTCTCTCCTTTTCTCCCCCTCTTTCTCTTTCTCTCTTTGATGTATGTATAAGTTTACGTACCTGGTACCATGGTATCGTTTTTATTGCATGGACCAGTCGCCGCCACCGCCGCCGGATCGAGAGCCGGCGGAGGAATAACCACCTTCTCTGCTGTTTCCGCTTCGGGAGGAATATCCACCGCCACCGCCGCCGCCGCCACGGTCTCTGCGTTCAAAACCACCACCGCCGCCGCGGTCTCTGCGTTCAAAACCACCACCATCTCTGCGTTCGAAGCCTCCGCCGTCTCGGGAGGAATATCCGCCGCCGCCGCCTCGATCGCCGCCTCTCGAAAAGCCACCGCCAGAGAAGCGTCCGCCTCCGCCGCGATCTCTGGAGAAACCGCCCCGACCACCGCCATCTCGGGAGAATCGGCCTCCGCCTCGACCTCCACCTCTTGAAAAACCGTCTCGGCCTCTTCCGCCTCGGCCTCCGCCTCTCCCGCCACCGCCAAACGCGCCTGCTCGGCCTCCAGAGTCTCTCGCGAGCTCCGGTAAGACGGTCGCTTTCGTGACTTCAAAGCCAGCGATAGTACCCATATCCAATAGCTCTTGCGCGAACTCGTAAGAGACGTCGAAAGCGGCGCCATTTTTCCCAGAGTTTCGGGCAAAGAATGTGATTTTACCGACACCTGAGGAGAGTCGGCGGTCTTTGTCGCCAAGGGTGGCGAGTAAATCACGCGCAGAAAACGCGGGCAAGTCACCGTTGACATCTTCAACAATCATTGTCACTTGACCTGGGGAGCCAGTGAGCAACGATTTTGGCGGAGGCGCCTCGGTGTGACCACTGAGCGCGGCTAAAGCTCTCGCAAGAAGCTCTTGGGCTCTGCGTTCAATCTCTTCCTGGGACGTCAGTGTTTCATCTTCAGTTTCGGTTTCAGTTTCTTCATCGTCACTAGTAGTCTTTTGTTGTACGTTTCTAATCATATCTTTTGCCGCGGGTAAGAAAAATTCCAGGACATCTTCGTCGACCGCGTGAATTCGGTGTTCCGCGGTGGCAGCCGAAGCAGCCATGACTTCCGAGGAACTCGGAGGATTAATTTCTCGAATGTCCGCACCGGTAAACCGTTTTATGTCACGCAATCTGTAAAACTCTCTGTCCGTGTGCAACGCAATCGCGGTCCCTTTCTTTCCGGCTCTCCCGGTTCGCCCGCATCTGTGTACGAACGATTCAGTTTCGTTCGGAAGTTCGTAGTGCACGACTAAATCGACGTTATCGACGTCCAAACCTCTCGCCGCAACATCCGTGGCGACTAGAACCGAAAACTTATCCTGGCGAAAACGTTGCAAAGTTCTCTCACGTTGCGCTTGGGCGATATCGCCGTGTAAAACCTCCGTCGAGACTCTCTTCCCTAACGACGCGGTGACCTCGTCCGCGTCTCGCTTCGTTTGCGTAAACACGATGGTTTTGTTGCCTTTTGCGTGCACCGTAACCAAATCCATCAACACAGCACATTTCGATGGAAACGCAACCGAACAGGACATCAAATCAATATCCTTGTTAATCTTCCCGGTATCTTCTCCGACTAAATCAATGTTCACCTGGTCCACCAAGAATTTCTGTTGCAACTTCTTCACCCAGTGCGGCATAGTCGCGCTGAACAAAAACGTTTGCCTGTTCTTCGGCACGTCCTCCAAAATCGTCTCCACGTCTTCCTCGAATCCAACCGCGAGCATTTGATCTGCTTCATCTAAAACGACGTGTTGCACTCGAGAAAGATCGAGCGTACCTCGATTCAACAAATCCATCACTCTCCCCGGCGTACCGACGACGAAATCGACGCCTCGGCGTAACTTGGACTCTTGCGGCCCAATCGGCGCGCCTCCGTACACGGTCAACGTCTCAAACGACGGCGCCAACGAATAAATCTCTCTCTCGACTTGCTGCGCCAATTCTCTCGTCGGCGCGAGCACGATACACCGCGGTCTTTTATCTCTCGACCCTCTCCTCCTCGTTCCTTCCCCGTCTTCATCGCCTCGATTACTTTCTTCCTCGTCTTCTCTCAAAAACTTCTCCACGATTGGCAAAGAAAACGCCAGCGTCTTCCCCGTCCCGGTCTTTGCTCGCGCCACGACATCTCTCCCACTCTGCGCCGGTTCCAACGCGGCCACTTGAATCGGAAACAACGTTTCAATCCCTTTCTTCTTCAAAGCGGCGACTGTGATCGGGTGTAAGTTGAAGTTGTTGATGGACGTCGGGTCGGCGTCCACGGAGACTTTAATCGTTTTCTCGTCGATTTCTGCCACCAAGATGTCTACATCATCTTCATCCTCCTCCTCGTCGTCGGAGTCAACGACGAAGTCTTCCTCCTCGTCTGCATCGTCTGCGTCCTCTTCGTCGTCGTTTTCGACTTCAGCACCGGATAAAGAAGCCGAAGGCGACGAGGACGACTTGACGAACAATTTATCCACTTTTGCCACAATCGCTTCGTAATCGTCGTCGAACTCGGGCATATCCGCCGGTAATTGCAAATCGATGTTCTCCGGCACGACGTCGTCGTCCGTGCTGGACAAGATCGCTTTACTTCTCGTCGAGGAGGAAAAGCTCGTGCCAAAGTATCGTTTCGTTATCGTCGTCGCATCTTTTCTCATCTTTACGTGGGCGTAAGAATACGAATACGGGGAGGGTATGGTCGTCATCACCCCGGCGGCTGACGGCGTACCCCCACGAGTGGAAGAAGAAATAATCGTTCTTCTTTTTCTCGCGCTTAAACGTCGCGCGGCGGAGGAAAAAAAAGCGCGCGTCGTCGTTGGTGTCGTCATCTTCGTCTCAAAAGATGATGCTTTCGTCCTCGGTGACGTTAAAGTGAGCGCGGGAGATGGAGCAGACGAGAGGAGGAGTCCAACTGCGCTCTGCATTTTCTTTTGCGTCTACTAAAAAACTGCCGCTTTTTTGTATCGCGCGAAAAAATTGACTTTTTTTTAAATGCTGATGAAAAATCAGAAGAGCACATGTCTCGCATGTGTATCGCATCATCTCACATTATTAGTTTTATATCTCTCGGCGATATACACGTACACAGAATAAAGACGCGCTGCTGCTTTGTTTGTTTGTTGTTACCGCACACAGTATTAAAGTACTACTACGACAAAGATGATGGCGTTTTCTCTCTCGTCGTGCTCGTCTTCTTTGAGCAGCGCGCTCGAAACAAAGCCAAAGAGTATTGGAAGGAGAAAAGCCAAGCTCTCTGTCAGAACGAGGGCGGCAAAAGCGGATGATGTTACGAGAGATTTGAAAACGTCCAGAACCACCATTACCACCACCACCGTCGCTCTGCTGACCGCGTTCGTCGTCGCGCTCTCTTCTTCCGCACCAGAACACGCGGCCAAAGCGGACGGACAAGTCTTCGGGTTATCGCCAAAAGTTCTCGCCCCAGGGAAAACCGTCGTGCTCCCCGAACGAACCTCTTCGGCGGACATCACGCGCGAAGACGCACGAATCGTCCCGCACAAGGCGAAAGAAAACTTTTTGGAAGGGTGTAAAACGATCACGGGGGAGCCGTGCGAAGGCTCGCCGGAGTGGGAGAAGGCTCAACGAGGAGGCAAAGTCGGAGGAGGAGAGAACTCCGCGTGAGATCGAGAGTTTTTTTACGAAAAAGGGCAGTTTCCCGGAAAAATCTTCACTTTTCACCCTCTCTCTTATTGAGGGGTGCTTCTAACACACACACGCACGCACGCGCTCGTTTTTGTTGTCAGAGAGTGTCTCTCCCTCTCTCTCTGTGTCTCTGTCTTTCATCTCGTCTTTTCGTCGTTTTCACAAAAATGACGACGACACAGAAGAGAAGAGGACGAGGAAATGATGGAAAATGTCGACGCTTCTTCGTTTCCTGGTGGTGTGTACTTCTTCTTCTTCTTCTTGGTGGTGGTGTCGCAGCCGAGGAGGAGAACGACGAGGAGGCGAAACAACGACGATCGAAACTGTACGCGTTGAAAGTGAAATCGATGTTCGAACACGCGTTCGAAGGGTACAAAACGTTCGCCTTCCCCGCGGACGAGTTAAAGCCAGTCTCAAAATCAAAGACGAACTCTTTGCAAGAGTTGGGCGCGAACGCGCAAGATCGGAAACATTTTAAGAAAGAGTACGATGGGTTAGCGATGAGTTTAATCGAGAGTTTGAGCACATTAGCGGTGATGGGGAATAGCACGAAGTTTACGAAAAGCATCGATTGGTTGTCGAAACATTGGCCGGAGCGGTTGGAGAGGAACTATAAGGACTTGCGGGTGAACGTGTTCGAGGCGAATATTAGAATTTTAGGCGGGCTTTTGTCCGGACACGTCTTAGCCGGTGGGAACGAAGGACTGAGAAAATGGAGCAAAGAAATGTACGGAGAAGCGTCGATGTCGGCGTCTTTTAATTCCGTGTGTTTCGGTAACGTCGGAGAGGAAGGGATGTATAAAAACGGCGAGAGGAGAGAGTACGACGGGTCGTTGTTACGAATGGCGAGGACGTTCGGTGAGATGCTTTTAAAATCGTTCGAGGAAGACGATGTGAATAAGGTGAATAGAAAGGTAAAGAAAACAAAGTTACCGTACGGATGGGTGAATTTAGAGCACGGGCCAGTGAGAGAAAAGCCAAACACGAACGTCGCGGCGATTGGGACGTTGGCGTTAGAGTTTGGGACGTTGAGTCGATTAACTGGAGATAAAAGGTTTGAAGAGAAGGCGAAAGAGGCAATGGTAGATGTATGGAGTCGCAGAAATGTCAGGACGAACTTGTTAGGGTCTATTATTAACGTTGAGACGGGTAAGTGGATCGATTCTGTCGGCGGTATTGGCGCGAACGGCGATTCGTTCCACGAATACGCGTTGAAAAGTTACCTCATGTTTGGCGACGAAGAATACCTGGAAATTTTCGTGCCAGCGTATAAAGCGGTGATGAGGTATTACCATAAATCAAGCGGATGGTTTACCGACGCCGAAATGAATACTGGGGACGATCGACATCATCAATTGACGGCGTTACAAAAATTCTGGCCGGGACTACAAGCCATGATTGGCGACGTCGATCGCGCTCGGTCTTCGCACACGTTAATGATGAACGTCTGGGTGAAATACGGCATGTCCCCGGAAAGATACATGATCGCTGATGACGTTTTACACTCGACTGAACGAGGGTACCATCTTCGACCGGAGTTATCGGAATCGACGTCGTTTTTGTATAAAGCGACGCAGGATAAGCGATACTTGAGAGACGGAAGGATTATCGTGGAAGATCTAATCAAGCACTCGAAAGTTCCGGGTGGGTTTACAAACGTCGACGACGCTCTGACGAAGGAAAAAGGCGATCACATGCCGTCGTATTTTCTCAGTGAAACGTTGAAGTATTTGTACTTGTTGTTTACTGATTTTCAGTTTTTCAAAGTCGACGGGTGGAGCCGAGATAGTCAGACCCCGACGAGCAAAGAGATTGTGTTTACCACAGAAGGGCATCTGTTGCCGGCGTATCGAACGTGTCCGTACATACAAGACGAATCGAATAATGTGGAAAATGTGGTCGAGAAACGAGCTCGAGAAGTGGGCATTCGTTTGGGTTTCTTTGCGAAAACAAAAAAAGGAGGAGAGAATCTCGAGAAGAGAGCACCGGTAGAATCCGACGGGTGGGGAAAAGTAAATCAAATCGAACAAGGCGAAGACGATGCAACGCAAACCGTGTTAAAAACGCTGGCAAAAATTGCTGAAGCTAACAGCGCACGCGAAGAGAAACGCGTGAAGCAAAGAGAAGAGCGTAAATTAATGGGCGCTGAGGGAGAGTATGAGTGGTCGGATTGGGATGACGACGACGAAGATGAACAAGAAGGAGGAGAGAAAGGAGAAGGGCACGCAATTCCCGACGAACCCGAAGTTCGAATCATTGGATCAGACGACGATAGTAAATCGCCGGAAGAGCGCGAAAAAGCTCGAAAAATTCGCGACGCGATCTTGAATCACATAGAAGAGCAACAACGGGAGGTTCTAAAGAAACGAGAGGAGGAACAAAAGCTCTTAGAAGAACAACGATTGGAGCAAGAACAAAAAGCGCAAGAGAAAGAGGAGAAACGCAAACTGCAAACGGAAAAGCGACAGGAGCAGGAGCTTCGATTTCAGAGACAACAATTGCAGGAGCAGAAAGCAAAGTTGGAGATGGAGGAGTATCAAAAGAGCGTACCGTATTCGCATCAATTTTTGTACCGAGCGGATGTTCGCGAGAGGTTTAAGAAAACAAAAGGAACGGACTCGGCTTGTCACGTATTGGATGAGAACACGGACCACAGCTGCACGATGATACTAGAGTGCGGCGTCAATCCAACCTTGTGCTCGCAACGCGTCTGCGACTCGTCTCTTGGATCTTGCGTGTAGAAGAAACTACACATTTTAGATTTTAGAACAGACTTTTAGTGCTTATAGATTTAAATAATAAAGATAGAGCGCTCGCGAATACATATTACTACTACTACTACTACTACTACTACTACTACCATTGCTACTACTAAATGAATCTTTCCATGAGAGCCTTCTCAATGGCCTCAAAATCTGCCGTCAATGCCACGTTCATCAGCGGTCTTTCCGTCCACGCGTTTTCAAACGACCAATTCTTTTCGCCTTCTTTGTCCATAATCACCATCCCTCTCGCGAACGATTCCGTCGCCACTCTTACTCTCGCCCTCGTCCACTCGAACATCTCCGGGTGTATCACCGTCATCACGCACACGCTGTCGTGTTGCAACACGCCTCTGAAATTCAACGATTTGATGTGATAATTCATATAAAATTGACTGGAGTTGAACAAAAACTGTCTCTCTTCATCCGTCAACGTCTCCCGACCTTTCACGTACTTCGTGTCTCTCATTTTGATCAAATTCTCTTCCGTCATCCTCACGTTCATCGTCACATCCAATCCAACCGCATAAATATCCACTCCGTGCGTCCCGTACAACTCATCCGCCGCCTCCGCGTCGGCGTACACGTTCGCCTCCGCCGCCGGATTGACGTTCCCGCTCACCGTATACGCGCCCCCTAGGTGCACCACCGAACGCAACATTTTCGGCAAATCCTCGTATTCTCGAAACGCGTTCACCACGTTCGTCGCCGTGGCTAAACATATGATCGTCACTTCTCCGGGATACGTTTTCGCCAAGTCGTACATTAATTTCGCGCTGCCTCCCGGGTACACCTCCACATCCTCCTTCGCCTCCAAAAGGTCCTCCTTATCCTTCTCGAAATCCCCGAACCCATCTTTCCCGTGCACAAAATCCGCGATGTGTTCCTTCTGTTTCCCATTCAATGCTTTCTTCGACCCTTCCGCGACGTACACGACGTCATCCTCGTCTCCCTTCTCATCCTCGCTTCCTTTTCGCGACCCGGACGACTTATATATCCTCAACAACTTTTTGCAATTCTCCGTCGCTTTTTCCGTTCTTACGTTCCCGAACGACGACGTCAACGCGAGCACTCGTAACTCCGGCGCGCACGATAAGGACATCAACACCGCAAACGCGTCGTCAATCCCCGGGTCGGTGTCGATGATCACTTTGATTGGACTCTTTCCTTGTTTTTTCGCGCGCGAGTCTGCTTTTGCCGGCGCGTTCGTCGTCATCTCGAGAGAGGCGTTTCTTGCCTTTTTATGGAGAAATTTGACCACGTTTGCCTCATAAAAGAGCGCTCTATTCGAGCTCTATTCTTGCACGCATCGGTCGTCCTCGCGCGAGCAAAACGCAGAAAATGAGAGGAGGAAAAGAGAAACTTTACTTTATTCTTCTTCTCCTCGTCTTTTTACTGCGCTTGAAGTCCTCCTTTTCCTCTCCTTTTCATTTTGGAGGGGACGTCCCGTACGTTTCGAATCTGGACTTTTTAACACCAAATGCGACGTCTACTTCGTCTTCATCTGTCCTCGCGGACGGGACTTTAACGCTCACGGGCGACCACGTGACGCCGTTTTTCAACGCGATCGAACCTCTCTCGCGAGCGAAACGGTTTAGTTTCTCCTGTTCGGTGTTTTTGTTCGACGACCGGGATAATTACGAGAACGGTGGGGCGTTGATTTCGAGGATGAGTTCTCCGGAGCATCCGGCGTTTGCGCTGACCATCGAACCGCCGTCATCATCATCAATTTCTGGAAAGGAAGGAGAAGACGAGGACGGGTCGAGAAGTTATGACGACGACGGGGTAAACGTTGCAGAGAAAGGGTCCGCGGTGTCGTTCGCGATGACGTTTCGGAAGACGCACGCGGTTCGCAAAGCGACTTCGTCTTCGTCGCCGGGCGAAGTGGTGGCGAGTTTCACGGTGAGCGGAAAGTCGAGGAGAAGATTGGTAGCGAATAGATGGCACCACGTGGCGTTAGTCGTCGGCGAAGACACGGTCGCGTTTTATTTAGATGGTTTCGTGGACGTGGAGTATAGGTTGCCGCCGAATGCAGGGTCGACGCAGAGAGGCGGGTTGTTTTTGTCGCCGCACGCGACGAATTCGAACTCCTTAGACGACGCTTTGTCAATTGGTGGGGAGAGCAGAGGAAGACGAAGGAGGAGGATGTCGACGTTGAAAGCGAGATTTGAACCGCCGAGTGGTTTGAAAGGGTTAGTGCACGGACCTAGATTAAGGATGGTGTTTGACGAGGACGAGGGCGAGGACGAAGAGGCGAGCGCCGAGGAGTGCGACTGCTACCACGAGGAGGAGGAGAAGGAGGAGGAGGAGGAGGAGGAGGAGGATGTCGAAGAGCAACGTTGCGACAGCAAAATAACAGAACCACAGACTTGTTACAGCGGTGACGACATCCCCCGCACCCGTCGAGGCGACAGAAAACAACACCAATCCCAAACGCGAATCGACGATCCAACTGCGTGGTATTACGAAGCGCAGTGGTCCAAATACGAAGCCAGACGCGTAGGATCGGGCGGCGCGGGAAATGAAGATCCGGACAATCTCTTTCTTTCTGGAAAAGTAGAAACGTCCGGGTTCGAGAGAGAAGCCATATTAGAATCTCGCAACTTGGAAATTTTAGAGATGATGTCGTTCGATCCAGAACCGATTCCACACGACGGGAGCGGAAATACCGAGGCGACGACGAGCACCCAACAAGAGGAGATGAAAGCGCTAAGAAGTGAAAGCGAGGAAGAAAAACCAGCGAACCCGGGAGTGTTGGGAGGAAAAAGCGACAAGAACGTTGAGAACGCCGAGACAGAAGCGACGGATGGAGATGATGTGACTTCGTCGTCCGAAGACGCCGCTGCCACGCTCGCGGCGACTTCGGTCTCGAGAGACCGCGAAGAGTATTTCAACTCGCTCAATACGAAAAAGAAATACGCCGAAGCAACTCGAAAGCTCGCGGACGAAAAACTCGCGCTCGCCTTGTCCAATTCTTGGAAACGGCAAGAGGAGATAAAGGTCATCAACAGGAATAAGTTATTGCGAGAAGCGTTAGATCTGTACCGATTAGCCGCCGCCGCTGGAAGCGACAAAGCGCGCAGAGCTGCGGCTACGTTGCTTTCGCATGAGTACGTCTACCGCGCCGGCGGTGGATTCGTATACAAAGGCCAGAATCCAATCGATACTAACAAGCTTAACGAAGTCACCTCTCGGGAGGAAAGCTCGTCTCGAGCGGCGTATCACAGATTACGAGGCGCGTACTTAGGTGACCCCGCGATGCGTCTATCTGTTGCCGTGGACGCCATGCGACGGAAAACCTGGGGTGAGAAATCATGTTTATTCGCTTCGCAATACCTGTTCCTCGCCGCCACGAAAGCGTACGAAGATTACAACAAACCATCCGGGCAAGTACGCATTGAAAAACAGCGATTGCACGATCGTTTGAAAGTAAATTTCGACCCACACGCCGCCGACGACGTAGTCGTCGCAGTGGACAGCGATATCGGGGCAGCCAACACGGCTGGTGTCGATCGACCGGACGAAAGGGCGTTATGGCTCATGAACAACGCGCAAGGCGGCGACGCGAACGCGATGGTACATTTGGCCAACGCGCATTATTGGGGGCATCGAGGTTTAGTGAGAAACTACGAAGCGGCGGCAAACATGTACCAGCAAGCGCACAACGCCGGGAACGTTCAAGGTACCGTTGGTCTTGCGAAATTAATGTTGAAAGGGGAAGGCGTTGGTAAAAATTTAACCCAAGCGATGGAGCTGTACGAGGAGGCTGCGGAAAAAGGTATCGCGGATGCGTACAACGGATTAGGATTTGCCGCATTTTACGGCTCAGAGGGTGAATTTGAAGCAAATAAAACGCTCGCTTTAACGTACTTTCGAAAAGCAGCCGCACTTGGCTCACCTGATGGCATGGTTAACGCCGGGTTAATGTTTCGAGGCGGTATTGGCGTCGAAGGCAACAAACCGAACACGTCGCTCGCGTATACATACTTCCGTCGATGTGCGGACATGTTCCCTGAACACATCTCGTGTCAATACAATGCCGGGTCTCTGGAATTGAGCGATGTCACTAATCACAATCACCGGTTGGATCCCGAGGCAGGTCAAAGCGACTCTCGGTGCATGATGGCTGCCCGAAGATTGCGAAAAGTTGCCGAAACGAGTGCTTTTAATCAAATCGCGGAATCCGCTTTGAAAAGTTTTCAAGCGGGGAATTTTAGCGAGGCTCGATTCAAGTACGACGTCGCCAGCGATTACGGCGTCTCGTCTTCCACGCATAATTCAGTTTGGTTGTATGAAAAAGCGTTCCAGAAATCGAATAAAGAGAGCAAGCCGAACGCACTCGCCAATAAAATGCTCTTTGGTGGCGAAAGGAGAAGTCCTCGCGTCCCTCCGTTTGTGGCAAACTATCTGAAGCAAGCGTCCAAGAACAAAATAATGCGTGCAACGGGTGGGTTCATAGGCAGTCATGAACGTCTGCGGAGAGAATTCATCGCGGCGGCGAGGAAGCTAGCGCACGATCCATCGGCGACGACGAACGAACGAACGTGGGCGCACTTGAAATTAGGCGACGCGATGTACGAGTACTCCGCGGGGGAGCATCGAGATTTGGCGAAATTGGCGTACGATGAAGCCATCGATACGTGGAAAAGAGCGATGCAATATAGAAAGAAGAGGCGATTTATAAACGGAGACGGTGACGTGGAAGAGGAAACACAAACGAGAACTCCGAGGAGAATGTCAAAGCGTCAGTCGCGTTTGAGGCAAAAGAGCAGCGCTTTGATGAAACGTTTTTATAACGCGTTCCTTACGCAACAAGAGCAAGAGCATCAACCAGAAGAAGAACAACATCAGAACGGTATCGAAGACGAAGCGAAACTCGAAACGTACGAGAAAAAAGAACGCGAATGGACGCGCGAAGAGCGCGAACGGAAAGAACTCGAACGCGGTCGCCCGGATCGCGGACACGACGACGAAGACGAACTCGACCAAGAGGCTTTGCATGCCGGGGCGCTCGTCGCCAACGCTTTATACAATTCCGCGTGGCTCGTGCTCGAAGAGAGCATCTCGAGCGGCGATGGGAAAAAAGTGGACGAATCGCTCTCCTTAGTATCGGAAATGCTTTTCGATGCCATCGAGATTGGCGGTTGGCGAGCGTTCATAGGAGCTACGCCGCCTTTAGTCGCCGTCGAAGCCGCGAAAATCTACCGAGCGACCAAAAAAATCATTCAGCACGTATAGATAGTAATAGTCAATGTAATATATATATTGGTAGATTAGCATTAAGGCAATAATGTACGCTCAAATCAATACTGTCCGGGAACGTTGTTATCGAACTCGCCCGTGAACAACTCGTCGCCGGTTTTCAAATCTCTCCCAAACGGATCCCACGTCTTCTCCTTAATCAACGCGTTCCTAATGCTTTGCGTGTACCTCTGATCCTCAAACCCTTCTCTCCCATCACGCCTCAACGAATCCCTAATCGGTTGCATCTTCTCTTGCTCCCTTCTCATCTGCTTCCCATCGATCGTCAACCCGGCTTCCAAATCGGCGCTAAACGCGTCGTTCACGTCGGGCATCAAATACGCCACGCAGTCCTGTTTCCCTTGTAACTCCGCGTGCGCTTTCTTCTGCTTCTCCTTCAGCGCGCCCCATCTACCTTTATCGTCCATGCTCACTTTCGGTAACCGCGCGTCCGCTTCTTGCCGTTTAAAATACGCTTCTCTCAACATGTGCAGCGCTAAATCTCGCGAGCACTGATTCTTTTGGTCATTCACCCCCGCGAAGCGGTTCCCCGTCAAATCGCTCGTGTACACTTTCGTTATCCCGTCGCTAAACTTGCTCGCGCCTCTTTCCTTCAAAACCGGAGAAGAAGGTGTAAACGCGATCGCCCCGATCGATAACACCACAATCGTGTACAACGCCAAGAGAGCGACGTTTCGAATCGTTTGAGAGTTGTTCGAATACGCGTCGAACATCAGATTATGGAAATCCGTCCCGTTCATTCCGGAATTGTTTTTGATGCGTTCTTCCTCTTCCTCTCGGAGAGACGACGCAGGTTTGCGCCCTTGGTACGCTTCCGCTATCGCCATGATGAAAACAAATAGTGCGTTTTTTGTTAGAACCCTTGGTCTTCTTCTTCTTCTTCTTCGTCGTCGTCGTCTTTTTTGTGCGCGTGTAAGTTGTGTGCGGAGGACGTATATGTAACACAAAATTTGTGGCGTTTCAACACAAACAGACGGAGAGAGATTTTAGGCAAAAAATGACGATCGTTTTTGAGGAAAAAAAAAAGACAAAATTTCTCGTTTTCACTCTTCTCTCCCCCTTTTGAATACTTTTTACATATCGTCGTAATAAAAACACTCCTTCCTCTGCGTCAAAAAGCAGTCTTCTCTCTCTCTCTCTCTTGAATAACCACACAAACTTTCTTTCCGCGGCGATTTGTGTGTGTGTCTGTGAAAGAGAGACTTTGTTGCGTCGCGTTCGATATATAAACGCGCGTTTATATTTATATAAAGAAGAAGACTTTAAGAAAAAGACTCTAATAGTAGGAGTGAGAAGCGCGAAAAACAAATCGAAAATCAAAAATGAACGTCGACCGAGAAGAACCTCCTCGGCAACCTTTTGCAGCGGCGAGGATGCAAGCGGCAAAACAGGATGGCGGGGCATTCGTTCCGACGTTAAACGGCGGGTCGTTCGCGTCCACGCGCGTCCCGGTCGTGCCGTCGTTAAACGCGCGAGCGATTGGAGATTTGGTGAAAAACTGGAATCTGAACGCCCTCGCTCCGAGCGGCGTCAACGCTGGATCCGCGACGGCGATGAACAACGCGAAGAGACAAAAAAGCAATGGGGGTGGCGCGACGCAACAACAACAACGAGGGATGCACGCGATGGTGAAAGTTATCGACGGTGAGTCGATGTTGGTGAACAGGTGTTTGAACGAACGCGGGCACGTGAAAACGTCGAACGAGGTGAACGTGGCGTTGATTTTGAAAGAGTTGCCGGCGCACGTGCAAGCGCTTTTGATGGCGAACGACGAGGAGGAGGCGAAGGAATGGCAACGGAGGACGATGTCGGTTGTGAGCGACTTGGAGAGGGAGGAGGAAGAGGAGAACGCGTTCGGTTTTGGAGAATATTTGATGAATAGTTTGGACGTTTTGAAGAGAGTCGTTTCGCTTCGGTCGTTGAGGAGCGTGAAGCATTATTTCGAGAAGATCGGGTACGATCCGACGCCGGCGGTTTTGAACGCGGTTTTGTGCGTGTTGAGGAGAATATCGATGATGGATACCAATTTTTTTTCAGAGAATAACGACAACGACAAAGACTCTAGTAATACTAGTCTCGAGTTGAAGTGTGGGATTATGAAGACGTGCGTTGACATCGTGACCGGAATGTGGGAACAGGATTTGGTCAAATGCGCGGCGGAGTTGGCCACGTATCCGGTTCCAACGACGATAGCGCAAAAAGAAAACAACAGAAATGGAAAAGAAACTTTTCACGAGGAAAATATGCTGATGGCGTTTTACGATGCGGCGTATGCGATGACGAGAGAAGTGTACGCGACCATCGACGACGAGAAGCGGAACATCAGCGAGACGGAGGAGTTTCGCGCATTTTTAGATACGTTTGCATCGTTTGCGTTTAGCACGGAGATTGTGGAGTACGCGCATCATTCTGGTGGGAAATTGGAAACGATGAGAATGGTTCGATTGGCGTTAGCGTTGCTACAATACGCGTCGAAGGAAAATAGCAACCTTGGCGACACCGAACTTTGGACGAGATTGTGGTACACCGCCAAAGGCGCGCAGTGTTTGAGAACGATTTGTACCGCAGATGTAGATAACGAAAGCGGAGAGACTTTGTACGACAAGTATTTGCACGATGTGGCGTTAGAAACATCAAACGATGTCGAGAAAGCAGCCAATGTAGTCGCTCGCGATTGCTTAAAACTCGCCACGGAGTGCGCGGCGTTAGCGTTTGCGCAAGCGTTGGACGCGGTGTATCCGAAATACAACGCGCCTGCATTTTTTGGAAGCTTCGGTATGAATGGGAACGGCGATTCGAAGAGATGGCGAGTGTTTGCGACTTTAGCGAGGTGTTGCGAAGTGCTTTGCGAAGACTCCGAGGTTAGAGATGCGGTTATATCCGCGCTCATCGTTCCGTTGGCAAAGTTTATGTCGAACGTCGTTCGCGGACGAAGCGGCGACGGGAGCAAGAAGATATTCCCGAAACCAGCGGGTACGTTCTTCGTCATATTCGAGGAGGTGCGCATTCGAGGAGGCACGCAAAAAGCGACCGAAACGGTAAAACTGGCGTGGATGTTCATCTACGGAACGATCGCATCCGCGCAAGCCGCACCTTTCATGAAATCCAAATCCTTTGGCAAAGAGTTCGCTCTCCTGCTGAAAGACGCCTCCTCCGAAAATCCCGACATTCACGGCGGCGCACACACCGCCGAACACGTGCGCGATTTACTGAGCGAGTTGCACGATAACGTAAAATCTTTAGTCGGCGCTGAAAACTCCAAGTTATTCGAAACCTTCTTGGCGGAGTTGTAGTAAAAGTATGATGTTTGATATCATCGCTAAGTAGTATGCGCTAAGCGTCTCATCTCAAATCGACTATCGGTCTATTCTTCAACCTCCCAAAGGTATCTCTCTTAAAGTTCGGTCCGAACAAATACGCGTACGTGCACCCTCCAACTAACCCGCCGAAATGTGCCCAGTTATCGACTCTCGCGCTCGTCGCGCCATACACCGCGTTAATCATTAAGCTCGTCCCTAACGCGTTCAACTGTTCCTCCGCGCCGCTCCCTAACACGTCTTTGTGTCTGTACAAATACACGGCGAACGCTCCGGCTAAGCCAAAGATCGCCCCGCTCGCTCCGACGGCTGGATATTTGCTCATCTTATAGCTCGCGATGTTCCCGCTCAGTGCGCTCAGAGTGAACGCGGCGTACGTGTGCGTTTTGCCGAATATCCGTTCCACCGCGCTTCCGATGGCGTTTACGCTGTACATATTGACGAAGAGGTGGACCAACCCGCCGTGTAAAAACGCAGACGTGACGAGTCTGTAATACTGCCCGTTCGAGACGTTTTCGTTGACTTTCGCGAACGCCGCGGTCGCTTTTTGTCGCGTTAAGAGTTGCAACGAGTACCCCGCGAGTAACGAGAGGAGAAGCGCGTCCGTGGCCTTACGTTTCGGGTCGTTCGTGAACGGTTCGTTCTTCGAGTTGTTGTTTCCGTTTCCGTCGTCGTTTCCAACGATGCCGACGGCGTTGGTGTGCCTCTCGCGCCGAATGGAATTCCGAGCAGCGCCTTTTCCTCCTCTTTCTCCTCCTTTTCTTCTTCGACCGCGAGACGACGAGAAACCGATGGAGAGAAACGTCGTCGTCGCGCGCAAGGTAAACGTCCCCACATTGTGCGGAAATCGCGCACCTTTGGTCGTCGTCGCATTCGTCGACACGAAAGGTCGCATGGTTTGTGCAACTTCTAACTGTGCGGGCGAATTGGATAAAAAAGATATTCTCCATTTGTTGTCGCGTGCGCTTCACGACTCGCGGAACAACGTGATACCGCACAAAATGTTTGCGACGAGGACGGTTCCATCGTCCTCTCTTTGGTGTCGCGCCTCGTCTTCTTCATCGCAAAATC
>Ga0181599_1002581_pt1 | contig 16151 bp, 10 predicted proteins | sample 041ome_3_FD_148658 | JGI IMG/M metagenome (GOLD analysis project Ga0181599, IMG submission 148658) | Coastal salt marsh microbial communities from the Groves Creek Marsh, Skidaway Island, Georgia - 041405US metaG (spades assembly) | ecosystem: Environmental > Aquatic > Marine > Intertidal zone >...
AGTGCGTCGACGAATAAGAAGAAGAAGAAGAAGAAGCCGAACACCACCGAGAACACGCACCGCGTATACACATCGTCGTGATGAGCAGCAGCGCCTCCTGTATCGCCGTCGCCGCGAACGCGTCCACCTTAAAGAAAAACGTTATCTGCGGAAAGATGAACAAGAAGACTGGTGTTCGTGCCGCCGCCGCCCCGAGACTCACCGGGGTTCGTCGAGACTCGGTCGTCGCTCGCGCCGCGGCGGGTAACATTATGAATGAAAACGTCGGTGACAAGCCGGTGGCCATCGTCACGGGCGCGTCCTCTGGTCTCGGCTTGTGGACGTGCAAGGCGTTGATCGATAAGGGCTACTTTGCCGTCATGGCGGTGCGCTCCAACGAAAAGGGCTTGCTCAAGGCGAACGAGCTCGGTTTCCCGAAGGATTCGTACGCGGTGATGAACATTGAACTCGGAGATTTGCAAAGCGTGCGTGATTTCGCGCAGTCGTTCCGCAGGTCCAAGTACGTGAAGAACTTCCAAGCGCTCGTGTGCAACGCCGCCCTCTACTTGCCCAACGCCACCGTGCCGTCGTACACCAAGGATGGGTTTGAGGAGTGCGTCGGGGTCAACCACCTCGGTCACCACTTGTTGTCTCTTCTCTTGCTCGATGACCTCGCCAAGGCGCCGGATCAAAACATGAAGCGCCTCATCATCGTCGGGTCGGTGACGGGCAACACCAACACGTTGGCGGGTCAAGTGCCCCCGCGCGCGGGTCTTGGCGACATGTCTGGCTTGAAGAACGGCTTCAAGAATAGCGATCGCAACCAAGGGGCGCTGATCGATGGCACTCGTTTCATCGGCGCCAAGGCGTACAAGGATTCCAAGCTTTGCAACATGCTTGACATCAAGGCGTTCGCCGAGCGCTACGGCGAGTCGACGGGTATCAAGTTTAGCACGATGTACCCGGGTTGCATCGCCGACAGTAACCTCTTCCGCAACCACACCCCGTTCTTCCGCTGGTTATTCCCGATTATTCAAAAGAATGTCACCAAGGGTTACGTGAGCGAAGCCGAGGCGGGAGAGCGTCTCGCGTCCATTGTGTACGATCCGCGTTACAACGAACAAGGCGCGTACTGGGCGTGGAAGGGTGGAGGCGACCAACTCTGGGACAACTACAACAATAACGACGACTCGACGAGAACGATTGCGTTCAACAACAAGCCGAGCCGCGAGGGTAGAGACATGGCCAAGGCTCAAGAAGTCTTTGACATCTCCACCGAACTCGTCGGATTCAAGCCGTCCGCTCTCGACGGTTTGTCCAAGAAGTTTGATCGCATGATGGCGTCCAAGTAAATTTTGCGTCTAAAAGTCTTTCTTCGACGAATGACGACGTATACTTCTGTACCACCATCAAAATTCAAATCATTTCACAGGATGATGAAGCCTGTTCTGTTGAGAGATCATCGTGAACGCTTCTTCTCCTCACTCGTTTTTTACCGCGAGTCAACGCAGCGAACAATTTCTTTTTCGGTACACCGTAGACGTGTCATCGATTTTTTAATAAAAAAGTATCACGCACGGATCGAATGATGAATGAATGAGAGATGTTGAGAACAACTATTCTGCCTCTTTAAAATACAACCTCTTTGTTTTTACCACGATTTTCGCTCTTCTTCTTCTTTTTCCCTGGTGGATCTTCTTCTTCTTCATCATCATCATCTTCTTCATCTTCACCTTCGGCGACGAAATCGTCATCCAAATCGTCACCACCAGACTGAGGACGACGTTTTTCAGAATCCAACGATGAATGTACTCCAACAACAGCCTTCTTCTCACCACCACCACCGCTTATCGCCTTGAACGGCGCCGTACAGCCCGCCGCAAAGTGTCCCTTGCCGCCGCATCGAATACACGTATCATCCTTGTGCGGACAATCCTTCACCAAGTGGTCCTTCGCCTTGCAAATCTTACAACACCCACCATTGACATACACCCCTTTTTCGTTTCTCGGACACGATCGGCTCAAGTGTCCCGTCTCCCCGCACACAAAGCACTTGGCGTGCGCGTAATTCGTCCACGCTTTATCGCAGTCGTTCGCCGAGTGATCCTTCGCCCCACAATTATAACATGACTTTTCCCCTCTGTGCATCGTCGCCGCCCCGCCTTTGACTTTACGACAGTCCCGTATCGTGTGTCCGGTTCCTCGACATCCGAAGCACGTCAGTTTACTCTTCCATATGCCCCCGTTCGACGACGGTCCGCCGGGTGTTCCTCCTCGTCCGCCGCCGCCACGTCCACGTCCACGTCCACGTCCGTGATGAAATCGACCGCCGCCTCGTCCGCCGCCGCGTCCGCCGCCGCGTCCACCATCGGGACGTCGCATCTCGCGTGCGTACCACGCGTCTCCTCGTTTCCTTCCGTCCAAACTCGACCGACCGACTCGTGAAAGCGGTGTCGATGAGTGACGTAAAAGTGCCGCGTCAGAGCGCCGCGTCGCACCGAATCCGAATCAACGAATCCAATGTCGACGCTCGAAGCGCTCATCGCGACGTGCGCGCGAGCGCTTCGAGGACGAACATCATCGGCTTCTTCTTCTTCTTCGTCGTCGTCGCCGTTGTGTGGACGCGACCCGGCGTCGGTCAAGGCGCTTCGGGACGTCGTCAAAGCGGTTGAACGCGTCGCGTTGGTTGACTTTCCAGTCGAGCTGCGTCGATACGCCGCCGGTGACGACGGCGACTCTGACGCCGCCGGTCATCGTCGTCCTCGTCCTCGCGTGCGGTTCCTGCGGGTGCACGCCGAGGAAGATTTTAGCGTCGGAGCGTTCGTCATGGATGCCGGGGCGTGCATTCCGTTGCACGATCACCCGGGAATGTCCGTCGTCATGCGTTGTTTGTTTGGAGCGTGTCGCGTCGTCGGGTACGACTTTGAAGACGACGATTTCGACGATCGTCTTCGTCTTCTTCGTGGTAATGGTGGTGGTGCGTCGTACGGTGTGCGTTTGGCGTGCGATAAGGTTTTGAAAGCGTCGGCACTGGACGTCCAGTCGTCGTCATCCTGGCCGCCGGCGCACGTGTTACACCCGGATTCGGGCGGAAACGTGCACAGTCTCACGGCGTTGAGTCCGTGCGCGATATTTGAGGTCCAGACGCCGCCTTACGCCGTCGGACGCGGGCGCGATTGTCATTACTTTGAGATTTGTGACGGCAGTGACGATCTGGTGCGGCAGCGGGTGCGAGAGACGCCGACGCCGGCGGATTTTATCGTGTCGAATTTCTGACGCCAAAAAATTGAGTTGAAAAAGTTGAACAGTTAGTTGAATGTGTGTGTGTGTGTATGTGTGTGCGCGTGTGTAGTAATACAAAAGCAGCAGCAATTTACCTAGACAAACTCAATCTCGTACTTTGGATCGAGTATGACGATGGGAACTTGAACGTACAATGGCGAACCGCGACCACGCCAGCCGTTTGGAAACGCTGAAGCCATTTCAGAGAGAAAAATCTGCGTCATGACGACGGCGAGCGAAATCCCTGGGCATTGGTGCTGACCCATGCCCCCCGGAAAAAAAGTTTCGGCGTTTACGACATTCTTTGCCGCTTCGGCGGTTCCCGGAACGAAACGTTCAGGTTTGAACGCCTGAGCGTCTGGGAAATTCGCCTCTTCGCGAAACGGAATTCGCGGATCCGCCGTTAAAACGTACCCAGACGGAACGTCGTATCCGGCAAAGACGCGCTCGCTTGGATTGACGCGCAAACCACCCGCCGTCTGAGGCATCACGCGCAGGCTTTCTTTCGCCACCGCCGCTGTGTACTGCATCGCCATGATGTCCGAGAGCGATCCCACGCGTCGACATCCGTGCTCGTCGCAGCACGTCTGATTAAACTCTTCGAGCACCGCGCGTCTCGCGTCCTCATCGTCACCGAGCAAAAGTAACGAGTGGCCCATCAACGCGGCGGCTTCGATGTACGATCCCCAAACCATGAGCACGCACGTCGTCGCGATGCGTCCGTCGTCAAACGGCTGACCAAACTCATCTGTCGCTTCCGAGTACCGCTTGTAAAAATAGTACCGCTCTTCCTCGAGCAGTCCCGCCGATTTCACCCTGCGGTAATCGTCTCGCACGTACGTCGTCAATTCTTCCAGCGCCCTTTTCCCAGCCTTGAACTCTGGCGTCCACTTTCCGAGCGAGAGCAATCCGCCGTTGTACGCGAGCATCGCTCGCTTGTACTTTGCCTCCGGCACGTGTCCGCAGAACAATTCAAAGAGCAAATCGAGCGAGAAATCGACGCACGCGCGTCCGGGCGCAAACGTAGACTGTTTTGCTTTGGTAATAGAACGCACGAATTCACGCGTGCGCGCGCCGATGACGGGCGCGTACGCCTCGAGAGCTGCACGGCCAAGCACTCGACCGAAATTTGCACGCGTCGCTTGATGTTGCGCTCCCGACATTCGCAACGCGCCGTAATTCGTGTGCAGCTCTCGAAACGTTTCGGGCAACGCTTCATCCGCAGGAAGATCACCCTCAAACGTCATAAACTCCCGAACTGACTCTTTCGAGCCGAAAACCACCGCCGGTTTGAAAAACAACGCTGTCTTGAACACGTCGCCGTACTTTTGGCGTCTTCGCTCGATGAACCCATTCGCGTCGCCGAGGTACTCGAGCGTCTCTCGTACGCCAAACAGACCCACCCGTCCAGGCGGGAGCGTCAATCTCGATTCCCCGCGCACGCGTTCCCCGATCGCTTGTCCGAGATCGAATACACTGTCGCTGAAAACTGAAACGTCATCACGTCTTCTTCCACTTGCCCGGTATCCTCGACAACGACGACGACGACGACGATGACGACGACACCCATTGTCGAACCGCGAAAACGACGCACCCGTCGTCGTTTTCGTCGTCGTTTTCGTCGTCGCTGAACGCATCGTCCAAGGGCGCTCGAGTCGACAGTGTCGTCGGCGTCGCAAACTGTCGAATAAAGTGCACACGCGAGTCAAAGGTCATCAAAATGAGAAAAAACCGACGCGACGGTACCTCAGTCTGCGACGTCGCCGATCGACGGCAGAGCGCGACGACGACCGTCGACGACGGGCGATGACGATGACTGACGAGACCGGAGACATCCCGGGTCGCGTGCGACGCATCGCTCGACGAACGCTCGCGGATGCGGGTGTGGATGACGAGGTTGTGGACTACGCGTGTTCGTTGCTCGAAGACGCGCTGGAGGAAGCCGGGGAAAACGCCTCGGAGTTTGTCGAGGATGCGACGAGCGCGTTGACGCCGATACTCGAGGAACACGGGGTCGGGGAGGAGGCGGTGCGGGCGATGTGTGCGTCGTTGGTATCTGGGTCTGGTTCTGGGTCAGGCGGGGGAGACGCCGACGCGAAGTACGCCGCGGGAAGGACCAATGGGCACGACGACGATGCCGTTCCTTTGACGTCGTCATCATCTTCGCTTCTGTTAGATTTGCGTGGAATCATCTTGGCGTACGCGGCTAAAGTGCTATTACGACCGACGAATCTGGCGTTGCGTAGAGGTGCGCGTTACGGTGTCGTCGGTCATAACGGTGCGGGTAAGACGACGTTGTTGAATAGAATCGCGGCGGGTGATATTGCCGGATTTCCGAGCGATGTCAAGTGTGTCTTTGTTCGTCACGAGGTGTTGGTGAACATGAGCGTGAGCGTGGTGAAGTTCATGGAGGAGGAGGCGGATGGGTTTGGAGGCGCCGGCGCAACAGCTATCGAAACGAGCCTGCGATCCGTCGGCTTTGACGACGACATGATGAAAAAATCCGTCACGGAGCTCTCCGGCGGTTGGCGGATGCGATTGTCGATCGCACGAGCAATGTTACAAAAGGCGGATCTCTTGCTTTTGGATGAACCGACGAATCACTTGGACGTGAGCGCGGTGGAGTGGTTGGCAAAGTATCTCACGTCGTTGCGCAAAGACACGACAGTTTTGTGCGTGTCGCACGACTATGATTTTCTTCGCGAGATATCCACGCACATCATACAGTTTGATAAGCAACAACTCGCGACTTTTGACGGCGGATTTGACAATTTTAGGGCGCAGCGACCAAATTTGGTGTTACCGAGGATGAAGAAGGATTTGGTGGATGAAATCGTTTCGCGCGCCAACGAAACCGGCACGACGGTGGATGCTGGACAGTCGACAGAGAATGGTGGACGACGCCGTCGCGCAGCGAGCGAAGCGAACCGGTTGGAAAACACCGCGGGGCTCGTCAATGCGATGCGTGGAAACAGCACGTCAACAGCGCTCGCAGGAGGCGCGAACGGTCGGATGAGTTCGGCTCGCGCCGCTCGAGAGCAGCTGAGCTCGGCAACGATTGTGTTTCCCGAACCCGGACCGCTCGACGGTATCAAGAGCAAGACGCAAGTCGTCGCGCGTTTGCAAGATTTAAGCTTTGCGTATCCGAACAATCAGGTTCTCAGTGGGGTTTTTGTTCGCCTGTACCTCGGCAGTCGAGTCGCCGTTGTCGGCGCCAATGGCGCGGGAAAGACGACATTGATGAAGAACATCGTCGGCGAACTCGAACCGACGGGTGGGAGCGTATGGAAACACCACAACTTGCGCATCGCGTACATTGCGCAGCACTCGATGCATCACCTTCAAGAGCACATGGACATGTCGCCGAAGGAGTACATTCAAACGCGGTTTTACCAAGGTAGAGACAAGGAGCTGGCGAAAATGTCCACCATGGCGCTCACGGATGAAGAAAAGGTTGAGCAGCAGTCGAGAGGAAGTGTGAGCGAAATCCTAGGTCGCGCGGTGAAGGGTGGTGAGCTCTGCTATGAGGTGAAAAAAGTCGGTGATCGACCCGGGGTGACTCACTGGGAGCCGAAGCGCTTCTTAAAGGCGTCTTACGTCGTCAAGATGTGCAAGAATTACGACGAAATGATGAAGGCGATGCAGAGTGGCATGGACATTCGCCCGTTGACGAGCGATGAGGTGTACGCACACCTGACGGACTTCGGGATTTCTCAAGAACTCGCCGATGGGAAAATCAAACGCATGTCCGGAGGTCAAAAGTCTCGTCTAGTTCTCGCCGCGGCGATGTGGGTCAAGCCGCACATCATCGCGCTCGACGAGCCGACAAACTATCTAGACAACGAGACGCTCGCGGCGCTGACGTCAGCTTTGAAAAGGTTCAAGGGTGGTGTGTTGACGATCAGTCACAACGCCGCTTTCGTGGGCGACGTGTGTACGGATACCTGGCGCGTGTACCAAGGCAAGGTGACCTCGAGCGAGGATGAAGCGAGAGGAGTAGGAGCGAGCAGAAAGGGCGGCGCGCGAAGACGACGGGCGGTCAAACAGGATGCGGAGAAGGACACCGAAGACGCCGACGATACGAACGCTACGATAACGACGAATGTCGGGAAAGATGATGTCGAGAGAAGCGTCACAGCCGTACTGACCAGCCGTAAGACTGCGCTCGATTTACGTTTCGAGCGAGTGTCCATGTCGGTGAACGGCGCAGAGCTAATCAAAGATTGCACCATGGAGCTCAACATCGGTAGGCGTTACGGCCTTCTCGGGCCAAACGGTTGCGGGAAATCGATGCTCCTCGAAGCCATCGCCCGGCGGGAGATTGAGGTCCCGTCTCACGTGGATATTTACCATTTGCGAGAGGAAGCGGAACCGAGCGATCATACAGCGCTGGAAGCCGTGGTGAACCACATTCGAGAAGAAGTGCAGCGGCTGCAAAAGATTGAGGGCGATATATTGACGAGCAACGGCCCGGGCGATGAGCGCCTACAGGGTATCTACGAGCGCTTAGAAGAGCTGGATCCGGCAAAGTTTGAAGTCGAAGCGGCAGAGCTGCTTCATAACCTTGGGTTCGACAAGGTGATGATGCAGCGTCAGACAAAGGCGCTCTCCGGTGGATGGAGGATGCGCGTGTCCCTCGCGCGTGCGCTCTTGGCGTCGCCGGCGTTGCTGCTTCTGGACGAACCCACGAATCATTTGGATTTATCGGCGTGCGTTTGGTTGGAGGAGCACCTATCTCAGTACAAGAAGTGTCTCATTGTCGTTTCGCACTCGCAAGATTTTCTCAACGGCGTGTGCTCACACATCATTCGCGTGACGAACAAGACGCTCAAGTACTATACGGGAGACTACGACACGTTCCGACGAACCCTCACAGAGGAAGAAATCATACAGACGAAGCAGTACGAAAAGGAACAAGCCGACATCAAACACTTGAAGGAATTCATCGCTTCGTGCGGAACGTACGCCGACAAGATGAAACAAGCCAACTCAAAGCAAAAGATTCTCGACAAGATGGAAGCCGCAGGATTGACTCCGTCTCCAAAGGCGGAGAAAACGTTCCAGTTGGAGTTCCCAGAGTGTGCAAAGCTCGCACCGCCCGTTCTTCCCTTTAAAAATGTCTCGTTTAGATATCCGAGCGCCGCGCCCGAGCTCGGGATGCTTCTCGAGCACTTGGAATTCGGAGTGGATTGCGATTCTCGCATCGCGCTCGTCGGTCCGAATGGTGCGGGGAAATCAACCATCCTCAAGCTCATGACTGGAGACATCGACGCGGTCGAGGGCGAGGTTGGACGCCACCATCATCTGAGCATCGGACGGTACCATCAACACTCCATCGACGTGCTCGATCCTCGAGCGACGCCCGTAGAATTCTTCGCCGGAACGTACTACGAGATGCACAAGCCGACGGACGAGTGGAGATCCTATCTCGGCAAGTTTGGCATCACTGGGCGCCTGCAGACGCGTCCGATCGCCGAACTTTCAGATGGACAAAAGTCGCGTCTAGTATTTGCGATGATTTGCCTCGGTAGTCCAAACATGCTGTTGCTCGACGAGCCTACGAACCACTTGGACCACGACGCCATCGACGCGTTGGCCGACGCAATCAACGGTTACCAAGGAGGTCTCGTGCTCGTGTCGCACGACTTTAGGTTAATAGATCGCGTCGCAAAGGAGATTTGGGTTTGCGAAAACAAGGGCGTGTCGGTGTGGAAGGATGACATTCGAGCGTACAAGAAACATCTCGCCAAGGCTGCCGCACAGCGCCACGGCGGTTCCAGATGATATCGCCCGGCACCAGTTAATCTAGTCAGAAGATAGAAAACAAACGTCTTTTGATGATTTACACAGTAGTAATTGTAGTACCTAGTAGTAGAAGGAGTAGCAGCAGCAGGGACTACACGGCCCATTACAATCGTCGTCATCGCTTGCTCGCCAACGCCGCCGCTCCGATGACGGCGAGTCCAGTCGCCGCGAGCGCCCCAGCCCCAATCAACCCATCTCGCATCAACGCGTTCTCCGCCGCCTCCCTCAACGCAGCTGCCTGTCGACACTCCGGGTCCTCTCTCAACGCCGCGAACGCGCTCTCTCTCGCCCCTTCAAAATCCTTCAGGTTGAACTTCGCGCACGCCAACAAAAAGTACCCGTCTCTTTGCGTCGCGCTCTCCCCGAACGCCTCCTTCCACCCATCCTCTCTCTCCGCCTCCACGCACGCCGTCAAAATTTGCACCGCCCGCGCGTTGTACCTCTTTTCTTTCGCGTGCGCGAGCGCCCAAACCATCCTAAACCTCGCCGCGCGCACGTCTTCGTCCGTCGCTCGACCGTTCTTGTGTGCGCTCATCGTTTCACCGTACTCGCGCACGGCGTCGCTCACGACGTCGACATCCGTCTGCGGCAACGCAAAGGACGACGACGACGACGACGACGACGCGTTACCGAGGACGATTCGTTCGATGGAATCCGCGACGCGTCGAAGGGCATCCATGGTGCGTGTGTTTCGCGCGGGCGCGTTCTCTCGTAAAGCGGTTCGTGCCCACCTCTTACAACTGTGGGCGGTGCTACATGGAACCCACCGCGTGAGTCTATTACGCGTTGTTCACGCTCGGAACGAGGAGCGAAGAGCGCTCTTGCGGGACGTCGTCAACGTTTCGTCGGTTTCGTCGCGCGAAGACGACGAGGAGACCGCAGGATAAGCCGAGGGCGACGAAACCCGAGGATTGGCCGCCGAATCGGCGACGCGCGTCCGCCGGGGCGCCGAGTCGCGCGCGGTTCGCGACGCGACGCGAGGCGCGTTTGGAGAGGATTTGCGAACCGTGGTGGTCGCGGTGATGGTTCTTCCCGACACCGTGAGATTCGCCCTCTTTGCCCACTGCGACGGATTGGCCCGGGTTGAGCGTCTCGTTGCGGTAGTACGCCGTCTTCATGACGGATCCTTGGACGCAAGGCGCATCGGCGGATGGTGATTCCGACGGTTCCGTCACGATTGGGTACACCGACTCGAAGAGCAAACCGCAGGTGCCGAAACCGTGATCACCGATGCGACCGCGCTCAATCTTAAAGAAGCCTTGTTCTCCCCACTCGGGACCGTACGAGTTTTTGAGTTCCCAATACTTAACGCCGTCTTTCGTCTCTCCCCATCCGACAACCAAGGCGGCGTGATTGATCGCCTCGATGCCTCGTCCGAGAGGATGACAATCATCGAGCATGATGACGCCGCTGCCGTAAGCCTGGAGCTGGTTGGCGTTGATGCCCACGGCAACCGGGCCGCGTTCGTAGAGGGCGCGGTAGAGCGGTTCTTCGCCGCCGATTTGAGCCAAGTCGCACATCGCTGGGGTGTCGTACTTTTTTGGCACTGACGCGATGCACTGCGCATCTGGGTCATCTTCTCTGCGTCCCGGGGATGCGGCGTCGTAATCGCTTCTTGTGCTAATCCCTCGGTTGGTTCCGATCCATTCATACGCCGTGTACATGTTGCCCGTCGCGCACCCGTGATCGATGCCGTCGCACGCCATGAGTTGCTTGACGCTCAACTCGGGGGAATCTTCACCCTTGTTAATCACCGCGATTCGGCTCGCGATCGAGTCGACGGTGACAAAGGCCCAACACGATGCACACACATCATCCTGATCGTGCACTTTACCCACGACGTTACCGTACCCCTTTGGCGGGGTTCTCCACGAAAACTCCGCCGGATACTCGGCGCCGCCGCCCAACAGCCCCGTGGAGTCGCTCGGCATCATCTCCTGCTTGGATTTAAACGCCGCCGCATCGACGCCTACCTTTGCGACTGCCATATTCACTTCGTCTTCCGACGCGTTCTCGTCGGCTTCCCCAACCCCCAGGAACGCCGACGCCGATTTTTTCGACCTGTACGTCAGCGTCGTCGTCTCAAACTCGCGCTCGGTGAGATCGGCAAACTTGGTCTCCGTCTTTTGGAACTTCTTCGTCGGGTCCAAGTTGTGCGCGTTGGCCCGCATCATATTCGCGTAATACACCGTCTGTCTCCTCAGGCTCGTTTCGCACGCCGCCTTTGCGTCTTCTCCCGAGCAGTACCGCTTCCCAAAGCGTTCGACGAAGGCTTGAAACTCGACTTCGTGTCGCACCCCAACCAACGGCGTTCGCGCGTCCCCGACGTCCCGTCTCGTCCCGCGCCTTCCAGCATCCACCCCATTCGCCGTCACCACTCCTCCCGCCAGCGTCAGCATCCCCACCAGGGAGACCATTCGCACCGTCGCCGGCGTCGACGCGGTCGACCGTCGTCCTCGTCTCAACACACCGCATCGCTCGGCATCTTCACCGACGTCGTCACCCTGTCGTCGTCGTCGCCGCCGTCGCGACTGACCGCCACCATCACCACCACCACTCATCGTCGTCGTCGTCGAACGAATATCCTCAACGAAACACCCACCCGCGTCGTTCGTTCCCCGTCTCTCGTCGACGGCGCCGTCTCTCGTCGACGACCAAGTCGCGCAATGCGGGAGGGTGTTGACGCTCGACGCGACAAGTACCGGGTGTAGAGTGATACTACTTAGTAATATTATGTATTAATGTAAATACACAAACATCATATAATATGTAACAGATACACCAGTAGAGTGGTGTGAATTTCGTCCAGTCGTGTCTGTTTTTTTCAAACCCGCGAGCGTCTGTCACTTCTGTCACTTCTGTCTCTCTGTCAGTGGGTGCGTGGGTGGGACGACGGGCGTGATGACGGGCGTGATGATGACTGGCGTCGTCGTCGTCGTCAAAGCGCGACCGAGTTCGTCGCGCGAGAACGCACCTACCACCCGTCGTCGTCCTCCCGCCCCCCCGTGTGTGTGCGCGGATACGCGACGAACGCGGATTGATCGTACCGGGTGGGTCTGACCTCTGACGAAACCCGCCTCGGGGTTCCAAGGTGTGTTGGATTTTCAGATTTTCAACTGGAGAGAAGACCCACCGCCCCGCTCCCGATGGATGAAGATTTGGCGCTGGCGCTGGCGCTTCAAGCGCAAGAGGAGGAATACGCCGGTGGTGGTAACGGTGGACGACGGACGTGGAGCGGGGACGCGTCTTCGTCCGATGAAGATGAAGAAGATGACGACGAAGACGAGGAAGATGAAGACGAAGCGCGCCAGAGGAGTTCAACGAGGATAAGCGCGCCGCGAGGGGAGGTTGTCGCGTGTAAAGGAAACGGCAACGGTGGTAACGGCGACGACGATTCGAAACGAGCGCGAGGAACGCGCGATGGACGGGCAATCATGGTTCGATTGATGGAGCTGGGACACGTGCGCGCGGGCAAAGGGGCGTTGACTACGACGCTTCGTAAAGCTGTCGTTCGCGCAGATCTCGAGGAGGACGGACGAATCGTTTGGAAAAAGACAAAGGGCGACGTCGCGTCACTGCTTTCTGCCGGGGCTCCGGAGAAGAGGCAGCAGCGAAAGCCTCGGGAGCGCGAGGAAAACGAGGCGGGTGACGCCAGGGAGGAGGGCGAAACCGCGCCGACGCCGGCGCCAACTTCCACGCCGCTCACGGATGAGGAACGAGACGTCGTCGTCGAGACGCTGACTTTCAACACAGTGAGTGAATTCAGGCTCGCCGTCTCGCGCGTCGCCAACCCGGAGCGCAAGGTGGACAACGGTTGGGATTGGGTCAAGTTTGAAGGCGTAAAGCTCGGCGATTATAAGAAGAAACTGCCTCCGGAGCCCAAGCCGGCGCCCAAGCCGCCGCGACAACCGCGACAACCGAAAGTGCCGACGCCGAAGAAACGCAGAAAGAAGATGAATGACGACGACCGCATGTTTGCCACGTCCATCGGTACGGTGCTTCCGGCGCGGGAGAAGCGCGCCAGTCGAAACGCGTCAAAATCTTTAGTTTTCGCCGACGTTTTGAATGGAGGTGGCGATTTGCAAATGGTGACGTGCGAAAAGTACGCGTCTCGCGCTACGCAGCCGTTCAAGGTGACCATCACCTCTGCCGCTGAGCTCGTGATGGACTTCCACGCGCACTTGTGCAGCGACGAAATCATCGGATTCCTTGGGGGCGTGTACGACACAGATGAGAAGACGCTGCGCGTCACTCGCGCGTTGCCGGCGCGGCAGTTGAAGCAAGACAACGCGGGTGTCGAAGTTGAACTCGACCCGGAGAGCGTTCCGGATATCGTCGAGACGCTCACAGAGAGTGGCGAACGCATCGTCGGCTGGTATCACTCGCACCCAGTCTTTGCGACGCATCCGAGTCTTCGCGACATTGAAAACCAAGTCAATTATCAAGCGATGTTTGACGACGGCGATGGCGATTACGCCGCGCCCTTTGTGGGCGCCATCGTCGGACCTTACGACGTGCGAAACGACTCAAAAACGAGCGATTTGCGCATGTTTCATTGCGTGCAGGTTGACGATGAGCCCGAACCGTACGAACTCAAGGTTGAAACGGCGGGATGCACCGAAGTTCCTCCGCACGCGCTTCGCGAGATAAAAATTCTCGCCGATCGCTTCAGACTCACGTCCGGGAATGGGTCGAAAGACGACAACGAGACACCGCAGCCACTCGCACCGATCGACACGAACGTCACACCGTTATCGCTGACCGAACACTGGAGAGATGGAACTTCCCGACTCGATAAGTTTTCATCTTCAATTTCTGCGAGGTGTCCCAAGTCGTGGTCAAAGCAACAGCGCGACGCCTACGTCGGAGGCGTCATGGCGTACCTTAAATCATCGTGGGGTCTCAGTTAGCATTGTATCAATAATTATGAATCGCTTCGAATCACATTCATTCTCGTACGGACGTACGCAACGAAAGCTAATTTTGTTTCTTTGATCGCGATCGGGTAGTCACGCGTGGTTGCCTCCCACCAGAAACGGTGACGCGCGCCTTGTGTTTCATCACCGACGAAGCCGCGTCCACGGTGAGAAAGAAAAACACGAGCGCGCAGCCAAACCACTGCGCCGCGTTCAAAGAGTTTCTAGGATCTCTAAATACCGAGTACACCGTCGAGAAAATCTTTCGAGTCGTCGTCACCGTGGTGAGCACGAGCACGTCAAACTTTGTAATCAGGTAATAAATGAAATTTTGTCCCACGGCACTCGCGAACGAGTATACGAGCACCGCCCGCGAGAGCTCCTTGTGCACCCCGCACGCCGCGACACCACTGATGAGCTGACCCGTCGCGATCGCAAAGCCGAGGGCGACGAGCATACCGCTCAGATTGGTGTAAAACATGCTCTCGTACATGCTCGGTTTCGCGTTGGGCGTCTTTGGATTGAGCGCCTTTGTCGTCCGCTTCACCCGATCTTGCAACCCACCGGTGACGGCATCCATGACGAGCGATAAAAATATCAGCGCCAATCCGTACGCGCTATCGTTCCCGCTACCACTCTTCTTCGCGTCTGCGGCGAGATTAAAAATCGCCACGCCGAGCGTCACGAAGAACACCTGCGCGTACTGCGCCACCGTAAACCGTCTTCCGCCGAGCACTAACCCACCAATCATCACCGGCACCATTTTACACGATTTACCCAAAACCTGCGTCGGATACGACACGTAACGCAGCGCCTCGTTGCTCGCCGCCATGGCGAACGTCTGCGACGCTCCGCTCTTAAATATCTCCCCCTTTGGCGTGCGGATCGCCTTCGCTCCCCTCACCGCAGTCCTCGTCACCACCAACCCGACGCTCGCAAATACGACGTTCACCCCTCGCTCGCACGCGAGCACGAAAAACGTCGCCGTGAACCGTCGTCCACCGTACGTTCGTTTATACACATCCTCTTGCGCCAAGGCAAAGTATGAAAACGCGGCAAAGACCCCGATGACACCGAACGCGCACTCCAACGCGCGTCTTCGCAGCGCGCCGCGCGAATCATTCATCGCCGTCGCCATCTTCCTCAGAGCCGTCGTCGTCACGGTCTCACGCGTCGAACGAACGAACGAACGAACCGACGCGCGTCGCTCGTGGATGTTCAAGAAAACAAGATGGAACGAACCCGAGGTGGGGCGACGCACCCACTGGCAAAAAAACGACGACGACGGTTCACAAACCAGAAACCGACCCAATGGGTCAACTAAAACTGCTGACTCGGCGCTCCCGGGTTTGAATCGGACCCTCCCACCAGTTTTGAGGTTTACGAACCGTCGACTTTTTTATATGTGTGTGTGTGATTGAACGCCCATCGCACGCACGCCGCCAACGCTGGAGCGAAGCGCTCGAGCGCACCGCACACGTCGACGGGACGACGGGACGACGGGACGCGGTCTCGTGTAAAGCGCGCGAGCGCACACCGTTTCGACTCCGACTTCGACTCCGGCTCCGACGCGCTCGGTGCGTCGAACCGAGGCGCGAGACGACCGAAAGGCGTCCGGTTCCGACGAAGGAAATATTCCTTTGTGTCTTATCGCGAACGGCACGCACCCATCCGTCCACCGGTGTCCAACGGAAGCGCGTGAGTGACGATGCGTCCGGTTCCGACGCCCGGATCGACGACGACGACGACGACGCGAGGGACGACGAACAGAGCGACGAGGTTCGGGGGGAGACGCGCGGAGCGGGGGAACGCGCCGGGCGAACGATGGCTCGGGGAGACTGGCTCGGGGAGTTGCCGACGAAGCGCGGAGGCGCGGGCGGGAAGAGGAGGCGCGTGTGCGACGCGTGGGTGGTGGTTGATGCGAAGACACGCGTGTGATGTTCATCAGCGCGCGCGGGGAAGGTTGGGGCGGGGGGCGATTGCGACGGTGAAGAAGACGCGGGCGGTGACGGATGTGGACGAAGCCGAGCTCGCCGAGCTCGCGGACGCCGCGGTGGATAAAGCCACGGCTACGGCTACGGCTTCAGTGGTGGATGATGTTTCTGTTGCGCCGGTGGTGAGGTCTGATTCGGTGGATGTCGGCGGTGCGGTGGTCATAGAGGAGGCGGC